>Ga0210393_10001858_pt1 | contig 17537 bp, 15 predicted proteins | sample IncBWC27OmetaG_FD_160068 | JGI IMG/M metagenome (GOLD analysis project Ga0210393, IMG submission 160068) | Forest soil microbial communities from Barre Woods Harvard Forest LTER site, Petersham, Massachusetts, United States - Inc-BW-C-27-O ... | reverse complement strand
CCGCTCGACCTCGAACCCACGCGGCATCCCGTCGCTCGGATAAACACGGCAAGCGAGCCCGGGTAGTCCGCAGACGTTATCGAGCAGTTCGTAGAGGTTACGATGTATCGCGTCGACATAATGTATCCCAACAAGCCGGGCTCCACTTTCAACCTCAAGCATTGGTCCGAAGTCCATCTACCGATGGGACTGCGGCTACTGAAGAAGCATTGCGGCGTCAGTCCGGTGAGGGTCGAAGCTTGCCGCAATCCCTATGGACCGCCCGGCGTTACTGTGCGGTATCACCTCATTAACTCGCTGTACTTCAATACGCGTGACGATGCCGACGGATTTATTCGGCTATTTGGAATCGAAGAAGCAGCCACCGAACTAAAGGAAGACTGGCCCAAGTACACGCAATCGGATCCCGAGGTGATGATCAGCGAAATGGTTGAGTGCGATCCCGTTACCGGCGTCATCCTATAAGAGGCGTCGCACTAGTGATGTGTTGACATGGAAATACATTTTTTAGAACAATTTTGTATACACACTGCTCAGATTAGGTTGCAAAATCCGGACTGGTCTAAGATGCTTCGATGGTAGTCGATGCGGCCAGATGCTCCTACCATCCTTTTTCGAATCGGTCGCAAGAAAAGGCGAGGTGACTAGTATGCGATATCTCAAAATCCTTTTGATGACGTTCGCCTTAGTGGCCGCCGGAGCGCCGGTGAACGCGCAAAGTCCTGGGCCTTCAAATAACGGCGATGATCTTATGCCTCCCAAGACTATAGCCGGCAAGCCCTATAGCATTACGCCCGGCACAGACCCAGGTACTTTCAACGTCAAGTGGGGCGATCAATCGATGGTGTGGAAGCCGAAGCCATACATGGAGGATAAGTACAAAACCATGGGCCCGGCTTACTATGCCCAATGGACGCAGCCGGGATTGCCACCTCCGTGGGACGTCCCCATCGACAAACGTTCCACTCTTTCCGGCGCCGAGCTGATGAATCGATGCTATGCCGAAAACGAGTATGCGCCGTACGCCAAGAACTATTGGGATAGCCTTAAGATCAAGATCTATCGGCCCGACGGCTCGGTGCGCGGCGAGACCAACATGATAGAAGCCTACACCGATATGGAAATGAAGAAAGGAAGTGAGTACATACCCTCGTCGGATCAAGACAAGGTTCTTCGCAAGTATGTTTGGACCTATACTGATCCACCCGAGGTCAAGGGAGAGTCAGGGGTCACGACGACGTATATTGATCCTACCCTTGCGCCTCAAGATACCCTGTACCTGCCTTCAGTACGTAAAGTCCGAAGACTCGCTGGCGCTGTTTCCAGCCAGTACTTTCCGGGCTTGATCAATCGTTATGAAGACGTTTCGCACACCAACGCGCTGCCCGAGCTTAACTACAAGGTCGTGGGCTTCGAACTCTACAACCCGGATCCTTCCAAACCGCAATACAAACCTGACTATCTGCCGGACGTTAAGCGGGTGGACGGAGCAGGAGACGTCGCCGTCATCATTGAGATAACGCCGAAGCCCGGTGTCAGTTGGTGGTATGCCAAGCGCTTATATAAATGTGGATTGCAGGAAATGAACTACATCTACGACAATGCTTATGATGATAGTGGAAAACTCATACGGAGCACGGAAAAGGCTATGATGTCCGGCAGCCAGCTGCATACTGAAACTCCAACTGGGCCGCCCCCACCTGATTGGTATCAGTCCTGGGGTATCATGAGCGTTCAGGACTACGACACCGGGTTTACGTCCGACGCATATGTTACCGACGGCGGTTTCAATGCAGACCTGCCGCGCGGGATTTTCACCGACAATACGCTGTATCGCGAGCCCAAGAATTTGGACGAGTTATTGCGATGAATATCGAGATTTCTATGACACGGACGACCCGGTACTGAGACAGATCGCATGGCTGTTTGTTAGCCTAGGTTTTGGAAAATGGGCTCGAATAGGAATCTCCAAGGGCGGTCAAAAGGAAGTCGACGATGGCGTTAAAATTGCCTCAACCGAAAGACTATAGGTCAGTACCCCTCGAAGATGTCGAGCTGACGAAATCCATACGGGCAACTTTGGCGGGGCTGGACGCATCTGCGGAGAATCTTGCTGAGGCGATAACTTTACCGAAGGAGTGTTATACCTCAGAGGAATGGTTTGAGTTCGAGAAGCGCGCGGTATTCGACAGAGACTGGGTTTGCGTCGCGCACGTTGGAAGTATCCCGAATCCCCGGGATTACATAAGTATCAATATCAACGACGATCCTTTGCTGGTGGTCCGCGACCAGCAGAATAAGATTTCTGTGATGTCCGCGGTCTGTCCCCATCGCGGCAGCATAATTGGTGAAGCTCGTGGAAATTGCGAGCGGTTCGTTTGTCCACTGCATCACTGGACCTACGATCTTCACGGCAAATTGCTCGGCGCTCCCGAAATGAATGCATCTGTGCCGCTTAGCGAATTGAAGCTTCAGGCTTTTCTTCCTGTGCTGCGTAGCGAAGTGTGGAACGGCTGGATCTTCGTCAACATGGCCGGGCAAGCCAAACCGCTTGCGCCTCGCCTGAAAGTGCTTACAGAAGAGATCAAGAACCATCACATGGACGAGATGCTGAGCACGCCGAATGTCGAGTTAGGTCCGTATCCGTGGAACTGGAAGTACATGCAGGAGAATGCGATCGAGCCATACCATACCTGGTACTTGCATCGGGGAATTCATGACTTCGCACCTTCGAGTCTGGCGAGTTTCTACGAATGGGACGATGAAGACGATGGCGCGGTGTTCCATCCGACCGGATTTCTGGATATCGACGCCAACTTCAATATGAGTTTCAAGTGCCTCTTCCCGATAATCAAGACACTGACGGAAAAAGAGCGTCAGAGGGTGATGTTCACGACGGTACCGCCGAACCTTTTCTTTGGAGCAGTACCCGACGGAGTCTTCTACTACATAATTCTTCCCGCCGGTGCTAATTCACTAAAGCTCCGTGTTGGGTTTCTTTATCCCGAAGCGACTCTGAAGGATCGTAACTTCGAGGCTATTTTCAAAACCGCAATCGATGGGCTGTATGCGTACAATGATCAGGATGTGGTATCGAATGCGCGCGTCCATCTTGGACTGAAGTCGCGCTTTGCAATGCGGTCCCGCTACGCGCCAAAAGAAAAGACCCTTCCGCAGATGAATCGTTGGCTGGTCAAGCGTTACAAGGCCTACGCAGCGGAAGTCGAGTCACGCAGTCAAAGTGCCGGAAATCGGAAGCGTCAAGCTCGAGTGCCGGGGTAGCCTGATGTCGTCCGAGATTGAAGATCTAAAGAACCTAGTTTCTGAGCTGCGACGCCAGCTAAGAGTACTGAATGATCGCGCTGCGATAACCAATCTGATCACTTCCTACGCTCGCGGGTGCGATCGGGGCAATGATCCGACGATGCTCGCGCCGCTTTTCAGTACTGACGCAACCTGGCAATGCGACGGATTCGGCACCTATCACGGACGCGAAACTGTCGCGGCGGCGTTGAAGGCTATCGCAGGCGCGAAGATCTGGTGGTCGCTGCACTACATGATTTCGCCGCAGATAGAATTTGATGCTACGGGCGATCGTGCTACCGCATTCTGGTATCTGTGGGAAGCTGCAACTCTGCCTAACTCTGAAAGCGATGAGGCCGAGTCCACCTGGATCGGAGGGACGTATGATGTTGAAGTCGTACGCGACAGCGATCAGTGGTTATTTCACAAGATGGAGTTGAAGCTGAACCTGGCCAGCGCTTATCAGCTCGGCTGGGTTAAACAGCGATTCCCGAAAGGAAACAGCAATCAGCCGTATTTTTGTGATCTCGAGCCCGATACGTATTTCTGGTGCGCGTGCGGCCGATCCAAAAATCAGCCCTTTTGCGACGGCTCCCACAAGGGCACCGATTTTCGTCCCGTGGAATTGACCCTGGAGAGCCGGAAACTGGCAGTGCTGTGCGGATGCAAACGGACATGTACGCAGCCATACTGCGATGGGACGCATCTCAATCTGAAGCTGAGCGCTGAATCATGAGCGATCGGGATTCCAAGGGTAAGGAGCCGTCTGAACCGCGCAAGGAAGGATTTTCTCGACGATCTTTCCTGCAGGGAGCGGTTGGTGCAGCGGCTGCCGGCGTAGCCCTTTTGCAGGTCGGCCGAGAACTGGGCGATGAGAAGAAGTCTCGGGGGGAGCTTTCATCGGATGACTCCATCTCGGAATTAGAACTGAACGTTAACGGTAAGACGGTCCATATGCGAGTGCCGGATCAGCGATCTTTGCTGTTGGCCTTGCGCGAGGATATGGGGCTTACCGGGACGAAGAAGAGCTGCAACCTCGGACAATGCGGTGCGTGCACAATCTTGCTCGACGGCAAGCCGGTGTACAGCTGCATGATGCTTGCAGCCGATGGAGCAGGTCACGAGATAACCACTATTGAAGGCATCAGCCGCGGGGGTAAGTTACATCCCGTCCAAGAGAAGTTCATAGAACACATGGGCAGCCAGTGCGGGCATTGCACGCCTGGCATGATCATGTCGGGAGTTGCGCTACTCAACCGGAACCCGTCGCCGGGCGTTGACGATGTGAAACACGCAATAGCCGGAAATCTGTGCAGATGCGGTAACTATAACAACGAGATCGCCGCGATACTCGACGCCGCCGGCGTGAAGGATTCAAACCCAGGTCAGGAATCTGGTCCCACTGCGCAAACTCCTGCCCAAAACAACGCTGTCACATATTTGAATTCGATGATTCCGGCGATCGATAGTCATGCCAAGGCGACGGGCCAAGCCCGATACTCGGGTGACATCGGCTTTCATTCGGATGATGAAGTAAAAAACCCTCTTTATGCGAAGGTCGTGCGGTCGCAATATCGCCATGCCGAGGTTATAAGCATCGATGATCGCGAAGCTCGCAAGCTACCCGGTTATCGAGGATTGGTGACCTGGCGAGACACTCCGGATTATCCCAATGATCGTCTGTTCTTCAATAAGCATGCGCGATATATCGGCGATGCCGTGGGAGCAGTAGCCGCGGAGGACCAATATACCGCGCAACGCGCGATAGAACTGCTGGACATAAAATGGCGGGAGCTGGAACCATTTCCTAACGCGGAAGAAAACCTGCGCACCCAGAATAAGGAGATTCAAAGTGGCGGCCCGGTAGCCAGCCTCGCTGGGAATCCTACCGGCGGCAAGACCGGTTCCGGTCAGCCCAGTTTCGGCCAGCCCGCAAATCTTCCGACGTTCGAATACAAGCAAGGCGATGTAACCACCGGTTTTCAGGAGGCTGACTCGAATCTGACCGGTGTTTACCGCACTCCGCTGCAGTGTCCCTTGCCGATCGAACTCCATTGTTGTACCGCATTGTGGAATTCGACCGGACTTACGCTCTGGGACTCACAGCAGAGTATGTTCCCGGCTCGCGAAATCATTGGTCCAGTGCTCGGGTTGGATCCACAGAAGGTTCGCATCGTCTGCGACTACGTCGGTGGGGGTTTCGGCGGGAAGTGTACAGATTCTCCTGGAAAGACCTTATACCAGTGCATCGCGGCGGTGCTCTCGAAGAAGACCGGTCGTCCTGTAAGGCTCGAGTTTACGCTCAAGGAAGAAATAATTGCGGAAGATACCCGCAACCCGATGGTGTTTGAAATCAAATCGGGCCACAAGAAGGACGGCTCGATAACCGCCCTGGAATGCCGGACGGTCCAAACCAAGGGTGGCTATGCGAGCGATGGGCCTGCTGTTCTAGCCGTTTCGGGTGAAGCCATAATCGCGACCTATCGGGCGAAACACTTCTGGTTTCACGGTTATTCGGTTTACACCAATTCGAGCATCGGCGGTGAGATGCGCGGGTTTGGAAACATACAGGGTACGTTTGCCCGTGAAATGCACATATCGAAAATAGCCGATATGCTGGGTATGAATCCGCTCGAGTATCGATTGAAAAATCTCCTTCGTCCCGGGGACATGGTTATGATTCAATTCGATAGCCACGAGGAGCCGCTAGACCCTACCGGCGCTGAAGAGTGCCTCAAGCGTGGTGCGGAAGCGATTGGCTGGGATCGATGGACGCATCCTTCAACAAAGACTGGACGCATCAGACGCGGTCTTGGCATTTACAGTAGCAAACATCTGTGTGGCCGTGGCACCAGCAACGGACTCATCTGGATCGATCGTCTCGGCAAGGTTCATCTGCCCGTCTCTATTGGAAATGTCGGAACCGAGTCCCATACGGGCGTTGCTGCCGTCGCTGCCGAGGTGCTGGCGATGCCGATCGAAGATCTGGATGTGACCTGGGGCGATACTTCGAAGGGGCCATGGGAATACACGTCGGACGATAGCCGCAGCACCCATTGCGTCGGAAAGGCGGTCTACAACGCTTCAATGGACCTGCTTCGGGAACTCAAGACGTTAGGCGCGGTGGCTTTGGGAGCCGACCAGGGCACGTTGGAAGTTCGCGGCGGACGAGTCTGGGTTCGTGGAACGAGTCGTTCGGTCGACTTTCGTACTCTAGCAGGGCGAGCGACTCCGCGAACCGAGTTCATACCATATTGCAATCCAGCGACGGACATATCCCCTGACTTCGACGACCAGGGAAACCTGATCATGAGTCCTCCTATTCGAGTGCACTTGCCCACTGAAGCTCTCGCGCGGAAATTGACCCAAGTCGGAATAGTTGGCCTCGGTATGTACATCTTTAATGAGAGGACTGTTCCTTGGGGCGCTGCTTTTGCCGACGTTGAAGTGGATATGAGCACCGGTCAGGTGAAGGTTCTCAAGATTGTAAGCGTCATGAATGCAGGTCGTGTCCTATATCGACGCGGAGCCGAAGCTCAGCTGAGAGGCGGCATCGAGATAGGGGCTGGATTTGCACTTATGGAAGATCTGGGTATCGACCCGGTTACAGGAGTTCCCATATACAACAACCTGCATGAGTACCATCCTATGACTGTTCTCGACTTTCCTGAGGTAGTTCCGATTTTGGTCGAGGTCCCGTCAGTAACAGGTCCTTACGGCGCTATGGGATTGGGCGACAATTGTTGCTTTCCTCCTGCTGCAACGATCGGCACTGCGGTCCACAATGCCACGGGCGTGTGGATTGAAGAGTTACCGCTAACGGTAGAGAGGGTGTACACGGCCCTCAAAACTGCCGGGCGTCTGGTGGCGTGAGCTCGAGGTCATAGTATTATGGGTCTGGAAATTGTTTTCGACGAACCGGCGCCATTCAAACTCCTGTCGCCGAAGACTCTCGATGAAGCTACAGAATTGAGCGCGCAGCATGGAGCGAACGCTGCGCTGCTCGCGGGCGGATGTGACCTGCTCGATCAGCTGAAACACAACTGGCGGCGACCGGCTTTTGTTATCAACCTGAAGGGCATCAGTGGGCTGAAAGGTGTCAGCAAGGACTCGAATCGACTAAAGCTAGGAGCTCTAACCGAGCTCGATGTAGTCGAGCACGATTCGACCGTAGCGACACTTGTGCCGGCGCTTCAAATGAGTGCCGGCAGAGTAGCGAGTCCGCAGATCCGCAATATGGCTACGGTAGGAGGGAATCTGCTGCAAGATTCGCGATGCTCTTATTACAGGTCGGGATTCACCTGCTATCGTGCCGGCGGAATAGTTTGTGACGCCCATCACGGACTTAACGCATATCACGCGATCGCGGGCGGCGATCGATGCTACACGGTAACTCCGTCGGACCTGGCGCCCGTAATGGTAGCTCTCAATGCAACTGTTACTATTCAAAGTTCCGGCCGATCTGATGAGCTGAAAGCCGCCGAACTGTTCGTCTCACCATCGCAGAATATTCGCAGAATGACTTGTCTCGAGCCAGGACAAGTTCTCACTGAGGTGGCTATACCTCTCGTTGCCGGGCAGCATTCGACCTTTCTGAAGTATGCAGTCCGTAACACTTGGGACTTCGGCTTAGCTAGCGTTGCAGTATCGGCGCAATATTCAGGTGGAAAATACCGCGAGTGGTCGGTGGTCTTCGGATCGATCGCTGCAGTACCGTGGCGATCTGAAGGTGCAGAGGAAGCGCTCGAAGGCGTTCAGCTGAATGATCAGGCAATCGAGGCTGCCGCAGCGGCTGCGCTCGCCGGGGCCGAGCCGCTCTCCCACAATGAATACAAGGTAGCACTGTCGCGAAAGTTATTGCGCGAAGCCTTGGGAAACATGGCCCGGAGCTAACGACGTGAAATGGTTTGACGAACCGCGCAAACAAGGGAAGCTCGTGCCGATCACGGTGGAGAAACGCCGGATCCTGCCGGCTCACGGCTTCAGTCTGCTTGAACTGGAAAGAGCTGGAATTACGCTGGACGCTGCAAGGGCTTTGAACATTCCGATCGATCGGTTCCGACTCACCAGCATTGGCACCAATGTGATGCAGCTATGTGAAATAGGGCCGCTCGCCGCTCATCAAGTGGATGTAACGCCACGCCGTGAATGACTGTTCCCGGGAGGTTCGAAACGATGAGTGTTGCAAAAGCAGTGCGCACTGGAAACTCCAGGCTCAACGAAGTATTCGACGGCTTGCTGACCACCCTGCGGAATTTCGTGAAGGAAAATCGGATCACTCAAGATGAGTATCGTCGAGCGGTAGCATTTGTGACCGAAGTAGGTCAGAAGGGCGAGGTTTCCCTGCTATGCGACGTCTTCATCGAGGTTAGTGTCGACGCAGTCGATAACAGCGGCCGGCTTGGCACTATCACTACCATAGAGGGACCGTTCTACGTTCACGATGCGCCCGTCTTGAAATCGCCGTGTGTGTTGCCCCAAAGGCCCGACGAATCAGGACCGGCGCTGTTGTTCTCAGGGACGGTGCGCTCATCGAAGGGCGAACCGCTACCGAGAGCCGTGCTGGACCTCTGGCAATCGGACACCCATGGACTTTACTCGCATTTCGATATTCCCGAGAAGGAAGCGCCATACAACCTGCGCGCTCGAGTGACGACTGATCGACAGGGTAAGTTTGACGTTCAGACCCGATTGCCGGCACCGTATGAAATTCCTAAAGCGGGACCTACCGGTGTGCTGCTGGCGGCTTTGCAGCGCCACGCGTGGAGGCCGGCGCATCTTCATATGAAGGTGGAACACCCAGGCCATCGAACACTTACCACGCAACTGTTTTTGAAGAAGGATCCGTGGATCGATTCTGACGTCGTCGAAGGCGCGGTGAAGCAGGCGCTGATAGTCGATCCCATCATGCACAACGACCCAGACGATTTACGTCGAAGAAACTTCTCCGAGCCTTACTACACGTTGTCCTATGATTTCGTGCTCGAACCCGCCATCTCCAAGGCCGCCTGAGAAGGCGTTCGATATAGATCAAAGAGCAGTTACAAGGACCAACAACTCACCGATTCGGCGGAGGGGACTTGGAGTGAGACCCAGGACAATAACCACCTTTGTAGGACTGGCGATCGTAGCGGCGGCTTGCTGGTTCGCGACAGCCTTTGCGCAGTCGCCTGCGAACAGTGAACTGAACCTTACTGGCACATGGAAGGGCACTCGCACCTCTACTGGCGGAGCCGAACGAGACCTTCGCGTTCGAAGCGTCGAATTCGATATAAGTCAAAGTGGTGGTGCGCTCTCCGGTTCTTACCGATGCTATGCCGGCAAAAAAGCGACTGCCGATTGTAACAATCCAGTCGGCAGAATCACCGACGGCACCATCAACGGCGATCAGGTCAAAATCGATGTACAGGCCATGCCCAACAGCCTGGCCTGCTCGTTTACGGCGTCGGTCGATGATGCGCGGATGAATGGAAAGTTCACCTGTTACGCCGGCGGTTCACTTTCGTCTGTTGGAGTGTGGAATGCAGCTAAACGCTAGCGGCCTCATCGCTCTTGAGACGTGCCGGATCTCCCAATAGCGATGGCGTCGTCCACCCTAGGGCCCTGGTGCGGGCTGGTTCAACTTGGGGGTGATTGGGGTCCAGGTACCGCCGCCATCCGAGGTCGATAGCAATTCGGCCTTCCATTTCATCCAACCTACAGAAGGTGTGGCGAAGTCGAAATGGACCGGGTGTAAGTTGTTCGTTGTTGGCCAGAAAGGACCGATGCTGTCGTTGCTGAAGTCGTCCTTCGCACCCGCAGACACGGTAGTCAGTGACGGAGGTATAGAAGAAGTGTCACGAGAGTAGTTGGCCACTATCCAGCCCGAACCATTCACAGCGGATAACACAGTGCATTCTTGACAGGGAGCAGGTACTTCAGCGGGGTTTGCGAACAACATCCTATCCGGCTTCCATGTCCTGCCCCCATCGCCGGTTGCGACAGTATCGCGTGATAGTAGTTCAGCCCACACGGCGCTCCCTTGGATCCCTCCCACTCGATACCCGAGACTGCAAAATAGGTCACGGGCAAAAAGCCGCTTTCGCCGTTTGAAAAAGTCGGAAGACTATAAGTAGTAGTAGGCGGAGGATAGGTTACGTCGGTCACTATCTGGCCGTGGGAATTCCTAAGCGTAACGCACTGCGAGTTCGGCTGGGGATAGTTGGCGATATCGGCCGAATAAATGTCCTTAGGCATCTCCAGCGACACCTTCTGCCAGCTCTTGGCTCCATCGCGCGTAACGTAGAGTTCCTCGCCGGACTGACCTCCATGCGAGTTGCCCGGCATCATCTGCAAAGGTGGGTTCGTCGGCGCGCCAAAATGGCGGCGAAAGAACCTTTCTCTGTCAGCGTGTGGGTTTGGCAATTCCCTGATGCCGGGAAGGAACGTCCCTTTTGTGTCGGGCGGTGGGGATTGCGATTCGGCCGCAGCCGGAGTGGAGGGATTGCCAATCATCCAGCCTTCCATTGGCGTAACAAAACGAACTGCTACAGGCTCGATCGGACTGTTCGGCACTTGGCTCCAGGATTTGCCTCCATCAGCGGTTATCAACGTCTTTTCCCAGCGGGAATTCGGATTGCTTTCAGGAGAAATAGTGAGGTCCATCCAGCCATGAAGGGAATCGACGAAGGAGATTTGCGCGGAAGGCACAATCGTCTCGCGCCGCGACGCCAGTTCGGGTAGCTCAATCTGCGCTCGCGACCAGGTGTCGCCTCCGTCGGCAGTCGATACTGTTTCGAATATGGGCTCGAATTCCGGCTTGCCTGGCTGGCGCACAGGCTCCCAATGCCACAACACCATCCAGCCATGCGTGGCATTGACGAAAAAGAAGGGCGCGACCATTTTATCGGTGGCGGTCAAGGGCGGCGAAATCTCCTTCCACTGAGCACCACCGTTTTCCGTACGCGTAAGATGGAGCTCCTTCGCGTCTCCCACAATGCCGTTCCCCAATGTGGCGACACCCACTTTGGGAGCTAGCAGCTGCATCAATACGACCCACAACGGGTGGGGCGCTGAAAGCCAGGGGAATGACTGAGCTTTCGGGGAAAATATCAGATACGACCATGTGGTCCCTCCATCCATGGTTGATAGCACTCGGCCGTCATTGAGAGATACCCATCCACGCATTGGACTGACGAAGCTGAGTTGAGCCGCCCCGTAATAACTTGGAGAAGCGTTGGAACTGGCGTGCACTGTGGCGCCACTGGCTATCTGGGTGAGCGTGGGATGGGCGTCGTCTGATACGTTGGCAATGATCCAGGCAGGTTCCACGACTGTCGAGGTCACTCGGTTGCCAACCGGCAATCCGTTCAGGTCTGTTAGCATCCTGTCAGGCTTCCAGGTTTGGCCGCCGTCCTCGGTCGCGAACAATACTGCTGCCGCTTTCACGCCCAAAGGGCCTGAATACGTGACTGGAATGAAGCCACGCTTGCTATCTTCGAAATTGGGCAGGTCATAGGTGGCTTCAGTTGCCGGATATACTTCTTTTGGCGGTGGCAACGACACCTTACTCCAGCTCTTTGCCCCGTCGCGAGTAACGTAGAGTTCATCGCTGGGTGGTATTACCATCCACCCGTCCGTCGCTGTGACGAAGCGAATGTTACCCATTGCTCCGAAATCGTTCGATGCCAAGCTCCAGGTTAGGCCACCATCTGATGTTACCAGCACCGACGTCGCCAGCGTCTTGGTGGAGAGATCATTGGAACCGCTTTTGGAATCCAGGCTAATCCAGCCATGCATCGAGTCCGCGAAATAGATTTGGCAATCTGCTCTGTCACCGGTCACGCCCGGAATGTTCAGATTAGTTATCGACCACTCCGCTCCCGCGTTGGTGGTGGAAAAGACTGCCCACGGATTGGCGCCGCAAGACAGTGCCCAGCCCCGCTTGGTATCGAGAAAAAATGCAGAGGAGATTTGTCCTCGCGGAGGGCCGGAGGACGAAGTAATGCTCCAATCCGCGCCTCCGTTTTCAGTCCAGTAAAAGCTTCCTTGCATAACTGCCCAGCCGACATCCGAGCTGAGCAGGTGCATTGAGTTCACCGGCGAAGATGGCGAAGGTGCGGCCACCATTTTTTGCAGATCGATTGCGGGCGTGACCGTGGTCCAGGTCGTGCCGCCATCAGTCGTTGACAGCAACGCACCGTTAGCCACCATCCAGCCTTGCTTGGCAGTCGCAAAATCAAGCCGCAAATATGTAAGTCCTCGCTGCACCCCGATGTAACTCGTTATGTCGGAGTCGGCTCTGCCATCAGGTCCACCTCTGGACAGTGTGACGCGTTTGTCGTCTTGTGAACCTGTAGCGGCAATCAAAGTGGAGTCAGCGACGGCCACCGTGTATGAGGCCTCTACGCCGGGTATATCGAGATTCGTGATTGCGCGAATCGGCTTCCAGCTTCGTCCGCCGTCCAGGGTTTCGAACAAGACTATCGCTGAATTTCCGTCCGCGTTTTCAGCCAGATAGGTCACCGGCAAAAAGCCGTGCTTGTCATCCTCGAATGTCGGAAGAGCATTGTAGAAATCGGTCGGTCGTGACTCGATTGGAGCGCCCACCGATAGCATCTCATTGGGGAACGGCACTGACACTTGTTGCCAGCTTTTTGCGCCGTCACGCGTAACGTAGAGTCCAGTGGTGTCGGGCTCCATCCACGACGGCTTGAGCAGTTGCCAGCCGAGTGTAGGTGTCACCAGCAAAAAGGGGTCCGCACCGCCTGGTGGGTCGTCATGCGCTGCGCGCCAGGTTCGACCACCGTCTGAGGTGACCAGCAAAGTACCGGTAGAAGTATGCCCCGCGTTCGCGGTTAGGTTCAGCCAGCCATGTTGCGGATCCGCGAAAGCGACCTGACCTCTGTAGTCATCCATATTGGAAGGAATATTCGCGTCTGCAGGGACGGTCACATGTGCTATCGACCAGCTTGCTCCTGAGTCCGTGGTCATGGCCAAGTCGTATTGTGGCAATTCATCATCCCGACCCTTGGTAGAGCGTGGAAAATTGCAGCAAAACAGCACTCATACTCTGTGAGTATCCAGAAAGAAAACGTCGCGAATGGATGACTGTCGCACGCCATATGGCAGCCTGGACCTTTCTATCTTCTGAGCGTCACTGTTCGCGAATGGGTTCGGCGTAATATTCTTCCAATGATCGCCTCCATCCGCTGTCCAGAAGAGAGTTTTTTTGCCGTAATCTTCCGTCGTCGCCCAGCCGACATTGGGTGCGAGCAATTTCATCGATGTCACCCCGGCCCACGCGCTGGAGGACATCTCCAACATCAAGGCAGCAATCAAAAGGATGCGATCAATTCGCACGGCAGTTATCTAGCGATACAGATTTCGGAATTGTATCGCCAGTTGACCTAGTGGAAGCGATTTTCTTATTCCGCTGCTCTTATGCAAGGAGCGTTAGAGACCTGCACGTCAACCCCTCCCCGGGAATGCGCTACCGCGAACCGTGCTATCCATACAGACGGAGAAACCATTTGATATTTACCCGAGGCTACCACAGCCATCCACCTCCTTGTATCGAAGGCCGGGAACACTCGCGCGAGCGGTTGCTTTCAGCGACCGACTCTCGCTATGCGTCAAAGTCGAAGTACGCGTTCAACGGGCACGGTATCGGTATGAATTCCGAAGCAGCGCACATCGAATATGAGGTCGACGATTCAATCGCCACGGTTCGGCTGAATCGGCCCGAAAAACTCAACGCCTTCACGTTCGCGATGGTCGATCAGATTCGCGATGCGGTGGAGCGCGCCGCCGCTGACGAAGGCGTGGTCGCAATCATTATTACGGGAACCGGTCGCGCTTTTTCCGCCGGGCTTGACGCAGGAGATCTCGCGCGCTCGACCGAGGGCGGCGTGCCGCCGAGCGCTCGCGATACTGACCCGAATGAATTGCCCGCGCTGTTCAGCTATTTGCTGCGCGTGCCGAAGCCGGTGATTGCGGCCGTCAACGGCGTCACTGCAGGCGGCGGCTTCGTGCTCGCAATGATGTGCGATCTGCGGTTCGCAGCGTCCGACGCGAGCTTCACGACCGTGTTCTCGAAGCGCGGGTTGATTGCAGAGCATGGCACGGCGTGGCTGTTGCCGCGGCTTGTGGGCACGAGTCGCGCACTCGATCTGCTGTGGAGCTCGCGGCGCTTCGACGCCGCAGAGGGATATCGAATCGGATTCGTCGATCGCGTGATGCCGCGCGAAAACCTGCTCGACGAAACCAAGGCTTATCTGCGCGAACTCGCAACGAACGTCTCGCCGAACTCGCTCGCCGTGATCAAGTCCGAGGTGTATCGCCACTGGTCGCTCGCGATGGAAAACGCGTTTCGCGACGCCGATGGCCTCATGAAAGAAGCGCTCGCGCATCCCGACGCGACGGAAGGCGTCAAGTCGTTCGTCGAACGCAGCGCGCCACGATTCAAACGAATCAGAGGAGAAAAACCGTGAGCAGCACAGGCCGCGAAACGATCATCTATGAGAAGTCGGGGCCGGTCGCGCGGCTCATGATGAATCGTCCAGACCGGATGAACGGAATGACCAATCGGATGCTGGCCGAGACCCGCGATGCGCTTGCGGCCGCCGCCGAGGATCGCGAGGTCAGAGTGCTGGTCCTGACTGGCGCGGGCAAGAGCTTCTGCCCCGGCGCCGACATCGGGCGGGTAGCGTCGGCGGCGCCGGGCGATCCTCTCACAGCGGACGATTTTCGCGTGCCGATTCTGCTGCACAACATGCCTGCGGTAACGATCGCGGCGGTCAATGGCGCTTGCGCGGGAGCGGGTCTCGGCTGGGCGCTTGCGTGCGACTTCAGATTTGCTGCGGAGTCGGCGCGCTTCAACGTTGCGTTTCTGGATGTCGGCGTTGCGGGCGATATGGGCGGACCCTGGAGCCTCTCGCGAATCGTCGGTTCAGCACGCGCCCGCGAACTCTATTTCCTGGCCGGCAAGTTCGACGCCGCCGAGGCGCTTCGGATTGGATTGCTCACGCGCGTTTTTCCGGATGATCGATTTCAAGCAGAAGTCGATGCAATCGTGAACCGGCTGACCGATTGCGCGCCGATCGCGCTGCGCACATTGAAGGCTAATTTCATCGACTCGGAACGGATGGATTTTGCGGGGTACGTTGCGCTCGAAACCGAACGTCACTTCAGAATGTTCGAAACCGAAGACACTCGCGAGGCATTCGCGGCCAAAGCCCAAAAGCGCAAGCCCCAATTCAAAGACCGCTGATACCCTGGCGGCCACGACAGTCTTGTTGGCAATTAGGAGCGTTTTTCGAAAATTCTTGCGTAGGTCTTTTGCGTGGCGGCGGCTTGATCTTGCGCCTTCTTCCGTTCCTCCGGCGTCGCCATCTCCGCGATCATCTTACGCTCAAGGGCCAGGGCGTCTTTCAGCGGCAATTCGACGCCGCGATTAATCAACTGTTTTGCGGTCTTGAGCGCATAGGCAGCCCGCTCGATATAAACGCGCGCCATCTCCTCGCACTTCTTGATCAACTCCGCGGCCGGCGCGACGCGATTTACCAGACCCACTCGGAATGCTTCTTCGGGCGTCCACGGGAGTCCGCTGAAAATCATCTCCTTGGCAATGCCGACGCCGATCAGGCGCGGAAGCCGCTGAGTTCCTCCGCCGGCAGGCAGAGCGCCGAAGCGAATTTCCGGAAGACCTATGGTGGCGGCATCTGAGATGACTCTAACGTCGCATGCCAGCGCGATTTCGCATCCACCACCCATCGCAGCGCCGTTGATTGCGGCAATCACCGGAACTCGAGATTCCTCGAGAGCACTGAAGATGTCGCGCTGCGGCGTCACGAAGTCTCCGCTACCCTTATGCTCTGCCCCGCTCGCGGCGCGCTGTTGGGCGCGCTCCGCGAAATCACGTAAGTCGGCGCCGCCACAGAAATGCTTTCCGGCTCCAGTCAGGATGACGACTCGATATTCTGGATCAGCTTCGACTTGTTCCATCGCACTAACCACATCGTGCATGAGTTGAAGGCTGATGGTATTCGCGCGGTCGGGACGATTCAGCGTCAGGTAGCCGATTCCATCCTTGCGATCGAGAATTATCGTTTCGTATTTCATACTGTTCTCCATCGGCTACATTGCGAACGAATAGCCGCCGTTAACCGGAATAGTCTGTCCGGTGATCCAACTCGACGCATCGGAGCTCAGAAACAAAATCATGTTGGCCGCATCCTCCAGCTCTCCAATGCGCTTGATCTGGTAAACCTTCAGCATCCGTTTCACTGCTTCGGGATCCGAGGTAGCGCGCTCGATAGCCGGCGTGCGAGTCGCGCCGAGTGCGACACAGTTGGCGGTTATTCCCGCGCGGCCGAGGTCTTTGGCGACGGCTCGCATAAAGCCCGCGGCGCCCGCCTTGGCGCCCGAATAAATCTCGAGATGAGGCTCGCCCACCCGGCCGGCATCCGAAATCACGGTCACGATTTTGCCGTACTTGTTGGCGATCATTTCCGGCCCTGCGATTCGCACGCAGTTCAGCACGCCGAAGAGGTTGGTGCCGAGGAAGGGCTCCCAATCCTTCGGCTCTTGCTCCCAGAAGGGTTTGCGCGCGACCGCGCCCGGATCGGCGCCGGCGTTGCCCGCGTTGTTTACCAGGATATCGACTTTGCCGAATGCCGCGCGCGCTTTCTCAAACATGGCAGTGACGGAAGCAAAACTGGTTACGTCGCACTGCGCGGCGATCGCTTTGACGCCCAGCTTTTCAATTTCGGCGGCGACGGCCTCAGCGCGCTCGAGGCGGAAATCGTTGACGATCACGCCGCCTGCATTGTTTTCGGCGAAACGGAGCGCGACGGCGCGGCCGACGCCTTGTCCTGCACCGGTCACAAGGCCGACGCGTCCTTTTAGATCGAGAATGTTAGCGCTCAAGTCATTTCCTCCAGCTGATTTGTCTTGCGTTCTAGGTGAGCAGGCCCGCATCACTCAATCGCGCGATTTCCGTCTCCGACATTTTCAAGACGGTCGCCAGCACTTCCTTCGTGTGTTCACCGATTCGGGGCCCACGCCGAGTCGGCGGAAGGGACGTGCGATCGAGTGAGAACCGCGGTCCCTCGATTTCCCCTTCGCCGAAAACCGGATCAACTATCTGCTTGAGATGGCCCGCATCGAGAAGATCGACATCGCGCGCGAAGTCGCCGCTTCGGCTGACGACATGCGCCGGCACACCCGCCGCTTGCAGACTACCCTCGATCGCA
>Ga0210393_10001857_pt1 | contig 17543 bp, 15 predicted proteins | sample IncBWC27OmetaG_FD_160068 | JGI IMG/M metagenome (GOLD analysis project Ga0210393, IMG submission 160068) | Forest soil microbial communities from Barre Woods Harvard Forest LTER site, Petersham, Massachusetts, United States - Inc-BW-C-27-O ... | reverse complement strand
CTCGGCCTCGACGTCGCCTTGGTTGGTGCGGACGCCGCACACGCGGCCATCTCGTTGCAGGATGCCGGTGACGCGCACTCGCTCGCGGATGGTCGCGCCGCGTAGTCGCGCACCCCGGGCGAGGGCCGCGGTCAGGTCGACGGGGTTGGCCCGGCCGTCAGCGGGCAGCCAGATGGCCCCCTCGAGGTCGGCAGCGTTGAGCAGCGGATAGCGGCGCGCCGCCTCATCGGCGCTGATCAGCTCGCACTCGATCTGGTAGGCCTGCGCGGTCGAGGCGGTCCGGCGCAGGGTCATCATCCGGTCGGCGGTCCTCGCGACGGTGAGGCCGCCGCACCGCCGGAAACCAGTGGCCTGCCCGGTCTCGGCCTCCAGCTGCTCGTACAGCGCCGTGGAGTACTGCACTAGCTTCGTGCCCGCCTCCGAGGCCCGCAGCTGGCCGACCAGCCCGGCCGCATGCCACGTAGTTCCGCACGACAACTGTCCTTGCTCCAGCAGCAGCACGTCGGTCCAGCCCAGCGCGGTCAGGTGGTAGGCCACGCTCGTGCCGATCACCCCGCCCCCGATGACCACGACCTGGGCCCGGCCGGGCAGTGCCTGCGCCATTTCGCTCTTTCCTCTGTCCGTCAGTCGGTGCTCGCCAGTCGGTGCTCGCCAGTCGGTGCTCGTCGGTCGGTGTTGGTCAATCGGGCGCCTGCACGTCGGCAAGCAGGCGGTCGAAGTCCGAGCTGGTGAATCCGGCCGCCGCTGCCTCGAACCGCTCCATCGCCCAGGACCAGAAGTCGAACTCAATCTCGCTGGACGCGTGCTGGATGGCCCCCCACAGCGTCCAGCCGTACCTGGCGACCAGGCTGTAGAGCTTGGCCCGCGCGATCCGGCTGCGGCGTGGCCGGCCGTAGTACGCGGTGACCAGCGCGGCCAGCGCGTCGTCAGTTAGGCGGCACTCCCCCGCGACGTTGCCGAGCTCGAAGCAGGCGTCGTTGTTGCCCGAGTACTCGTAGTCGATCAGCCAGATCCGGTCGCCGCCATCGATGAAGTTGGCGGCCAGCAGGTCATTGTTGCAGGGCACCGTGCCCTCGGCGCGAGCCGACAGCGCCTGCCTGGCGGCGGCGAAGGCGGGCAGCAGCTCGGCGTAGCCGGCCGGGATGCGCATGCCCGCGGCCGTTGCTGTCGCGTAATACCGCGGCTGGATCTCGAACATGTCGAAGTCGGCGGCGAACCGCGCGGCGCCATGCAGCCGCCGGCACGCCGCGGCGATCCTGATCAGCGTGGCAGGCTCGGCCACGTCGGCGTTGGTGAGCGTCCTGCCCTCGACAAAGCCGAGGACCAGGACGCCGTCGGCCGGGCAGTAGTCGATGACCGGCGCGCCCACGCCGGCCGCGGCCGCGATCAGCGAGTTCTGGTACTCGTGGTCACGGTCGATGGCGAGCAACTCGCCGCCGTCGGAGAAGAGCCTGGCCACGAACACGCCGTCCGGCGTGGTGACCTTAAAGTTCCGGTTGGTCAGGCCGCCCGGCAATGGACTGACCAGCCGGGGCGTGCCGCGGAGGCTCGCCACCCTGCCGAGTAGCGCGAGCACGTCGGCTTCGCCCGCATCAGCCAGACGCTGTTCAGTCACGATCGCAGGCTACGAGCGATGAGCGAAAAGGTCTAGACGGAAGCGACCGTTATCGGCTAGTTCCGTGGAAGCTGTCTGATGCGTTGACAGGGAACGGGGTTCGTTGTCGCGAATGTCGGCTCTTAGGGTCTGGACAGTTAACTTGGTCACGCCCTACGCTCCTGCCAACCGAGGTCACTCAGGTCACCCGCCAGCTGGCGAGGAGGAATTGCCGTGAGCGCAAGCCCAGATGTCAGCAGCAGCCACGAGCGTGACGCTGCCGACCTTGCCAAGTTCGGCTACAAGCAAGAGCTCAAACGGTCGCTCGGTACGTTCAGCTCGTTCGCCGTGGCCTTCAGCTACATCTCGCCGTCCACGGGCATCTTCACGCTGTTCGCGCTCGGCCTGATCACGATCGGCGGGGTGTTCATCTGGACCTGGCCCATCGTGGCGATCGGCCAGTTCATCATCGCGCTGAACTTCGCCGAGGTATCCAGCCACTTCCCGGTGGCGGGCTCGGTGTTCCAGTGGACCAAGTACATGGCCGGCCGCGCGTACTCGTGGATGACGGGCTGGGTCTATATGTTCGCGGGCATCCTCACCGTCACGGCAGTAGTGGCCACCTTGCCGATCGCGCTCGTCCCGGCGCTGAACGGCCTCGGCTGGCACAGTCTCGGCGCGGGCAGCGCGAGCACTCAGCTGCACACCTCGCTGGTCGTCGCGGCGATCACACTGGTGGTGATCACCGTCCTGAACATCTACGGTGTGCGCCTGGTCGCCATCATCAACAACACTGGCGTGCTGTTCGAGATCCTCGGCATGTTCGTGTTCGCGATCATCCTGATGATCTTCCATAACCATCAGGGCTTCCACGTGGTCACCAACAGCGCGGGCCTCAGCGTCAAGCCGAGCACGTTCCTCGCTGCCATGTTCATGAGCCTGTTCGTGATCTACGGCTTCGACACCGCGTCGACGCTGGCTGAGGAGACCCGCGACCCGCGTCGGGCAGCGCCGAAGGCCGTGCTGTTTTCCGTGATCGGCGCGTTCATCATCGGCGGCGTGTTCCTGCTCGGCACGCTCGTGGCGATCCCGAACATGGGCACTGCGGTGAAGGACGGCTGGGGACCCGCGCAGATCATCGAGGCGAACTTCTCCCCCGACTTCGCGACTGTCTACCTGCTGGTGGTCTCGGCCGCGATCTTCGTGTGCTGCCTCTCCATCATGGCCGCGACGATCCGGCTCGGCTTCGGGATGGCGCGCGACAATCAACTGCCGTTCTCCAAGCCGCTGTCCAGGGTCTCGCCCGGACTGCACACCCCGGTGTGGATGTGCATCACCATCGCGGTCCTGGCGGCGGTCCCGTTCATTCAGTACTCGGGCGCTGGCACCATCGCGATCGCGGCCACCGGCATGATCTACCTGAGCTACTTCCTCGGCAACCTGGCGATCCTCAATGCGCGCTTGCGCGGCTGGCCGAAGACGCTGGCGCCGTTCCGGCTCGGACCGTGGGGCCTGGTCGTCAACATCATCGGCTTGCTGTACGGCGGGGCGATGCTGGTCAACTTCGCCTGGCCGCGCGCGGCCAGCAACCCAGAGCCCAAGCAAACCGCCGCACCGGCGCAGCTGAACTTCCACATCGGCTTCCTCAACGACATACCGATCTTGTGGACGGTCGTCATCTTCATCGCCCTGGTTGGCGCTGTCTATTACGTGATCACCGGGCGGCGCAAGCAGTTCGTTGCCGTGACGGCGCCCGCCGATGAGCCGGTGCCGGCGAGCGGTGCCGCCTAGCGAGGGCGCCACCTAACGAGGGGTGGCCAGGACTTGTCAAGCGGATGGCGCGCTGTGCTGGCAGGCGGGAACTGGGAGGGGCCCGCGGGCCGGCGGGGCGGGCGGCGCGCCTTCCCTGGACGGCGGATCGCAGCGGCCGGCAGGCATCTGCGGTCCGCCGTCGGGCTGCCCGGCGGGGAAGGGACACTAGGACTTATGCAGCGTCGACAGCACTCCTGGCGCGGCGCAACGGCGGCCGCGCTCGTCACGCTGCCCAGGAAGCCGCCGATGATCGTCCGCCAGCCTGGCGTGACTGCGCACGCGCAGATCGAGGACTGGCTGGCCGACGCCATCGCGGCCGGGCAGCTGACGCCCGGCGACCGGCTGCCCACCGAGCACGATCTGGCCGCCTGGCTCGGGGTGAGCCGGATGACGCTCCGGCACGCACTGAGCGAACTGGCCCAGCGCGGCCTGGTGACAAGGACGGTCGGCCGCGGCGGCGGCACGTTCGTCGCCGAGGCCAAGCTTGAGCAGGACCTCACGACGCTGGCCGGATTCTCCGAGCAGCTGCGCAGGCACGGCAAGGTCGCCAGTGCCCGGGTCCTCGCCGCCACTCGAATCCCGGCTAGCCCCGCCGCCGCGGCGGCACTCGAGCTGGCCGAGGGGGCCGCCGTGCATGACGTCAGGCGCATCCGCCTCGCGGACGGCAGGCCGATCGTGATCGAGCACTCGCAGTTCCCGGCTGATCTGTTCCCCGACTTGCTGGACTGCCGGCTCGACGGCTCGCTCTACGAGCTGCTCGCCGACAACTACGGGCAGCGGCCGCACCGGGCGCGCGAATCGCTGGAGCCGGTTGTCGCAGGCGTGCGGGAAGCCGAGGCACTCGAGGTTGACGAGGGCGCTCCGCTGATGCTGGTGGAGCGAACCGCTTACTCGATAACCGGGCGGCCGCTGGAGTACGCGCGGGACCGGTTCCGGGGTGACCGGACCAGGGTCGTGGTCTGGACATCCGAGCTCGCCGGCGATTTGTAGGCGGGCTGCACCTGCGTGACAGAACCGGGCACGAGCGGTAGCGTCCCGGACATGACGATCAAACTTGTGGTTCTCTACACGCAACCGGCTGACCCGGTCGCCTTCGACGAGCACTATCTCAGCGTGCACATGCCGCTCGTCGCCAAGCTGCCTGGCCTAGTGCGTGCCGAAACCGGCAAGTTCACGATGGCGCTGGATGGCGGCGAGCACACCTACCACCGGGTCGCCCAGCTGTACTTCGCCGACCAGGACGCGATGAACGCGGCCTTCGGCTCGCCTGAGGGCGCGGCGACCGCAGCCGATTACGGCAGCATCGCGCCGCCCGGCTCGCGGATGCTGATCCAAGAGGTCGACGACTGACATCGCACTGGCCGGCGTAGCGGCCGGTCAGCCTGACCGGGCCGGCCATGCCGTCGGAATGACCTCGATGCTGACCGGCTCCAGGCCGGTGATCTCCCACTGCCCCTCGCCGACGTCTACGGCGAGCCTGGACTTGCCGACGCGGAGCCCGCTGACACGCAGCGGAAGGTACCGGTCGGGCACCTCGGGTGCGCACCAGAGCTGGCGGCTGTCCACGTCGGGGGTGAAGCGGAGCAGGCTGTGCAAGAGCAGCAGGGGTGCGGCCGCGGCCCAGGCTTGTGGTGAGCACGAGGTCGGGTACGGCACCGGCGTGGCGAACTCGTCCCGGTCGAATCCGCAGAACAGCTCGGGCAGGCGGTACCCGAACGCCGCCGCCGCATCGACGATCGCCTCCGTAACGCGCTGGGCCTGCTCGACGTAGCCGTAGCGCATCAGTCCGGCCGCGCAGATCGCGTTGTCATGCGGCCAGACCGAGCCGTTGTGATAGCTCATCGGGTTGTAGGCCGCCATCGACGACGCGAGCGTACGGATGCCCCAGCCGCTGAACATGTCCGGTGACATCAGCATCTTGGCCACCGCCGATGCCTTGTGCTTGTCGGCGATGCCCGTCCACAGGCAGTGGCCGATGTTGGAGGTCAGCGAGTCGATCGGGCGTTTGTCCCCGTCTAGGCCGACCGCATACCAGCCCTTGTCGGGCAGCCAGAACCGCTCGTTGAAGTCGCGCTTCAGCTGCTTGGCCTTCTTGCGCCAGTGCGTGGCGCCTACGCCATCACCGGCGTGCCGGGCGAGCTGCGCCCTCGCGCGGTAGGCCGCGTAGCAGTAGGCCTGCACCTCGGCCAGCGCGATGGGCGGATCGGCGATGGTGCCGTCGGCGAAGTTGATCCCGTCCCAGGAGTCCTTCCAGCCCTGGTTGACCAGTCCGTGACTGGTCTTGCGCGAGTACTCCACGAACCCGTCGCCGTCGGCGTCCCCGTACGTCTCGATCCATTCCAGCGCGCGATCGGCGTGCGGTAGCAGGGCAGCGATCGCGTTGTCCTTGCCGCCCCAGCGCTGAAGCTCGGCGAGCAGCATGACAAACAGCGGCGTCGCGTCGGCGCTGCCGTAGTAGGCACTGCGGCCGCCGAGCGCAAACGAGGCGGCCGGGCCAAAGCGCACCTCGTGCAGGATCTTGCCTGGCTCTTCCTCGGAGGCCGCGTCGAAGTCGCTGCCCTGCCAGGCGGCCAGCATCCGCAGCGTGCCAAGCGCGAGACCCGAATCCCACGGCAGCAGCATCCAGGCGGTCAGCAGCGAGTCCCGGCCGAACAGCGCCATGAACCACGGCGCACCCGCCGCCACGACGGGCCAGCGCGGATGCTCAGGATCGAAGATGCGCAGGGCGCCAATGTCCTCGACGCTGCGGCCGAGCACTTCGGCAAGGTTGCGATCGGGCGTGCGTACCTGCGGCCCGCGCTGCCGCCATTTGCGCAGCCGCTTGGCTGGCAGAGTCCGGTCGACCGCATGACCACGCGGATGGCGCAGCTGCATCGCCACCCCGTCATCGACTGGTACCGCCTCGACTGTCACGGTGCGCTCGGAGTGACCCGGCACGAGCAGCCGCCACGCGAGCGCGCCGGACTCGGTCACCGACGGGCTGTGGTCGCCGACGATACGCAGCTCCTGCCGGCGTTCCCGCCGGCCGCTGGTGATGACAAGGCCGGACTCCGCGAGCGCGGTGCTGGCCCCCGCTCTCGGCTTCGACCGCCCCTTGACCTCGAAGAGATCGGCGAAATCAGCCTCGGCCGTCAGCGTTACCTGGAATCGCCTGGACCTGGCTGAGGTATTGCGCAGCGTGATGTCCTCGCGCATGCCGTCGCCAACGTAGCGGCGCCTGATGACGAGCAGCGTGCTGTCTGCCTTGCCTGCTCGCGGCGGCATCCGGCCGACGAACGAGGCAGCATACGGCTCGGCGTGCTGCACCGACAGCGGCTGCGGCTCGATCCCGTCCACTGTCAGCTCCCAGCGCGACAGCATGCGGGTGTCCCGGACGAACAAGCCCTGCGACCGGTCGGGCACGATGTCGCCGCCCGGCTCGCTGATGCAGAAGGTCGACCCCTCGATCAGCGTGACCGGGCTGCATGCAGCGCCTTGACCCGGGGGTAGCTCACCTGACGACCATGGCTCGCTCATCTGGCTGTCCTCCGACTGCCCTGTGCTGCCTGTCTGCCCTGTGCTGCCTGTCTGCCCTGTGCTGCCTGATTGCCCTGTGCTGCCTGTCTGCCCTGTGCTGCCTGACGGGGGTGGCCGCGCCGCGGCACGCCGCTGCGCGCGGCCATGAGGCCGCGCGCAGCTGGGCCGTGCGTGCTATGCGTTGATGAGCCGGCGTCCGGCCGCCGGGATGCGTCGGATGAGGCTGGACTCGCGGTCCAGCAGGCGACGGTAGAGCCGATCGTGGTCGCGCGCCATCCGCTGCAGCGAGAACCGCTGCTCAGCGGCGCGGCGGCACCGGTTCCGGTCGATCTCGCCCACCCGGTCAATTGCGCTGATCATCTCCCCTTCGTCGCGGCAGAGGAAACCAGTCCTGCCTGGTTCAATGATCTCCGGGGCGGCCCCGTTCGGGAAGGCAAGGACGGGCGTTCCGCACGCCAGGGCCTCCGCCATCACCAGGCCGAAGGGCTCGCGCCAGGTGATCGGGTTGAGCATCGCGTCGGCGCCCCGCAGCAGCTCGATCCGGCGTTCCTGCGGGATCTCTGCTGGCATCTCATCGCCAGGGTCGAGCAGTGGCTTGATCTCCGACTCGAAGTAGGCGATCTCGTTGTCCTCGCGCATCTTGGTGCTGAGCACCAGCCGCTTGCCGGCCTTCTTGGCGATGCGGATGGCGTGATGCACGCCCTTGTCAGGCGACATCCGGCCGATGAACATCACGTAGCCGCCGCCGCCAGGACCTGCCTTGTACAGGTCGAGGTCGATGCCGTGGTGGATGACTCCGGCGATCTGGGCTCCGCCGTACATTTCGGCCTGATCGGCCTGAGACTGCGAGATCGCCACGATCGACGCGTGCCTGGCGATCTCGCTGAGCACCGGCTGCGTCTCGCCGGTGAACGGGCCGTGGTTGGTGTGCACGACCGGCGGTCTGCGCATCCCGCGCAGGCCCGAGATCAGCGGGCCGAGGAACGTGTGGTCGTGGATGATGTCCATGTCGGCCAGCGACTCGTAGGCAGCCAGCGCGTGCGCTGTCTCCGGGACGGTCACACCGATCGGCGCAATGGCCTTCGGGTACAGGTAGTCCGTCGGCACTGGGCACTGCGACTCGCCCACCGTGAACAGCCGGACCTCGTTCCCGAGCTCCTGCAACCCCCGGGCGAGGTTATCGATGACGACCTCGGTCCCGCCGTACGCGGGCGGCGGTACTGGCACCCAAGGCGGGGCAATCAGGCCGATTCGCATCTGCACTGCCTCCTCGTGTCGAGCCGCGTGACCATCACGCTCCGCCAGGACCCTGGCAGCAAAGCGCCAGCACCTGGCGAATGTTGGGCGCGTGCCGACCACCCGCGTCGTTGGCCCGGAGCGCCTGGCTGGCGCTCGGCATGGCGACACGGGCACACGGCGGCACGGGGAATGCGTCCGGTAGTGCCGGTCGTAGCGACCGAGTCCCGGCTCCGCGCTCTGTGCACCCGCGGGGAAGTGCCAGAGTTAATAGGCGCCGCACCAATTACTGTGCGTATGGAGCCGTTAACCGAATGCAATCTTCCCGGCGGAAAGGCGCGGCAAACGTACGCGGTCACCGAAGATGATCATCAGCTGCGGCGGGCAGGCCGGCCGCCCGACGCCAGGGCTTGCCTCGGACCTGCGGCTGCTGCCTCGCGCCTCATGGCCAGGACGGGGCATTCGGTCCGAGCTCCCCGGACAGCAGCCGTGGCGGAAAATCCAGGTGTGGCCGATGCGCCCCATAGATCCGGGTCGACCCATCTCGCCCTGCTCCCTGAGTGTCCGAAGCGGCCGCCGCGACGATTGCGTCTGTCCATGACTGGATTGTCTGCTCCGCTGGCCGTTGCTTCGGGTCCGCTACCGTCGCGGCCGGGTCGGCCGGATCCCTGCTGGTTGCTATGGACTGGCCAGGCCCCGCAGCGTTCGCTGCCGCCTGTAGAAGCTTGGGTGGCTGCCGCCGCGGCCGCACCCGGCCTTCGACTTCAGCGCGCAGTTGACCATTTGCGCCGCCACTAGCGGACCATCATCGGCTACCTAGCAGTGCTGACCGCCAGCCGGACGCGGCGCCGCTGGCGGCCGAGATGCCACCGCGACCGCCGCGGCTGGCCAGGTGTTCTCGCACGTCACCGTGTATCAGACGCGGACGTGCGACCCTCTTCGCGACGTGGTCATGGCTCGGGTTGCGCTTCCTAGCCTGGTAGCCGCGAGTTGCGAAAGGCCTTTCACTGCCGCCAGGCGATACCTGCGAGACGCCAAATGAACGCAGTCCAGACCGGCCATTCCCGCAAAATGCCGACGGATACTTCGTCGCCGCCGTGCCCGCGGGCGGCCGGGATGCGGATCCGGCGGCGGCAGAAGCGTGCGCATTCCCGCAGTCCAGGCGGAATGTGCCTCCGGATATTTGGTCATCAGTAAGGCCCGGAAATTATCCCAACACGACACACTTCCCCCGTACGATTCGCTGCAACCGCATCCGCGGTCAGAGCTGAAGGGGAGGCAGTGATCCTACGGAGGATGTACTCGGTTCCCGAGCACATCACGATGTTCGGACTGGGCGCGGGCCTGATCGGCTCGGTCTACCCCATGATCATGGCGCACACCGGTGACCGAGGGATTCCATGTCCCTTGCGAACGCTCACTGGAGTTCCGTGCCCGTTCTGCGGACTGACAACCGCGACGGTCGCGCTCGCCCACGGTCACTGGGCCACCGCAGCCGCCACCAGCCCGCTCGCGTATCTGGTCGCCGGCCTGGTGGTCGGCACGACCCCAGTCCTGGCGTTCCGGGTGGCGGGGGTCGCAAGACCGCCGCGTCCGTGGTCGGACACGGCGCGCAAGCGCGCCCGGTACGCGGCCTGCGTCGTCGTGGCGATGAGCTGGGTCTTCCAGCTCCATCGGTACGGATTCCTGTAGATCCGTCACTGGCACCGAATACAGCAACAACTCTCACCAGAAAGGTCAGCCGTGACTGATCAGTTCCAGTCCGAACCGTATCCGTCCACTCCTGGCGGCAACACTATGACGTCCGCGAGCCCCTACGCCAGCTGGATTCAGCGGGTTGGTGCCTACCTGATCGATGTCGCACCGATCATCATCCTTGAAATCATCTTCTCCCGGATCCTCGTCGTTTACGTGCTCGTCCTCATCGCCAGCCTGGGCTGGACGATCTACAACCGCTGGTACCAGGCCGGCACGACCGGCCAGTCGCTGGGCAAGAAGTTGCTCAACCTCCGCCTGGTCAGCGAGGAGACCGGCCAGCCCATCGGCATGCTGATGGCCTTCGTTCGCGACATCTGCCACATCATCGACAGCGTCATCTGCTTCATTGGCTACCTGTTCCCGCTGTGGGATTCCAAGCGGCAGACGATCGCCGACAAGATCGTGAAGACTGTCGTCATCCCGGCCTCCTAAGGCGCTGTGCCACGTTCGGGCCCGCGGCGGGATCGTCGCGGGCCCGACGTCGTGGCATCGGGCATGCTCGACGGCCCGGGCACGGCAGTGCTGGAAGTGGCCTGGTTTGACCTGGTTCGCGCTGCGGTCCGGAAGGTTCGGTAATTCTGCGGAAAGATTCGGCATCGCCGGCTGTGTCGGATCTTTCGGGATCATGAAGGGCCACAGGCTGGTCCAACGCCAGCCGGTGGAATATTGCCGCGACCTAGTTAGTTGTCATAAAGCAACTAACTTACCCGCCCGTCCGAGGGGATACTCATGTCGCGCGCCGTGCTCAGGCCCGGTGGAAACGAGCCCGCTGACCGCTTGCCCACCACCCAGTCGCCGGACGGGCCCGCCGCCCGGCTGGCCAGCGGTGTCCACTACAAGTGGATAGCGCTGTCCAATACGACCCTCGGCGTGCTCATGGCGACGATCAACGCGTCCATCATGCTGATCGCGCTGCCCGACATCTTCCGCGGCATCGGCGTCAATCCGCTGCAGCCAGGCAACACGAGCCTGCTGCTCTGGCTGATCATGGGCTATCTCGTGGTCACCGCGGTGCTGGTGGTGAGCTTCGGGCGCCTCGGGGACATGTTCGGCCGGGTGAAGATGTTCAACCTCGGGTTCGCGCTGTTCGCCCTGTTCTCCATCTTGCTGTCGGTGACCTGGCTGCACGGCATCGCCGCGGCCTGGTGGCTGATCGCCATGCGGATCTTCCAGGGTGTTGGCGGCGCGATGCTCCTGGCGAACTCCAGCGCGATCCTCACCGATGCCTTCCCGCCCAACGAGCGCGGTATGGCGCTCGGACTCAATCAGGTGGCGGCCATCGCCGGCTCGTTCATTGGCCTGGTGCTCGGCGGCTTGCTCGGCCCGATCGGGTGGCGGTACGTGTTCCTCGTGTCGGTCCCGTTCGGCGTGCTCGGCGCGGTCTGGTCCTACCTCAAGCTGCAGGAGCGCGGCATCCGCCGTCCGGCACGGCTGGACTGGGCTGGCAACGTCACGTTCGGCGCGGGCCTCATCGCCGTGCTCGTGGGCATCACCTACGGCATTCAGCCCTATGGCGGGCACACGATGGGCTGGACGAGTCCGCTCGTGCTGAGCCTTATTGGCGCTGGCCTGGTCGTCCTGGCTGTCTTCTGCCGGATCGAGTCGCGCGTCGGCGAGCCGATGTTCGACCTTGGGCTGTTCAGGATCCGCCCGTTCACTGCGGGCAACGTGGCTAGCCTGCTGTCCGGCCTGGGCCGCGGCGGGCTGATGTTCACGCTGATCATCTGGCTGCAGGGCATCTACTTGCCCATCCACGGATACGGCTTCAGCCAGACCCCGCTGTGGGCCGGCATCGCGATGCTCCCGTTGACGATCGGCTTCCTGATCGCCGGGCCGGTATCGGGCTGGCTGTCTGACCGATTCGGCGCACGGCCGTTCGCGACCGGCGGCATGGTCCTCGCGGCGGCGTCCTTCGGGCTGCTCGAGCTGCTGCCGATCAACTTCGCGTACTGGGAGTTCGCGGCGATCCTGCTGCTCAACGGGATCGGCATGGGCTTGTTCGCCGCACCGAACCGGGCCGGCATCATGAACAGCCTGCCGCCCGAGCGGCGCGGCGTCGGCGCTGGCATGAGCGCGACCTTCCAGAATTCGGCCACGGTGCTGTCCATTGGTGTCTTCTTCACGCTGATCATCCTCGGACTGGCGTCGTCGCTGCCGACTGCGCTCGACCACGGCCTGATCGCCCAAGGGCTGCCGCACGCCGACGCTGCGCGCATCGCTGCGCTGCCGCCGGTATCGATCATGTTCGCCGCACTGCTCGGCTTTAACCCCGTGCAGACCTTGCTCGGCCACGCCATCAGCAAGCTGCCCGCCGGCCACGCCGCCTTCCTCACCGGCCACACGTTCTTCCCGTCGCTGATCTCCGCGCCGTTCCAGCACGGGCTGGCCATTGCGTTCGACTTCGCGATCGCGTGCTGTCTCGTCGCGTCCGTAGCCTCGCTCATGCGCGGCAAGAAGTACGTGCACGAGCTAGAGACGACGCCGGTGCGGCCCGGCCAGGCTGCCTCGATCTCCGGCTGAGGTACGCGACACCGGGACTACAGCGTCAGGCCGGGCCGGACGGCGCCGGCCAGTTACGGCTGCTGCCCGCCACTGGTCAGCGGCAGTCGCGGGTCGGTCGGCTGACCCGGCCACGTGTCGCGGATCCAGGAGTGCGCCGGGTCGTCGCAGATCAGCCAGGCCCGCTCGGCGCCCGGGCCTGCCATCACGTTCAGGTAATACATGTCGTAACCCGGAACCGCCATGGATGGCCCGTGCCAGCCATACGGCACGAGCACTACGTCGCCGGACCGGACCTCGGCCAGCAGGTCCGCTGGGCGGTCGTCACTGCTGTAGACCCGGTGGTAGCCCAGGCCGGGCCCGGCTGGACCCGCGCCGATCTCGAAGTAGTAGATCTCCTCCAGCACGCACTCCCCCGGCCGCTTGGTGTCGTGCTTATGGGGCGGGTAAGACGACCAGTTCCCAGCAGGAGTCAGCACCTCGCAGGCGATGAGCCTGTCGGTCTCGAACGCCGCCGGCGTACAGAAGTTGTTGACTTGCCGCGAGCATGCGCCACTGCCGCGCAGCTCTACTGGCACCTGGCTGGCCGGCCCATAGCGGGCGGGCAGGCGCCGCCGCGCGGCCGCGGCCGGCAACGCGAACCTGCCGCCGCGGTCGGAGCTGACTGTGGCGCTCGCATCCTTAGGCAGGTAGGCAAAGTCGGTGATGGCGCTGAACACGCTGTCGCGGCCCGACAGCTGGAACCCCTGGTCATCGCATTCCACCAGGCAAGACCCCGCAAGAGGCAGGACCAGCATCTCCTCCTCGCCGGTCGCGACGTCGGCCGACTGGCCCGCGTGCAGCTCCAGCACGCGCAGTGCGGAGTACGACCAGCCGGCTTCCTGCGCCGTCAGCACGAGCGAATACGGGTCATCCGCGAGCGTGCCCGCCTGCCGGTAGAGCGGCATATCCACCGTGCCTCCTCGTTCATTGCTTGTGCTGACGCTAGGGGAAACAGGACGCCCGCATCTCAACGGGGCGCCTAGCCAGGTTGCTCGGGCGGCCCGTCGTGAATCGACTCCCACCACTGGTGCCCGTCGAGCGTGCCACTGGCGATCTCCGCGGCCAGCTTGCGGACGTAGTCGAGCTCGGCCTCCCGCAGGACCGTACGGAACTCTTCCTCCACCCAGGCGAGGCGTGGCACCTGCTGCTTCTCGGCCAGCTCACGCGACGCGCGCGCCTGGACGATCTCGCGCTCAAGGTGCGCGGCACGTTCGCGCAGCAGACGGGCCACGTCGTCTGGCGGCAGCGTGGGCAGGAAGGAGAGCGCGGCCTCGAAGCTGGTGTAGTCCTTCACCGGCGTGGACAGCAACTCGGTCAGCCAGTCATGCAGCTCGACCCGGCCCGACTCGGTGAGGCTATATACCGTGCGCTCGGGGAGGTGGCCGCTCCGCTGTGTGCCCATCGGGGCGATCAGCTTGCGCTTCTCCAGGGACGCGACGACGGCGTACAGCGAGCCGTAGTTGAGCCGCACGCTTTCATGCTTTTGCCGCTGACGCAGCGTAGCGGCTGCTTCGTAGGGGTGCATTGGCCGCTCGGCCAGGCAGACAAGCACGGCGAGGGCCAGGGGGTTCCTTCGGTGTCCGGCTGGCATACGTGTTAGTGTACTCTAGTTAGAGTATCCTGCCTGGGAGCCTACCCTGGGAGTTGACATGGACGCGGGTGACGTTCTGGGTCTGGTGAGCCTGCTAGGAGCTGGCCTCCTGGCTGGCGAGGAGATCACCATCCGGTACGGCGTGCGAGCACCGCTGGCCAGGCTCGACGATCAGACACACATCCGGGTGCGCCAAGCACTTATCCGCAGGCTGCGCGTCCTGGTGCCGGCTGTTTACCTGGCGACGATCGTTTCGGCTGCCACCACCGCCATCGTCGACGGCACGAGCGGTGGTCTGGCGCTGCGCAGCGCGGCACTGGTCGCTCTCGTCGCCTGGATCGCGGTCACGGTCGGCGGTACCGTCCCGATCAACTCGGCGGCCCTGGACTGGGAGCCGAGCGCGCCGCCGGGCGACTGGCGAGTGCGAGTCGACCAGTGGGAGCGCCTGAACTCCGTCCGAGCCTGGCTAGCCGTCGCGGCATTCGCGCTGTTGCTCGTCGCTACCGCCCTTCATGTGGCGAACGGCGCCGCTCGCTAGGCGCCTATCCACACGCTCTTGATATTGCAGAACTCCCGGATGCCTTGCCTGGATAGCTCCCGCCCGATCCCGGACTGCTTGACGCCGCCGAAGGGCAGCTGCGGATACGACGTCACGTTCCCGTTGATGAAGACCATGCCAGCGGCGAGGTCCCGGATGAGCAGGCGCCGCTCCCCCTCGTCGTTAGTCCAGACGTTCGCGCCAAGCCCGAACTCGGTGGCGTTGGCCAGGTCGATCGCCTCGTCGATGTCGGCCACCCGGAAGAGGCTGGCGACCGGCCCGAAGACTTCCTCGCCGAACGCACGCATCTCGGGCGTGACGCCGGCCAGCACGGTCGGCGGATAGTAGGAGCCAGGCCGATCGGGCGCGGCACCACCGCACAGCACCCGTGCTCCCTTGGCGGCGGCGTCGGCAACCACCGACTCGACGTCGTTGCGCTGCTCCTCGGAGGCCAGGGGCCCCACCTCGGTGTCGGCGCGCATCGGGTCACCAACCACCTTGGCCGACATCTCCTTCACGAACAGCTGCTCGAACTCGTCGTAGCTGGCGTCGTGGACGATGAAGCGCTTGGCGGCAATGCAGGACTGGCCGTTGTTGATGCACCGCGCGAACGCCGCTACCCGGGCTGCCTGGCTCAGATCGGCCGAGGGCATGACGATGAACGGGTCGCTGCCGCCCAGCTCGAGTACGACCTTCTTAATCTCTGCGCCGGCGACGGCCGCCACCGACTGCCCGGCGGGTCCTGACCCGGTCAGCGTGGCGGCGACGACCCGCTCGTCGCGCAGGATCGGCTCGACCCTGGCCGAGCCGACAAGCAGCGTCTGGAAGGTTCCGTCCGGGAATCCTGCCCTGGCGAACAGGTCCTCCAGGAACAGGGCGGTCTGCGGCACGTTCGACGCGTGCTTGAGCAGCCCGCAGTTGCCCGCCATCAGGCCGGGCGCAGCGAACCGCATGACCTGCCAGAGCGGGAAGTTCCATGGCATGATCGCCAGGATCGGCCCAAGCGGCTGGCAGGCCGCGTAGGCCTGGCCGGCCCCGACAGCAGCAGCGTCGGCGAGCTCGTCGGCCAGGAACTCGGCGGCATGCTGGGCGAAGTAGCGGCACGCGCCAGCGCACTTCGCGACCTCTTGCCGCGCGGACGTCAGCGTCTTGCCCATCTCGGTCGTCATCATCGCCGCGATCTGGTCCTGCTCGGAGTCCAGGATGCCAGCCGCCGCGCGCATCCACTGGGCCCGCTCGTCGAAGCTTGTCAGCCGGTAGCTGGCGTGCGCGCTAGCGGCCGCGGTCAGGCGCCGGTCGACATCTGCCTCGCTCATTTCGTCGAAAGTCCGTACGGTCTCGCCCGTCGCCGGGTTCACGGTCGCGATCGCCACAATGTCCTCCTCTGCCAGCCGGCTCCATCGCCGCCGGGCCTATCAGGCCCTTGCCCCGACCGCGAGCGCCCACACAGGCCCATATGCACGACGTGCTCGCGTGCCTGCGTACCAGCTGAAGAGCGGGAACGGGGCAGCGGCGGGCGTTCCCGTCATCTTTGGCCGCAGCACGTTCGGCGGGTACTGTCCTGGCCTAGCATGTGGTGATTTGACGGAAAGGTTTCCGCAGATGCCTCGCAATCCCTGGTCGGCGCGCGGGCTCCCGCTGGTGCGCCAGTCCGCGGACGGCGCCCGGGCCGGGGAGTCGTCGGCGCGGCCGGCCGACGCCGCTGCCGGCCTGCCAGCGCTGGTGCGCGAGTGCCTGCTGCGGTCGCCGCAACCGGACACGTTGCACGTGGCGCGGGCCGGCGCGCGTGCGGGCAGGCAACTGCAGCGGGCGAGGACCACCCATCGCCTCGAGCCGTGGGAGGAGCTCATCGCGGTCTGGCAGTGGGCGCGGGTCCTCGGCGTGATCGCCGCCGCGCCCAGTAGTCTCATCTTCACAAGTCAAGGCATCCGCATCGCCGAACCGCGGCTGCGCCTGAGTATCAGCTACGACGCGTTCCGCGAGCACACCTTCAGCTACGAATTCACGCCCGGCGGGCGCACCGGCCCTGATGTGTGCGAACTCGTGATCGCCGGTCCGACATCCTGGCGATCGCCGAACGCTGACCAGAGCGCCGAGCTCATCGCAGCCGACCTGACCCGCATCAGGGAACTCACGAGCCTGGCCACGTGAGCGCTGCCGCTCAAGTGCTCGCCTTGCTGGGTGTCGGCGTGCTCGCGGGCATCGTCAGCACCGTCGCCAGCCTCGCCTCTGTCGTGTCCTACCCGGCGCTACTGGCGCTAGGCCTGCCGCCGGTCAGCGCGAACGTGACCAACACCGTGGCGCTGATGTTCACCGCAGTCGGTGCCGCCGCCGGTTCACGCCCGGAGCTGGCTGGCCAGGGCCGCCGGGTCCGCAGCCTCGGCCTGCTGACTGCAGCGGGCGGCGGGGCCGGGGCCGCCCTGCTGCTGCTGACCCCGGCTCGAGGTTTCGAGTACGCCGCACCGGTCCTGATCGCCGTCGGATCACTGGCAATCCTCCGCCGTCCGATCGCGCTGGAGCCGGACGCCGCTAACGCGAGCGGGGCCAGCGCGGATGGGGGCTGGCTCTCGCGTGCTGGGGTCTTCGCCGTCGCGGTCTATATCGGCTACTTTGGGGCCGCTGGCGGCATCTTGATGCTCGCCCTGCTGACCCGTATCTTCGCGCAGTCCCTGGCGAGGACCAATGCCCTGAAAAACGTGATCTCGGGCCTGGCTAACGCGGTCGCCGGGATCGGGTTCGCGATCTTCGGCCCGGTGCGGTGGACTGCGGCGCTACCGCTGGCGGCCGGCTTCCTCATCGGCGGCTGGATCGGCCCGGCACTAGTCCGCCGGTTGCCTGCTCAAGGGCTGCGCGTCTTCGTCGGCATCTGCGGTCTCGCGGTCGCCATCCGCCTCGGCTTCGGCACCTACGGCTGATCAGCTGGCGGCGCTCAGCTAGCGTCGCCTGCTCAGCAGCCA
>Ga0210393_10001855_pt1 | contig 17553 bp, 24 predicted proteins | sample IncBWC27OmetaG_FD_160068 | JGI IMG/M metagenome (GOLD analysis project Ga0210393, IMG submission 160068) | Forest soil microbial communities from Barre Woods Harvard Forest LTER site, Petersham, Massachusetts, United States - Inc-BW-C-27-O ... | reverse complement strand
GCAAGGATGCGCAGGCTGGTCTAGCGCAGATGCGAACGCTGAACCTCGCGTACCAGAACCAGAACATGCAGCACATTCTGGACGTTGAGGGGCCGGACGGTCTGGAGCGGTTTCTAAAGCAGCGTGGTCAGACGATCACCACGGCAGCGGAGCAGCAGTCGCTTCTCGACAAGCATTTGCAGGAGGCAAAAGACGACGCTGACATACGGACTCAAATCCGAACCGAACACCCGGACTGGAGTGCTGGTCAGATTGCACAGGAAGCGGCGAACCGGAAGCGTGGTGCCGGCGAGGGTTCAACACGACCGGAGACCGGTGCAGCCGCGACACAGGCTGATGTGGCAAAGGTGGCGAAGGCGGAAATCGACAGTCAGAACGCAACCCGCCGACTGGACGGGCAACCGCTGCTGACCGACGCCGAGGAAGCACACATTCGGCTCGATACCCAGAGACAGACTGCCTCCGACTTCGCCGAGGCCAAGCGAAAGAAGGCAGACCAGACGGCGATGCTGACGCCCGATGCGGTGGACCTCGATGCCAAGCAATACCTGCGGACGGGCAGCATGCCGGCCATGGGCCTCGGTAATGCAGCCGCGCGCATTCAAATCCAGAACCGCGCGGCAGAGATCGCCAAGGCTGACGGCAACACCATAGACGATTACATCAGCGGTCGCGCCACGCTGAAGGCCGACAGCGCATCGCTATCCCAGATCACCAAGATCGCCGACGCGGTAAACGGGTTCGAGCAGACGGCATTGCGCAACATGCAGATCGCCAAGGAACTCATGGACAAGGGGGCGGGAACGTCCGCTGGGCCGGTGGTGAATCGCTGGATCCAGGCTGGCCGTGTGGGGACTGGCGATGCCGATGTGGCCGCGTTCAACACCGCGATGGGAACAGTGGCCGGCGAATACGGCAAGATCATCAGCGGCGGCTCGGCCTCGATCGCCGCGACACCGGAAGGCGCGCGGCAGGAAGCGGCGGACTGGCTGAACAAGATACAGTCGCCAGAGGCTATTGACGCACAGTTCGACGTGGCACGCCGCGATATGGCGAACCGGAAGAACTCGCTCAATGACCAGCGTGCGCTGATACAGCAGCGGTTGCGTGATCCGAGCGCGGGCGGACAGGGAACACCGCCGGCGCCCGCAACAGGCACCCCGGCTACCGCTACTCCAGCAACTGCGACGCCCGCCACAGCGACGCCGCAGCAGCACATCAGCGAAGTATCATCGGAGGCACACTACAACGACCTTGCCTCCGGTTCCTGGTATCGCAAGCCTGACGATCCTCCGGGATCTCATAGGGTCAAGCCGTAATGGCGTGGGGGAATGATCCTCTGGTTGCAACACCAGCACCAGCACAAACACCGGCTCCTTCCGGTTGGGGAAACGATGCTCTCGTGCCAACGCCTGGACAGGCTTCCCCACCAGTGCAGCCAATGTCGGGCTTGCAGCGGTTCGGCACTGGGCTGGCCGATCCGTTGCTCGGCACAGCACAGGTCGTCTCCCATGTGTTGCCCGACCCGCCCGAGGGAACCCCGTCATTCGATGCGGTGATGAAGCAGCGAGAGGCCGACATCCGGGCCGGCAGCAAGCCTGCCGATGTGGTGTCAACAACGCTGGACCCCCAGGGCCGCGCCAGTCACACCACCACTAAGCAGACCATGCCTGATCCCATGCGGACCTTGGGCAACATCGTCAGCCCGATGAACCTCATGGCACCGGCTAAGACGCTCGGGGAGGCGACTCTGGCGCGGCGCGTCGGGTCCGCAGCAGTCCAGGGCGGACTGATCGGCGGAATGCAGCCGGTGACCGACGACCACTTCTACCGCGAAAAGACGCTCCAGGTCGGGGGCGGCGCGCTGGTCGGCGGTTTACTGCCAGGCGTGGAGTCCGGCACCAAAGCCATCGGGGCATGGCTCACCGGCCTCAAGGGAGAGGAAGCGATCAAGGACAAGGCCACCCAGGCTATTCTTTCACGGATCGAAAAGGATCGTTCCGGGGGAGGACCGACAACCCAGGACATGCTGGACCTGATCAACACCACGCCCGGAAAACCGCTCACCATCGCTGACGTGGGTGGCGAGAACCTGAAGGCGCTGATGGGCCGCATAGCCCGCAGCCCCGGCGAGGCTCGTCAGATCATCACCGAGTTCCTGAACGATCGCGACCTGAACGCTGGTCTGCGGCTGGACAAGGACGTTGCAGGCACGTTCGGCGGGCAGTCGGCTTTCGAGACGTTCGACGCGATGAAACAGGGACGGTCTATCGCCGCTAAGCCATTGTTCGAGAAAGCCTATGAAGGCGGCAGCATGGCGCCACTGAAGGATCAGTTCGAGACCGCGTATTCCGATGCTGGCCGCGTGCTGGCAGACGCCAACAAGGCGGTCTCCGATGCCCAAAACCGCATCACTCAAGCCGCGGCACGCCAGTCCCAGGCCGGCAACGACGTGTATGCGACCTCCGGTGCCAATCAGGACATGCGCGCCGCGCAGTTTGAGCTGCAAGAGGCGCAAAAAGGTGTCGATCGCGCCGTTCAGGTCCGGCAGGATATCGCCAGTCGGGTGCAAGAGGCGCGGGATGACATAGCCTCTGGCAAGAAGGGAGCGGTCTGGAGTCCGCGCATACAGCAGTTCCTCGACAATCCCCGCATTCAGAGCGGGATCAAGCGCGGACTGGTGATCGAGCGGGATACGGCGCTGGCGGAAGGCCGCGCCATGAACCCCAGCGATTACGCCATTGTCGGCACCGATGAACAGGGCGAACCGATCATCGGCAAGGTGCCCACCATGCGGTTGCTAGCGGTGGCGAAGGAAGGTCTGGACCGCATCCTGCAATCTCCATCCATGAGGAATGAGTTGACTCAGGAACTCAACAAGGAGGGTGTTGCGGTCGATCAGGTACGGCGCGAGTTCCTGAAGGAACTGGACGGCATCAACCCGGACTACAAGGCCGCACGGGCGCAGTGGGGTGGTGACACGCAGAGCATGGTCGCGCTGAAAGCGGGACAGGACTTCCTCAAAGCGCACCCGGACCAGATCAAGAGCACGGTTCAAGATATGTCGCCCAGCGACAAGGAGTTCTACAAGCTCGGTGCGGCAAGCAGTTTGCGGAAGATCATCGCGCAGACCGGGGCGCAGGGTGATGAGGCGCGGCGGATCGTTGGCAACGCATACACCCGTGCGCAGCTTCGTCCGCTGTTCGATGACAACGCCTCGTATGAAAAGTTCATCGACTCGGTGAAGGCCGAGACGACCATGTTCCAGACCCGTTTCGCCACGTTGGGTGGTTCACAGTCCGCAGCACGATTGGCGGAGGACCAGTCGGCGCCGGACTACATGGGTATGGCTCACGGGTTACAGGGGACTGTGAGTGCTGCGCACGGCAACTACCCAGGAGCGGTCTACCATGCGACGCGGTTCCTGGAGAAGTTCTTGCCCAAGGGCAACCCGAACGTGAACAAGGAGATCGCGCGGTTCCTGACGCTGCCGGGAGGTGAGGCGGTAAACAGGGTGAACGCTGCGACGGCAGGTATGCCAGTCCCTCCGCAGCCTATCGCCCCGGCATTAGTCCCGACTGCCGTCGATACCACGACGCCAGCACAGCGCGGTCAGTAGCTACTAACCGTGCTTTCGCCTTGGATTGCGGGAGTAGTAGCGTTCCAGCCGCCATTGATCGAAAGCCTCGACGCTCTTGATCCACAGCGCGCACAGGGCAACCAAGCCGAGCACCCCAAGCATGACCCCGCCCGCGATCTCCAGCATCACAAGTGCCGGTAAGAGCACAGCCATCCGAACAGTCCGCGGTTAGGTCGCATTACCTCCGCTGCCTTGACCTGCGCCAGCGTGTGCATGGTCCCAGCCTCGATACACCGCTGGATCGTCTCGGCAAATGCGGCAGCATATTCGGCTTGCGTTGCCTTGCGGCCTTCGGCCTTGGCTTTGTCCTCGACGCCCCATTGGGCAAATAGCATCGCATTCTGGATGCCGAACATGATTATCTCGTCGCCTGCTGCGTTCGCGCCATGCACTCGTCCACGCGGCTCTGCCACGCGACGTGCTCCGGTTGCGCCGCGGTGATTGCAGCACCGAGGGCGCCCAGGATGTTGCCGCCCTTGTACGGCTCCGGCCCGGCCTCCTTCTGGCAGGCGTAGTTGCGCTCCATCCGGGCGCAGCCGGCGGTGCAAAGGATCAGCGACAGGACTATCATACGGGTTGTCATGGTGAGGTTCCTTCTCATCGTGGGTCTGACGGCGCTGGACCTTCGGGGGTCTGGCGCCGTTCTGCATTGTGGTAGGTTCGGTGAAGAATAGCAACCATCGGAGATCGCCATGGCGAAGCAGCCAGAAAAGAACCCCCTGGTCACCGTGCTGGACGAGATGTTCTTGCAGTTGAAAGGCTTAACCGAAAGTCCTACGATACAGGACGAACTCGGTAATCCTGCTGGCTGGCCGAACGAAGGCACGGCACGGAACGAACCGGACAGTATCAGTTTTGGCGACCGGTTGAGGCTGTTCGAGGCTGGCCTGAAGTGGTGTTCCGTACGGGACAAGGTGGCCGAGGAACAGGAAGGCGATGCCTTTGCCGCAGCCAGAGAACGCCTCGTCCGTCGAACGGGAAGCCATCCTTCCCGTCCCGCCAAGGCCGCGCCTGGTGCCGCCAACGGCGCAGCCGGAGCAACCCCAGCCCCAGACCACACGACCGACTGAGCCGCCCCCAGCGCCCCGCCAGAGCCTCGCGGACACCGCCTTCATCGGTGCCTTGGCCGCGATCGGGATCGTCCTCGCCTCCCGCCTGCTCCTGCTCCTGGCCACGATCGGCGCCTTCGTCCTGGCCGTCAGGGCGGCCGACACCCCCGGCCTGCTGGTGCTGATCGCCTATAGCCTGCTGACCGTGGCGCCCCTGACAGCCCTCGATATCATCGCGCACCGCCGCGGCGGCACCTGATGGGCGTCCCGGCCCTATCAGCGTATCAGCAGGGCCAAGGCGTCATCCCGGCGGATGGCCTCAATTCCTTCGTCCAAGGCGGGGCATTGCTCGCCGACCTGCGCGCCTTCCCCGGCCTCGCCAACATGACCGTGTGGGTCCTCGGCAACACCGTGGCCAACGACGGGGGCGCCGGCATGTTCTACTGGGATGCCAACTCCACGCGATCCGACGACGGCACGACCACGATCGCCCCCATGGGTGTAGCGGTCGGCCGGTGGCGTCGCCAGATCGGCGGAAACGTCGGGATCGTCGTGCAACCCAGCGGTGGCGATGACACCGCAAACCTGCAAACCGCCGTCAACGATCTCGCTGCGGCAGGCGGCGGTATCCTGCGATTGCAGGACGGCGCTGACTACAGCATCAGCAACGCCGTCAACATCGTTGCCAGCAACATCAAAATCGTGGGTAACGGTGTCACGGTCACCATGACCGGAACCAACACTTATTCAGGGTTCAACTTCAACGGACAGAACGGCACGACAACACTCACGCTCTCCTCCAACGTCGGCCAAAACAAGGCTTTTGCCTTTGTCGGCGCTCTGACCGCCGGATGTGTGGCCGGAAACTGGCTAACCATGATGAAGACCGCTCCTGACAACGGTGGTGCCCCAGGAAGCTACTTCTTCATGGCACGTATCGGTTCGATCCTTGGCACGGGAGGGGCGTTTACCCTCGGCCTTGAAGCGCAGACCCCCATCGCGTTCAACACGACCGACCCAGGACTCGCACTCACTGCCGGTCCAATGATCAGCAATGTCGGCATCGACGGTGACATTCATCTTGTCTGCACCGGCTCCGGGCAGATCAGCGGTGTGAGTGTCACGTCCGTGGTCAACAGCCGGTTCCGGGGCATCACCGGAGACGATTTCACCAACGGCAGCGTGATCGGCACGTTCGTCGGTTTTGGCAACTGCCTCGAAGACATCCTGTGCCGCAACAGTGGAACCGGGTTTGCCGATATCGAGTCCTTCAATCAGACGGCGATGATCTATTCCAACTTGCAGTCGCAGTTTGCCGGCGGGTTCGGCCCCACCTTCACGGGACACAGCTATACGGTTGGCAACAATATGACCAGCCAGGGCGCGCGGGGCAGAGGATGTAAGTTTCAGGCAAACCTCTTTTGTCACTACACCAACACACAGAGCCATAATTGCCCGTTCACTGGTATCGCAGTATCGGTCGGGTCATGTTACAACACATGGCACGGAGCATCGTCCCACGGGCACGGCGAGGTGGGTTGGTGGTTCTCAGACCAATTCAACTCGCACAATAAGGTCTATGGACTGTCGGCATTCGGCACGTTCCCGCAGGATGTGGCTAACGGCCCCACGGACGCTGGCAACGAGTTCTACGGACTTGATTGCGGCGTGGTGAACAACGGCAACGTCACCACCGCATTCTACGGACTGAACGGAGCAGCCATATCGAGCGGAGCGCCCACTGTCGCGACACTGCTCGATGTTACCAGCAATGGACTGGCTCTAATTCCTCCATTGGGGAATGGTTCCATTGCCGAGCGATGGATAGGCGGCGACAGTGCCGGCGACATTGTAATCAACGCGCCACCACCGTTCGGCATACAGTTGTCTGTTAATGGGGTGACGGCCCTCGCGGCTAATTCTGCCCAAGTGGTCCCAGGAACGAACAACGGATCAAACCTCGGAATCCCTAATTTCCGTTGGTTGACGATGTACGCGTCCACTATCAATCTTGGCACCGGCCAGGTCATAGGATTTATCGGTGCCTCCCCTGTCGCCGGAACATGGCCGACCGGCACAGTGCTGTTCAACGTCACGCCGTCAGTCGGGCAGCCAAAAGGGTGGCAATGCACAACAGGCGGCACGCCCGGCACCTGGGTCAGCATGGGGAACTTGTAGATGGTCCCCAACCCCACCGTATCGCAGCAAGGTCTCGGAGTCGTTCCAGCCGATCTGCTCAACACATTTGTGCAGGGGGGATTTCTTCTCGCAGACCTGAGAGGCTTTATCGGTCAATCTAATATGACCGCTATGATGCTGGGGTTCGCGGCGCCCAACGACGGCGGACAGGGGACTTTCTATTGGAACCCAGGTACAGGGTTCAACGATGACGGTGGTGTGACTTGCGTGGTTCCTCCGTCTGCCGGGGCCGGGGCCTGGATTCGCCAGCCGATCGTATTCCCGCCGACACCGCCCGTGGTGTTTCCAAACGACATACACGCGAACAGCATCGAAGTACAGTCTCTCACCGCAAACGCCATCGATGCACAGTCGGTCGCGCTGAATCAGCTAGTGGTGGCAAGCACCGCGATCAACGCAGCCGACATCGGCGGGGTGTTTATTGGCGGCAACGCCATCGACGTTCAGAGCATCGCGATCAATTCTGAGGTCGTTAATTCCTCGACGATCAACTCTCTCAACGCATTCACGGCTGATATGGGCGGGGTGTTCTTCTCGGCCGGCACGGTTGTGGCGCCCAACGCAATGTCGGCGTCGGCATTCAACGTGGTCTCCGATTACCGGCTGAAGGTGGTGTTCGGTAGTTTTGAGAATACAGGCGATATCATCGACGCAGTGCCGATTTATCTCGGAGCGACAAAAGACGCTCCCCAGGTCAGGAAGCCAATGCTTCTGGCCCATGAACTACAGGAGGTTTGCCCATTCGCCGTCGCAGGGAAGAAGGATGCGATGGACTGGCTTGATCCGGATCAGATCATGCCGCAGCGGGTCGATTACAACTCTCTGGTGCCGCTGCTTTGGCAGGAGATCAAGTCGCTTCGCCGAAGGGTTGCCATGCTGGAGCGGGTGTGATGGCCGTGTTCGCCAACGTCGTGGGCGGCGTTGTCTCCAAGGTCGCCGTTGCCTTTGCCTCTCCGGGGGATGGATGGGAACTGTGCGGGCCGGACAATCCCATACCCCAGGTTGGTTCGACGTATGCCAACGGTGTCTATATCCCACCGAAGCCGAAGCAGATTAGCGCCACGCAGTTCCTGACGCGGTTCCCACCGGGCGCAATAGCAGCCATGACTGCTTCGCCCCAAAACCAGGCGTTGCTCATCATGTGTGCAGCGTCCGGCTCCGTCGATCTGACGGACCCCACTGTGCAGGGCGGCATCAACGGATTGGTTCCCATCGTCATCACGCAACCGCAAGCCGACGCAATTTTGGACCACTGACAGCCATGTTCCTCAACAACTCCGGCACCCAGCAGGGTCTGCATCGCTCCTACCGAGCGGACGGCGCGCTTACGAGCAGCGTGACACCACTGCTCGTTCTGCCACAAGCGATCAGCCGCTCGTCCATGCTGGTGATGAACATCTCAGCCACCCCGATGTTCCTTGAACACGGCTGTGCCCGAGCCTTGGTCACGATCACCGCAGGAGCTGTCACCGCGATCACCGTCACCAACGGAGGGTTCGGGTTCACCCGCGCTCCCACGGTGGAATTTGTTGGTGGAGACGCGACGTACGTTGCTAATACGGTTTGGAATGGTCGTGGATTGCCGGGCGCGCAGTCTCCGTCTGGACCGACCTCGCAGCCTGCCATGGCACATGCGGTCCTGACGGGAGGCGTGGTCACGTCGATAGTCATCGACAACCCCGGCGCGGGTTATGTGAATCCGCCGGAGGTTCTGTTGACCAACGCGGTCAACGATCCGTTCGGATGTGCCGATCCGTCGTTGACCGCAGGCAGCGGGGTTCTGCTCGTGCCAGGAGGCGGCAGCATGTACATCAACGGCACCACCTGCTACACCGACGCCGTTGCGCTCTGGGGAACTGCGGCGGCCAAGTTCACGGTGGAGTATATGCCGTGACCGTCCGGTTGATCGCGATTGCGGCGGTGGCGCTGATGCCGGCGATGGCGTGGGCGCAGCCGGTGGTGCCGGGAAGTGGATCGGCTGGCGGCATCCCCGGTGGCGTAATACTGGTGCCTCCTACCGGCACTCCAAATGAAACTTCGGTTCCCTGTGGTGTGGGCTCGACCTTATTGCTTGCAGCAGGGGCCGCGACACAGTTCATTTTTTACAAGGTCCCGCAGGGCGGCAGCACGGTATGGTTCAACGTCGCCGGTGCGCCAGCCGTGGCAGCGCCTCCAAGCGTCGATCTGGCCGGCGGCATGTGGCAGACGTGGAGCGCCGCGCAGGGATTCTTACCGTCCTCACAGATCAACTGCATCGCGCCCGTCGCACAGACCGTCGAACTGATCTGGAAATAGCGCGCGATGTCGATCCTTCGCCGTTACCTCCTGGCCGTTGCCATCGCCACGGCGCTCGCCGCGATCAGTGCTGTGCTGCCCGCCCATGCGCAGACCCCGTGCCCGATGGTCAGCGACGAGGTTTCGGTGCTGTCGGTGGTGATCATCGGCGCACCGCAGCCGGTGCTGTTCTCCACCTACGACATACCGAAGCTTAACCTGTGGCTGCAATTCTCCGACCAGACGTATCGGTTTTTCATGGGCGTCCCGCAGACGGAGATACGCGGCACGGCGAACTGGTCGGTCATCAGTAGACACCATCAGGCGTTGATGCAGGAACGTAGCCCGTGTCCGCTGCTCTCGGAGAGCGGGCCGCCGCTGCAACCCAGATGAAACGGTTTGCCACGGCCGCACTGCTCGTCAGCACTGCGCTGTCGGCGCAAGCGCAGCCGGTGAGCACACTGCCTCCAGCGGACCTGCCGCTAAGCGGAGCGGAGACAACGTACGTCATCCAGGGCGGTGTGTCGAAGAAGACCCCGGTTTCGTCCATGGGCGCGTTCCTAAGTCTGTCCACGCCACCCCCGATCGGCAACGTTACCCCCAACACAGGCGCGTTTTCGACGCTGACGGTCGGGGGCGTTCCGATCGCCGGGGGGTCGTTTCTGCCGATCACCGGCGGCACGCTGACGGGGCCATTGATTGGCACTAGCGGAACCTTCAACGGCCAGCTCATCTCAACCGGCACCAACCTCGTCGCGGCTGGCAACGGCACGTCTATCAACAACGTTATCCGGCTCAATCCCGCCGCGTCGCCAACCGTGCCGACAATCACTACGGCAGGACCAGCCGGCGCGGTGCCGCTCACGCTGACAACTCAGAGCGGCGGTCTGTTCACCGTCACCAACGGATTGCAGACCAATGCTTTCCTGAATATTGCCGCCGGCCTGACCACGTATGCAGGTCCGGCAATCACCAATACGCCGTTCAAAATGAGCGTCAGCGTCAATACCGGTACGCACCTCACGGGCAACGACACGCTCGCATCGTTCAACTGCAATTCGGACAATGGCTTGGTGGACAACGGCGGTTTTCTGTCCTGTATGAGCATCCAGGATGGCGTCGGCGGTTCAGCCATGACCGGCAATCGCGTCGGGTTTAATCAGGTCATATCCCTTACCAATCCGACCGGAAACAGGGCCGCAGGAAATCAGGGCATCTATCAGGGCGGCAGCTTCACGGTAAACCTAAATTCCAGCGACAATGGCACGGCGGCAACGCTCGCTGGCGGTTCGGGTTATGCCTTTGGCGGGGGTGCCGTCATGGCCGGCAATGCTTCCGCGCTGAATTTCCTGGAAGCTACGACGTGGGAGGATGATATGACCTTCCGCGGCACAACGGCCCGCCGCATCGGCCACAAGGTCACGGATATCTCTGGCGCACTCGGCCTCGGCGCTGTCCAGGGCACCGTTGCGGATCAGGCTTTCCGTATTGGCTCCAGCGTCAATAGTCCGGGATGGCTTGATGGGTATTCGGCGTGCGGAGACGTGTCAGTCTGGTGCATCACTGGCACGCTGCTCCATTCGCAGCTTGGCACGACATACAATGCGAACCCGAACGCGCTGCAATATGGCATCGATCTGGTCGGCACGGCCGCAAGCGGGGCCGAGTGGCGCTCAAACGGCATTGCGCTGTTCGACAACGGCGCGGCGCGTTTCAACACGCTCTATATCAACAACGACACCAACGGGCCGACGCTCAGTGCGAACGGGAGCGTTGGCGCATATTCGTCGGTGATTTCTGGCGGGACCTCGGGATGGGCGGGGACTGACGTGCTGTTCGGACCATACGACGATGTGTGGCAAGTTTTGACAACCACAGGTGGCGTCATCACCGCGTTGGCACTGGCGACTGGTTCCACCCCGCCGTATTGCCCGAGTGCGTGCCCCGCCAGTTACAACCTGACCAAGGCAAAATGGTCCGCTGGCGTTGGCACTGTGACCGTGGGCGTGAGTTGGACAGCAAAGAACGCACTCAAGATCGCGGGCGCAACCGACAAGCTGGGGTTCTACAACGCAACGCCGATCGTCAAGGCAACGCCAACGGGCGCGTGCGCGGGCAACACGGGTTGTCAGGCACTGCGTGACGCGATGGGCAATCTTGGGTTGATCGCAACGGGGAGTATTACAAATTGATCCGCGCGCTCGCTGCGTTCCTGCTTTCGCTCATCACGATCTCCGCCGATGCGCAGGTTGTGTCAAACGGAACAACTGCGCCCGGCTTCGTGCGCCTGTTCTCGAACGGCGTCTCGTCCGGCAACGGCGCCGATATCACCGAGGACACGCTATCGACGTGCGTCTATACAATCCCAGCCAACCAACTCGCGAACGTCGGCGACACGCTGCATATCGTGGCAGGCGGCACCTTCGCAGGTAGCACGGATGTCAAGACAGCAAGGGTGCGGCTGGGCGGCGTTACCGTGGCGTCGTTCGTCGGGTCCACTGCCGGGGCAACCGCGTGGTTCATGCAGGCGGATGTCATCAAGACCGCAGCCGGGGCTCAGATGACCAACACGTTTTCATTTGCGCTCAACCAGACATCGTTTGTGCTGGGTGGAGCAACCGCACTCACTGATACCGCTACGATCCCGCTGCTGGTGACCGGGATCAACGCGACGAACTCGGTGGCGGGGTCGATTACGTGCCGGTATCTGACCGTGGATTTTGTGCCGTGATGCGGCGCGCGCTCCTTGCGGCGCTTGTGCTGATGCCGTGCGCGGCCGTGGCGCAGCAACAGCCGCCCGCGCCATCGGCCACGGCGCAGTTCGTGGGGCAGGTTTCCACGCTGCTCGCCTCGACGCTGGATGAGCGGGACGCCGCACGCTCGCAACTCACCGCGTGCCAGGCCGCAGCCAAGCCGGCGCAGCCGCCAACGCCATCACCGGAGACGCCCTCCAAATGAGTGGAACCACGACGCTTACCATCACCGGCACCTTCACGGTCCACGACGCGGCCGGCACAGTGACGGGCAGCACCACACCGTGATGTCGGCCTATGGAGTTATGACAGTGGCCGCTGCGGCATTCGCTGTGGGATTTATTGTAGGAGCAGCATTGGCCTTCTGGGGCATGCAGCAGGAGAACCGCCAGCCATGATCCGCACGCTCCTAGTCGCGCTGGCGCTCGCCGCTCTGTCCGGCGCGGTGCGTGCGCAGAACACGACAGCGATGTTTGGTGATCTGAAATTCGAGAGTGGCAACAGCGGCGCTACAAACGCGCAGGCCATTTATCCGGCAATCAACGCGCCGTTCGGATCGACGGCCATCGCGGTTAATACGACCGCCGTGGACACAACGGCCGACGCCTTCGTCAACATCAACGGCACGCTGGCGCTCGGCACTGAGACGCTGACGCTGCTTGGGTACACGGTTGAAATTCTGAGGCAATGAGTGATACAATGATGCGAGCCAGAGAGGCGTTTGCACCGCCGCCCTGGCTCTTACCACGACATCCTGTGATGGAGGATACAATGGCTGATGGCGATGATACGCCAGAGTGGCGCCCAGTTCCAGGGTTCCCGAATTATCTCGTTAGCTCGGATGGCAAAGTCCTAAGCCTTAAGCGACGTGGAGCGCCGGGCGGCATTCGCAAAACATTCGATCACGGGTCAGGGCATCTACATGTCGTTCTATTAAACGGTTCACATAATGACCGACACGGTTTTATGGTTCACCATTTAGTTTTGGAAGCATTCGTTGGGCCTCGACCGCAAGGTATGGAATGCCGGCATTTGGACGGCAACCCTGCCAATAATGTAGTTAGCAACCTTGCGTGGGGAACACGATCTGAAAACCAACTCGATCGCGTCTCTCATGGCACGCACCACGAGGCAAACAAAACGCACTGTCCCCATGGTCATCTTTACGACGAGCAGAATACCAGACATCGAAACGGCAAGAGGCATTGTATGACTTGCCAGCGTAAGGCGACCAGAGAATCCATGAAACGTCTGAAGCTGCGCCGAAAGAAGGTAATGCGTCAGGAGACACCGCAATGAGCACCACGGCACCGACCACGGCCGTCACCATCACCGGCACGTTCACGGTCCACGACGCCGCCGGCAACACCTGGGGGCCGATCGCCGCTCCGACGCCGCCCCCGCTGGTCGCCTCACAGGACGGCGCAACCGCCTCCGACCTCACCACGATCCTCGTCACGGCCGATCTGTGCCAGTGGAAGCTGGCGGTGGGGACGGCATCCCAGGGCACCATCGTGACGTGCATGCCGAAGGGCGCCGCGGCGTTCGTGGCGGCCGGGTTCACCGGCAACGTGCGGATGATGGAGGCGTTTGGGGGCGGCATCTTCCACACGTCGCCGAACGCCAGCAGCTACGGGGCGCCTGGTTGGTGGGCAGGCACTGGCACGGGCAGCGCCGTGGCATGGGCAGCGGTGCCGGGCAGTCCCAGCGCCGTTCCTGTTCCCCCGGTCACTGGCACCTTCACCGTGACGGCCACAGGGTTCACCGATCCATCCGGCAAGCCGTGGACGATGCGGGGGGTGAACGCTTGGGCGGCCGATGCCCGTGCTGCATGGCCGAACATTCGGAGCCAATTCCCGCACCTAACGGCGATCAGGCTGAATTGCGACAGCGCCACGGACACGCCAGCCAGTATCGTCGATGTCGTCACAACATACACCGGCGCCGGGATCGTGCTCATCGTCGAAGACCACGGCGGCAATGTCGAGAACCTCCAATGGTATCACAACATGGCCACGGCCTATAAAAACAACCCGCGCGTATTTCTGGAGATGCCAAACGAGCCATCAGCGTCCAATCTGGCGGCTGAGCAGATCGCACTCATCCAGCAAATTCGCAACGCTGGATTTGTCAGCCCAATCGCCATTCAGCCATCCGGGGGATGGGACGAAGGGAATCTGCCAGCGGTCGTGGCCGCGGTCGGCACGACGAACCTCTATGCGACCCCACACATCTACTACAACGGCACCGATCCGAACGGTGCGGCGCAATACGTGACTGGCGAGATCAACGGTGCGGCTGCGGTCGGCCTGTTCGCCTCGATCGACGAATTCGGTGACGGCATGGATGGCTGGCACGAAGACCCGCTTGGCTCGGCGACGATCAACGCCGTCATCGCTGCCAATCAGGCTGGGCGTTGCGGAGCGGCATTCTGGGCACTCGCGAACGGCATGCACGCCGATGGCGTGGATAGCGTTGAACTGGTGGCCGACTGTTCGCAACTCACGCCGGTCGGCGCGGGGCCGATAAAGAACTGGTTGGGGTAGGGGGCGACGATGCTCAGTCTGATTCTCCTGGTCGCGGCATTCGTTCTGGCCTGCTTCGCTGCGGCGGGATGGCCGGCAGGCGCGCGAGTGCATCTTGGCTGGTGCGCCATCGCCTTCTGGATTCTGTCGGAACTGTTCGGACGCGCCGGGCCGGTGTTGGGATTCCACTGATGTATATTGGCGGCGGTCTCGGGTTGATCCTGCTAATCCTGTTGATCATTTTTTTGATTAGATAGGAAGTGGTAGCTGTGCAGCTGGAACTTTCTTGCGTTCCCATGCGGCCTTAATGTTTTTTAGGTGCTCCTGGGACTTTTGTCTGCCTTTCCAATATGTGCGGAGGAACTGTTTCTTGTCCTCTGACACAATACGTCGAGAGGCGGCGGCACTTATGGCCGCTTTATGTTTGTCTGTAAACGGTTTGGCCTTAGTTCCTTTCCTTGCGGCGCTCATTTTTGCTCTAGCCTGTGGTGTGGCGATTATCCCTGTCTTGGCCTTACTAAGCGCCGGATACTTTTTACCCTTCCGGCCGGCGCCGATTGCCGCTCGATGCTCATCGCTGCGCGGTGGCATCTTTCTCCCCTTCCGAGTTTCGCTCATCCGATCGCGTGTCTTCTGGGAGGCTTTGTGTCCTCTTGGGCCGCCGGCTTGCGGATACCCATTAAAACCGGCTGTCGGATGAAACGCTCCCAGCGCATTAATCCAGAACTGCTCACGAACGAACAAAGCGTCGTGACTGACGACGTGCTCCAATATTTCCCACGAGAAGGCAGCTTCGCCGTGCTTGTTCCAAGATCGCTGGAGAGCGAGAGCGTGATGCGTTCCGCGCTCCAGTTGGTGGATATGGCTGCTCCAGCGCAGTCCTATCGTATAGGACGACCCGACATACAGTCGGCCACTCACTACGTTGAAGATCGCATATACGCCGCTGATCTTCATGTTGGTCCGCCTGACGGGGCGCTTGCCAACCACAAGGCCGGCTTGGACGCGGGCGGCTATCTGCTCTACGGAAATGGGAGCCATCGCATTCCTCGCACAAGGAGTCGGTGGTCAGAGGGGGCGTCGCCTTGCAGGGTGGCGCCTTCTCGCATTCTAGCCGTTTCCCGTGCTGTTGCAATAGCTTACGTGGCATTACCCACAGGTGGATGACATGCGCCCCCTGGCCGTAGTGGCACTCGTTGTCGGCTTCCTGCTCGTACTTGCCTGTGCGCTGTGGGTCGCGGGCCATGTCTGAGGTCGTGGGGAATCCGTTCGCCAACAGCCTCGTGCTGGCGGTGTTTGGCGCCATCCTGAGCGCCCTTGTGACGTGGCTGTTCGCATCGCGCGCCGCTGCCAAGCAGGCGGTCAAGGACACTGCCGACAAGGCGGAGAAGGCCGCGGCGATAATCGCCGAGGGGCACGCCAAGCTGGAAGCGCGCGTTGCGGAACTGACCGAACGCCTGTCGCTCGTATCGGCCCAGGTGGTGCCGTTCAGCACCGCGTTTCAGCAGATACTCGTGGCGCAGTTGACGCATGCTCATACTCCAGAGCTAGACGCGCTGCTGGCGAAGCTCGGTCCCCCGATCACTTTGACAGAGGAGGAGGAACCGGAGTTGTACCGTTTGCTCAGTGCACGTGAGAAAGAGGTCGAGTTTGACGAGGAAGAACGCGAATCTGCGATTATGCTGCCGTATGTTATAAAGCGGGCACGGCGCGAACAGGCGCAGATCGCCCTGGCCGAGGGCGTCCGCTTACAGATGGTCGGTGTCACCGCAATGGTCGCAGTGCCCCTGTCGTCGTTGAAGCGTGTGACAGGTGCCACATCGTGATGGACATGTTCGGCGAAATCGCCGCGCTGGTGTCGCTGATCTACGAAGCGGCCGGCGCGGTGCTCGCCATCACCGTGAGCTACTACCTGATCCGCTATCTCCCGATGAGTGTGCGGGCGTGGGAGAAGTGGATCAACACCATTGTGCACGAACACGCAAACCAGGTGGTGATGGCAGAGGCGCAGACCACGGCGGGGATGATCGAAACCAAGGTGGCTCAGGGCAGCTTGAAGTGGGTTGATCTGAAGACCGACAACATGACGGTTATCGCGCTTGCTGAACGGGCACTGGCGCGCGTGCCGCCTGCTATGATCGCAGAGACCCGGAAGGACAAGCAGAGCATGGCAGAGACCGTGCTTGGGATGGTCAAGACCAACTCCGTGCTGCCGACGATCGTAGGCAACGCGCTGGCGGCATCGGCGACGGACGAACATGGGCACCTGGACCCGGCGAAGTTATCCGCGCTGGCTGTCCCTCTGGTCGTGGGGTCGTCGTGAAGCACCTGTCGGACATTGCACGTGCCTGATGCAGCACCCACAGCGCGAGGACCCGAACCTTGGCACATGGCTGGCGCGGATTGCCCGCGCCGTGCTGGCCTACGACGTGTCCAGCCAGGTCTGCACCCGCATCTGGCGGCTGTTCTCGACGGTGCTGCTGTCGCTCATCACCGCCCTGTTGCTCAACATCGGCGGGAGGATTGCCGAGACGGTAGTGCTGGTGCGTGAGATCCCGGTGCAGCTCTCTGTCATCAACCGGCACATGGACGAGCAGGGCGACGGGCAGCGGGCGCAGGACGTGCGGCTTCGTGTGCTGGAGAAGCTGGTTGACCGGCTGATGGACACGACGGGCGACATTCTGCGGATCGAGAGCGGCGCGCATCCTGGGGCTTACCGGGACGTGCCGCGGTTGGAGACTCCGCCGGATAGGCTGCCGCCTTAACCCTCGCAACAAGGAGACTGAGCATGGACGACTACCAGAGTCGCGTTATCGCAGAACGAGAGGACTTGGCTGGAAAAGCCACGCGATTGGCTGCGTTCTTCGATACCCCGGTGTATGAAGCTCTGCCGCAGGCAGAGAAGGACCGGATGGCGCGACAGATACGGCACATGAACGATTACAAGGAGGTGCTTGACGAGCGCATTGCAGCGTTCTGAGGGGCTATTGATCCAGATCAATGCGCTTGCGCCGTGCCGCGTTAGACTCGGGGCGCTTGTTTCCTCCCTAACCTGGCCGGTGGCTGCTTCAGTGCAGCGCCGGCTTTTTCTACCGCCGCTGAGGCTTGAATGA
>Ga0210393_10001854_pt1 | contig 17557 bp, 16 predicted proteins | sample IncBWC27OmetaG_FD_160068 | JGI IMG/M metagenome (GOLD analysis project Ga0210393, IMG submission 160068) | Forest soil microbial communities from Barre Woods Harvard Forest LTER site, Petersham, Massachusetts, United States - Inc-BW-C-27-O ... | reverse complement strand
GGGTTTCGCGGAATCCGAAAAGGCTCACGCTAGCAAGTTGGAGCCGGTCCAGGATTATTCCACGGTCATGGCTGCGGCTCGACAGCAAGCCAGAACGCTCTCCGAGTTCGGACTTGGCCAGGGTGCTTCTCTCAGTCTGGATGACATGCTGTCGCTGCTTGCCGTACGGGTGAAGAAGTTGGTTCTGCACGACTCCGTGGCGGTATATGTTCTGAGGAATGAGCTTCTTACTCCGGAGTTTGTGAGTGGCGATAATTTCCGTTTGTTTTCCACACTCAGGATTCCGATTGGGGAAGGACTTTCGGGCTGGGTGGCACAGAACAGTAAGCCCATTCTGAACGGCAATCCGTCGGTCGAACCCGGCTATCTTAGCGACCCCAGCAAGTTCAGCATTCTGCGATCTGCGCTGGCGGTGCCTTTGGACGGGACATCGGGTGTGGTTGCGGTGCTGGCACTATACCGTATCGACCAAGATGCGTTTACTCGGGAAGAGTTGAGTGTGTTGCAGGCTTTAACTTCTCAGGTAGGATTCGAGATTCAAAAGATCTTGCAGCGTACCCAGCCGGCGATTGAGACTTCTACTCTTGCCGCGTCCGCGGGGGGCGACTAACGAGCCGCGTGCCGTAAAATCCTTCGCTACATGATTTGCTGTTCTATTCCATCTCGAAGCTCAGGTATGACAGCCCGTCGCTGCGCTCGACTTGCAGGACGACCGCATCGCCGACTTTCAGCGCGAGAACAGCGGTCCGCAGAGCGTCCATCGAAGTGATGGGAGTAGTGTTGAGCGCGTGAACGACGTCGCCAGTCTGGAGTCCGGTTTCAGGGGTGATGAGCTCGGCGGCGCGGCCCAGGACGATTACGCCGGAAGGAATTCGCAACGATCCTATCGAAGAGCGCAGGTCGTCAGTAATATCGACAGCGAGAATACCGAGGCGGGGGACGAGGCTCTTCTCAGGATCGGCGGCATCGAAGAGTTGATCCATGGGATCGCGCTGTTCGATGGCGGGAACGTAGAGAATTTTCTTTTGGTCGCCGCGCAATATTTCCAGCTTTAGAACTTCATCGAGCCGGTGCAGATAGAGCGCCGACGAAAGGCCGGGAAGGGTTTCAATACGACGATCGTCGGCGGTGAGAACGATGTCTTGCACCTTCAGGCCGGCGGCGGCGGCGGGGCCGTCGGGCTTGACGTCGGCGATGATAACGCCCCAGTGTTGTGAGAGATGCAGGCCTTCGGCGAGCGTGGGCGTGACTTCCTGTGCGACGGCCCCAATCTCTACGCGATGAACATGTCCGTATTTGCGCAGGCTGTGGTAGACGAAATCCACGATTCGGGCGGGAATGGCGAAGCCCAGACCCTCGCTCCCGCCGCCAGTCGAGAGGATGAAAGTGTTGATGCCGACGACCGAGCCATTCATATCGACCAACGGTCCGCCGCTGTTGCCGGGGTTGATGGGAGCGTCGGTCTGAATATAGGTGAGTGGCTTGTCAGGATCGGGCTGGCGTGCGACCGCGCTTACTACTCCCATGGTGACGGAATTCTGCAGGCCTTCAGGACTGCCGATGGCGAAGACGAGTTGTCCGACGCGGGGACGTTGTTGCGTAAGAAGCGGCAGGGTGGGCAAGTCCTTCTCATCAATCTTTAGTAGAGCGAGGTCGGTATCTTTGTGAACGCCGATCAGGCGCGCTTCGAGGAGTTGGCGTTTGCCGACGGGAACGGCGCGGCCGGTGTCGACGGGTAGGGGCAAGGCCACGCGAATGCGTTGCGCGCCTTCGACCACGTGCGCGTTGGTCATGATGTATCCGGAGGGATCGACGATCACGCCAGAGCCGACGGCGTGCTGGCGCACGATGAGGGCGGTCTGCTGGCGGTTCTCCTCGTGCTGCGTTCCGTAGCCAGTAACCAGGATCTGAACTACGGCAGGCGATACTTTTGCAGCCAGGCCTTCCAGGGCATTGTTGAGTTGAATGAGGGCTGCGGACGCGGTGGCGGACTCGTCGGGCTTGGGCTGCGGCTTCGCTTGGGACGAGTTTCCGTCTGCAACTTTAGTGGCGGGAGTTGGGCCGATGGGCTTCTGTTGGGAGATCAGGAATGTGGTCGAGGATAGAAGCAGAGCGACGAGTTGAAAGATGAAAGAGCGGGGGCGACAAGCCGTGCGCTTGTGGAAGGATTGAGCGAGCATGAGTTAGCTCTCCTCACGAGAGAAGAAAGAATACTCATCTGACGGTACCACGCGCAATTCGGTTGCTATGTAATGCCAGATGAAAAGGGAAGGGACGATTTGGCTTGCTTTGAGAAAGTGCTTGGGCGGCGGGATGAGCGAACAGCAGGTTCCTCACCGGACTATCAGCTCGACTCGGAATGACAAGGTTTTCGTGCGGCGCCATTCCTTCTTCGCCTTCTTCCGCTCAGAACCAGTCGGGAAAGATCAGTTCTACTAGTCCAGGGACCCAGTAGGAATAGAAATTGTCGTCGCAGATTTTGTACTTGCCGTATTTCTTGCGGGCGTAGTTACCCCAGTGGGGCTGGGTGCCGTCGAGATCGGTGAATCCGTATTCGCGGGCGAGGGCCCAGGAGCTGAAGACTCGTCCGGTTTTCTCTTTTACTTTGTGATCGGAGGCCAGGGCGACTACGGCGCGGCCGATGTAGCGTGGCGATTCCGAGACCATGAAATCGGCAGGCGCGTCATTTTGATCTCCACTGTTTTTGTCTTTATGCTTGTCCTTCTTCTTCCCAACGTCCTTCCAGTTAGCTTCGGTGACTTTGAAATGTTCCAGCACTCTTTCGGAACGTAAAAATCCCGGAGTCAGCGCGACGGAAACGACATCCTTCTTACGGAGTTCGCGGGACATCGCGAAGGCGAGGCGGATAGCGGAAATTTTGACGAGATCGTAGAAGAGGTTGCCGCGGTAATAGAACGCGTCGCCGTCGGTAATTTCGAAGATGATTGCGGGACTCCGACCTGGCTTGCTTCGACCTAACATTAAAGGCGCGGCGTAGTGTGCGGTGATGATGTGGGAGTGGATGGCCTGCTTGAGCATCTGCAGGCCGTTGTCGAGGTTGACGGTCCAGAAGGGCTTGGACCATTCCGTGAGGGCGTCGCCTCCCCAAACGTCGTTCACGAGAATGTCGAGTCCCCGGTGCTGACGTTTTATGCGCGCCGCAAGTTTTTTTACTTCGGCAGGAATTGTGTGATCGGTTCTGACAGCGATGCCGTGGCCTCCGGCAGCGGTGACGAGTGCGGCGGTTTCCTCGATGGTCTCAGGGCGTCCGGGATTTTTTGTTAGATTTTTGCTGGAGCTGCGGCCGGTGCAGTAAACTGTGGCTCCAGCCTCGCCCAGTGCGATGGCGATACCTCGCCCGGCGCCACGAGTGGCTCCGGCGACGAGAGCGATTTTGCCTTGCAATTTATTCGGTGATTGTTTCGCGGCGTTACTGGATACATCTGCCATCGAGATTCACCCGGCGGCACATGATATCAAATCGTTGCCGCGGCCCGGTGAGAGCTTGCATGTGCTAATGATAGGGATCATGCTAGCTGTACTGGAATACCGGTTCCTGATTCCTGCAAGGATTTGGTGAGGGAGATGAGGAATGGTGAAAGTGCTCGGGAGCTTAACTTATTCGGTGCGTCGGCATGCGGTGGTCAACGCTGCAGTGGCGGTATTGGCTCTCGTAACGGTTGCCTCGCTGATCTTGAATGGATGCGGCGGCAGCTCGGCTGCGCCGCCCGCCCCGCCGCCCCCCCCGCCGCCGGGTAATCCGAGCGTGGTCGTGGGGGCCGTCGTACCTTGCTCCGGCGATTTCTTTTCCGATACCACCACTCCGGCAGTGTGTCAGTCGGCGACTGTGACGAATTGTCCGAATGTTTCGGACCTGGGCTTTACCTATAGCTACGACGCTCCGGCATCCCCAAAGGGCACGATAGTGTTTTTGTCCGGAGCCGGCGGGACGGACGATACCGGCGACGTGGGCTTCGCCGGCGATTATTTCGCCCAGGGCTATGAAGTGGTGCAAGTCGAATGGGCGAACGAGTGGGAGTTCACGGGAGGAAATGGGACGAATACTTTTCCGGCGAATGTGCGGCTGGCGGCGTGCCGGGGGTCGACCCTGCTGAACTTCATCTTTAATACGAATAATTCCACGCTATACAGTGGAGGCGGGCGGTGCGTGCAAGGTAGCAGCGCAGGTTCCGGAATCACCGCCTACGCCCTGACGTTCTACGGCGCAGGAAGTTATCTGGACGCGGTGGAATTTAAGTCAGGGCCACCGATCGCCGACTTCGAGCAGGGCTGCGAGGAGCCTCCGCCCATGGACGTGACCATCTGCCCACCCGGACAGTCCCAGTGCCAACTTGGCAGTACTTCTTCCTGGACGTTAAGCCCGACTTACACTGGGGCAGCCAGCGGAGTGCGCAACTGGACCGGTGACAATTCTTGTGCCGTTCCTGGTACGAACACCTCCTCCGCATCCAACCAGGCATGGCTGCAGCAAAGCATTGTGAATGATGGAACGGGGAGTCCAACGTATAGCTATCCAAAGACTTCGATGACGGCTTGGCTGTGTCAGACCATCTTCGAGAGCAACATGTGTGTGGGCGGGCAGGGTGGATCTCCCCAAGATTTCTGTCCTAATAACTCCAGTTCCCAGGCGGAAATTTACTACAACAAAGTCGCCAGCCCTTACAAGATTTATGCGGTGCAGAACTGCGATGGGCCGGAGGGGGTTGCGGGCACAGATCCGACGGTGTCGGCTCTGGGTAACCTGAACGGAACCACGGCGATCGAAAACGACATGCTGGCGCAATGTGTGAAGCACTAGTTGCCGGTCAAACCGTCGGCATTGACGGCTGAACTCTCCATTGATCGGGCCAAGAACTAGCTAAGATCCAAAGGTCCTTCCGAGATCTTAGCTAGTCCGCAAATGCACTTCATGGCAACAGAGCGGTTTCCGCCGCCAGTAGATTGCTGCACTGGGTGACAGGCACGCCCGAGATATTGGCACTGCCGGTAATCCATGAGGCTGAATCGCAGAACAGGTCCACACTGTTTCCGCCGACGGTGGAAAGACCGCTGGCAACCGTCACGTCGATGCTCGACAGGTTGGCCGCCACCAAACCGCCGTGGCTGCTTCCGCTTACCGTAACCGAGCCTACAGTCGCATGGGAGTTATTGAGGACCATGATCCCCTGACCATGACTGCCAGTGATCGAAAGGTTTCCGGTTGCGGCATTCAGATTGGAACCGTCGGAGAGGAGCAGCCCTGCGGTCGTGCCGCCCCAGGTTTGCCCCGGCTTATTTATGACCAGCTTTGCCGCCAATATATTCAGTGCTGAACGACTGTCGACATTCACCCCATTGTAGTTTGTTCCGGCGGGGCTTTCGATCGTCACATCGCTGGGCCCACCGAATGGATAGTAGGTGTCGAATGTTTGCACATCGATGGTGGATCCGTTCGCCGCATTCATGCCTACTTGCATATTGCTAATGGTGGTGCCGTAAATAGTGACATGAGAGGCCCCCAGATCGATGCCTGCGTGCCACAAGGCGCCGCTTGTGTTCTGAAATAAGGACCGCTCAACGTGCACGTCGGAAAGGTCATAGACGCCGAGCGGAGTATATCCGGGGTCTTGTCCCGTAACGTATGCGACCGACACCTGGCTGTTCTCAAAAACCAGAATTCCCTCTGTGCCGCCTACCACGGTCAAGCTGCGCAACCGGATGTCGGAGCTGCCGTGACCGATTCCGATCGCCGGAACCGTGACAGTATCGGCCTGGATGGTGAATCCCTGAACCGTGACGCTCCGTGAAGATTCAATTAACAGGAGACTGTTAAAAAGATTTCCCGCGCCGGTGAGGGGCTGCAGGAGCGTCGCGCCCGTCAGGCCTTTCAGCATGAGATTCTCGAAACCGAAGACCTGCACATATTCGGTGCAGGTTCCGTTCACTAAGACTGTATTCGGGGTCTTCTTGTCCAGCTTGGACAACGCTACGTTCAGCGACTGGCCATTGTTGCAATCTACTGAAACCGGAGCCGGTTGCACTGCTAACTGGGCTGTCACGACTGAAGCTGCCGATCCCAATGCGAGTAAAAAACCCAGGTTGATCCACTTCATAGAATCTCCTTTTCCACTGCCGGAAGTTCGCACCGCAGTCCCCCAAATGAAGGATGGGGGAGAATTCCAAGCACGCCGAAACCGCAACCGGAATCGCTCGACTCCGAGTACCGACTACTGGAAATATTTAGGAAATAGGCCCAAGGATAAGTTTTGGGTAAAGGACTAGGGGGCCGTCCCAAGCTCAGCGGCGATGCTAGCCCTGCTATGCCGGGATGTCAATTGAAAAGATAGGTCTGCCCAATGTGGGGGAGATAACGAGCGAAGGAAAGACCGCCGAACTGGGCGTCCGATTGGGGGGAATCTAGGTTCTACCCTTAAGTAATTCGCAATCAGGCTTTTATAGTAGTGGCATCCGTGATATAACCGCCCCTGAGCAGTAAAGTGGTTGATCCGCCTGTCAGGAGCGTATTTTGATGGTGTTGGCCTCGTTCGCAAAGAGAGATGGACCAAGCCACGAAAGAGGAGGGACTGTGTCCGAAGAAGCACGGACCGGAAAAAGGTTTCCGCTGGAACTGCCGATCAAGTTGCACAGTGATGCGGCCAGCGGCGACGCGAAGGGGACGACCGGAAATCTGAGCGCCGCGGGAGTTTATATCCGCGCCGACGCGTCGCTGGAGATTGGGTCGCCGGTGGAATTTGAGATCACCCTGCCGCCGGATGTCACCGGGGGGCAGGAAAACGTTGTCATTCAGTGCAAGGGCCGCGTGGTGCGTACGGACCCCACGGGAGCCACCGAAGACGGCAAAGGCGTGGCTTGCGTGATCGACTCGTATGAGTTCGTCAGAAATTCTTAAGTGGTTTAACCCGGAGTCTTAAACCGGAATTGATGAACCGAATTTTTGGAGCGCCGATAACATGCTCAAACTGATTCTGGCCGATAACCAGGCAATCTTCCGCGCTGGCATTGCGAAAGTGCTGGCAGTGGAGGACGAGATGCGCATCGTGGCGCAGGCTCAAACGCAAGAGCAGATGTTCATGGCTCTGGATAAATTCCGTGCCGCCGTATTAGTCGTGGCGGCGGGTTTTCACAATGACTTTGCCGCCATCGTGCAGGGTGCCAATAAGGCGAAGACGCGCGTGGTGGTGCTGGCCGATACGGGCGAAAGCGCGCAGCGGCACATGGCGAATGGCGCTCACGGCGTGGTCTACCGCAATGTGACCAGCGCGGCCCTGGTGGACTGCGTACGCAAAGTGGCGCGCGGCGAGACCTGGGTGCAAGATGTCGCGGTCCCAAGCGAACTGACCGAAAACGATATGGTCGGGCTGCGAGTGCGGGACCGGCTGACGGCGAAAGAGCTGCGCATCGTTGCCTTGATCGTGCAGGGCTACAAGAATAAAGAAATTGCCACGCAGCTGGGGACGACGGAGCAGGTCATCAAGAATTATCTGCGCAATGTGTATGACAAGATCGGAGTCTCGGACCGGCTCGAGCTGGCGTTGTTCACCATCCATCATCGGATTTTGAATGAGGCGGCGGCGGCGACCACGCAAGGACCCGCACCACAAACGCCTGCGGGAGTGATGCCGTAAGAGTTTGCGGGACTGCACCGAGGCCGCCCTGCGGGGCGGCCTTTATGTTTCTGCGCAACGGCTCTGAGCGCATCGTTCGGGGTGCGCCCGACATCTACTGTTTCATGGAATTTCGAACGCTGGGACGCTCTGGTCTTAAGGTACCTGTGTTGAGTTTTGGCACGGGAACATTTGGTGGAGGAACCGAGTTTTTTAAAGCCTGGGGCGCGAGCGACGTCGCGGAAGCCACTCGACTGGTGGACATCTGTCTGGAGGCGGGCGTCAATCTCTTCGATACCGCGGACGTTTATTCCGACGGGCTCTCCGAAACAATTCTGGGGAAGGCGATTGCGGGGCGTCGCGATGACGTTTTGATTTCGACCAAGGCGACCTTCCGCATGGGGCCAGGACCGAACGATTTAGGATCGTCTCGCTATCATTTGGTTAAGGCTTGCGAAGCCAGCTTGCGGAGGCTGGGCACTGACTATATCGATATCTATCACTTGCACGGCTTCGACGCTCTCACTCCGGCTGAAGAGGTTCTGAGCACTTTGAATCAGCTGGTGGTGAGCGGGAAGGTGCGATACATCGCGTGCTCGAATTTTTCCGGCTGGCACTTGATGAAGTCTTTGAGCGTCGCGGAGAGATATGGATGGGCGCGCTATGCCGGCCATCAGGTTTATTACTCGCTTGTGGGACGGGAGTACGAGTGGGAGTTGATGCCGCTGGGATTGGATCAAGGCGTGGGAGCACTGGTGTGGAGTCCGCTGGGATGGGGACGGTTGACGGGGAAGATCCGGCGCGGGCAGCCGTTGCCGGCGGAGAGCCGGTTGCACAAGACTGCTGGGCAGGGGCCGCTAGTGGCGGATGAGTATTTGTATAAAGTGGTCGATGCTCTCGATGAGGTTGCCAGAGAGGTGGGAAAGACGGTTCCGCAGGTGGCGTTGAACTGGCTGTTGCAGCGTCCGTCGGTTTCGACGGTGATTGTGGGGGCGCGGAACGAGGAGCAGTTGCGGCAGAACTTAGCCGCGGAGGGATGGAATCTTTCTTCTTCGCAGATTGCTAAGTTGGACGCGGCGAGCGATCTGACGCCCGTGTATCCGTACTGGCATCAGCGGCAGTTTTTGGAGCGGAATCCGGTGGCGATACCGCTTCACGAAAAAATCGCTAGCTGATTTTCTCAGCCACCGACTTCGCCTGCGTAAATAAATACAAATAATCCGGGCCGCCGGATTTGGAATCAGTCCCGGACATGTTGAAGCCGCCGAAGGGGTGCGCGCCCACCATGGCTCCCGTACATTTTCGATTGATGTATAGATTGCCGACGTGGAAATCGCGCTTGGCGCGGTCGATCTTGTCTCGCGACTTGGTGTAGACGGCGCCGGTGAGGCCGAACTCGGTGTCGTTGGCGATTTCGAGCGCATGATCGAAGCCGTGAGCTTTGATGACGGCGAGCACTGGGCCAAAGATTTCTTCCTGCTCCAGTGTTGATTTGGCCGGAATGTCAGCGAAGACAGTCGGACGAATGTAGTAACCCTCGCCCGCTTCGGTGACGCGGTTGCCGCCGGTGAGCAGGCGTCCATCTTTCTTGCCTTGCTCGATGTAGCCGAGGATCGTCTTCATCGAACCTTCGTTGATTACGGCGCCCATGTTGCTGTTTTCGGCGGGATCGCCAACGGTGATTTGTTCAACCCGGGCTCTTAACTGCTCGAGGAATTTGTCGTAGATGCGTTCGTCGACGATGGCGCGGGAGCAGGCCGAGCACTTCTGGCCCTGGAAGCCGAATGCCGCTTGTGCGACACCTTCGACGGCCGAGTCGATGTCGGCGTCGGCGTCAACGATGATGGCATCCTTGCCTCCCATTTCAAGGACGGTACGCTTGATCCAGAGCTGGCCGGGGGCCTGCGTGGCGGCAACCTTGTTGATGTGCAGTCCGACTTCGCGGGAGCCGGTGAAAGCGATGTAGCGGGTCTTGGGATGCGCGACGACCGCATCGCCGAAACTCGCGCCGGCGCCGGGACAGAAATTCACCACGCCTTCGGGCAAGCCGACTTCTTCGAGCAGTTCGACAAATTTCGCGGCGATGGTCGGAGAATCGCTCGACGGCTTGAGGATTACGGTATTGCCGCTGACGATGGAAGCGACGGTCATGCCAGCCATGATGGCGCAGGGAAAATTCCAGGGGGGTATGACCGCGCCGACACCGAGGGGAATGTAGGTGAGCGAATCGCGCTCGCCTGGCATCTGCACGGGCGGCTCCGTCTTCGCAAAACGCAGGGCTTCGCGGGCGTAAAATTCCAGGAAGTCGATGGTTTCGGAAATATCGGCATCGGCCTCGCCCCAGTTCTTGCTGACCTCGAAAACCAGCCAGGCCATGTAATCCATTTTGCGCCGGCGCATGAGGTCGGCGGCGCGGAACAGCAGGCTGGCGCGCTCTTCGACAGAAGTGTTTTTCCAGGATTCGAATGCTTTCAGCGCCGCGGTCATTGCCGGTTCCACGTGCTCTCTGCCAGCTTTTTGATGGATTCCGACGATTTGCGACGGCTTTGAAGGATTCAGCGACTTGATCTTGTCGGCGGTTTTGACATGCTGGCCGCCGATGATGAGGTCATACTCGCGGCCGAGTTGTCCACGGACGCGCTCGATGGCGGCGCGCATCTTCCGGGCGTTGTCTTCTTTCGTGAAATCGAAAAACGGTTCGTTGACGAAGGGGCCGGAGTGCGATTGCGAGGATGATGACGTGCGCGGCTGGATGGGGAGTTCCAGAGTTGCCATGGGGGGGTCCTTTCAAAACTGGTGCATCAAAACTTTAGATGAGCAATAAGGCGATTTGGATATTCTACACCCTGGACGCGGCGGAAGGCGCGGAGCTGCAGTTGCTGATAAGAAGCAACACGACGTCACCTTAACAGTTTGGCAGAGGGCCGCATCAACCAGAAACCTGCGGGAGTTCAGGTGAAATTCATCGAAGCCGTACTGGGAGAGTTCGGTCTTGATTTCTGTCGCTGCGCGCCGAGAAGCTCAAGAGCGGTAAGGGGAGGACTAGCCGAGTAAGAGCCGTGGTGCAGGTCAATTGTGTCGAGTTCCGAGACCAGTAGGTCCCCGGGGGGATGATGTTTTCAAGTCGTTGGACAACGTTTGTAAGGTATGTGCGGTATGGTACAGAAGGTCGATTGCTGCCAAACTGGTTGTGATCCAAGGAGCCCCTTCGCCAGAAAGAAGGCTGCCATGGAAAACTATCCCGTCGACGAACTGCGAGCGGAGCTCACTCAACTACTCAAACGGCAAACCGAAGTTCTGGAATCACGAAGCTTTGGCGCAGCCAGTGACACCGAAATCCTCGAATACGAGATCAGGCAGGAAATCATTCACGAAATCTGCAATGAGCTCGCTAACTGCGCTGCGGCGTAGGCGGCCTACGCAGCCGCCCAGGGCTGATGTAGTCGCAATCTTGCGCTTTTATCATTGTCATTATCTCCCGTCGAAGCGGGGCGAAGGGCATGGCGAGCGCCGTCCCCTTCGGCTTCACTGAGGCAGGCTCTGGCGGGACTGAGTTCTCTCCGACTCCTCTTTCCGAGCACTTACGTGCTGGCCAACGAATAGCGTCGCTCCGCGACTCTAGGAACTGCGGAGGGCGGGCGGTAAACGTGTGCCCGAAGCAAAGTGATAGACTCGAACGTTTTCACGGCGCCGAAGGGCCGGTGGCGCGAGGGGAGATTCGATGGACATCAAGAGAGTTGGAGTGATTGGCGCTGGGACGATGGGGAATGGGATTGCGCATGTGTTTGCGCGCAGCGGGTATGCGGTGGTTTTGTGCGATGTGGAGCAAAGGTTTCTTGAGCGCGGGATCGCCACCATCACGAAGAATCTTGATCGCGAGGTCGCGAAGAATAAGATCACAGTTGCCGACAAGGACGCGGCGTTGGGGCGAATCGAGCCCGTGACTGATCGAGCCAGGCTGGCCGGTTGCGACTTCATTGTCGAGGCGGCTACGGAGAAGTTTGAGATCAAGACGGAGATATTTCGCGACCTTGACCGGTTGGCGCGGCCGGAGGTGATTCTGGCTTCGAATACTTCATCGATCTCGATCACCAAGCTGGGAGCGCTGACCAAGCGTCCGGACAAAGTGATTGGAATGCACTTCTTTAATCCGGTGCCGGTGATGAAGTTGGTGGAGGTGATCCGCGGGCTGGCTACATCGCAGGAGACATTTTCTGAAACTCGTAACCTGGCACTAAAGCTGGAGAAGACTCCGGTGGAAGCCAACGATGCGCCCGGATTCGTCTCCAACCGAGTGCTGATGCCGCTGCTCAACGAAGCGATGTATACGGTGATGGAGGGCGTGGCTACTCCAGAAGCTGTGGATGAAGTGTTCAAGCTGGGGATGGCGCATCCCATGGGTCCGCTGACTTTGGCTGACTTCATCGGGCTCGACGTCTGCCTCGACATTATGCGTGTGATGCTGGATGGATTGGGTGATCCAAAGTACCGGCCGTGTCCCCTGCTGATCAAGATGGTGGATGCTGGGTGGCTGGGGAGGAAGAGCGGGCGGGGGTTTTATAAGTATTAGGGACTGAGAGTACATAGAACCTGGTACCGAGTACCGAGTGAAACCGCGCAGCGATCATGACAACTGATCCAGTTTCGCCGCGAACTTCGCCACGCTCGGGGAGCGACGCGCCGTTTTACGTACTCGCCGCGCTTGGGGGAATCGGCGCGGGCTGGGTCGACGTCACCATTAACGATCTGCTGTTTACCGCCTTACTGGTGCTGGCGGCGTGCATGCTGCTGGGATTGTTGCGGCCGCGCTGGCCGTGGCGATGGGTCGTAGTGGTGGGAATGTTCATTCCGCTAACCGAGCTTGCCGCCTACCTGATCTTGACGGTGAAACCCACGCGGGCGCAGGTGTATGGATCATTCCTGGCGTCGCTGCCCGGCTTTGCGGGCGCTTACGGTGGCTCGGTAGTGCGTGGAGTGGTGGACCACTTGCGGCAGGGGACTTAGCAGGTCCGTAGTCAGGACGGCGCCGACCTCATGAGTAGAGAAGAGAGTAAGGAGAATCATGCGTAGATTCATTTTGTGTTGGCTGGCTTGCTCCGCCGTGTTCGCTCAGACGCCTTCGCAGGTGACGCCACCTGCTGCCGCTCCTCAGAAATACACATTAAAGGCGACGCCCAAGACGGTGGCCTGGGGATACTACGATGCGGCCGCCGCGCCTGTGCTGCGTATTCACTCCGGCGACAGCGTTGAGTTTGAAACCCTGATTACCAACAGTCCGGCGGGACTGGAAAAGGCCGGCCTTCCACCCGAACAGGTGCAACAGAGCCTCCGTGACATCTTCAAAGAGGTTACCGATAAAGGTCCAGGCGGCCACATTTTGAACGGGCCGGTTTACATCGAAGAAGCCGAGCCGGGGGATACGCTTGAAATCCACATTCAGAAAATCGATCTGGCGATTCCGTATGCCTACAACGCGTTCGGGCCCAATCGCGGTTTTCTGCCGGAAGACTTTCCCTATCGCAAGATGCGGATCATTCCCCTGGACCGCGACCGTATGATCGCGAAGTTCCTTCCCGGAATCGAGATTCCCCTCCATCCGTTTTTTGGCAGCATGGGGGTAGCACCTCCGGAGACTTCCGGGCGCATTGATAGTGCTCCGCCGGGCATCCATGCCGGCAACATGGATAACAAGGAATTGGTGGCGGGCACGACTCTGTACCTGCCGGTGCACGCGCGAGGTGCGCTGTTTGAAATCGGCGACGGTCACGCGGGACAAGGCAACGGCGAGGTAGACATCACGGCGTTAGAAACATCCTTGACTGGCACCGTGCAATTTGTCGTGCGCAAGGGGACGGGACAGAAATATCCGCGCGCGGAGACTCCCACCCACTACATCAGCATGGGTTTTCATCAGGAACTTTACGAGGCGACGCGAATCGCCGTCCGGGAGATGATCGACTTCCTGGTGGCAGAGAAGAAGGTGAGCCGCGAGGATGCTTACATGCTCATAAGCGTGGCCGGCGACGTCGACATCACGGAACTAGTGGACGGCAACAAAGGTGTTCACGTAATGATGCCGAAGGCGGTCTTTAAGAACTGAACCAAAAGCGGATGCCGAGTCCCGAGAGGCCGGGTGCCGAGTGTCCCAAGGTATCGGATAACCAAGAAGTTACTCCCGGTTCCACAGGGAGGTCGCGTATGCTGCGAGCATGGGTGTGAGTGTCTCGATGCTGGCCAGCGGCAGCCGGGGGAATTGTGCGTTCGTAGCGAGTGCGCGCACCCGCATCCTGGTCGATGCCGGCATTTCTTGCCGCGAGACTTTCAAGCGCATGAAGTCGCTGGGAGAAGATCCACAAGCGCTTTCGGCCATTCTTATTACCCACGAACATTCCGACCACGTATACGGGCTGGCAACGCTGGCGAAGAAGCTTCGCATTCCGGTGTTTATGACGGGAGCAACGCACGCAGCCTGGGCGCGAGCGTTGCGCAACGAAAAAGGGGAGCGGCCGCAACTGGAAAAACTCGAGAAGTTCGAGTCGGGGCACCGCTTCCAGGTCGGTGATATCGAGGTGAAGCCGTTCACCATTCCGCACGACGCTGCCGATCCGGTGGGTTTTACCTTTCGCGTTGAGGGCACCAAGATAAGTGTAGCCACCGATCTGGGTTACCTTCCGGTAAATGTGCGCGATCACCTGCGCGGCTCCGATGTACTGATCATGGAGTCGAATCACGATGTAGAAATGCTGCGCGGCGGGTCGTATCCGTGGTCGGTAAAGCAACGGGTAGCCAGCAACGTGGGGCATCTTTCGAATGAGAAGCTCGCGGATTTCTTCACTGGCGACTATGATAATAGTGCAGCTTTTGTCGTGCTGGCGCATCTCTCTGAGCAGAACAACCATCCGGAAATAGCCCGCAGAGAGGCAGAAAGAGCGCTGGCGTTGCGCGGTGGCCTGTTTCGTAACCGTGTGATGGTGGCAGTGCAATCCGAAGTTCTGCCGCCCATTCAGCTGTAGTAACCTATGAGTCAGCAGTGCATTGATCCAATTGTAGGCAAGATATTAGGGGGCTGGCGCTACGATATTTCCGGCCTGGCGCCGGAGATGTGTGGCGATTACGAAAGCCACTTCGCGGCCTGCGAACACTGCAGCAGCCGCCAGCGCATCCACCGTATCATCGATGTGGGCTTGATCGCGCTGGCTTCGGTTTCAGGCGGCGTGTTTCTTTTGGCTTTTGGTGTGATCCGCCACTTTGGGCCACGGCATGCTTTCTGGCTGGAGATTGCGGCGCTGGCTGGATTCGTATTGTCGGCGCTGATCTGGCTGGTGGTGGCGGTGGCAACGCCTGCTCCCGTCACCGTGCTGGATGCGGCCAAGGAAGGCGCCCGCCGTGTACATGACCGGCTGCCGGCTGAGATTCGTGAACGCCTGCCAGAAGAAATCCGCGTCAAGATTACGGGGACGTAGTGTGATCCAGCCTGTACTGAAAATCGTCACGGTTGTCCTGCTGGGAGCGATTCTCGCCAGCAATTCCGGAGCAACTTGCCTTTTGTCGTCCCCGCAAGCCTCCGTTACTCCGCACCATGTCCATGCCCCATGTCATTCCGCTCCGGTCCGCTCCAACCCTAATCGCGGAGCTTTGCAGTGCTGCAAAAGCAGTCATCCTTTTTCGCTGCCGACTCGTACTTTTTCGCCACGTCCGGCACAGCATCCGCTCGCACCCGATAACATCTGCGTTAACGGCGTCTTGGCCGAGCGAAGCGCCGTTGCATTTCCTTCCGCGTTTGCATCCTCTGGTGGGCCGCCGGCCGTCACCACTCTCAGAATCTAGTCGCTTCGTATCTCAACGCCTTGTCAGGCCCCGCTCTTAGAACCTGGAGGCAGTCTAGTTTTTATTTTTGAGAGAACGAGGATACTGTGCGCAGATCTGTCTTCTTTGTAATCGCATGTTCGGTGGTGGCCGGCATTTTGCCATGCCGCGCCGGGGCGCAGGATGCGCCCATGAGCGGAATGCACATGGAAATGCCGATGGATAATCACACGGCGCAGCTGCCCTCGCCGCATGACGGATCGGGAACCGCCTGGGAGCCCGCTTCCGTGCCAGAGCACGCGTGGATGCTGATGCGCGGCGGCTGGGAGTTGATGGCCCACGGCGTTATCTTCACCGGCTATAACCAGCAGGGAGGCCCGCGCGGCGAAGGCAAAGCTGAAAGCGTCAACGTGGCCATGCTGATGGAGCAGCACAAGCTTGGTGCAGGGACGATCCTGTTCCGCCAGATGTTTTCCGCCGAGTCGTTGACCTCGCCGCATCCCGGCTTTCCGGAGTTGTTCCAGACGGGAGAGACTTATCACGGCGAGCCTCTGGTCGATCACCAGCATCCGCATAATGTTTTCGCGGAGCTCTCGGCTCTGTACCTGTTGCCGCTTTCGGAGAAAGTTTCGTGGGAGCTCTATGGCGGGCCATCGGCGGAGCCGGCACTCGGTCCCGTCACCTATATTCATCGCACTTCCGCCGCGGAACTCCCGCTGGCGCCCCTCGGCCATCACTTGCAGGATTCCACACACACCAGCTTTGGAGTGGTTACGACGGGATTTGTGATCGACCGGGTCAAAATTGAAGGGTCGGCCTTCAACGGACACGAACCGAACGAAGAGCGCTGGAGTATCCAGCTGGCGGCGCTGGATTCATGGTCTGGAAGGGTGAGCGTTGCGCCGGGACGCGACTGGACAGCGCAATACAGTATTGGGCACCTCGACCATCCGGAGGCGCTGGAGCCCTGGAACCAGTGGCGGCAGACGGCATCGGTGGAATATAACAAACCACTCGCCGCGGGCAATTGGGCGACGTCGCTGGTGTGGGGACGAGTTCACAAGATTGCGACAGGGACGAATCTCAATGGCTACCTGTTCGAGTCAACCATCAATTTCCTGCGGCGGGACTATGCATTCACGCGGATCGAATTGGTGGATAAGGATGAATTATTTCCGCAGTTGGCGGTGCAGCCGAGTTTCCGCATCGGCGCCTACACTTTTGGGGGCACCCGCGATCTGGTGCAGAACCGCCGGTGGCAACTGGGACTGGGGGCGGATTTTACGGTCTACTCAAAGCCGGCCGCGCTGGATTCGGCGTATGGCAATTTTCCGGTGTCGTTCCAGATATTTCTCCGGATGCGCCCGGGACTGCACTCAGGCGAACACCATCACTAGTACCAGAAAACCTGTATTGCCTTGAAGGGTTCTATCCGAGAAACTTCTGACTTCCTTTCAGCGATTGCGGGAGAATGCTCTTAATGCAGCGGGCCCTAAGAACACTGCGGGCGGTGCAGTGGGCGATGTTGGGCAGCATTCTCCTCTATGCTGTCGCGGGTGAAGCTCTGGGTTCCCGCGGCCGAGCTGTAGATCCCTCACTCAGCTATGCATTCACAACCGCGGGCGTGGCCATTGTGGGAGTGATATTTGTGGTGCGGCGGACGCTGGTGTTGCGCTCGGAGCAAAGCCTGGCTTCTCACCCCGACGATCCCCTGACTGTGATTCATTGGAGGAATGGTTACATTGTCACCTACGTGTTGTGCGAGGCGCTGGCATCGTTTGGCTTGGCTCTGCGCTTTATGGGCTGCAATTTTCAGCAAAGCCTGCCGTATTATGCTGGCGGCTTTGTGCTGCTTTTCTTTTTCGGTCCGAAGAAACCCGCAGCGCTCTGAAGCGCACGCTTAAGCGATATGTTTAAGGAGCTCTGCGGCTGGTGGGCTTAAGTCCCTCGGGCGGCGTAATCTTTGAATCGTCATATGCAAAGGACATGAGATGTTTTTCTAGAGTAATTTCTGCCGTCTCAGGTGATGCCAGAACCTGGGCAATAATATACCTGCCTAACCAAAGCCAAAGAATGACCCGCCAGAGATGGCGGGTTTTTATTCTTGGGATTCAACAATCGCGGCA
>Ga0210393_10001852_pt1 | contig 17565 bp, 17 predicted proteins | sample IncBWC27OmetaG_FD_160068 | JGI IMG/M metagenome (GOLD analysis project Ga0210393, IMG submission 160068) | Forest soil microbial communities from Barre Woods Harvard Forest LTER site, Petersham, Massachusetts, United States - Inc-BW-C-27-O ... | reverse complement strand
GAGTGGAGTTCCTTTCGCGAGCAAAGCCGAACGAACGCTGCCGACGTTTTCGGCCAGAAGACGAATTTGTTCGCGATCATCACCAGACAGTCGGGCGGGGCTGCTCAGATTGGCGGCGAGATCGACAAGCCTTCCCGTAAGAGCGATCACTGCTCCCATTTGTTCGGCATAATTCGGCGCGTAGGCGGACCGTTGTAAGATGCGCCGGAACATGGACGTTCCGACCATGGCCAGGCGCACCACATTTCCTTGCGTTAGTTGGTCGTCAGGGCTGTCGTTCGCAATACACCCTAACAAGTTTTCTACGGCGGCAAGGCGGTCAGCGACGCCTGCGACGATGTCCTCGCCGGGCTTGATCCGCGAAAACAGTATTTCTACCCCTACTGTAACCACGACTCCAATTGCGCATGCCAAACAGAGCCACAGCGTATCTTCGACATTCGTTTCGGCTGAGAGATGGCGGTCCCAAAGAGGCACTCCGACGCAAATCATGATCGCGAAGGTGGAACTGGCACCGAAGTTATTGATTGCGCTGATCGCGAAGAATCCCAGAAAAAATGAAGCTATGACCCACAAAAGATGGAGCGCAGGTATGCTGATGACGAACCAGGCCGACGCCAAAAGATAGGCGCCGCCGATGCCGGTTAATAAGAGGATCGACGCAGCCGACTTGAACGTGGCTTGAGAGCTCTCTCGCGACACTATGAGCGCATAGATCGCTCCCTGAAACGCGTAGGGGATGCGGAATACCATGCAGATCACCATGACCAAGGTCGCGGCAAAAACCATTCGTGCGACCAACGCTGTTCTGCCCCGGTATGGTGACAGTTCCTGTTTAAGAAACTCTCCTAGCCAAGACAGGGAAGAGGGCGCCGCAGAGACGCTTTGTACTGCGGTAGCCATACTCACTTCCCGCGAATCGTCACAACTGCAGATTCGCCAACCCGAAAGAGTTCTGGCGCGGGATTCTCTACCCGCACTCGAACCGGGTACCTGGCAGCCAGGTGTACCCAGTTGAGTGTTCGCTGCACGTCCGGCAGGCCTTTGTCCAGTTTCCCGATGACATCGGGATCCGGAGTGACTCCAAACCCTACGCTGTCCACGATGCCCGAGAGTCGGACATCGGGCTTCGACATGACGTAAACGTCAGCCCGCATTCCGGGCCTGATGTGCGACAATTGGCCTTCGCGAAAGTTGCCGATTGCCCACCAGGTGCGTGCATCAATCAGCGTGAAGACGTCCTGTCCCACATGGGCGTAAGCCCCTTCCGAAATTGTCAGATTTGTGACCAGAGCGTCAAACGGCGCATACACTTGGCAGTTGTTGAGGTTGTATCGGGAGTCCTTCACGGCTGATTCACGCGCGCCTCGCTGGTTGACCAGAGGCTCCAGTGTCGTGACCGCGTTATGTGCTTGCTGGTGTTGCGCCTTGCTCTGTTCGAGGCCAGCCTTAGACCTTTCATATTGCGCCAGAGCGGATTGGAGGCCAGCTTGAGAGAGCCTCAATTGCGAATCCGATTGCTTTAGTGCTTCCGACTGCGCGATTTCAGAAGTCCTTGCACGGTCCACCTGATCGACGGTGACGAATTGCTTTGCCAGAAGCGGCTCTAGACGGTGCAGGTTGTTGCTCGCATACGTCCACTCTGCTTTTGCCCGGCTCACCCCTTGTTCAGCATTGGCCACGTCCGCCCGCGCTTGTTCGACGGCGGCCGCCCAGCGTGCCACGTCGGCTTTGGAACCGGAAATATTCGCTTTGGCAACGGAGACGCCGCTCACCAGCGCATTGATTTTTCGCTGCTCGTCAGCGATTTGCCCTTCGAGGGCGGCCTGTTCCGAAAGAGCTCTATCGAGCGCGTACTGATACGGTCGCTCGTCAATCTCGTATAGCAGTTCGCCTTTCTTGACGAACTGGTTGTCTCGCACGTTCAGGCGGACAATCGGACCCTCGACTTGCGGAGCGATGCCGATAAAGTTGGCAAATACTTCGGCATCGTCGGTTCGCGGAGAATGGTTGGCGTGGTAGAGGACACCGAGGCCCAGAACGATTGCCGCCAGCAGGATGCCGATGCTAGCCCAGCGGCTAAGCTGTTGAGGGGTTGTCGCGGTGGAGCCGGTTTCCATATCTTTGCACCTCGCTGACAGAAGTCATCAGTAAAAGAAAATGAGCCACAACGCGAATGTGAAGAACGCGGCCAAACTCAGATACACCAGAATGGGGAAGGCGAGCTGCATGTGCAGGCGCTGCAGCGCCAGTCGGACGAAAGCCGTGAGCACAATCGCCAATACGAAACAAAAGAGCCATGCCGGAAAAAATGAGCCCATGATGTCGACAGCAGGAGCCCGCGAGCAACTCACCAGCAGCGGAGTAATGAAAAACAGCAAGAGTTCACGCCTCACAGACACATTTCGCGCGGCGGTCATGGCCTGGGACTCCTGACACCCGGTTGGATCGCATCGCCGTTGCGAAAAGCCAAATCGGCTAGTGAGGTAAGGATCTGAGTGCGCGCCAGTACATCGGTGGAGCGAGCCTGTGCGAGTGTTCGTTGAGCTGCAGTCACGTCCAGCAAGTTACGAAGCCCGTAGTTATAGGATTCCAGGGCAGCATCGTAAGAGCGGCTGGCGGCCTCCAGTAGAGCCGTGGCGGCCTGGCGCTGCCGTAGCGCAGTATTCAAATTGGAGTAAGCGGTCCAGACTTCGTTCGCAATTTGGTCGCGAGAACCGTTGACCTGCGCTTCCGCTGAATGTACGTTCGCTTCTGTTTGCAGCAGCCTGTTTTTTCGCGCGCCACCATCAAATACCGTCCAATTCAAATTAAACGCCATTCCCCCCACCAGTCCGGCCGTGTGCCCCCAGGGGAACTGCTGCTGCATGCCATACAACGATTGCGGGGTGGGACTGGCGGTAAAACTCAGCGACGGATAGTAGGCTGCGCGTGCTTCCTTGACTCGGGCATTGGCCGAGCGCACGTCGGCTACTTGCTGCATGAGATCGGGGCGTTGCGCCAGCGCGCGATTGATCGCCACGTCAACGCTCTCGTCAACCGATTCAGGGATTGCCAGCTCATTGAGCGGTTGAACGTGAATCGTGGTGGTTGCAGAAGTTCCCAGCACCGTGGCGAGGTTTCCTGCGGCAATCTGTTCAGTTCCCAGCACGGATTGCAGTTCGTATTCCGCCTGTGCGGTTGCACTACGTGCTTCGAGTACATCTGGGAGAGTGGCCAAGCCATTGTTCAACCGCTCTTCGGCCGCTTGCTGCACCGCTTGCGCGTTCGAAAGATTCGCGCGGGCAGCGTCTTCCTGGCCAGCGGCATTCAAGAGTTGGTAGTAGGCCTGCTCAACTCGGTAAATCACGTTGCGGTGTGTGTCATTGAACGCGAAGTTCGCCGCGAGGGACTGGGCTTTTGCAGCGTTGATTCGGCCGGCCCGAGCGCCGAAGTCAAAGATGGTGTAATTCAGATTCAACGCGACCTGAAAGTCGCCGATGGTTTGACGGAAGAAGCGGTCTGTCAGGTAAGTTTGTTCGCGGTCAACCCCAGCAAGTGCCGCTGCTGCTACCGTGGGGTAGAGCTCGCTGCGCGCGATGCCCCAAGCGGCGGCTTGCGCGCGGGCGCGTTCCCAGGCGACGCGCGTCCCTGGATTGTGCGATTCGGCGAGATCGATGAGCTCTGGCAAAGAGTAGGTCTTCTCGGAATCGAAGTTCAGTTTAGCGTTGGTGAGATTTCTCGCGTCTGCTTCGATCTTTGCTTCGCCAACTCCGTGCCAAGCATGGTCAGGTGACACGGGTGCGCGCTGCGCGAGAGCGAGGCTCGCGCCGTGCGAAAGAACAAGTACGAGCGCAGCGCGAACTACTCTTCGCCCAACACCTGGCTGGAGTCTTGACTGACCTGGCATGAATCCTGCGCTCCTAAGAATCAGCGCTACAGCGCAGACCGAACTGAACCGAGCCGGTTCATGCTCGATAAGATGCAAATTGCATCTGTTTTGGACCAAAAGACTGGAACAGCACTCACCCGCGCGTAAGAGTTTCGCTACTGAGCTATGAGAGTCGGAGCCGGTCTTCGAATCGAATCGGCGACCAACACATTGCACGCTGATCCCCTGAACTCCCTCCGATCTTCGTATCTAGTTCGGGTAAGGCACGCGCAGCAAAGTGCCAGCCGAGGATGGCAAAACGTAACGGAAGCCTGCGTAAACCATGCTGAGATGCGCATTTTTTGGATTGTCCGGAGCTACGTACCAGGGAGCGCGCGTCAAATAGGAATACTGAACATAAGTCTGCAGGGCTCCATACCGGCGGTCCTTCCAGATAGTCTGTAACCAATCAAAGGTGACCTGTTGAATGGCGCGGTTGTTGTTGCTGGCAGAGCCGGGTCCACCATATCCAATGATGGTTCCGGGATGCGCTGCGTTGGTTGTGTCGGGAAAGAAATTTTGCCCAAAGTAATTTGCGCCATAGTAGACGGCAAACGCCTGCTTTTGGCTGGCTCTCCATTCGAGACCAGCGGAGCCCGCGCCGGCATGCACCATCGAAAGGCTGACGTCCGTACCGGCAGCGTTTGGCCGAACGACAAGTTGGGGGCCCGTTCCAACCAGGTAGTGGGCGCCGCCGTCGGTCCAAAACGCGTTGGCCAGAATGACGAGTTTGTTGGGGATCAGTTCGTAGTTGGCGGCGATCGCGCCGCCTCCGCCGACTGTTGAGCGTGTTTTGAAGGAGGCTGCCCCGAGGGGTATCACCGAAGCGTGCGCGCCTGTAAACAGACCGACAACCTCTGCATGAAAGTGTCTTCCGGCAAGATTCCGGTCATGGGTGATTTTGGAAAGAATGTCCGGGAAAAAGTTGGGGGCCCCTATTTGGGCGTTGTTGTCGAATTGAGGGCTGATGGAAGTAAACCCTGCAGGCAGCGCGACGAAGTTGCCTGTGAATTGATTAGAGCCCTCGATTCCGACTCCCATGGCCCAATGCTCGTTGGGGTGGTAGGCCACGCGAAACTCGGCCGCCCGGGTATAGGGAACCCCGACGCCGATGTCCGGAGCCTCGTTGTAAGTAATGGCCAGGTCGACGGGCATTGGTCCGATCCCCTCGCGGTTCGGTGTCAGCCAGCTCCAGGTTTGTCCTCCCAGGATTTCCCACTTGTTGTGTTTGAGGTCCATGAAATAGAGCCGGAGTCGCTCGGTGTGGGGATTGATCGTCTGGTATACACCCGGAGCATCGTTGCCGCTGAAATCGGTTTCCAGATAGCCCAGGACATCGCTTCCAGCAAATCTGTCCGTGACCTTGAAGCTGAAGCGAGAGAATTGCGCGGTGGTGCGTAGTTCGCTCACTCGTCCCTGTGCCGTGTCGTTGAACGGTATGTTTTGAAAAGGGGTGCTAATGTTGCCCTGCGTGTTCGTCGTACGATAAATGTTCTCAAGATCGACGAACCCGCCGACCTCCATGACGGCAGCGCCGACTCGGAAAGACCCCAGCGGCAAGTCTTCTGGTTTGTTTTTTTCCTGAACTTGCGGACTTGGCAGTTTCTGCTGGATGTTCGCACCTGCAGAGACAGATGCCGGCTCGAGTGTGGATGCGCCCGAATCGCCAGCGGCCCCGTTGCCACGACTCGGCAACTCGCTTGGAGCTGGGACTGTCACTGCATTCTTCGATTGTGACTTTAGTGTTTCAATTTCCCGCTGCTGCGCGGCCATCTGCTTTTGCGTTTGCGTGAGAGCTTCGCGGAGCGCTTTGACCTCCGCAGCCAAGTTGGTGTCGTTCGCGGGGGAATCAGGATTCGCGTTGCTGGATTGCCCCAGTGCCACCACAGGAAAAAAAAGACAAACGAAAAGGATGTGGATTGGCTTCATATCGAGAGAGATTCCTATGCACTCTTCCGCGCATGGCCGGTTTCGCGCAAAAACATGCTGAGCAGGATGGCGAGGGCAATACAGCTCATCCAGAAGATGCCGCTGGAACGAAAGTGGGTGAGATGGTTTTGCGTGGTACCGAAACCCTTGCCGAGCAAATCGGCGAAAATGGGTCCAATCAGTGCCGTCACTCCGAACGTGAGGAAGTTTATTCCACCTGTCGCGCTCCCTTTTACCTCGTCCGGATTCACTTCCTTGACGATGGTGTACGGAATCATCGCGGCACCCGAGGCGATGCCGAATAGGAAGCAGCCTATTGCCGCGGCCTCGTGACCCGCGCTGAAGGTGATTCCCGCTGCGCAAAACAACATGACCAAGGCGCCTCCGATGAGCACAGGCTTGCGACGCCCCACAAAATCCGCGAGCCAGCCGAGTAGCGGACAACCAATCACCCAGCCCAACGGAACCAGAGAACCCGTTACCACTGCATCGTGGAAGGTGAACATGCGGTCGCGCTGAAAAAAGGCGACGCCCCAAGTCATGTCGCCAATTGTGGTGGGCACAAAGAGAAGTCCTGCCACAATGCCGCACAGATAGGATTGGGGGTTGCGAAATACAACCGAGTAAGGATGCAAGACGGCCGCCCAACCGGAACTCGCGGTTTGCGCGCGGGTTTCGGAAGGAGTAGTCATGAACAGGAGTACGCCGACTACGAGGCTGGCGATGCCAAGCCAATGCCAAATGCTTTGCCATCCGACACCGCGCTCGAGCCAAGGGCCCACCACGAATTGGCCCGCGGCCCCGCCGAGCATGCCGAGACATTGGGTTACGCCGATTGCCGTAGCCAGCCAGCGCGCGGAGAAACCGTGCGAGGCCAGATAAACCGCACCAGTGAAAGCAAAAGCGGAACCCGCGCCCTGAAGGAGCCTTCCGACGTAGCCCGCCCCCGCGGTCGGAATGGAAAACAGCAGACAGCCGATCGCCAAAATGAAAATGCCGACGGGCACCGCCTTCTTCGCGCCGACTCGGTCCAGCGCAGCACCCGCGATAAGGCTGGTGGTTGAGTAGGTGTAGTAGTAGGTTCCAAGAATCGCGCTGACGCCGATAGCGGTGGTGCCGAATGCGGTTGCGAGATGCTCGATCATCACCGCCGGCGCCGACCTGGAGGCGTACTCGAGAAAGTAGAAGCACAGGGCGAGTCCCCAGGCGATTTGGTAACCGCGAATTCGCCATGCGCTGGTTGCGTCGGCAGAGAGAGGTACTGTGATTGGTTTTGTCGTCATTGGAAGAGCCGCTTTCAGTCTCTCTAGCGGAACAAGTTGGTCTTGGCGAGGTCGATGATTTCATCGCCGCGCCCGCTGAGTACCGCTTTCATCATGAACAGGCTGAAGCCCTTCGCTTGTTCCACGGTGATCGTCGGCGGCATCGCCAGTTCCTGACGCGCGACGAAGACCTCAACCACCGCGGGACCGTCGTGTTTCAGAGCTTGTGCAATCATGGGCTCAACTTGGTCCGGTGTTCTGACCGTCAATCCCAGCACTCCGGCCCCTTCGGCGATCTTCGCGAAATCCGGGCTCTGCAGGTCGGTTGCAAACTCCAGAAAGCCAGACGCCTTCTGCTCCAGTTCCACAAACGCCAGTGATTCGTTCTTGAAGATAATCACCTTCACCGGCAGTTTCTCTTGTTTCAGCGTGATCACATCGCCCATGAGCATCGAGAAACCGCCATCGCCCGACATCGAAATGACCTGGCGGCCGGGATAGGCTGCCTGCGCGCCAATAGCGTCAGGCAATGCGTTGGCCATCGATCCATGGTTGAAGGAACCGATGAGACGACGTTTCCCGTTCATGGTGAGATAGCGCGCGGACCAAATTACGGGCGTACCTACGTCGCAAGTAAAAACCGCATCTTCGCTTGCGAGTTTGTCGAGCACACGCGCAACGTACTGGGGATGAATCGGCCCTTTGTTGGAATTGGGAGTTGCCAGGTCATCCAGATCTTTGCGTGTCTTCCGATAGTGTTCCACGGAATCTTTCAGGTGTTTTTGATAGGAGTTCTGCTCCAACTTCGGAAGCAGGGCTCGCAGCGTGGTCTTCGTATCTCCAATGAAGCCGAAGTCCAGCTTGCTGCGGCGTCCCAGGTGCTCGCCGCGAAGGTCGATCTGTACGATGGTCGCGTCCTTGGGATAGAAATCCCGGTAGGGAAAGTCCGTTCCGAGCATCAACAAAACTTCGCAATTCATCATGGCGTGGTAGCCGGAGGAAAATCCGAGCAGGCCGGTCAAGCCGACGTCAAACGGGTTGTCGTATTCAATAAATTCTTTGCCGCGCAGGGCATGCACAATGGGAGCCTGGAGCTTGCCGGCAACCTCTATCAACTCCGCATGGGCGCCGGTGCAACCCGCCCCGCCGAGGATGGTGATCTTTTCCGATCGATTCAGGAGCTCGGCAAGAATGTTGAGTTCTTCGTCCGAGGGACAAACGCTGGATTTCGGTTCGTGGAATCGTACACGCGGCCCCTGGACGGCGTCTTTCAGAGCTACGTCCCCGGGCAACACAATCACGGCGACGCCACGCTTTGAGATTGCGGTCTGAATGGCGGTTTCCAGGATGCGGGGCATCTGTCCGGGATCGGAGGCCAGTTCGCAGTAGTAGCTGCATTGCGCAAAGAGATGTTTGGGATCAGTCTCTTGAAAGTATCCGCTGCCGATCTCCCGGCTCGGAATGTGCGCGGCAATCGCGAGTACCGGGACGCGATTGCGTTGGCAATCGTAAAGGCCATTAATCAAATGCATGTTCCCGGGCCCGCAGCTCCCGGCGCATACGGCCAGTTTCCCCGTAAGATGTGCTTCGGCTCCCGCAGCAAAAGCTCCCACCTCTTCATGTCGCACGTGCACCCACTCAATATTTTTCTTCACGCGTATGGAGTCAGTGATGCCGTTCAGCGAGTCGCCAACCACTCCGTAGATTCTCTGGACGCCCGCTTCCGCAAGCACGTCCACCAACAGATCCGCCACTTTCTTAGTCATGCTGGTACCTTCCTTTGGCTCTTGGCCATATCTTTCGAAATGAACCATAGCAATTCGTTTTCCACCAATAAGGGCGGCAAGACCCTCCAGATGCACAACATGAAACTGAGCATCGACTGTGCTGGTCAAGCATCCAGCGTTTTCGTCAATCCGATGGCACAACAGGTGGCGTTCGAGATTTGCGCTGAACTTTGGATTCCCGATTGATCCTTTTCCGTGTCTTGGAGCTCCTCAACATTTCCCCTAAGTCCTTTCCTTCATGAATCGAATCGCTAAGGAAGGATCGCGGCGCCAAGATGGGACCTCCGGACAGCCCGTGCTCAAAGCAGGAGCAGAAACGCCAAGCAATTCGCCTGGCTAGGATTTTTCCAAGTACTGCATCACGAATTCATACGGTATTCGTCAAACTACCCCCGCGAGCTTATGCCCAACGTGACAGTGGTCTGATCGCAACCAAAGTGGAACCCCTACTGAAGAACTTGCACAACGACCCGCGATTTGCCGCGTTCCTGAAGAAGCTCAACCTGCCGAACTGAAATATGTTTGCTTCATTTAAGAGTAATCTCCGCGAATCGGTAGCCTTCAATCTCCCGTGATACGTCTGAAGCGATTCTTGTCGATATTCAGCGAACGAATCTTCGATTCGAGAGTAGACCTAGCTATTCCCAACTTGGCCGCAGCCCCGGCGGGCCCCGAAACGCGTCCGCGGGTTTCTTTCAGCGCTACCTCAATCAAGTCCTTCTCTTGCACCAGGAGTCTGCGAGGGAGCTCAACCTGGGGTTTCGGTTCTGCAGTCAGCGGAAGCTGCTGAGGTAGCCAGCTTTCGTCGATTGAGAAAATTTCTGTTTCGCAAAGTATCACTGAACGTTCGATGACGTTCTGAAGTTCGCGGATGTTTCCCGGCCAGGGATAGGACTGAAGCAATTCCAGCGTCTTCTTGTTGACCCGCTTTATGTTCTTGCCCGCTTTGCGCGCATAGCGATCGATAAAGTATTCGACCAGCAGAGGGATGTCCTCTTTCCGCTCTCGAAGGGAAGGTATGGCTATGGGGAAAACGTGCAGCCGGTAAAACAAATCGCTGCGGAAGGACCCCGCGCTGATGGCGGCCTGCAAGTCGCGGTTGGTGGCAGCGATCACCCGGACGTCGGCGCGGATTCGGCGATTGCCGCCGACGCGTTCAAGCTCATGCTCCTGCAAAACACGCAGGAGCGCGATCTGAGTCTCGGGGGGAAGTTCCCCGATTTCATCGAGGAAAATCGTGCCTCCATTCGCCAGCTCAAAGCGACCCAGGCGCTGCTGAGTTGCGCCGGTGAAGGCGCCCTTCTCATGGCCAAACAACTCCGAAGCGATCAGATCACGTGGAATAGCCGCGCAGTTCACACAAACGAAAGCGCGCGAAGCACGGCTGGATCGCCGGTGTATGGCGCGGGCAACAAGCTCTTTGCCGGTTCCCGTTTCGCCCGTGATCAGCACCGTGGAATCACTCGGTGCGACTTTGGAGATAAGCGAGAGAACGCATCTTAAAGCGGGAGAAGTTCCGACGATCTCTTCATACATCGAGGCTTTATCGACTTCTTCGCGCAGCGCGACGTTTTCATGCTGCAGTCTCTCCTCAGCTCTTTTGCGATCGTCAATATCTATGGAGGCAGAATAAAAACGTTTAATCTGCCCCCTTTCGTCCCGCAAAGGGACGCAACGGGTGAAGAACCAGCGATAAGTTCCGTCACCTTTGCGCAGTCGCAGCTCCATCTCCTCAACGGAGCCGGTGGAAAAAGAACGATCAAGAGAGTCGAGCACCCGTTGCCGGTCATCCGGATGAAAGTACACGCCGCGGTCGGAGGCCTGCCGCCACTCTTCAAGACTAAGGCCGAGGTAGTCGAGCGCAACGCGGTTGGCATAGACGCGCTCGCTGTTGGGCCCGTAAACCGCAACAACTTGCGGGGTGAGGTCCAGCATCTGCCGGAGCTCCATTTCACTTCTGCGTAGTTCCTCCTCTGCTTGATTACGCTCGGTGACGTCGATTACAGTCCCTGTGAATTCGATGAGGTCGCCGGACGGACTGAAAACAGGGTGACCAATACTGTGAATGTCCCTGACGGCGCCACCCGGATGAACAATCCGATAATCCACTTTTTCGTCGAACTTGCTATGCCTGGCCCTCTCGACAGATTCCCGGAACGCCGGTTGATCGTCGGGATGAATTCGCTGGATGAGTTCTTCGATTCGGGGCGCACCATCGCGTGGATCAAAACCCAGAACGCGGTAGCATTCCTCTGACCAATGCCTGACGTCGTTGCCGAGATTCCAGGCCCAACTACCTGTGTGGCTGAGCCTCTGCGCTTCCGCCAGGTACGCTTCACTGCTCCTGAGGGCTTCCTCGGCCGCCCTGCGCTCGGTGATGTCGGTGACCGCTCCGACAAACTCGCGATTGCCAGACGCATTCTGTAAAGCGCGAGCTTTGGCGTGGACGTGCTTGACTCGCTCGCCAGGCAGCAGCAAACGATAGGCGTGCTCGAAATCTGTCGCTCCCCCAGATGCGCCATCGATGACCTTCTGGAAGGCGGCGCGGTCCTGCGGATGGACGCGCTGCACCACTGAATCTATCGTTAGCTTGACCGAGAGGTCATACTCGAAAATGCGATAGGTTTCCTCGGACCAGACGATCTCACCTGTGTCAGGTTTCCATCCGAAGCTGCCTGTGTGGCTGAGTTTTTGGGCTTCGGCAAGATAGGCCTCTCGCCGCCGGAGCTCTCGAGCGAGAAGCTCGTGATCCGTGACGTCCATGACCGTACCGATGACTTCCGTGACTTCACCCGAATGCCTGACAGGGTGAGCAACAGAGTGAAGGTACTTTAACGTTCCGTCCGGAAGGACGACTCGGAAATCACCGTGCGATTCTGTCCAGTCCGTGCCACCGGCCTCCATTTTCGCCCGCTGCTCAATCTGTGCCCGATCCTCAGGATGAACTCTTTTCAAGAACTGCTCCCAAGCAGGACCGGTTTCTTGCGGGCTCAAGCCGTAAATTCGAAAAATCTCTTCCGACCAGAACAGAGCGCCGGTCCGGACATTCCAAGCCCAACTACCCGAGTGGGCGAGACGCTGCCCCTCGGCAAGATAAAACTCGCTTCTTTGCAGTTCTTCGGCGTTGAGGTGGAGTTGTCTTTCGGCCTGTTTGCGTTCCTCAATATCGAAGCTCGATCCATACCACTTGACGATGTTGCCGTCCGCATCGCGAAGCGGCACTTTCCGGTGGAACATCCATCGGTATTCTCCGCTTGCGCTGCGGACGCGAGTTTCGTGCTCGAAAATTTCTCCGGTCGCCAAGCAGTCTCGCCACCTGGCCACAATCCCCTCAACGTCTTCAGGGTGAATGTAAGCGGTCCAGTTCCAGCCGGTCACTTTATCCAGAGTGACGCCGAGATATTCCAGCCAGGGTTTATTGAAGTAGTCGAGGTAGCCGTCGGGCCTGGCGGTGTGGATCAGGGCTGGAATCGAGTCGACGAGAATCTGAACGTCTGACAACTCGGATTCCTCTCCTGGCGAGATCATGGCGCGCATCATACACCCGCTCAACCGGCCCAGCGATAAGGTCGATTGCCCTTACCTTCCTTGCCTAGCAACATGGTCCACGATTGCAGGACCGTCCTACTTCAAAGCCCCTCACCTCACCGAGCTTTACCAAGTTTCGATTCATAGCGGCCGGCTTGGATGCCTCCTTTTTTCGGCCCATAGGCCTGAAAATGCCGATGAGTTTTGTTCAGGGGCTCGCCAATTGTCGAATCTTTGGCGTTGGCACAGTCACGAAAGGCTTGCGTTTTCAGCCACTTGCGATTGGGGCTTCGATTGCCTTCTACCTTGCTGGGTTGTGAAGTCGTCGAGGAGCCCGATGCTGAGGATTACCAGAAAGGCAAACGGCGGAGTGGTGTTTAAGGTTAGCGGCCAACTAACAGAGGAAAACGTGGAGGAGATGCAAGCACTGATCGCAGCAGAAGGGAAAAGCAGACGAATTGTCCTGGACTGTACAGATCTGAGGTCAGTAGACGGCGAGGCCGTTAAGTTTCTGGAGAAGTGGGAAGCCGACTCGATCAAGCTGAAGAACTGCGGGCTTTACATCCGAGAGTGGATCAGGAGAGAGCGGTTGGAAAGAAAGTCCGGCAACAGGTCGGAGACATAGGTATTGAATGCGGCCCGTTTGCTTTGAACGCTTGCGGTCGAAGAGGGAAGTTGCTTACGGGAATCGTTGGAACGAGCGTGGGAGTGAAATATGAGCTCAGCTTTTAATTCCGTGGTTCAAATTAACGAAAAAGCGGGAAACATGCCGATGAACGCCATTGCGTATCGAAGTAACGAGCTGCACGCTCACAAGGACAACCGCGAGGAGCTTCCGTTTGCGGAGACAATTGTGGGCCGACGCGGAAGTCTCCGTGGGATCCTCTCCCTGGTCGAAGCCGTTGCGCCAACAAACACTACAGTCCTGATCACGGGTGAGACCGGCACCGGCAAGGAGATCATCGCACGCGCGATTCACGAATTCAGCCCGCGCCGGAATCGAAGCCTGGTAAAGCTGAATTGCGCCGCAATCCCCGCCGGCCTTCTCGAGAGCGAGCTCTTCGGCCACGAACGGGGTGCGTTTACAGGCGCCGTCAACTCCCATGTCGGCCGCTTCGCGTTGGCGGATCGCGGCACACTCTTCCTCGATGAGATTGGGGACATGTCCTTGGAGCTTCAAGCGAAGCTGCTGCGCGTGCTGCAAGAGCGGGAGTTTGAGGCAGTCGGGAGCACGCGCACAACGCGAGTCGACGTTCGCGTCGTTGCGGCAACCAACCAGGACCTGAAGCGAATGGCGCAGGATCGTGAATTCCGCGAAGATTTATTCTACCGGTTGAACGTTTTCCCAATTTATCTGCCGCCATTGCGCGAAAGGAAAACCGACATTCCGGACCTGGTGGAGTATTTCGTCCACCAGTTCGCTGCTTCGATGGACAAATCGATCGAATCGATTCCTCAGGAAACCATGCGGTCCCTGGTGCGCCATCACTGGCCCGGTAATATTCGAGAGCTGCAAAACTACATCGCGCGGGGCGTCATTCTTTCCAATGATGGGGTCTTTGAACCCGCGCCTCTCGAGAGCGATCAGCCGCAGGAGCCTGCGATTTCAAATCCCACACTTGAAGACAAGGTGCGGAGCGAAATTCTGGCTGCTTGCCAGCGCGCCAATTGGAAGCTCGGGGGGCCGCGCGGGGCAGCTGCCAGGCTCGGTCTGAAGCGCACCACGCTGTTCTACAAAATGAAGCGTCTTGGCATTACGCCGCCGGTAGACCATCGGCAGGACTAAGCCGGGAATCCAAAGCGCAGCTCCGTTGCTGCTACCCGGATGCCACGTAGAACATGGAGGCAAGAGCGTCATTCGAGCGTGACTCCGATCGCGTGAACGATCGGCTCTGTTTGCTTCTCGACCGCGGGCTTGCCTCGTCTCAACAAAAACAATTCACACCTCCCTCTGGGCAAGGGGAATTTCGGCGGTAAGCTGTACATCCAACATCATGCTGGTGCGCCGCTCCAATTGCAGGAAGGCCGCCGCTTTCCTTCCAGGCAGCACCTTTCGAAAAATCCCCGCGAAACGCTGAAGCAGCTTTGTTTGTTCGACGTCCGTCTCAAGCCAGCGACAAATCAGATCGCCGGCTAGGTCGTCTGTCAATGTGTCGTATTCCTCTGAATACCGCTTCAGGATGGCAGTTTTCGTGCCGTTGATCTTGTCCATCTCTTCCAGGTATTGCTCGTATACTTGCCACGCCCTTGTCGATTCGCTGTTCGTGAATCTCAGATGCGCGGCGATCAGCTCTTTCTTCATGGAGCTGACATCCCTGCGCAGCAAAAACTCAGCAAGCACGAAGCCTTTCAATGAGCCCTCTCTTTAGATCCCTTCACGCGATGTGATGCTGGCGCTTGGTGCCTGCAGGTGATCGTGCAACCTGTTGGCCAACTGAACTGCAACAGCGTCAACCGAAACTTGCATGCAGAACACGCCCTTGCAAAAACGACGGGCATCAAGCCACACCTAAGTTTCTTGGCGCTGCCAACCGGCTGGCGCTTTCGCCATGCCCTTGACGCCGAAACTTCCCCACAGGTGAAAATTTGTTGGCCCGGTTTGACGATGAACATCAGTCGAGTCCTGGCAAGCTCCGGAGCCCCTTACGTTTCCATGATTCGGTGGATGAAGCATCCTTCCTGTGCTTTGGTGACACAATGGTCCGTTCCGCCTGGGTCATGATCTCCCGTCTTGCACGAAAGAGCCGCGCCTTGAAGGTCCCTGTTGAAACACCGAGCCTGGCGGATGCTTGTCGGCCCGACAATTCGTCGAAGTAAGTCATCGCGAAAGCCTCCCGCAGCACGGGTTTCATTTTTCCCAGGATCCCGTCGATAAGTTGAAGAGTCTCGCGTTCCGAGTGAATCATTTCCGGATCCGGTTGCGAGTCTGGAATCGTCACCGTCCAGTCGTCGTCATGCGAGACACCGCTTTCGGAAAGCGCCCTTACCGCCGAAGGTCGACGTTTCCGCTGCATCATCAACGCAGCATTCATTACGATACGCGTCAGCCACGTTTTGAGAGCAGACCGTCCCTCGAACCCGCGCAAGTGGCGAAACGCGGAAAGAAACGCGTCTTGCACGGCGTCTTGAGCGTCCTCTCTATTCCGCAGAATGGAGTACGCAATCGCCAGGAATCTTTTGCGCGATGCGACGAACATCTCCTCCAACGCTTCCTTTGTCAGGACCTCCCCTCGTGTCTCGACCAAGCCGCGGACGCCGTAGCTTGCCGGCCTTGACGCGGACGCGCGAACATTTTTTTTAAGCGTCCGGAATATGGGCAAAGGCCTGCCGGCTACAACTTCGTTGCTCTGTCCACTGGAACCCGTGCTTCCCGATGCGTAGTTCACTTGCGATCTCCCTTTCCTCACTTGCTGCGTCATGCAAATCCGTGCCCATTACGGAGTTCGCTTAACAATTCGGCTAGACGTTTTGTTTTCAACGAGAAGAACGAATGCAGGAGCGTAGCGCGAAGGCGCGAGACATTTTGACGACGTTATTCATGCCGGAAAGATGACGGTAACGTCGACGCCGTGACCTCGGCCCGGGCCGAGACCGGTGACGCTGACCTGCTCCCCGGAATTTAGTCCATCGAAAATGTAGCTTCTCTGGGGTAAAACAAACCAGAGAGGAGCAGCGCCATGAGGAAGAGTCGTTTCACCGAGGAGCAGATCGTGCGGGTGTTGAAGGAGGTCGAGTCGGGAGTGCCGGTGGCGGAACTGACTCGGCGGGAAGGCGTCAGCGATGACAGTAATCTTCATGTGACGAACAAGTATCTTCAAGCAACACCGGAAAGCAAACGCCTGGCACAAGGGAAATTGGTGGATGCGCTCCTGCCCGGCGGCTTGCTATCGGCGAGCAAGTCAAGACTCATTCAGTAGTTGGCGTTGGAGAGCGCGTCCCAAGATGTCTTCGAGGGGATGCGCGGCGGACGGAGCAGATTGGCGGCTTATTGGACCCAAACGGACCCAGATTATTTTCTGGGCCACCTGTAAGTGCTTGGAAAGAATGGCGGGGACGACGAGACTCGAACTCGCGACCTCTGCCGTGACAGGGCAGCGTTCTAACCAACTGAACTACGTCCCCGCGGGAATTGCTGTCACTGGGATGGTGGGCAGTGCAGGGCTCGAACCTGCGACCTCCTGCTTGTAAGGCAGGCGCTCTAACCAACTGAGCTAACCGCCCTCTGCTCACATTTCTCCATGCTACAGGAACCGGCCCGCAGCGTCAACGAAACGCCAAACTTTTCCGGTTTTGACGGCCGTTCGCGCGGTTTTTGCCCGTCCGCCTCGGTTGCGAAATATCCGCTCACCCAGTAAACTCAATAGCTTGCTATCCACTAAAGGAACATCCCAGAGATGCTGCTGAACCGCGATTATGTGGCCCATATGGCCTCGCAAGTGGTCAAGAAGCTTGTCGAAGACGAGCAGATTTCCATCAAGGAAAAAGACGTCGAGCCGGTGATCCTGAAAGTCCGCAACCGCATGATGGAAGAGATCACCATCGAAGACAAAATCAACGAGGAAGTCCGCACCATCCTCACCCAGCACCAGGACGAGATGCGCCGCGCCGGAATTTCCTACCAGGAAATGTTCAAGAAGGTGAAGGGGCAGCTGGCGAGGGACCGCAAACTGATTTTGCGTTGAGCTAGTAACGAATTTGCAGCGGCAACAGGACAGGGGCGAACCAACAGAATGCGATTGAGCCGGGAAAAAATCGTGCGCATCTCTCACCAGATTGTGGACCTGCTGGTGCAGACCAATGAAGTCGAATTCGTCGAGGACCGCGACACCATCCGCCAGCACATGGTCCAGACCATGACCAATATCCTGCGCGAGGAAGAAAAGATCGAAGTCGAAGTCCGCAAGAAGATTACGTCGCAGAAAAAAGAAATCCTCGAAGGCAGCGAAGAGTGGGACGTGCTGTTCCGCAAATATTATTCCGACGAACTTCGCCGCGCCGGCATCGCCGCCGCCCCGGAAGAGCACCAGAAAGCCGGCCACGGCGGGCATCGGTAAGAGCAGAGAAAGAGCGAGAAGGAATTTGAGCCTCGTTTCCCGGAAGGGAAGCGGGGCTTTTTTGTATTTTGGGGAGAAAGATTTCACCACAGAGG
>Ga0210393_10001851_pt1 | contig 17567 bp, 19 predicted proteins | sample IncBWC27OmetaG_FD_160068 | JGI IMG/M metagenome (GOLD analysis project Ga0210393, IMG submission 160068) | Forest soil microbial communities from Barre Woods Harvard Forest LTER site, Petersham, Massachusetts, United States - Inc-BW-C-27-O ... | reverse complement strand
AGTGTTGGCGAAAACGCTGCGTCGCCTCCGCGGCGCGCTGGAAGTCGCCGAAGTGCTCGAATTGCAGCGAAACGATCTCCAAACCTTTGTCCCGGTAGTCCTTGTAAAGCGGTGCGAGGAACGCCGCTTCGTCATGGCAATTGGGGCACCAGCTGCCGGCCAGCGCCACGATGAGCACCTTGCCGCGAAATTGCGGATCCTTGGAGGATACGGTTTTTCCCGAGAGATCCGGAAATGCAAAATCGAAGTTCTTGACGCCGGTGCGCATGGCGGTGACGCTGTAGGCGTCCGGAAGCTCGGCCGCGGCGTCGCGCTTGCCGATCCATTTCTCGTGGAACGCGAGCCCCGACCACCAATCGCCCTCCAAGGTGCCGTCCGCGCCGATTTTTGCCTTGTACAGAAATACGTGCGCGCCATCGAAGGTGGATAGATACAGCTCATCGCCCTTCACCTGGCCGGCAAGGTAGCGATGATCGCCGGTGGAAGTCAGGATCGTGCCGCTGACAACGTCATGCGATTGGCTGAACTCGCCGACCACGGCTTCAGGTGCGCCGCTGTCATCGATGAGTTTCATTGCCCAACGACCGGACACATCGGCGTTGCCGTCCGCGGGTTGGCCGAAAAATCGGTAGGTGTCGCCCAGGGTCGCATGCAGCGGCACATGTTGGTTCTTGTCATTCAGCTTGACCAGAAAAATCTCGCCTCGCAATTCGTTTCCGACCGCATCGGCCTTGAGCACGTTCTCGTATCCCGGCATGGCAATTTCCAAATGGGAACCGGTGATTTTGACGTCGCTGAGCAGCAGCCGTTCCTCGCCATTGATGAGGTAGCCAACAGGATGTGAATCTTGCTGCTTGAGTTCGAGACCGAACGGCAGCTCGCCGCCCGGCGTCGTCAGCACCACGCGATAGATGCCCATTTTCACGTCATTGCCTGAAGCCGCCGCTGGGGCCGGCGCATCGGCTTGATGACATGCGGCGAGCACCAGCGCCGCAACGCCCAAGCCCAAGACCAAACGCCGTGTTGTTGTGAGCATGATCCAACCTCAATTGATTCCCTAACGATACCCGCGCGCCTGCAAAGTGAATAGCTTCGCATATTGACCGTCGGCTGCCATCAGCGCTTCATGGCTGCCGCGCTCGACGATGCGGCCCTCCTCGAGCACCAATATCTGGTCCGTCATGCGCACGGTTGAAAAGCGGTGCGAAATGACGATGGCAATGCGGTTGCGCGTCAATTCGCGAAAGTGCTCAAAGACCTCGGCTTCCGCGCCGGCATCGATGGCCGCGGTAGGTTCGTCCAACACCAAAATATCGGCATCGCTGCGCATGAAGGCGCGCGCCAGCGCAATTTTCTGCCACTGGCCACCCGACAATTCGCGTCCGTCCTTGAACCATTTGCCGAGCTGGGCGTGATAGCCGCCGGGAAGCTGTTCCACGAATTCCGCCGCCAGACCCTTGTTCGCGGCGCTGCGCCAGCGCGTCTCGTCGTCGAAGGCGCGCACATCGCCGGCGCCGATATTTTCGCCCACCAACATCTGGTAGCGCGCAAAGTCCTGAAAAATGACGCCGATGCGCTGGCGCAGCGCCGTCTCGTCCCATTCCTTGAGGTCGAGGCCGTCGAGCAGCACGCGTCCGCGGGTCGGATCGTAGAGCCTCGTCAGCAATTTGATCAACGTGGTTTTTCCCGAGCCGTTTTGCCCTACCAAGGCCAGGCTCTCGCCCGGGCGGACGTGCAGATTGATGCCTGACAATGCCGGTTTGGCCGCGCCCGGGTAGACGAACTCCACATCCTCAAAGCGGATACCATCCCCAGGATCCGGTCCGCTGACCTTGTCGCCCCTGACGCCGCCGCGGCCGACCGGTTGTTCCAGATACTCGAACAAGTTCGACAAGTACAAATTGTCCTCATAGAGGCCGCTGACCGCCGACAGCGCTGCACTGACCGCCGACTGACCCTGCCGAAACAACATCAGGTACATGGTCATTTGGCCCACGGTCATGGCACCGAGCACGGTTTCCACCGCGATCCACACGTAGCCGCCGTACAGTGTGACGGTTCCCAGCAGTCCCAATCCGAAGCCCCACGCGTCGCGGCGCAAGGTCAGATCGCGGTCTTCGCGGTACAGGCGGGAAAAGATGTCGCGGTAGCGATCGAGAAATCGCCGTCCTAAATCGAAGAGCTTGACTTCTTTGGCGTAGTCTTCACGCGCCAGCACAGACTCCAAATAGATCTGCATGCGCGACTCGGGCGCGCGCCAGCGGAACAACCTGAATGCTTCGCCCGAAAATTTCGCTTCGGCGAGAAACGCCGGCAGTCCTGCCAGCACCAGGAGCAGCACCGCCCACGGGGAAAAGCGGTACAGCAGTCCGCCGAAGGAAATCAGCGAGACCGCGTTTTGTCCCAGTGCAAAGGTGCGCATCACGAGACTCAACGGGCGGCTGGAGGCTTCGCGCCGCGCGCGCGTGAGCTTGTCGTAGAATTCCGAATCCTCGAATTGCGTGAGGTCCAGCGTCAGCGCCTTTTCCAAAATCATGACGTTGACGCGCTGACCCAACTGCGCCCGCAACAGCGATTGTGCGAGAGAAATTCCCCGTTGCGCCATGGCGGTGGCGGCCACCAGCAGTGCTTCCAGGGCGACATAACGCACCACATTGTTGAGGTAAGTCGTGCCGGCGCGATGATGCAAGTCCGCAGCGTGAATCACCGCATCGACAATCTGTGCGCCCACATAGGCGACGCCCGCCGGCAGCACGCCGGCGATCAATGTGAGCACGGCGAGCGTGATGCTCAAGGCCCTGTTGGTGCTCCACACCAGCCCGAGGGCGCGGCTGCTGTACTCGAACACACCGGTCAGATTGCGGCGCCAGCTGCCGGCTCCGCCGGCACCATCGGTCGAATTCGGCGCGCCGCCGATATGCGGCGAATTGCCTGAACTCGGCAGATTGATGGGTCGTGGCTTGGATTGGGCGCTGATGGAAGGTCCCCGCGGTCTATAATATCCGGTCGCAATTGTCTGGTATGGCGGAGTACTCGTGAAATTCAAGCCCTTGCTCGATCGGTGGAAGAAGGCGCCCGCCCCGGCGAGGACCGCGAAGGAGTATGCCGTTCGCCTGCCGCTCGACGACGCGGCCAGACTGCAGGCCCTGGCCGAACTGTTTCCCGGACAGTCAATCGAGGAGATCGTGACGGATTTGCTGAGCGCCGGATTGGACGAGATTGCCGCGGCCATACCCTACGAAAAAGGCCCCAAAGTCATATCGCGCGACGATCAGGGCGATCCGGTTTACGAGGATGTCGGCTTGACCCCGCGATTCGTCGAATTGACCCGCAAATACAAGAAAAACCTGCAAACCAGCGCAAAAAAATAGATTCCGACGGCAGCTTTTGGCGCTTGCGCCATTGACGTTGGCCGCAAAAGACGGCGATACTTGCGCCATGTCGACCGCTCATAATCTCCGCAACACCTGGTGGTGGCGTCTCCGTTGAGGAGTGGGCTGGTCGTTTAGCTTTTGATTTTTCGTTTTTCCAGAACCCATCTCCGCGATAAGTGGCGATGGGTTTTTTATTGCCTGATGTACGGATGAATGAAACCGCCTTTTGACATCGCAGCCGATCTCGATACCCCGGTCTCCGCGTATCTGAAGCTCGCACCCTTTCGTCCGCGATTCCTGTTGGAGAGCGTCGAGGGCGGCGAGCGGCTGGCGCGCTATTCATTCATCGGCTTCGGCGATTGTCTCGAAGTGCGCATCGAGGCCAAGGGCGTGAACATCGACGGCGTGCATGCGCCGCAGCCCAGGAATAGGCGGGAATTCTTGGGCGTCCTGCGCGGTGCATTGGCGCGCGCGCCCAGTCCGAGTCCGAAGATTCCCGGTGTTCCCCTGTTGGGCGGCTTGGTCGGATACACGGCCTACGATGCCGTGCGCTATTTCGAGCACCTTCCCGGCCGAAGTCTCGATACAACCCCGACGCCGCACGCGCACTATGTCGCGCCGCGTTCGCTGCTGGTATTCGATCACCTGACACGCGGTGTGGCACTGCTGCACGATGGAACCGAAGCCGATCGGCAAGCGTTGCGGCGCGAGGTAATTCAGGCGCTGCGCGGCGCCGTGCCGCTGCTCGCGCCTGGAAAATTCTCGCTGGCGGTGCCGTCGCTGACCGAGGAAGCGCACGCAGCGCGCGTCCGACGCGCTCAGGAGCACATCGCATCGGGCGATGTGTACCAGCTGGTTCTCGCATCGCGATTCGAAGGGCATCAGACGATCGCGCCGTTCGAGGCCTATCGCGCGCTGCGCTTGCTGAATCCCTCGCCCTACATGTTTTTTTGCGAGCTCGGCGACATCACCGTGGTGGGCTCCTCGCCCGAAGCACTGGTTAAGTGTCATTCGGGAGCTGCGCAATTGCGGCCCATCGCCGGCTCGCGGCCGCGCGGCGCCGATGAGGCAAGCGATAAGGCGTTGGAAGCAGAATTGCTGAGCGATCCGAAGGAAAACGCCGAGCACGTGATGCTGGTCGATCTCGCACGCAACGACTTGGGTCGCGTGGCGGTCGCGGGCTCGGTGTGCGTCGATCCCTATCGGGTGATCGAACGCTACAGCCACATCATGCATATCGTGAGCGGAGTGAAGGGACGTTTGAAACAGGGCCAGGATGCGTTCGACTTGTTCGCCGCGACTTTTCCCGCAGGCACGCTGGTGGGGGCGCCCAAGGTCCGCGCGATGGAACTGATCGACGAGCTCGAGCCGGTGGGACGCCAGCTTTACGGCGGGACAGTGGGTTATTTCGGCCAGCATGGCGACATGGATCAGGCCATCACGATCCGCACACTGGTCTTTCGCGGCGATACTTACAGTTACCAGGCGGGAGGCGGTATCGTCGCCGACAGTTCCCCGCAGGCCGAGTATGCCGAGTTGCTCGCGAAGAGCGCGGTGCTGCGGCGGGCGCTCGAACTTGCGGCGGAGGGCCTGTAAATGCCCTCGAACATACTGCTGATCGACAACTACGATTCATTTACCTACAACTTGGTGCAGGCGTTCTTGATTCTGGGAGCTGAAGTCGAGGTACACCGCAACGACGCGATCGGCGTGGAGCAGGCGCTGGCGCGGCCATACACGCACTTGGTGATTTCACCCGGACCCGGCACGCCGCGCGATGCAGGCGTCTCCATGCGAATGATCCAAGCGTTTGCGGGGCGCATCCCGATATTTGGTGTCTGTCTCGGACATCAATCCTTGGTAGAAGTATTCGGCGGCAAGGTGGTGCGCGCCGCGCGCCTCATGCACGGTAAGGTGTCGCCGGTGCTGCATGATGGCAAGGGTCTGTATGCCGGCATGCGCCAGAATTTCGAGGCCGGCCGGTATCACTCGCTGATTGCCGAGCCGGGCTCCATGCCGGCCGAACTCGAAGTGACCGCGCGCACCGCCGAGGGCGAAATCATGGGCGTTCGCCACAGGTCGCTTGCGATCGAAGGCGTGCAATTCCATCCCGAAAGTGTGCTCACGCCCGATGGCCCCCAGCTCATGGGCAATTTCCTGAAGAACTCACCGTGAACAATTCACGCGAAATTTTGGAGCAGCTGCTGGAGCGGGGGGATTTGAGCGAAGCGCGTGCCGCGGCGCTTCTGCGGCTGCTGACGACGTCCGAGATTGCGCCCGCCATGGCCGGCGCGCTGCTTTCTGCACTGCGCGCCAAAGGCGTCACGGCCGACGAGGTGCGCGGTTTCGCCGGCGCGATGCGCGCGCTGGCGTTGAAGCCGGCGCTGCCGGAAGGCGTCGATGCCATCGATATCGTCGGCACCGGCGGCGATGGCTCCGGCAGCTTGAATCTGTCCACCGGTGCGGCTTTGCTGGCCGCCGCCTGCGGCCTGCCCGTCGTAAAGCACGGCAATCGATCGATCTCGAGCCGCTGCGGCAGTGCCGACTTGATCGAGGCTATCGGATTCACGTTGCCGCTCGATGAGAATCGCGCAGCGGCGTGCTTCGTCGCCACCGGGTTTACCTTCCTGTTCGCGCCGTATTTTCATCCGGCCATGAAGGCGCTCGCGCCGATCCGTGCTGCGCTCGGCATTCGCACTGTGTTCAATTTGCTCGGACCTTTGACCAACCCGGCTGCGCCGCGCTACGTGCTGGTCGGCGCCTACGATGCGCGCACGGCTGAATTGATGGCCGGCACCTTGGCCGGCATGCACATCGAGCGAGGCTGGGTGGTGCATGGCGCTTCCGGCTGGGACGAGGCGACGCCCATCGGATCGTTCATGGCGTTCGACGTTGCGGGTGATCAGGTCACACGCTGCGAAGTCAATCCAGAGGAATTCGGCATCGCGCGTTGCAACCCGCGCGACCTGCGGGGCGGGGATGCCAAGACGAATCTCAAAGCCCTGATCGACGTGTTCGAAGGCCGCGATCAGGGTCCGCATCACGACACGCTGGTGTTGCAATGCGGATTGGCCCTGATGATTGCCGGCCGCGCCCAGTCCGTCGCGGAAGGGATTGCATTGGCGCGCGCCGTCATCGACAGCGGCAAGGCGCTGGCGTGGCTGCAGCGGCTGCGCGCGTTCGCGCTGCACGGTGATGCGGTGAAGGAGCTCGAATGAGCGGCTTCCTCGACGAGATGGCCCGCTCGAGTGCGGCGCGCGCGGCGCAGGCAAGGGCCGGCGAACCGTTCGCCGCACTGGAGCGCCGCGCCAAGGCGGCGGCGCGCGGCGCGCGGCTGGTCTTGTCGACGGAGGGTTTCGATGTCATCGCGGAACTGAAATTGATGTCGCCGGCGGCCGGCCGGCTCGGCGCGCAAAACGACGACTGGCTGAAGCGAGTGATCGCCTATGCGCAAGGCGGCGCCGCCGCCGTATCGGTGCTCACGGAGCCCTCTCGTTTCGATGGTTCGCTGGAGCATTTGCGGCAGGCCAGCGCGGCGTTGACGCCATTCAACGTACCCACGATGCGCAAGGATTTCCTAGTGGATCCGTACCAGGTGCTGGAGGCGCGCGCGGCCGGCGCGGGCGGAGTGCTGCTGATCGTGAGAATGCTGCCCCGATCGCAAACGCTGCAGCTCCTCGATGCGGCGGCCGAACATGGCCTGTTCGTGCTGCTCGAGGCATTCGATGGCAATGATCTACACGCCGCGCGCGAAATGCTCGCCGCGCGCTCGGCAGGTTCCGCCGGCAGCGGCGATGAGATCCTGGTCGGTATCAACAGCCGCGATTTGCAGACGCTGGAAGTCGTGCCCGAGCGATTCGAGCTGCTGGCGCCGCGGCTACCAGGCGGTACGCCCGCCGTGGCGGAGAGCGGCGTCGCCTCGGCGGCCGATGCCGTGCGCATGATGCGCTTGGGGTACAGACTGGCGCTGATCGGCACGGCGCTCATGAGCCGCGATGACCCGCAGCAGTTGCTGCGTGAAATATTGGCAACGACACGGACAGTCAAAGCTTAAATGGCTACACTCGCCGCCATGTGGATCAAGATATGCGGCATCACCGGTGCGGATGCGGTCAGCGCGGCAGCGGATGCCAACGTCGACGCAATCGGCTTCGTCTTTGCGCCGAGCCCGCGGCAGGTCACGCCCGGGCAGGCCGCGCAGCTCGCCGCGCTCGCGCCGCCGGGAATTTTGCGTATCGCCGTGGCGCAACATCCCTTGCAAATGAAAGTCGATGAGATTTGCCGAATTCTCAAACCGGACTATTTTCAAACCGACGTCGAGGACCTGCGCGAGCTGAAAATTCCGGCGCATATCAAGGTGCTTCCCGTCGTGCGCTTCGGGCGCAAAACGCCGAACCCCTTGCCGGGCCGCATGTTGTTCGAAGGTCCCTCGAGCGGCATTGGCGAACTGGCCGATTGGGGACGCGCCGCGGAGCTCGCGCGCCAGACCGAACTGATTCTGGCGGGCGGCTTATCGGCGCAAAATGTCGCCGAGGCCATTCAGGCGGTGCGGCCGTTCGGCGTGGATGTCAGCAGCGGCGTCGAATCCGAGCCCGGAGTCAAGGATCCGGCGAAGATCCACGAATTCGTGCGCGCGGCGCGTGCCGCGGCAGCCTACATGGAGAGCGAATCATGAGTTCCCAGTTGCGTGCCGACGCGGCGGTGGCCGCGGGCGCCGGCATGCCGGACGGCAAGGGCCGGTTCGGCGCATTCGGCGGCCGCTACGTGCCCGAAACATTGGTGCCGGCGCTCGATCGGCTGCAGGCGGGTATCGATCGGTATTTGCACCAGCCCGAATTTCAAGCCGAGTTTCACCACGAGCTCAAGACCTGGGTGGGCCGGCCCACGGCGCTGTCGCCCGCGCCGACTTTGAGCAAGCGCTGGGGTGCGCAAGTTTGGCTGAAGCGTGAGGACCTGGCGCACACCGGCGCACATAAGATCAATAACGCCATTGGCCAAACGCTGCTCGCCAAGCGCTTGGGAGCCAAGCGCATCATCGCTGAAACCGGCGCCGGTCAACATGGCGTCGCGAGCGCAGCCGCGGCCGCGCGGCTCGGCATGCCCTGCGTGGTCTACATGGGCGCGGTCGATGTCGAACGGCAGGCGCCGAATGTGGATCGCATGAAATTGCTGGGCGCCACCGTGGTGCCCGTGACAGGCGGCGATAAAACCCTGCGCGCCGCCATCGATGAGGCGCTGCGCGATTGGGTCTCGGATCCCGATGGCACCTACTATTCCTTGGGATCGGCCGTGGGGCCCCACCCCTATCCCTATCTGGTGCGCGAATTGCAGTCGGTGATCGGCCGCGAGGCGCGCGCGCAAATGTTGGAGGCTGCCGGGCGCCTGCCCGATCTCGCCGTGGCCTGCGTCGGCGGCGGCTCGAATGCCATCGGCCTGTTTCACCCATTCCTGGACGATCGCACCGTGCAGCTGCTCGGCGTGGAGGCCGGCGGACGCGGCTCAGGATTGGGCGATAACGCCGCATCGCTCACTTTCGGCACGCCAGGGGTGTTGCAAGGTAGCTATACGCTCATTCTGCAGGACGCTTTCGGCCAGGTGCGCGAAACGCATTCGGTGTCGGCGGGCTTGGATTATTCCGGGGTGGGTCCGGAGCATGCGTATCTGAAGAAAACCGGCCGCGTCACCTACGAGTCGGCGACCGATTCGGAAGCTTTGGATGCGCTCGCGGAATGCGCGAAATACGAAGGCATATTGCCGGCCATCGAAAGCGCGCACGCGTTTTTTGGCGCGCGCCGCTTCGCGCTGAAAAATCCGGGAGCGCGAATCCTCATTGGCTGCTCGGGCCGAGGCGACAAGGACATGCCTATTTTGCAGAACACGCAGCTGCTGCGCTGATGATTGCGAGCGAGTACATCGGTGCGGCCATTCGGGCGGCCGTCGCCACCGGCCAACCCGCCTTGGTGGGCTACTTGACCGCCGGCTTTCCGAGCCGCCGCCAATTCAAGGAAAATCTCGCCGCCGTCGCCGCCGGCTGCGATGTGGTTGAGATCGGCGTTCCCTTCAGCGATCCGATGGCCGATGGCGCCACCGTTCAGCGTGCGAGCTTCGCGGCCCTGGCAGATGGGGTCACGCTGCCTTGGATCCTCGATGAATTGCAATCCATCGAGCCGCGCCACGCCGCGCCCATTCTGCTGATGAGCTATTTAAATCCGTTGCTGGCATTCGGAATGGAGCAACTGCCGCGCGCCGCCGCGCGCGCGGGCGTGAGCGGCTTCATCGTGCCGGATCTGCCCTTCGAGGAAAGCGCGGAGCTGCACCAAGCGCTCGAGGCCGAGGGCCTGGCGCTGGTGCAGATGGTAACGCCGGTCACGCCGCCCGAGAGATTGAAAATGCTCTGCCGGGAAGCTAAGGGATTTGTTTACGCCGTGACCATGACGGGCACGACCGGACGACCCGCGGACGGTAAATTTTCCGACGTACCGCTCGAGGTGCTCGAATACATGGATCGAGTCAAACAGCTTAGCCGTGTTCCGGTGTGCGCCGGCTTCGGCATTCGCTCGGCCCGGCAAGTGGCACGCTTTGCGCCGCACGTCGACGGCGTCGTGGTCGGCTCGGCGCTGGTGGAGACGCTGGAAAAAGGCGACGATGTGCGCGCCTTCTTGAAATCTCTGCGCTAGCCAGGAGATCCGTGAAACGAGTATTCCGCGCAGCCTCGCTCCTGCAAGTCGCCCATGCCCGCAATGTTCTCATCACAGCCGGCATCGACAGCGAGCTGCGAAATCAGTATCTCGCCGGCGCGCTCGGCGATTTGCCGATGCTGGAAACCTGGCCGCAACTTTGGGTAGAGGACACGCTCGAGTCGGCTGCCCTGCGAGCGCTGGAGAAGGCCGCCACCGCGCCGACGGGGGCTCCCTGGGTGTGCGCGCAGTGCGGCGAGCAGCTCGAACCGCAATTCACAACCTGTTGGCGCTGCGGTGCGGCTAATTTCTAGTGCATCGCGTGTGCCAGTCGTGAGTTTGGCACCGTGCCGCCCTCGACGGCGATTCTAAAAGGCCCAACGCGGCCTTTTTATTCAACTGCTTACACGTGCTTGTCAGACAAACACCGACACGACTCAGCGCGAATTCCGAGCCGAGGATCAGCCCTGCGCCCTGGCCACCTTCAGCTGCACAGGTTACAAATTGTGGCGTGTTGACGTGTAACGATTACACGAGCGCGTTCAACAGGAGATTTGTATGAACACTGTGAGTTTTGGCCTTTCCGAGCGTACCGTAGCGCTTCCCCCGTCCGCCGCCGAGTCATTGCTGGGCAACTCGGCTGCCATGCTGGAGGTGTTTCGCCTGATCGAGCGTGTGGGTCCCACCGAGGCCAGCGTACTGCTTACAGGCGAGAGCGGATCCGGAAAAGAACTCGCGGCGCAAATGATCCATGAATGCAGTGCACGCCGCGGCAAACCTTTCATCGCCATCAATTGCGGCGCGATTCCCGCGGGACTCATTGAGGCAGAACTATTCGGTTACGAGAAAGGCAGCTTCACGGGTGCGGTGCGCGGACACGCCGGCGTGTTCGAACGCGCGAACGGCGGCACCCTGCTGCTCGACGAAGTCACCGAAATGCCGTTGGACATGCAGACACGGCTGCTGCGCGTGCTCGAATCCCGCAAGTTCTACCGGGTTGGTGCGAATACCGAATATACCTCCGACGTACGCGTCATCGCCGCCACCAACCGCTGCCCTCTGTCGGCAGTCCAAGCGGGCCAGTTTCGCGAGGACCTGCTGTACCGGTTGGCCGTGTTTCCCATTGACATGCCGCCGCTGCGCAATCGCGGCGATGATGTCGAGCTGCTGGCCAATCACTTTTTAGCCCAACTCAATGCGGAGGCGGTGACCCAAAAACGCCTTTCCGCACACGCACGAATGACGCTGCTTCAGCATTCATGGCCGGGCAACGTGCGCGAATTGAAGAATTGCATCGAGCGCGCCTTTATTCTTGGCGACACCGTTTTGGAGTTGGCGCCGCTCATTCAGAATGGAGCCCGCGGCGAACAATCGTCGGCGCCAGCGGGGGGCAATGGAATCGCGGCGGATCGCGATCGCTTGGAGATCCGGGTCGGATCGCGTATCTACGATATGGAGCGCTCGCTGATCGAGGCCACGCTGGATTATTTCAAGGGCAACAAACGCCGCGCCGCCGATGCGCTGGGCTGCAGCTTGAAGACCCTGTATAACAAGCTGAACGGCTATTCACAAAGACAGGAATGCGCGAATTCCTGATTGCGCGCCACTAGGGGAAAAAAGTGTCAAGAGTACTGATCGCAGACGATCATGCGGTGGTCCGAGCCGGATTTAAGCAATTTCTCGAAGCCGATTCGACCATCAATGCCGTGGGCGAGGCGGCCAGCGGCAATGCAACGCTCGATGCCCTGCGTGAATCGGAATGGGATCTGGTTCTGCTGGATATTCATATGCCCGACCGCAGCGGCCTGGACATTTTGCGGCACATTCAAACCGGCCACCCCAGCGTCCGGGTCCTGGTCATGAGCGGTCTACCGGAGCAACAGTATGCCGTGAACGTGCTGCGCGCCGGTGCGAGCGGATATCTCTCCAAGGATAGCGCTCCTGAAGAGCTCATGAAGGCGGTGCGCACCGTGCTATCGGGGCGGCGCTACGTCAGCGCCGCGCTCGCAGAAATTCTGGTGGCGGATCTGGACGGCGATCCGGACAAGCCGCTGCACGCGCGCCTTTCGACGCGCGAGTTCCAAATATTTTGCAAACTGGCGGCGGGAAGGGGCGTTTCCGACATTGCGAATGAGCTGAGTTTGAGCGTCAAAACCGTCAGCACTTATCGAAGCCGCATCTTGGAAAAGATGAGCTTCACGGCGAATGCCGATATAACGTCTTACGCGTTGCGCAACGGCCTCATTCAATAAGCGAACGTTGTGAGCACCTCTCGAAACGACACGTGTTTGTCCAGGGCGACATGTTAATGGTGCGCTCGTTGCGGGTGTTGCTGGTCGAGGACTCGAAAGTCTTGACTGAGAGATTGACTGAGGCGATCCGGCAGATATCCGATGTGGAATTGATCGGAACGGCGGACAGTGAGTCGGCGGCGCTGGCCGCGGTCAAGCGCGACGCGGTCGACGTGATCATCCTCGATCTGCATCTGAAGCAGGGCACGGGCTTCGGCGTGATGCGCGCGCTGGCGAGCACGCAACAGAAACCGCGGATCATCGTGCTCACCAACTACGATCTGCCCGAATACAAGAATGCGGCGATCGCGCTCGGGGCGACCCACTTTCTCGACAAGGCGCGCGACTACGGCCGGCTGCCGGAAGTACTGCACGAAATTTGCGAGGCACATCTGTCGAAGCATTGAGCGCTCGAGCGGCGCCCCGCCGTCGATGGCGAACTTCAAGCGCAAATTGCCGAATGTCCGGGGAATTTCAGCCATTTGAGCTGTCATATCCGTCCGACATTCTCGTAATGTCTGCTATCGCATCCGGAAAAATCTACACCCGATTTTCTTGAACGTTTGCGTGGCGTGCGAAATGCGCAAAGCACCTGCGCGGCGCGCGATATTTGGGCTGGCATGCATGTTGCTCCTCTCAAGACATGAAGAGGAGAACCAATCATGTTCAAGGGCTTAACAAATATTAAGTGTGCGACTCTTGGCGCGCTCGCGATGGCGGCCGCCGCTTGCGTCACCACACCGATTCCAAACGCGCAGATTGCGGTGGCGAAATCTTCCGTGCAGCGCGCGGAACAAGCAGGCGCGCCGGAACTGGCGCCGGTGGAGATGGCCGCGGCACGCGACAAATTGGCGCGCGCGGAGAAGGCGGCAGCCGATCGTGACGCCCAACCGGCAACCCAGCTGGCGGAACAAGCTAACGCCGATGCTCAGTTGGCCGAGGCAACCGCGCAAGAAAAGCACTCGCGCAAGGCGGCGATGGAATTGGACGCGAGCCTGCAAGCGCTCAAGCAAGAATCGTCGCGCAATACCCAACCCAATCAATGAGGATGTAGCCATGAACGCAAAATTAATGACGGAAATGGGGTTGGCGCTGGCGTTGGGCGCCTGCGCATCCATGCCGCAACCCAACGCGGCGCTCGACGATGCGCGCGCGGCCGTGCAGACGGCGGAAGCCGATCCGAATGTAGTCAAGTACGCACCGTTGGATTTGGATCACGCCAAGAAAGACCTCAGCGTTGCGGAAGATGCAGCCCTGCATCACCACGACGCGGAAATCGCTCAGCCGGCTTACCTGGCCACGCAAAACGCGCGCATCGCTCAGGCGCACGCCGCAGCGAAGGCGGATGACGCGCGTGTGGCGGCGGGTCAGAGTGAGCGTGATCGGATCATGCTGGCGGCGCGCACGCGCGAGGCGGAGAACGCCAAGGCCTCCGCTGCCAATTCGCAGGCCGTGGCCGCTGTCGCACTCAGCCAGCGCGATCAGGCAAACGAAGAATCAGCGCGGGCGCAGGCGGAACTGGAGGCCTTGAAGGCGACGCCGACACCACGCGGTTTGGTGCTGACATTGGGCGATGTCATGTTCGACACGGGCAGATCGGAGTTGAAGTCGGGCGGAGCCCGCAAGATTGAGCAACTTGCCCAATTCTTGACCGAGCATCCGGAGCGGCGTGTGCAGATCGACGGGTTCACCGACAGTGTGGGCAGCGATGCATACAATGAAGAGCTGTCGCAGCGCCGTGCCGATGCTGTGAAAGCTGCTTTGGTCAGCCGAAACATTGATCCTGCGCGAATCAGCACCGACGGCTATGGTAAAGCCTATCCGGTCGCCAGCAATGGCGACTCCGGCGGACGGCAGTTGAATCGCCGCGTGGAGATCGTGATCGGGGGTCCCAGCGGTTCGGCGGTCGCGCCGCGTTCGGGAGATTGAGGGGTCGTTGTAGGGACTGCGGTCCTTTGCAGGGACTGGGGGTCCTCTGCAGGCGACTAAAGAGCCACGGAGGTGAACGGATGCTCGCGCCCTTCCAGCGCGCTCTGCGCCAGCATCCTTGCCAAGGGAATGCGCGCCGTTACGATGGTACCGCCGGAGCCCGGACTGCCCAGGTCCCAGGTTCCGCCCAGCCCGGCGATGCGGTGTCGCATCGAGATCAGGCCATGGGACGTGCTGGTTGCCAGACGGCCGCTGGGGATGCCCTTGCCGTCATCGGTGATGCGCAACGTAAAGGTCTCCCGATCGATGTTGATGAACAGGTCGGCCGACTTCGCTTCTGCATGTTTCAAGATATTAGTCAGCGCTTCTTGTGCGATGCGAAACACGCCGATGGCGGCGTCCGGGTTGAATTTCAGTTCGCTTTCAGGAATGGTTTCGGTGCAGCGCAAGCCCGTGTGCCGACAAGTTTCCTTGAACTGCCATCGCAGGGCGGTGAAGAGTCCCATGTTGTCGAGCAGCGTGGGGCGCAACTCCTCGACAACACGGCGCTTCAGATCGACGCCGGCGCTCAGGGAATCGTGAATGCGTTTAAAACGCTGCTCGATGGAAGGGTCCGCCGTCGGCAAGCGTTGCTGCAGCCAGGATAGGTCCATGCGGGCCGCAACCAGCAGACCGCCCAATTCATCGTGCAGCTCGCGCGACAGGGCAGACTTTTCCTGTTCGGATACGCCCTGTAAATGTGTCGACAGCTCGGTCAATTCGCTGGTTCGCGCTTCGACCTCGAGTTCCAGCTGCAGTTTCTGATCGCGCAGGGCGGCGGCCTGGCGCGCCCGCCGCCGCATATCGCTATAGACCAGCCAGATCGCAAGCAAAACCAAGCCGATGTTCAAAGTCGCGCCCGCTGCCGATGCCCAGCGCGACAGGCGAAAATCCTGTTGCCACTCAGCATTGGCCGCTGCCGCCTGGCCGGCCTCCTCGCTACGCATCGTGGAAACGATGGCGGCAATTGAATCCATGGTGCGCTTCCCCACGTCCGTGCCCACCACGCTGGCTGCGGGGGAAACGCCGCGTTTCTTGAGCAACGCAACGCCGTCCTCGAGTTCCCCAAGCTCCTTGCCCGTCAACACTCGCAGCGCGTGAAATTCGCTGCTGTTTTCATCGCCGCCATACGCGTCATGCAGTCGATCCAGCGCCTGCCCGATCTGGGTCACGGCGTCGGCATAGGGACCGAGATAGGCGCTTTCCCCGGTGAGCAAATATCCCCGCTGCGCGGATTCCGCATCCGTGATCAGGCCCGCGAAGTCATTCAGCGCCTGTTCCCGCAATTGCGAGCGGTGCGCACGCTCATTGGTCATATTCAGGCGGGCTTGACCGGCAGCGGCGAGAAAGAAGAGCCCTATAAGGAAGCCGATCAGCAGGATCGGCGGCAGCGCCAAGTACCAGCGTCCGGTCTCGCCAAGCTCCTCGCCGAAAATCTTCATTTAAAGTGCCCGCATTGCAGAGCTTGAGTTTAACATGTGAGGGTATTCCTACAGGCGGGCCCGGGGCGAACCGATGGCTGCAGCGCAGGGGTGCCAGCATAGTGGCACGGATGAGCGCACGGGGAGCTCTGGCCGATCCACTAAAGGAGATTGACATGGAAGCGAATTTTGACAACACGGCAGACCAGGCGCGCGCCACCGGTCGCCGTTTGAAGAATGACCTGACCGACGGCATCAGCGATATCAAGAACGCCGCTTCCGGCGAGATCAAGAATCTGATCTCGGATGTCGAAGATCTGATGGCGCGCATCGCTGATCTGAAGGACGCGGATGTGGTTCGCGTGCGAGGCAAGGTGCAGCGCGCGGTGGACGCGACCAAGCAAAGTCTTTCGGACAGCGCCGATTCCATACGACGTCAGGCGCAAAACGTCGCGAGCACGGCGGACGATTATGTCCGGGAGAGTCCGTGGCAGGCGATTGGTATTGCGGCATTGGTCGGCGCAGTAGTGGGTATTCTAGCGACGCGTCGCTCCTGAGCTAAGGGGCGCTACAGTGCGAGGGATATGGTCACTGCCTAAAGCCGCCCCTGCGCTGATGCGCCATATCGGCGCCTATATTGATCTGGCGGGGTTGGATCTTGCGCGCACCCAGCGAGAAATCACCGCGCAAGTAGTGGCCGTGGCGATCGTTGCGATCTGCGTCTTGTTCGTAATTTTCCTGGTCTGCTTGGGTGTGGTTGCCTATTTCTGGGACACACCCTATCGCCTCCCCGCCATCGCTTGGCTGGCCGGCGGATTCCTCGTGGTCGCGATCGGCGCTGCCATCTATCGGTCGCGCGCGGCGCGTGCGCGCTCGCCGCTGCTTTCCGATGTACGCCGTGAGTGGCAGGAAGATCGCGTCATTCTCGAGAAGATTTTGTCCTCGGACGAGAATTAACATGGCGGATCGCGACGCGGCAGAGCGAGATTTGATTCGAAGCCGGTTGGCGCAGTCTCGTGCGGAATTGCGCACGCTGCTCGATCCGCCGCCCGGAGAGAGCGGCGGCGGCGCGGCAGGGATGAATGGTCATGCTGGTTTCCCGCGCAGTCACACCATGCAGATGCTGCTGAGCAGCCGAGGCTTGGGTGCCTTGGGCGCGCTCGCCGGCGGCCTGCTCATTGCGCGCCCCGCGCTCGCCTTGCGGTTGTTGCGCTTAGTACCCGTCAGTGCGGTCGGAAAAATGCTCATGGCCAAGGCGGTCAGCGCTTTGAAATCAAAACCGCCATCGGCCCAGTGATTTTGACCGGCCGGTATAGCATTTGTCAGGCAGGGTGAGACGACTCAAGGTCCGAGGGCAAAGGACCTTGAGTCGTCTCACCCTCCCTGACGATTGCTTGAGCCGGTCAATATCACTGCGCCGGCACGACCGGGTCCTGCGTCTTCGGGACCCTGAAGCATCCAATCCCAGTAGCCCATGCAGTCCGGTCAAGATCACAGTGCCGAGTCACCCCAGAGTGATTTCGCCGTAGTGGTAACGGCCGTCATCCATCAATTGAATCCCGTCGCGGGCGCCGGCCAAATCCTTGCCATCGAGTGATGCCTGCGCGATCCCGCGAGTCACGCCGCGGGGATTCTTGACGGTGATGCGATAGCGAGACGTTCCGTGCTTGTAGGTGAATTCGAAGCCGGGCCACGCGCGCGGGATACACGGGTCGACGACCAGCGTCGTGCCGCACACCTTGATTCCTAAAATGCCTTCCACCGCCGTTCGGTACATCCATCCGGCCGACCCGGAATACCAAGTCCATCCGCCGCGGCCCACATGGGACGGCGCGG
>Ga0210393_10001850_pt1 | contig 17569 bp, 16 predicted proteins | sample IncBWC27OmetaG_FD_160068 | JGI IMG/M metagenome (GOLD analysis project Ga0210393, IMG submission 160068) | Forest soil microbial communities from Barre Woods Harvard Forest LTER site, Petersham, Massachusetts, United States - Inc-BW-C-27-O ... | reverse complement strand
CTTCTGCTACTTGGCTGATTCTCCGACCACAGCCGGAACACTCCAATTTGCGGTTCCCGCGTTTACGACGCACCCACAGTCGCAGCCTCTTGGCTTCTTCATCGATCTCGCTGCGATACACCCGGTACCCCGGCCATCCCAAAATCTTCGTCCATTCGTTCTCGCTCATCTCCACAGCGTACGGAAATCTTCCTCATTCGCAAAGCCCCGTCAATCGATCACTTGTTCAGATTCCTGCACAGAGCCCATTATTCCGTACTTCGCGACTCGTCCGTTGTCACGCGATCAGCTCATACACAAGCAGCCGTAGCGCCCCCGCAGCGCATCAGACGCCCACAGGCTCAAACTCCGGCGACCACGGTTTCCGCACGTAGCTCGCGTGGCTAAACGACGACGACGACTGCATTGTGCTTCTTATCGTTGGGATGGCAGTACACCACACCATGGGCTGCGCTTAGCAGGAATTCTTGCTGGCTAACCGCGTCGCCGTCAGCAGGAGTGGTGACCACGGCAAGTCGTGCGGTCACTCTCAGTTCAGGATAACCATCGATGCGAATCTGTTCCGCGCCGACGCGCAGCGTATCAGCGAATTCCATCGCCAGGTCTGCATCGACATTAGTGAGGATCGCACAGAAAGCCGCGCCACCCAACCGATACGGCCCGAGACACCTACGACTCGCCGTGCATGTGTCTGCCATAGTGCTTGCCACGGTGCAGAGTACTCTGTCGCCAACTTCATGTCCGTATGTATCGTTCACGCGCTTAAAGTCGTCAAGGTCGGCGAGGATGAACGCTACCGGCTTCGAATCCTGCAGGGCAGAGGCAAGGTCCGCCTGGAGCTTGCGGTAATTAGATAGGCCGGTCAAGCCACAGCGGTCGGTCTCACTCATCTCAGGATCTCATTTTACGGTACTTGACTTCGACAGCTTATCGCCGGTAGCCGCGCGGTCTGTCACTGCCGACCCGCCGGGTCGATTTCCCTTCCATCAAGTTGGGCATCCGCGTCTGCCGCGATATTTGTGGCCTCTCGAACAGGTCTTCCAGCCCCCACGATTCGCCTTTGGCATCGCTTTCCTCGGGCTTGATAATAACTGCTACACCAACTTCGCGCTCTCGGGCGACTCCTGCCGAAACGGTTTTGAGTTCCCATGGGCCGTCTGTTCGCCCCTCCGTAGGGTTTTTGGGGGCTTCGAGCGTAATCGATTTATCATCAAGAATCCAACCAGAGGTGGCGCGACAACGGGATCATCGTAAGATTTTGGGTGCAAAGTCAGTCCGTTTTTTCGATCGCTAAGTGACGACGAGGAGGATGGAAAATGCCTACGCGCCGGAATGGATCGCAATCCAATGTTATCGCTCAGCACTTGTTTGCAGCCTGTCTGATGCTCATGCCGATCACTGTCTGCTGGGGGCAGCAGCGCGGGGGCGTCGACCGTGAGGTAGCAACGCCGTTGATAATGAGCGTCCTAAGCGAAGCTAAACTTTCTGGTTCTCTGGAATATTGGGGTCGTTGCGATAACGTGAGTGGGGTCCCGGATTATCCCCGCCTCCGCGCTCCTCGGAACGACGGCGGGACGCTCGCGCTTCCCGAGGCGGACGCGGAAAGATGGACGACCTCTAACGCCTCTAGCGGCGAACACAGTGGATCACGTTTACGATGTGGCATGACAAATGGCGGGAGATATAATCAACGGGCTATTTCTAAAAATAACGGAGATGACTATGAGCTGCGGACACTTAGCGATAGACGCCAATGGCCGGTGCGAAAGTTGTTTCCAACAAGTGGAAGATCATCGCATTAACTACTCCATCAGGAAACCACAATCACAGGATACAAAGGCAGCGATAGATCCGTCGAAATCAGACATGGCCTCGGATGATCGGAAAGACCAACCGCCGCGCGTCTGAGAGGGCGAAGAGAAGTGGGACAAATCCTTACACCCAACCAACACGAACAGTCCAAAGAGCGTTGTAAGTGGTGTTTTTTCAGCCTTCTGAATGACGGTGAGGCCAAGGATTAAGACTGTCTCTGTGGCGCCCATTTGTTCATGCTGCTTTGTTGCCGATTAACTTCGCCAGATTCACTCACCGGACTGCGCCCTCCAACGGGACCACCGTGATCGGTGTGTGATTGCTTCGGGGCAGGACAGTCAATACGTAGCGCTTACGCGTGCTATGACGACATACGATTCCCAGTCATATAGGACGGTCGTCCCGACATGGAATTGACCTTGGACACTTTCCTCCGTGTGAAGAAAGTCACCGGGTACATCGTCGTTGTTGCTGAAGGCTTGTCGCCCCTTGTAAGGCTTGAACTTCTCCACTGGTACAACGCGCACGGCACTTATATCCTGGATGTCGACTTGACGGGCATTAGCCTTCCCCGTGATCCCGACCACTATGAGTACCCCGGCCGCGGCCGCAGCCGATTGAGCAGCTTTGGAAGCGAGCATCGCCCGGTAGGCAGTCAAGGAAATAACCTCGCCCCCCGCCGCGCCGCTGCCTCCGCCGGCAGCCGCGACTCCTATTCCTGCATCGAATGCCGCCACATCGACGAGAATGAGACATCCGTAGAGCGCAGCGTATGCTGCGGCAGTCAGTCCGACCATGGTCCAGCCGATGCGATGAAACGCTCCGATGGCCGTCCTCGTGTCAAGAAAAGGGGGGAGTTTCACCTCATACATGCGACGAAAGCGTTCATCCGAAAGCTGTTGCTTCCAGGCCTGGTACAAACGCAGCGGCGCGACGATTACGAACTCCGGCAGGTAAGGATTGAAATCAGCGACGGCGTCTTTGAATTTGCGTTGGCTCGGCAACAGACTGGAGAAATCGCTGTCACGTTCGAGCAGGCCTACAGTTTTGATGGCACGCTTGCGCTGTTCCTCCTCGTCCTTCTTCTCACGCACGTCATAGAGGACCAGACCGGAAGGCCACACGCTATAGTCCGTTGCCGCTGTACAGACGAATCTAAGTTTGAACGCACCGGGAAGGGGAAGCACTGGAAAAGGCTTCCATGACGCCAGATCCTGGTTCCAGGGCGGCTCGACATCGCTGCCATATACCCTGCGTATATCCTCGATAAGGTCGTAATAGTGCTTAAGCTGATAGGTGACCTTGGCGCGGTTCTCTAACGCATGCTTCTCAGTCTTGATCTCGTAGAATAGCCGTTCCTTGAAATCGATGACGTCGGGCTGCAGCTCCTGGCTGATACCGCGCAACTTCTCCAGCAAGAGGTTGCCGAATCGCTTGTTTGGAGCGCCCCTCGGCAGCCGAATGTCGGTAAATGGAATGAATTGCGAGCCCAATAAAATCGCGCTCTCATGCTGCGCATGATCGGCCATGTAGTTGGCCTCGATCGCGGCATTTGCTGGCAGGTACACCTCCTTGGAAAACGCTGCTATGGGTTCGTATACAGGAGAACCAGGACACTTTTCGACTGCGCGGCGTATCACCATAGGAGCGTATCGCTCGGTCGCGATCCTAGGTACGGGAAGTCCGAATACCACGGCATCGGCGGCGGCATCGGCTTCTCCTTCAAGCGGCGAATCCACGCGCCCGAGCCCGACGACAGTCGGCCTGCGTGCGCCATCTTGCTGGACCACATGTGTTAGTTCGTGGGCCAGGAGCCACAGACCCCGCCGAGTCTCGGGATTATATTCCCGATCGCCAAACACCAAGTGATCACCGACCGCGTATGCTCTGGCACCCAGCTTCCGCGCTGATGACACGGCGGGGATGTCCCTGTGAATGCGCACGTTTGCGAATGAATGGTTGAACTTGGATTCCATGAAGACGCGGAGGCGATCGACGAGAGGCTCACCCGGTGTGGAGAAAACCCTACACTCGACGACACCAAGGAATTGTTCGAGGCTGCGATTCATCGCTACACGTCATTCTCGACCATCAAAGTCATGCGAGGGTACGACTCCAGCGATGTCGGTGGCGCGTTGCGTCAAGGAACCCGAAAGTCTCTGTTTAACCGGAGAAAAGAGAGTGCCTTCTGGCCGGTGTTCTTCGGAAAGAACTGGAGTATCTCCGTTCGACTCTGCGGCAAGATCGATGCTGGAACAACACCTCAGAGTTGATAGCAGGCTCTCGCGCCGGCTATCGTTTCACGAGAATCGGGTTACCCCTGGGCTTCTAGTTCGTGACTCCTCCCTTTATCCCCCCTCAAAATACTCTAACGCGCCGGTTCTTGCCAATACTCGATTTTTGGTTTGCAGAGTCCGGAGAATGCACCCTGACCGGGACAGTGACCTTCTACGATTGGCACGACAGCGCTAAAGACTGTGTCCTTAAGCGGAGGCGCGGCGAAGTTCACAACCTCGACGTTGACGTCTGGCACGCATCTCATCACGACGTCTTACAATGTCGGCACCAGCTTGGGTAATCGGTGCGGGCGCCTTCACCTCGGTCATTTCGATGGCGGATGTTCCTGCCGCCACGTCCCAAGCAATATGCCTTTGTAAACCCATTTCACTCTAAGGTTGAATCGAGCGACGATGTAAAAAGGGAGGTTTAGTCTCTCCGCGGAACTCACATACACGATCGAGTTGGGTCCGATGTAGAAATAGCTCTGTGATTCACGATGTCGATGAGCCGTGAGAGAGCAGAAGGCACCCCGACAGGTGCAAGACCGGGACCTGGCTCGGAACTATTTATCGGTCTGGTGGCGCCAGTCGGGACCGATCACGATCTTCTCAGCGAAATCACTTGCATGAGATGTGGAAGACGTGCAGGAGGGTATTTTGATTGCCGTTAGAAAACCCTTTCAAAATCTGCTCTTTTCAACCCGCATAGACATTGGGTCTGCGGCAAGATTTTCGGCGTTAGGAATGTGTAGTTTTCTAATTCGCAGGGTGGGCGGGCAGCGAACTTCGGCCCTCAGGGTCGCCAGGGTTTTCTATACCGGCAATCAACGGACTCGGCAAGACACACGGGCGCAAAATGCCCCTCCGCGATCGCAGGGGCAGGCGGCTGGGAGTTAATGGCCGTCACGCACATTGGTGACGATTACTTTCGGGTCTATGTGCGCGCATTGGCCATGTTTGTTGCAGTGTTCTACGGAATATTGGTAGCAAGCCGCAGTAGAACTTGGCAGGACGGCCGTATCACCCGAAGGTTGCCCTTTCTTGCCCTTGAATTGTCCAGAAGGTGTGTTAGGAAATGGATGACCTGCCCCAAAGGTGACAGTTAATTCCGAGTTGAGCTCTAGGGTATACCAAAATATCTCAGTACCCGAATAGACGCAGACCGTGGGTTGGTCGACCTTGGAAACCGCATTCCCGGTTGGCCCGCTTTCCAAAACCCGTATCGAGCAGGCTACTGCACCGGGTTCACCGCACCACTTAGCGCACTGCTCAACCCGACATGGTTGCCCTGGCGTGCCCGCGCTGGCAGAACTAACTAACGCTGCCGACAATAGCAAAGATAGGCCCACATTCCTGTAACTGAATTGGCTCATTTTATTGCACTCCTCCAGCGAACGTAGCGAGCATCGGAGCGCAATGCCCCAAACTCTGGTTCATGCTCTACGTCTGCGATTGAGTAGCCCGACTTCACAGCGACGTCGATCTGTTGCAGGGCCCGGGTACGGTTGCCGATAATCTCATACACCAGGGCGGATGTAAACAGAACATCACCATTTTTCGGCGCCAATTTCAAAGCTTTGCCAATGAAAGTCTCCGCATCTTGCTTTCGCCCGAGATGCGCGTCGTATAGAGCAATTCCGCTCAGCACCTCGGTATTGTTCGGGTTCACGCTCAACTGATCGCTCGCCACTTGCAAGGCTTTCTCGTAAGCGGCAGGTGCGTCGGAGATTCGAGACGGAATCTGGCGATAGCTATCTCCCAGATTGCGCCACAGAATATCGTTGTGCGGGTCAAGCTCAGTGGCCCTCTTCATGGCGTCGGCCGCGTCCGGATAGCGGCTGAGATACATGTAAGCCGCTCCTAGATTGCTCCAGGCATCGGAAGTTTCTTTCAAGGCTAAGCCCTTTTTCAAAATTGCGATCGCATCATCGTAGCGAGCCATCTCAATGAGGACTCCGCCCAGATCGTGGTATCCCATGGAGTTATCGGGCTGCAGATCGATCATGGCCTGAAATTGTGCAGCCGCCTTTGCGAATTCTCCGTGTCGATGGTAAAAGCCTCCCAGGCCGCTGTATCCGGCCCAATACTCTGGGCGGCGGTTCACCACCGACTTTAAGGCGCTTTCTGCCTCGGTGAGCTTTCCCTGGGTTTCGTAAATCTGTCCACTGAGATATGTGGCATCCGTGGACGATGGGTCCTCCTCGAGAGCTCGCTGCACCTCCAATAGAGCCTTCTCAAGTTGGCCAGTTTCGCGGTAAACCCGGGCCATTGTGATGTGCGCAGCTACGAGTCGGTCATTCAGATCAAGCGCGCGCTGGCCGTTCGAAATGGCACCGTTAATCCATTGCGGATCCTTTGTAAGAGCGTACTTGCTCGCATAGGCACTGCCTAATCCGGCATAGGCGAGGGCATAGTCGGGATCCTTGGAGAGGGCCCGGCCAAAAAGATCGATGGCATGGTTCAGACTGTCTTTGTCATAACGCTGGGCGTATCCAACTCCCTGTTCGTACAGTTCATAGGCCCCCGGCAGCTTCGTTTCTCCCATGTTGACCGTGCGCACAATCTCAGGACTGATTTGCAAGTCGACCATGTCAGCCACGGACTCCCATACCCGGCTTTGTAATTCCTCAAGATCGGACGTCGCCGCCCGGATCGTTCGGGAGGCAAGCTGTTTGTGATTCTTCGCATCCACCAGGTTCGAGGTGAGAATCACACCCGCCCCCGTGTGTTGGATGCTTCCAGTAATCGCCAAAGTGACTTTCAGGCTGCGATAGGCGTCGTTCAGACTCTTGATTTGCCTGGCGTCTGCGGAGGGAACGACCCAAAACGATTTCTGGAAACGCTCCAATTGTGACAGCTTGCTGGTAAGGCTCTCGACGACCCCGTCGCTGAAAGCCTGGTCTGCGATGTCGTTTCCAATGCTCTGGAAAGGGAGCACGGCAATGTGCTTCTGCTCCGGGAGGCGGCGCAATGGGTTGGAAAGAACGCCGCCCCAGATGAGTGCCAACAGGACGATCAGGACAAGTGAGGCCGCGCCGACCCCAATAGGGTATGTCTTCACGGCAGAAACCAGGGAAGCTGAGTCAAAGTAATCGACTGAGTTGTTGCCCGATAAAACTCGCCAAACGTCTCGAACCTCATGGAAGCGTTCAGATGTCTCCGCGGCGACGCACTTTGTGATGACACTCTGCCATCGTGAACCGATGTTCTTCGTTCGGTCATTTTGAACATCTTTGAAAGGCGCATGATGCGAAGTTGGCAGTTTCGCCATTAGCATTTCAAAGATCGTCAAACCGAGCGCGTATACGTCGGTTTCCGGGCCGTACTGGCCACGAAACTGTTCAGGGGCCATGTAAGAAGGCGTTCCCACGACTTCTGCACGCGAGAGGGTGGAATTCTCTTCCGGCCGCAGACTTCTGGCCAGACCAAAATCCGTTATCTTCACAAAGTTCTGGCCACCCTTCTCTACAAGGATTACGTTGCCAGGCTTGAAATCGCGGTGAACAATCCCCAATTGGTGGGCAGCAGAGAGCGCGGAGACCATTTGGCCGACCAAGGGCAAAGTCTGATCACAGGTCATCGACCCATCATCCTGAAGATGTCTTGCCAGCGTTTTCCCATGCAGCAGCTCCATGCTGATAAAAACGGTTTCTTCGTGTGCGAGGTCGCCCGCTCTGTGACGGAACAAATCGAAGATCCGGCACACGTTGGGATGGGTCACTTGTCGAGCTAGATGTACTTCGCGCTTGAAGCGCGCCATCGCGTCAGGTTGTACCAGGATTTCTGGTCGGATCGTCTTGACCGCGACGTGCTCGCGCAGTTCCTGATCTTCCGCCTCGTATACCTCCCCCATGCCGCCACTCGCGATGAAACGGATGATGCGGAATCGCCCAGCCAATACCTTACCCTCAGACAGTCTCGCGGCCCGAGTCCCGGCCTCACACGGGACGTTTCCCAGCGCCGGCGTGGAGAGAAACGATGCGGCCTCGTCGTGTTCCGCAAGGAGCCGCTCGACCTCGGCGCACAGGCCAGCGTCTGGGCACCGTTCCTTTAAGAAGGAGGAGCGGTTTGCCGCATCCTCTTCCAGGGCTGCTTCAAACAGCGCCTTCACCGCCTCCCAGTTGTCCGGTCGTGTCGCCATGGATTGCTTTCATCTCTCCGTGGAGCCAGGCTTTGGCCATGCTCCAATCCCGCTTCACCGTTTTGGGGGAAATCCCCATCAGCTCTGCTGTCTGCTCCACGGTGAGTCCGCCAAAAAATCGCAGTTCCACGATCTTGCCCTGCCGCTCATCCAGCTCGGTCAGCCGGTCCAAAGCTTCGTTCAGTTTGAGAAATTCTTGCGACTGCTCGGGAGCGAACACCAGAGCCTCGTCAATAGGAACCGGCTTCTGTCCGCCTCCCCGCTTGTCCCGCATATGCCCGCGGGCGTGGTCCACCAGGATTCGGCGCATCACTTGCGCCGCAATCCCAAAAAAATGCGCGCGGCTTTGCCAGTCGACGGAGCGCTGCTCCACCAGCTTGAGATAAGCCTCGTTCACCAGCGCGGTGGGCTGCAACGTGTGGTCGCTGCGCTCACGCCGCATGTACCCGCCGGCCAGCCGACGCATCTCCGCGTAGACCAGGGGAATCAATTTAGACGCCGCCTCTTCATTCCCCTTGGTCAGCTTCGTCAGCAGGACCGTCACATCGCCTCGATCTGCATCCATTCGCTCCGCGCCTCCACCGACGCCATCAACTGGGACGCCATTCTACCCCAGTTATGGGCGCATACCGCGCCTCGTGTCGAATTGCCATCCTTCGCGTCGCCCGCGACAAAAAGAGAGTGTGGTCGCCGATGACCCCGTTTTCCCCGGCGTGTCGCGTTACTCAATGAAGGCAGAAAACGGAGATCAACGAAAATGACCCCGGATTCGCCCAGGATTCGCGCTATCAGCGCCAAAAAAACAGGAGGCGGTCATGAAAAACACAAAGAAAATGAAAATGATGAGCTTGGTTGGTCTAATCGCGATGGTTTGCACTGTTAACTCCTTCGCACGAGAGAAACCCAAGGCCCCGGCGAGCACAGAAGCCGTTCGCTCCTTGGATTGGGCCTCAGACGCAAACTCCTATCCCGCCCTTCTGGTCAAAGCTGAATGTTTTCAGCGGGATGCCAAGCACTTCAGCTGGCAGACCACCCTGAATAACAGTTCGGACGACGTCATCGAAGTGCGCGGGAAGGGAAAACCGATCGACATCGATCCGCAGGCAAGCGTGGATGCCGGGTCCACCGAGGTCAAAAGTTGCGACAAGCCGCTCGTTTTGAAGCTGGATGCGCGAAGACAAGGCGAGAAACAGCACTTTGAGGTCGCATATACAAACGGTGTGGTGGTAGCGCACGAGAAACAGGCGAAGAATTGGGGAGGCTTCGCCATGGCGCTGGCCATGGCGGGCACAGGCGCGATGGCTATCCAGGCCGCAAATCAAGCCCAGTTTGGCGCCACTCTGGCACTGCGGAACGCCGGTGCGGCTCGTGCCGATCAGTTGGCTGCCGTGCAAAACGCGTTAGCCGGGAGCGGCCAGCAAGTGGATGACGACCAAACGGATTCATCTGACGATTCGTCGGACCAGTAAGACCGTTCCGACCAGTAATCAGCGGAGTCAAATAGCGAACCAAAATCGCGCTCCCTTGCTTCGGCAAGGGAGTTTTCTTTGCCCCAAAAAGCAGGCACGGATCTTCCGCAGTCGTCGGACGGAATGTCCATGGGCGCGTCGCCCAACCGGATCGGAAACACGCGCGAGTCGCTGGAAGCAAAATGCCACGAATCGAAGAAATGACCCCGAATTCGGCCAAACATCGCGCTTATCAGTGAGCGCCGAACGATGACGCAAACAGTCAGGAGGATTTTATGAAAAACCGGCAGAGCAAGTGGTTGTTGGTTTCACTCTTAGTCCTTCCGCTACTCTGCACGACCGCGTGCAACATGGGCGGCGGCAGCAATAGCGGCACGAACGGCAGCGGCGCCAACGGTGGTGGAGGGGGCGGGCAAACCAGCAGCACTCTCACGTTTGACGTCGGCGAAGACACAGACTGCACGGTCGCACTGGATCTGCGCTTTTTCGACAAAACGGCAAACCTTCAATGGCCAGCGAATGGCGAAGTCTACACCCTGAATTTGCCCGGCCAGCAAGAGCAGTTTCCATTGTCCTGCACGACCGGCCATCAGGTTTGTTACGGCGCCAGCTACTACTCGAATACCGACTCTCCGGTTTATTGGGGTGTCGGCATTGATGGTACGGAGGGCTGCCCGAACTGTTGCTATGCCTGCGGCGATCAAACCGTGAATGCCCCGATGCTCAGCTGCACCGTTGGACCCGATTCAGCGGGGCGGCGCGGCCTCAAGCGAAGACTCGCTCCGAGCCTGAAGCGACTTGACTAGGCGTTGTTCCACGCTCGGGTGGCGCTTTACTCCGCATCGTCCCTTTTTCACGATTGATGACCCCGTTTTCAGCACCGCGTCGCGTTACTGAGTGGAGGCAGAAAACGGGGTTCGAAAAAACCGGATTCTCCCAAAGACGGCGCTTCATAGTGAGCGCTCAGAAAATCAGGAGGCTGTTATGAAAAACCCACGGAAAATGACGAGTTCGGTTGGATCCTACGTGAGCAATCGCATCCTCATAGCGGTTCTCTTGTCCATCGTCGCGCTGGCGGCAGCCGCTCCGAGCCAGGCGCAGAGGACCACTTTCACCATGCCCCGTTTCACGCCGCCGGCCCAGACTTACCATCCGCCGGCGCAAACCTACCATCCACCAGCACAAACGCAATCACGCCCAGCGCCAACGCCGCGCCCGGCTCAACCGCAGCCTACTCCGCGTGCGACTGGTTCGACGCCGCAACCACGGCCTCAGACCACGCAACCACGTCCGTCCGCACCTTCTCGCAAGGAAGCACAGAAGCAAGAGAAAGCACAGGCTCTCGCACACAAGGAAGAGCAGAAACAGAATCAGAAGCAGCAGAAGGTACAGGCCCGCCAACAGAAGGAACAACAGAAGCAACAGCAAAAGCAGGCGAAAGAGCAACAGAAGGAACAGCAGAAGAAACAGAAGACCGACAATAGAGCCGCGAAGTCTGCCAAGTCTCCCAAGGTTCCGTCTGAGTCGCCTGCGATTGCCAAGGCTCCGACGAGCACAGCGCCGGCAAACAACGCGGGGGCCAAGAGCTCAACTAGAGCCTCGTCCACCGCATCGCAAACTCAGATTGAACGGCTCAACGCGTCCCGCTCCAACATGACCGGAATCAACCACAGGCCGCTGCCTGGCGGCGAAATGACGGTTCATCCCAACGGCCGCATGACCCTGAAGGCCGAAGGTGGGCGACAGTATGGACTTCGCGCGAACGGCACCATCGCCTCCTACAGCGACCGGGAGAAAACAGTCAGCTTCGATAAACAGGGAAAAGTAAGCTCGATCCACACCGCCAGCATGGACATCCATAACGGCGCGCACGGTCAGCGCACCATCATCAGCCACCGCCCCGATGGCAGCAAAGTGGTGAGCACCGGCCGTCACAGCGGATACGTGGAACGCAACGTGGTCATGAACAACAGAAGCTACGTGCAGCGCTCCACGGTGATCAATCAACGGGTCTACACTCGCACGTTTCTGGCAAACGGCTTCGGCGGCGTAGCTTTTGTCCCGCCCGCTTTCTTCGCTCCTGGGTTCTACGGCTGGGCTTACTACCCTTGGGCCGCACCCATCAGCTTCACCTGGGGATGGCTCGGCGCACCTTGGTACGCCGGTCCCTACTTCGCCGCTTCGCCAAGGTATCCCAGCGCGGCATTCTGGCTCACCGACTACATGATCGGCGAGACGCTGGCGACCGCCTATCAACTGCATCACGATGCTGCCGGATTCGATGACGCATCTGACGACATATCCGCGGACGGCAGCACCGCTGATTCCACCGATGCCAGCACGTCCGCCGACGGGGATTCTGACCCGGAGACTATCCGAGCCAATGCCGCGACGCCGATCACTGCGGAACTCAAGGCGGAAATTGCCGAGGAAGTGAGACAAGAACTGGCTAACGACAACGCAGAAGCTAGCAATCCCAGCCAGGCCAGCTTCGAGATGCTGCCTGCGGCCCTGAGCACTCCGAATCATGTGTTCGTAGTGTCGAACGATCTCGACGTGACCACCACCGACCAACAGCTCTGCGCTTTGCAAGCGGGAGATATGCTGCAGTTGATGACCCCGGCTGCCAGTGACTCCGGTTTGGTGGAGTTGCGTGTGGCCAGCAGCAAGCGCGCGGACTGTCCCGCTGGAGTTCTGGTCAGCGTCTCGTTGACGGATCTCCAGGAAATGCAGAACAGCTTCCAGGCACAAATTGAAGCTGGCCTGGGCACGCTGCGAGACAATCAGGGGCGCAACGGGTTGCCGAGCGCGCCTCCGGATGCAGTGGCAGCTCCGCCGCGTCCTGTGACCGGTCTGGCGCCGTTTTCCGCGGCAGACTCGGCGGTCGCACTCGATCAACAGAGAGAGCAGGCGGAGCAGGCTGAAAAGCAGGCCGCCTCTGGTTCCCTCTAACGAAACAAGAAAACTGGGCAGCATCCTTCGAGATGCTGCCCTTTTTTCGCGATGATTCGACGCTTCAAAGATAAGACTCTGACCTCGCCTTATAACTTACAAATCCCAGGGATTTGAGCAGTGGGTCTTCTTAGCGTAACTCCAGTAATGTCGCGGCACTGTGCCCTGCGCTCGCGCAGAAACTGCTGGAGCAGGTTCGCCTTCAGTTTTGCCTTCGCAGAATACCAGCCGTGTTTCCGATTGGCCGTCTTGAATGAGCCAATCCCGCTTCCGTGCGTGGTCCCGTAGGCGAGCCAGATATACTGAGACTGTTCTACTCAGCGGAGTTTCATGCACTTTCTCTTCCCATCCGATCCCATCGATCTGCGGCAACCCGACGAGCCATTTCGAGAACAGGCTGATGAAGTACGAAAGCTGGGGATTGGCGTCTCGGTTGTTGCTTTGGACGAACTCGGACAGAAGAATTGCCGATTGCGAGGGCCGATCCCACGGGACGCAACCGTCGTATACCGCGGATGGATGCTTACACCCGCGGAATACGAAGGATTGTTAGATCTGATTCGCTCGGGCGGTGCGGTTCCTCTCATTTCGCTGGAGAAGTACCTGTTGTGTCATTATCTTCCGAACTGGTATCCGCTCATTTCCGAGTTCACCGCTGAAACACGAGTCTTTCCGGCGAATGCTAATCTTGCGAACGAGCTTAGGGCTTTGGGTTGGCAGAAGTTCTTTATCAAAGACTTCGTCAAATCGCTGAAGACATCGGTAGGATCAGTGATCGCGGACCCCGCAGATATAACCTTGGTTGTTTCGGAAATGCAGAAATTTCGAGGTGCAATTGAGGGAGGAGTTTGCGTTCGCCAGTTTGAGGAGTTCATCCCAAACTCCGAAAGGCGCTACTTCGTGATTGCGAAAAGGCCTCACGCAGCATCAGGCTCTCCGCCAGAACTCGTTTTTGAATGCGCACAGCGTGTTCAGAGTCCATTCTTTTCCATCGACGTTGCAGTGAACTCAGACGGCGTCGATCGCGTAGTCGAGATTGGCGATGGTCAAGTATCGGATTTGGTAGGTTGGGACGCCGCTGCCTTCGCTCAACTATGGAGCGATGCCCCGTTGGGCGGAATCAGTTGACGAAACCAGGCGTTTGCACTCAAAACCCCTCGGTGAGCGTAATGGCGATATTTATCAACAGCTACCGCATGAAACGCCAACGACCGGTCAGTTCGCCTTGGGATAGTCCTCGGAATCGAGCGGCACGAAAATAACTTCGTCTGGGTACGAGGCTGCAAATTTGAAGCTGTTCCTGGAAGTCGATTCGGGCACCAGAAACGGCGGTATTTCCTTAATTCCCTTTAGCCAAAGCGCAAGTTCATGGGACGCGTGCGCCGCAATCGGATCATCGTTAAAGTCGGGCAATTCGATCTCGAAAGAGCCATCCGGCGCAACCTCAGCGGTCGCCACTCCGCTGATATCAAGTCCACTGCAGCTATACATGCGCATAAGCTCGGTCGCATCCGCCCAGGTGCACGCAATTGATCCCATATAGTCGACTGAAAGTGTCATCGGCCCGATGCTATGCACAGATTTTACGCGTCCACGTAATGTGATCGTCTTCAGTGGATCGCACGCGTAACGTAGCTCGATGTCTGACTTTCCAATAGAAGCGTCGAATTCCTCTATCTTGCATCCGGGTGCCCAGACCAAAGCCTTGAACCGATCTGTCGGTGCCGGGATCTCAAAGTACGCCCCCCCCGCAGGCATCCTGGCCACCCGCGAAGAATAGTATCCGCTCGGCTTACGCAGACCGTAGCGCACATACACCTTCTCAGGATGGATGCCTTCAGTGAGAAGCATCCGCACCTTCGGTGCTGGCGAATCCTGAGCAAGCGTCGCGGCACTCAGCAACAATGCAACCGTGCAACTACGAATCATGCCAAAAATCATACTCTCAATTCCATTCTTTCTTGGTGCGCCGCACCTCAATTGACGCTATCAGGGCCTTAGCGCGTTTTGACCACGGTGAGCGTAACCGAGATTCTGCGACAGGGAGGTCTATGCAGTGATCCATGCGCACAACTCGCCGTTTGAATTGTTCGCCCGCGAGTTGAACCGTGTTTGCCAACGTGAACCCTGCCTTCTTGAAGGCATGCAATGATCTGAGGTTACTCTCCTCAGGATCGCTGATGACGGCGCTCACGTGAGGGTCTGAAAATACGACTTGCTTCAGGAACTCCCGGATTGCAAGCGGCCCCAATCCCAGACCGGTCATCGCAAGTTCCCCAATTGCCAGGTCGATACCAGCCGACGCGAGTTCCGCCCTTAGTTGTCGTGCATGCTCTGGGTAATCAGACCAGAGATACCACTGGATCCACCCTATTGGTCGCCCTGTGTACTCGATCACGAAAACTCGTGTCGGGTCAACGCCATCAACCCTTGGTCCGTATTTCAAGTTAACACCCGCAAGATCGAGGGGCTCATGCCACCAAGCAGCCACGTGAGGAGCAGACATCCACTGTTGAAGGAGAGGAAAGTCAGATCGGCTAAGCGCTCGAAATGAAATGGAAGATCGCATCAATAACGATTCCGGTCTCCATGTTTCCATGAGATGCGTTGTGCCGCGATTGGAAATTCCGTGGTTGGCTGTCAACTGTCGAAATCAGATAGCGCTCAAATTTCGACTTCTTTCGATTCGGCTCACACTTGATGCGTTCGAAACCAATCGGAAAATGAGTGCTATGGCGATATTACAACAGCTTCGATCGACGAAACGGGATCGTTTGTCAATCGATGGGTGGCAAGCGCGAATGGTCCTTCGCTGAGGTGATGACTGCAGCAATGGAACGGACTACAACTTCCGGTTTGTAAATGTAGATCTCATGTCCGCTCGAGGAAACCATGATTTGCCTACTGTTAGTTGAAAGCTTCGTCAGCTCACCTTGCAGCCGCAAATGGTCTTGACGGGCCTGCTCGACCGTCGTGGCGGAGGCTTGCACAACATCAAAGTTCGTAGCCGTAAGCACAGCCAGTGGCAAGGTCCAAGCGCGTGCAACAATAACTGTTGAGAACAGCCTTAGCACGTTTTGACCGCCGGTAAGTGAGCGTTATAGAGATTCACCAGTTACAGTCTGATACCATGCGGCTGGATGCGTGAAGAGTTATTGCTTTCGGAGAAAAACCTTGGGGAAACTGCCATGGCTTGAGTACACCGGCCAGACCACCTCAGCCACATAATTGCCTCGCTGCTGTGTGCGTTCGAGTGGGGAATTCAGGCGAAGACGGGTCCGGGCGGCGAGGAAGACCTGACCAGGGATGAAAGAATGGTGTTGGCCGTGATGGCCCTTCAGCGCGAGGTCAACAACGGCGGCTATAGCCAGTTCTTTACGAACTCTTCTCGCCGGTTCGTCCTGACTATTGTCGAGTGCCTACAGCGCATCGGATGCGAAGCGACCGCAGCAATCACGGAGCGGGCAATCGGCGCTCTGAACGTCGAGCTCGTCTCTCCCGATTCTGTTTCAGACGCCGCCCTTAATGTCGATGCTGATGAGAAAAACGTCCTCGACATGCTCGAGAAAGAGTTCTACAAACTTAGCGAGATCGAGCCCCGGATGTTCAACTTCATCGAAGCTCACCAAAACAACATTCAGCTTAGGAAGGGAACGAAGCCTCCGTTCAGCTTGAAGCTTCGCGAGCCGTCGAACGCCTCCAACCTGTGCACGTCCTTAAGATTCGCTAAGCTGCAAGGCCACTCGCTGGACGAACTCCGCGACCCGGCTCGGGAAGTCGCACGCAAAAAGTCCATCCCTGCGAGCGACGAGGAAATCGATGCTGCGTTAACGCTGTACTTGTTCAGTCGTTCGCTCCGTGCAGTCGACATGGCAGCATGCGAATTGCTTGCCCCCAAAGCCTTCGAATTAATGCGCGATGATACGATGCACTGCGTCTTGCACAAAGAATGGGTGCTTCGCCTGATTCGCGAGGCGCGGTCAGAGTTGGCGGATACCTCCACACTCTACTATTTGGAATATCTGAACGCTTGTGACCCATCTGAACTTAAGACGCAAAACAGCATCTTGTTTTGGGCGGCGGTTTTGCAGGAACACCGCGCAGTCTTGCCGAAGTCTGTCGCGTTCTTCACGAAGGCTTTCCCAGAGTTGGACTTGGATGAAAGGTTGCCCGCCGCTCGTCACATACAGGTTTCCTCACCAACAACCTCATCGAAACCTGTCTGAAAGAAGGGCGTACCTGTCATTTGTTGTAAACAGGCCGGTTAAACGCTCAAAATCCCCCTTCAAGGGAATCGGGTTTGCCCGGCTGGTCGCAGGGAAATTCCTTAGAGACAACCGCCTTCGAGGGTCATAGGGTGGAGCGAACCAAGTTTGCGGGCGGATGTTGCACACGCTGGAGTCCATCGACTTTCCAGGAGCACTATTTCGCCAACTATCGAGGTCGCAACTGGAAGGAGTGAGGAAGATGTATGGGCCTCGGGCTATTTTGAGGCAAGTCGTTGCATACATGCTGATGCGATAAAGGCATCGAAGAATTCCGCTGTTTCTGGCCGTTCTGTAGGTGATCTGATCGGAGTTTGTGAAGGTGCTTTTCTTCTGTGCCGTTTTCCCAAAACACGGGAACGTGCAGAAGGACCGCTATCAATGTCAGCGCGGTTAGTGCTCTCATGTCGCTGGAAAACAAGATCGGTGTTTGACCGCTATAATATCGTGGATGAGAAAGACCTAGCCGAAGCTGCGGCACTGTTGGAGGCCAAAGGCACAGCGGCGTGAGTTGCGGCACAGTAGTGACACAGTGAGCCCCAAACCCAGACTGGACGACGAAGGCAGAAGCGTCAATTAGGATAATAAAATCAATGGTTTAGCAACAAAGCGGGCCCGTAGCTCAGCGGTTAGAGCAGTGGACTCATAATC
>Ga0210393_10001849_pt1 | contig 17571 bp, 20 predicted proteins | sample IncBWC27OmetaG_FD_160068 | JGI IMG/M metagenome (GOLD analysis project Ga0210393, IMG submission 160068) | Forest soil microbial communities from Barre Woods Harvard Forest LTER site, Petersham, Massachusetts, United States - Inc-BW-C-27-O ... | reverse complement strand
GATGGGCGCGCTGGCCTTGCACGTTGCCAAGATCACCCGTCGGCGCCATCCCCAGCACGCCCTGCCCGAAGAGGTCAATGGCTATTTTGCCGAGATGGGCAGAGTGGCAGTCGAATTGGGTAATAGCGCGCAAGAGGTGGTTTTGTCCCGCGACCCGGAGAAGGCCGCCCGGATCCGCGAAGAAGACGACGCCATGGACGACCTGCACCGGCACTTGTTCTCGGTGCTGATGGACCGTGAATGGAAGTACGGCGTGGCCGCCGCCGTCGACGTGACGTTGCTGGGCCGATTTTACGAGCGTTTCGCTGACCACGCCGTCGAAGTGGCCAGGCGCGTCATCTTCCAGGCGACCGGCAGATTCCCCGAGGACGAGGCGCCTCCCTCGCGTTAGCCAAAGCGGCCGGAGATGTAGTCCTCGGTGGCCTTCTGAGTCGGGTTGGAAAAGATTTTCTCGGTGTCGTCGATCTCGATCAGCAGGCCGGGCTTTCCTACGGCTTCCAGGTTGAAAAACGCCGTCTGATCACTCACCCGGGCGGCCTGCTGCATGTTGTGCGTGACGATGACGATCGTGTACTCCTGCTTCAACTCACTGATCAGGTCTTCGATGGCCATTGTCGAGATCGGGTCCAGCGAGGAGCACGGCTCGTCCATCAGCAACACATCGGGTTGGACGGCGATCGCCCGCGCGATGCACAAGCGCTGCTGCTGCCCTCCAGACAATCCGCCGCCCGGCTTGTCCATCCGATCCTTGACTTCATCCCACAGGTTCGCGCCGCGCAGTGAGTATTCGGCAGTGTCATCGAGCAGCTTGCGATTACGCACACCTTGTAGCTTCAGGCCGGCCACCACGTTGTTCCGAATCGACATGGCGGGGAATGGGTTTGGCCGCTGGAACACCATCCCGATTGCGCGGCGCACCCCCACCGGGTCGATATTGGAGGCATAGATGTTTTCGTCGTCGAGCAGCACACTGCCCTCGACCCGGGCGCCGGGAATCACCTCATGCATCCGGTTGAGCGTGCGCAGCACAGTCGTCTTGCCGCAGCCGGACGGACCGATGAAGGCCGTCACACTGCGGGGCAGAATCGACAACGACACATCCGAGACCGCGTGAAACGTCCCGTAGTAGATGTTGACGTCTTTCATGTCCAATCGCTTGGCCACTAACTACTCCTGCCTACGACTTCTTGGGGGCGAAGATTTTGGCGACCGCTCTGGCGCCGATATTGATAACTGCGATCATCAGAATGAGGGTTAGGGCGGCACCCCACAACCGATCCGTTGGGACCGGGTTGACGCCGGCACCGGCCGATGTCTGGTTGTAGATCATGCCGGGCAGCGACCCCATGAACCCGCTGAAGATGTCGAAGTTCATGGCCTGCGCATAACCGACCAGGATCAGCAGCGGGGCGGTTTCACCCATCACCCTGGCCACCGCCAGCATGATCCCAGTAACAATGCCCGACATCCCGGTCGGAATCACCACCCGGGCAATGGTTTTCCACTTCGGGATGCCCAGCGCATAACTGGCCTCGCGGAGATCGACCGGAACTATGCGCAGCATCTCCTCGGTTGCCCGCACAATCACCGGGAGCATCAACAGAACGAGTGCCAACGACACAGCGAACTCGGAACGCGGAAAACCCAGCGTCGCCACCCACAGCGCGTAGATGAACAATGCGGCCACGATCGAGGGCACACCGGCCAGGATGTCCACCATGAACGAGGCCAGCCTGCCCAGTGCAGTGCCGCCACCGTATTCGACCAGGTAGATCGCGACCATCACGCCGACCGGGATGGAGATCACGGCGCATACCAACCCCTGCAGAACGGTGCCGACGATCGCGTGGTAGGCGCCGCCGCCGGCCACAAATGCCGTCATGCCCGCCTGTGAATGCGTCCACCACACGGTCGATGTGATCGCCTTGAACCCCTTGACGATTACCGAGGACAGCACCCAGAGCAATGGCGTCAGCGCAATCACCACCGACACCGACACCAGCACGGTCGCAACATTGTTCGCGACGCGACGGCGCCGGCCGAGCGCCGAGATCGTCCTCGCCTTGAGCGGGCGGTCCAAAATCGAGGTCATCGGCGCAATCTTCTGGTTCTGGTCCCGGTGACCGCACCGCGCGCCAGGGCGTCGACCACAAAGGTGAGCAGAAAAAGCACCAGTCCCGCAGCGATATAAGCGCCGGCCTTGTATTGGTCGCTGAATTCCGACGCGGTAGCCGCGATCTTGGTCGCGAAGGTCGAACCGCCGTCGAATAACGACCAACCGAACGCTGTTTGGGTGCCGCGCAAGATGATCAGGAGCGCGACCGTCTCACCCAGGGCACGGCCCAGACCCAACATTGCGCCGCTGATGTATCCGGATCGCCCGAACGGCAGCACCGTTGTCTTGACAACTTCCCACCGGGTGGCGCCGAGCGCCAGCGCAGCCTCGATCTGATCGTGCGGGGTCTGGGCGAACACTTCGCGGGTGACCGCGGTGATGATCGGCAGGATCATCACCGCCAACACGATCCCGCCGGTGAAGATGGTGCCGCCGCCGGCCACCGACGCATTTCCGGTGGCGAACAGGAAGCACCAGCCCAGGGTGTGGTTGAGCCAGGTCGCGATGGGTCGCAGCTGGGCTGCCAGTATGAGTACGCCCCAGACGCCGTAGATGATCGACGGGACCGCGGCCAGCAGATCGACCGTGTAGGCCAGTAGTCCGCCAACCCGCCGCGGCGCGTATTGCGTGAGGAAGATCGCGACACCCAGAGCCACCGGCATAGCCAGGATCAACGCGAACAGCGCCACAAACACGGTCACCTGCAGCAGATCGAAAATTCCGAAGTGCATCGCCGAGGTGTCGGTGGTGACCCAGTTGCCGCCGTAGGTGAAAAAGTTCTCTCGATTGCGCTTCAGGGCGGGTACCGCGCGCAACAGCAAGAATCCGCCGATCGCGACGATGAGGACGACGATCAGCACACCGGAGCTCCCTGCCAGCCCGCGAAATATCCGGTCCCCCAGGCGTGGTCGGGAATCACCCCACGGGCTGATGGGGACGACGGGCGACTCGGGAAAGGGCGCAGCGACAACCGCACCCGAACCTGCGTCGGCTGGGTTTGGTGTTGTCACTGTGATCCCGTCACAGTTCTGCTGTCGCTCCTTAAGCCCATTGGCTACTGCAGTGCGTCGAGCGCGGTGACCAGTCGCTCCTTGACCTTATCGGGCAGCGGAACATAGCCGGCCGACGAAAGGCCGGCCTGACCGTTGTTGGCGGCCACGGTGATGAACGACTTGATTGCCCGAGAGGTGTCCGGGTCGTAGCCCTTCGAGCACACAATCTCGTACGTGGCCAGCACCAGCGGGTAAGCGCGCGGGTCTTTGGTGCCATACATCGGGTTCAGATCCAGCACCAGGTCGTTGCCGTCGGCCACGAAGCGGGCCGCGTTGATGGCGTTGATTGCCGTGTCGTTGCTGAGCGAAACCACGCCGTTGCCGGTGTCGATTTGGGCGTAGGGCAGACCAGCCTGGTCGGCGAAGCCTTTCTCGACGTAGCCAATGGCGCCCGGTGTGGCCCGCACCGCCTGAATCACGCCTCCCGACCTCGTGGCCCCTTCGCCGACACCGCCCTGAAACTCGGTGCCGACTCCCCTGGTCCAGGTCTGCGGCGCGGCGGCCGTCAGATATTTCTGCACGTTGTCGGTGGTTCCCGACGAATCCGACCGGTAAATCGGCGTGATCTTGGTGTCCGGGAGGGCAACGCCCGGATTGAGCGCCGCGAGTATCGGGTCATTCCAGGCCGTGATTTTGCCGCTGAAAATCCTGGCCAGCGCGTCGCTGCTGAGGACCAACCCCTGAATGCCCGGCAGGTTGTAGACCAGTGCAATCGGTCCGAACACCAGCGGCAGGTCCCACGCCGGGTTTCCATCGCAGCGCTTGGCGGCCGGACCGATCTGATCCGCGACCAGCGGAGAGTCCGCTCCCGCGAAGTCGACATGTCCGGCGATGAACTGCTCCCGGCCGGCGCCTGATCCGGTCGGGTTGTACGCCACGCTCTTGCCGGGGCAGTACTGACCCCACACCTGGTTGAACAATGCCATTGCGTTCTGTTGAGCGGTCGAACCTTCCGCCGTCAGCCCATTTTTACCAGCGCAGCCCGCCGTGCCGGCTGGTCCCGAGGCGACGGTCGTCGAGGCACCGCGGCCGTTGTTGTCGCTGCCGCAGCCGGTTAGCGCCCCACCACCGACCACCATCGTCAGCACCATTGCCGTCAGCGCCCTGGCCACCCTGTCGAGCCTCACCGATCTCGCTTTCTCACGCATCCGGACGCGTGTGGATGCCGCTGGCCATCTCCCAAAGGGAGGTTGCCAGGTCACCGCGAAAGTATGCGTAGATGCACCCGTACAAGTGGCGGGAAAGCGAATGTGGAGTGAATAGTCTGAGTCTGAGGCCGTGTGTACCTGCGCTTCCGGTCAGCCGGCGAGTTGCGCGTAGGCGGTGTCGACACTGTGGGTGGTGAAACCCGAGAGCTCGTAGGTCCGCACCGCCGCGACGTTGTCCGACTCCACGTAAAGCATCACAGTAGGTTCGGCTGAGTCGGCGAGCCGCCTCGCCAGCGATTCGATACCGATGGCTGTCAACAGCTGACCCAGGCCGCGGCGCTGCGCCGACGGGTCGACGCCCAGGACATAAACCTCGCCCAGGCCCGGCTGATCGAGGTGGACTTTGGTCCAGTGGAAGCCCAGCAGTCTGCCCGCCTGGTCACTTGCGGAGTCGGCGAACGCGAGAAACAAGCCCGCCGGGTCGAACCACGGTTCGCCGCGCCGCTCCGCCAACTCGACCTCAGTCCACCCACCCTGCTCGGGGTGTTCGACGAACGCGGCGTTGTTGACCCGCAGCAGCTCGGTGTCATCGCCGGTGCCTGCGTAGGTACGGACCTTGACCCCGGGCACCGGAGCCACCGTGTCGGGGACGGCACGTAGCGAGCGTCGCATCTGGACCAGTTCGCGGACCGGGACCAAACCTAGCGCCGACGCGGTGGCCCGCGCGGGCTCGAGGGTGCCGTGCGCCCAGAACTGGTTGTGCCCGGCGGTCTTGGCCAGCGCCGCGCGTCCCATCGCCGCGCCCACGCCCCGTCGCCGGGCGTGCGGATGCACCACCAGCTCGGCCATCCCGGCACCGCCATCGCGCGGCGGGCTGAGATTGAGGTAGCCGATGATCGTGGCGTCTGCCGCGTCGGTTTCAGAACTGGTGACCAGCAGATGATCGGTGCGGTCGTGGCCGAGTTCCCGCAGCACCTGTTCGCCGACGGGTGCTACCCCATCGAAATCGGTTGCCGCAGCGACAAGTTCGCGCACCCCCTGCTGCTCGTCGGCGGTCAGTGCGGGGCGCCAGTCCGGCGAGGTCACTGACTGCGTAACGGGTCGGCCAGCGGGTCTTGCAGACCGTCAGTGTCGGGCTCGGCCTCTTCGGTGTCGTCAGGCTCTGCGACCGGCGCTCGGCCGCGCGCCGGCCGGACGGCCTTGTAACCCACGTTGCGTACCGTGCCGATCAACGCTTCGTGCTCGGGGCCGAGCTTGGCCCGCAGTCGCCGCACGTGCACATCGACAGTCCTGGTGCCACCGAAGAAGTCATAACCCCACACCTCGTGCAGCAGTTGTGCCCGAGTGAACACCCGGCCGGCATGCTGGGCCAGGTATTTCAGCAGCTCGAACTCTTTATAGGTCAGGTCGAGCGGACGGCCGCGCAGTCGCGCGGTGTAGGTGCCTTCGTCGATCACCAGCTCGCCGAGGCTCACCTTGCCCGCGCTCTCCTGATCGGCCAGCCCCCCGCGGCGCCCGACCACCAGCCGTAGTCTGGCGTCGATCTCGGCCGGCCCGGTGCTGGGCAGCAGGATTTCGTCCAAACCCCAGTCAGCGCTGACCGCCACCAGGCCGCCTTCGCTGACGACCGCCAAGACCGGGACCGACCGGCCCGCGGTGCTCAAAAGACGGCAAAGACCGCGGGCCGACGATAGGTCGGTGCGCGCGTCGACGAGCACGGCGTCCGCGATTCCGGCCTCCAGCAGCGAGGACGGTTCTGGCGGCGCCGTCCGGACGGTGTGGGGGAGCAGCGACAACGACGGCAGAACCGGGTCGGGATGCAGCTCCGAGGTCAGCAGTAAAAGCTCCAACACGCCCCTCCAGCTCGTGGGACAGGCATCTCCCAAATCGATAACGCAACGCAGCGTTAGTGGCCAGGTCATCTAACGATAACGTGCCACCTGGTCGTTGGCCGGGTGACGAAGCCCTTCGGCGCGGAGTGTGACGAAGCGCTCTGGCCGGAGTTCGAGGGGCCGGCACCCGGCGCCGTGCAGTGGACCGGCGGATGGACAGGCCACAATATGCGGATGCGCAAGGTGCTGATCGGCGTGATCGCTACGGCCGCGATAGCCGTCATTGCTATCGGTGCCATCGGCGTCGACTACGGAGCCAGTATCTATGCCGAATACCGGCTGTCGTCGAACGTGCGCAAAGCGGCAAATTTGAGGTCAGACCCATTCGTCGCCATCTTGGCTTTCCCATTCCTCCCGCAAGCGATGCGCGACCACTACGACCAGGTGGAGATCAAGGCCAACAGTGTCGATCACGCGAAGGTCGGCAAGGCCACCCTCGAAGCCACGATGTACTCAATTGACCTGACCTATGCGTCCTGGCTGATCAGGCCCGATGCGAAACTCCCGGTGGGCAGACTGGAAAGCCGCATCATCATCGACTCGACGCACCTGGGTCGGTATATGGGCATCAGCGACCTGATGGTTGAGGCACCGCCTAAGGAGACCAACACCGCCACCGGCGGCATCACCGCATCGGGCATCTCCGACAGCCACGATCTGGTGTTCAGCGGCACGCCGCATTCGGCCGGCTTCGAGCACCGGGTCAGCATCTCGGTGGACCTTTCCATCGCCCCCGATGACCAGGCGACGCTGGTGATCACCCCGACCGGCGTCCTGACCGGGCCGGACACCGCCAATCAAGCCGTTCCGGACGACAAGCGGGATGCGGTATTGCATGCCTTCAGCACCAGGCTGCCCAATCAGCGGCTCCCGTTCGGGGTCGGGCCCACCAGCGAAGGAGCACGTGGCTCCGACGTCATCATCGAGGGCGTCACCCGGGGAGTAACCATCACTCTCGACGGGTTTAAGCAGTCATGATGACCGTCATCGTCGCAATCGTTGCGGCCGGCGTCGTGGCAACTCTTGCGGGCTGGTTGCTCAGCCGGCGCTCCGGAAATATCCGCGAAGTTCATTCGGAGTCGGATCAGGGCGCGGACGCGGGCACCGCTGACCTGGGGCTTTCCCGTGCCGGACCGACCGTTGTGCATTTCAGCGCGCCCTGGTGCGGTCCTTGTGATCGCGTACGCCGGGTAGTCACCCAGGTCTGCGGCGACCTGGGTGACGTTGCCCACGTCGAGGTTGACCTGGATGCCAATCCGCAGGCCGCGAGCCGATTTTCGGTGCTCTCGCTGCCCACCACGCTGATCTTTGACGTCGACGGGCGACAGCGATACCGGGCCTCGGGTGTGCCCAAGGCCGCCGATCTGCGGTCAGCGCTCGAACCGCTGTTGGCTTGACCACTATGTCAATGGGTAAGCTTGCCGACGTGTCAGCCCGCCTCGAGCCCACGCTCACCAAGCGTCGCGCAGTTGATCTGTGCCGCATTGCGGGTTGTTGCTGTTGCTGTAGCTGCTGAGTAGCCGCGCCCTTCCGCGTAGCTCTCGGAGCAGCCTCGGAGCCCCACCGTGGCATGCCTCCCACCGTTTCCGTGCAATAGGCGTACCTAGGAGTCGTTCGTGTCAAGCAGCAACATCAGCACCCAGCCGGACCGCGTTGATGTGCGCGGGCCCAGGTTCGCCGCCTGGGTCACGACCGCGGTCCTGGTCGTCACGCTGATTATCTCGGCGGTCAGCCCGGTGGCCGCCGCCGTCATTCTGGGCCTGCAGGCCGTGGTGTTTGCCATCGGCGCCCTCGGTGGGCCGCGCCGGCATCCCTATGGACGGGTGTTCGCCGCTGTCGTGGCGCCCCGGCTGGGACCGGTCACCGAACGCGAACCGGTGCCACCGCTGAAGTTCGCCCAGCTGGTCGGGCTGATCTTCGCGGTCGGTGGCGTTGCCGGATTCGCCGGCGGCGCACCACTGCTGGGCGTCATCGCCACCGCGGCCGCTTTGGTGGCCGCCTTCCTGAACGCGGCCTTCGGCATCTGCATTGGCTGCCAGCTCTACCCGCTCGTTGCGCGCTTTCGGCCGATCGCCCGTCCCGCGCAACACGTTTGACCACCTCGTTAGAAGAAACCGAAAGGATCCCCACCATGGCACGCTCCGACGTCCTGGTCTCCGCTGACTGGGCCGAGAGCAATCTCGACGCCGCAAACGTCGTTTTCGTCGAGGTCGACGAAGACACCAGCGCCTACGACGGCGGCCACATCGCAGGCGCGATCAAGCTGGATTGGCGCTCCGATTTGCAGGACCCGGTCAAGCGTGACTTTGTCGACGCCCAGCAGTTCTCCAAACTGCTATCCGACCGCGGCATCTCCAACGACGACACCGTTATCCTCTACGGCGGCAACAACAATTGGTTCGCGGCCTACGCGTACTGGTACTTCAAGCTGTACGGACACGACAAGGTCAAGCTGCTCGACGGCGGTCGCAAGAAGTGGGAGCTCGATGGGCGCCCGCTGTCCACCGACACCGTCAGCAGGCCGGCGACCTCCTACACCGCGGCCCCGCCGGACAACAGCATCAGAGCCTTCCGGGACGAGGTCATTGCGGCCATCAACGCCAAGAATCTCGTCGACGTTCGCTCCCCCGACGAATTCTCCGGCAAGATCCTTGCGCCGGCGCACCTGCCGCAGGAGCAGAGCCAGCGGCCTGGCCACATCCCCGGCGCGATCAACGTCCCGTGGAGCAAGGCCGCCAACGAGGATGGCACCTTCAAGTCCGACGAGGAGTTGGCCAAGCTGTATGCCGGCGCCGGGCTGGACGGCACCAGGGAAACGATTGCCTACTGCCGAATCGGGGAACGTTCGTCGCATACCTGGTTCGTTCTGCAGGAATTACTCGGGCATCAAAACGTCAAGAACTACGACGGCAGTTGGACGGAATACGGCTCCCTGGTGGGTGCCCCGATCGAGTTGGGAAGCTGATATGTGCTCTGGACCCAAGCAAGGACTGGCATTGCCCGCCAGTGTCGACCTGGAGAAGGAAACGGTGATCACCGGCCGTGTCGTGGACCGCGACGGCCAAGCCGTCGGTGGCGCGTTCGTCCGATTGCTGGACTCGTCGGACGAGTTCACGGCCGAGGTGGTCGCGTCGGCCACCGGTGACTTCCGGTTCTTCGCCGCACCGGGTGCCTGGACGGTGCGCGCACTGTCAGCGGTCGGCAACGGCGATGCCATGGTGACGCCGTCCGGCGCCGGCATCCACGAGGTGGACGTCAAGGTCGCCTGACCGACCGGGCCCTGACCGGGATGCCCCCGCACGCCGCGGGACGAATAGACTTGTCCCCGTGGTGCTCTTCTTCGAGATCATCCTGGTCGGGATGACGGTGTTCATCTCATGGTTTGCGCTTTACACGCTCTACCGGCTCATCACTGACGAGTCGTGACCGCCGACGAAAACCCTGACGGACCGGCGGGTCCCGCGGATTCCGGCGACCGAGCCATGGCTGCCGCCGCCGAACGCGCCAAGGTGACCGCATCCCGCAATATCCCCGCCTTCGACGATCTGCCCGTCCCCGCCGACACCGCCAACCTGCGCGAAGGCGCCAACCTCAATGACGCGCTGCTGGCACTGCTGCCTCTGGTCGGCGTATGGCGCGGCGAAGGCGAGGGCCGAGGAGCCAACGGCGATTACCGATTCGGTCAGCAGATCGTGGTCTCGCACGACGGCGGCGACTACCTGAATTGGGAAGCCCGATCCTGGCGGCTCGATGGCGCCGGCAACTACCAGGAACCCGGCTTGCGCGAGACAGGCTTCTGGCGCTTCGTCAACGATCCCGACGATCCAAGTGAGTCGCAGGCCATCGAGTTGTTGCTGGCCCATTCGGCCGGCTACGTCGAACTGTTCTACGGGCGCCCGCGCACCCAATCGTCGTGGGAACTGGCGACAGACGCACTGGCCCGCAGTCGGTCCGGCGTGCTGGTCGGCGGCGCCAAACGCTTGTACGGCATCGTCGAAGGTGGCGACTTGGCCTACGTCGAGGAACGGGTGGACGCCGACGGCGGGCTGGTGCCGCATCTGTCGGCGCGCCTGTCGCGATTCGTCGGGTAGTGGCGCGCCCGGCGACAGCCGATGCCGCCACCGGTCAACGGGCCCCATCGCCGAACAGATATCGACCAAGGTGGGGCAGTAAACCGACTACGTCAGGACATGGAGCGGCCCCCGAGCAAAGCTCCTGGTTGGACAGACCGGAAGCTCGGGGGCCGGGTGGCTACGGGGAATTCGCCAGCGCGCGTTGATCGCTAGCTCTTCCGAGCCAATGCAGCTAGCGCGTAGCCACCTCACATGTCCATGAAGCTATCAATTTCGCGGACCACCTCCTTCCTTGTGTAAGCCGAAAGTTACCACTGACCGCGATAGGGCTGCCAGCAAGTTATTTCAGGTGCTGCGGTTGGTGGTGACCCTCGGCATCGGATGAGGCGCCCTTCGCCCAGCTTCGACACGCACCCGGAGGACATCGACGCGTTCGTCGCAGAGGTAGCTCGGGTGCTGGATTCGTCGGGGCGATGACGTCCAGCTCGCCGCTCAGCGATCGCTGACGATAGCGGCGTCAACCAGTTCGGCGAATTCCGCAGCCACCGGCGATCGAGGCAGCCGCCGGTCATCGAGCGTGTGCACGCGGGCAGCCAGCGTCATGCTCGATACCAGCCAAATCCCTTGTGCAGCATGTAGATCCGCGACCCGCAGCGCGCGATAGTCGCAGTCGTAGCCCTTCGCCCGGGCGACCTCGAAAAGAGCCTGTTGGGTGGTGCCGCGCAGGACCGGATACCACGGCGGCGGCGTCAGCAGGCACAGATTACCGTCCGCTCCTGCCTCAGAGGTGGTGGCGATCACCACCGTCGAGCGGGGGCCTTCCAGGATGTAGCCATCAGAGCTCACGAAGATCACGTCGCCGGCGCCGTGCCGGGCGGCATGGCGCAAGGCGGCCATGTTGACCGCGTACGACAGCGTTTTGGCGCCGGCCAGTAGCCACGGCATCGCGTCGGCACCGGTGGCAGGCAATCCGCGCTCCAGCGTGACCGCCGACAACCCGTCGCGCCGGACCGCGGCCACCCTTTCCGGGACAGGGTTCACCATCACATAGGCGGTCGGTGGCGAACCGCTCTCGCGACCCCGGCTGTAGATCAATCGCAACGCGCCTTCGTCAGCGGTGCCCGCGGCCCACTGCCGCGTCGCCACCTCGATTGCGCGCCGCCAGCTCGCGAGGTCCGGCTCGGGCAGATCCATGAATTTCGCCGACTGGGTCAGCCGCTGCAGATGAGATTCGACCAGACACGCCATGCCGTCACGGACGAGTAGCGTCTCGAAGACGCCGTCGCCGCGAACGGCGGCGAGGTCGTCGGCGTGCAGCAGCGGGGCCCCCGGCGGGTGTATCTCACCGTCCAGCGTGACGATCACACCCATCTGGCCCACCATGGAGAACCCGCCATGGAGAACGAGCCTATCGGCGATCGCAAGCGCGGCGAAGCCGGGAGCGACGGGTCGCCGATCAAGACGCCCAAGGCGATCGCAAGCGCGGCGAAGCCGGGAGCACGCCCGATCCGTAGAGTTGATGTGTGAACCGCGCCGGCAACGATGCAGAGCGAAGCGATGAGGAGGAGCGGCGCACATGACTGCAGTCCCTGCGCCCGATCCCGGACCCGACGCGGGTGCCATCTGGCATTACGGCGATCCGCTGGGCGAGCAACGGGCAGCCGAAACCGATGCGGTGGTCGTGGACCGCTCGCATCGCGCGGTGCTCACCCTGACCGGTGGCGACCGGCAGACCTGGCTACACAACATTTCGACCCAACACGTCAGCGAACTCCCCGAGGGCGCCAGCACCCAAAACCTCAGCCTCGACGGCCAGGGCCGGGTCGAGGACCACTGGATCCAGAGCGAGCTGGGCGGCACCACCTACCTCGATACCGAACCGTGGCGGGGTGAGCCGCTGCTGAGCTACCTGCGCAAGATGGTGTTCTGGTCCGATGTCACACCGGCCACTGCCGACATGGCGGTGCTGTCGCTGCTGGGGCCGCGGCTAGCTGACCAGGCAGTGCTCGACGTGCTTGGCCTGGATGCTCTGCCCGCCGAGCTGACCGCGGTTCCGGTAGCCGGCAGTGGCTTTGCGCGGCGGATGCCCGAAGCGCCTGCCGGCCACATCGAACTGGACCTGTTGGTGGCGGGTAGCGAGGCGGCCGACTGGCAGAACCGCTTGGCGCAGGCGGGTGTGCGGTCGGCCGGAGTATGGGCGTATGAAGCCCACCGGGTGGCGGCGTTGCGCCCCCGGCTCGGTGTCGACACCGATGAGCGCACCATTCCCCACGAAGTGGGTTGGATCGGCGGTCCCGGTGCGGGAGCCGTCCATCTCGACAAAGGCTGCTATCGCGGGCAAGAGACCGTCGCGCGGGTCCACAACCTCGGGAAACCGCCCAGGATGCTGGTGTTGTTGCACCTCGACGGTTCGGTGGAGCGGCCCGCGACAGGTGACGCGGTGCTGGCCGGCGGTCGCGCCGTCGGACGCCTCGGAACCGTCGTCGAGCACGTCGACCTCGGGCCGGTGGGGCTGGCACTGCTCAAGCGTGGGCTGCCCGCCGACACCGAACTGGCGACCGGCGATCACGCCGCGGTCGCCGCGGTCATCGACCCCGACTCGCTGCCGTCCGCCGAACAGATCGGCGCGGGACGACTGGCCGTTGAAAGGTTGCGGGGCGGTACGCGGTGATTGGCAATGTGGTCCGCCACAGCGGGCAGGGGGCGCCGACGCCCGACCGTGAGGCACGGTAAACTGTCGGCAGGACAATAACGACACCAAAGAGATCGGAGCCGCCTACTCGTTAGGCCGCTCCGTTATTGCGCGAGGGGGTCCCCCCATGGGCCGCGGCCGGGCTAAGGCAAAGCAGACCAAGGTTGCTCGAGAACTTAAATACAGCTCCCCGCAGACCGACTTCCAGCGGCTTCAGCGCGAGCTGTCAGGGACCGGTGCCGACGAATCCGACGAGCTGGACGGCGACTCCGCCGACGACTCGTGGGATCACGAGGACGGCTGGCGTCGCTAGACCAATCGCCGGTGCCGGTGCGCTTCGCATCGGCACCGTGTTAGTTAGTCGCAGTCCTTAGAACCTCGGGTGTTGCCCGACCATCCGTACCCGGGGGCCTTCTTTTCCACCCTTGCAGACGGTTCCCAGCACCCAGCAGTCCAAGTGCCGAGCGGTCAATATGGCCAAGGCGCGGTCGGTGTCTTCAGGCGCCACGACGGCGATCATGCCAACGCCCATGTTGAACGTCTTTTCCATCTCCTCGCGGGTAACCCGGCCACGCTGGGCGATCATCGCGAACACGGGCGCGGGCGTCCACGTGCCTCGGTCTACCTCGGCGACCAGGCCCTGCGGGATGACGCGTTGCAGGTTGCCGGCCAACCCACCGCCGGTGACGTGGCAGAACGTCCGGACATGGGTTTCGGCGGTCAGCGCCAGGCAGTCTTTGGCGTAGATCAGAGTGGGCTCCAGCAATTCCTCACCCAGGGTGCGGCCGAACTCCTCCACATAACCGGCCAGGTTCATCCGGTCGATCTCGAGTAGGACGGAGCGGGCTAGCGAGTATCCGTTGGAATGCAAGCCGGAAGAGCCCAGCGCGATGATGACGTCACCGGGTTTGACGCGGTCGGGCCCCAGCACGTTATCGGCCTCGACTACGCCGATACCGGTGGCCGAGATGTCATAGTGGTCCGGTTCCATCAGACCCGGGTGTTCTGCGGTCTCGCCGCCCAGCAGCGCGCAGCCCGCCCGCACACATCCCTCGGCAATACCGCTGACAATCGCGCTCAGCCGCTCCGGCACCGTCCGGCCGACCGCGATGTAGTCCTGCAAAAAGAGCGGTTCGGCTCCGCAGACGACGAGGTCGTCGACCACCATCGCCACCAGGTCCAGGCCGACTGTGTCGTGTTTGTCCATCGCCTGAGCGACCGCCAGCTTGGTACCGACGCCGTCGGTGGAGGCCGCCAGCACCGGTTCGCGGTAGCCGCCGCGCAACGCGAACAATCCGGCGAATCCGCCAAGCCCGCCGCGCACCTCGGGTCTGGTGGCCTTTGTGGCCAGCGGCTTGAACAATTCGACGGCGCGGTCACCGGCTTCAATGTCCACCCCGGCCGACGCGTAGGTGATGCCCTGGCTGCCCGGGTTGCGTCCGGGGCTTTTTCCGGGATCCGTCATCGCGATAAAGGCTACCGGGCGGCGCTCACCGCCGGTATCAAACGTCTTTGAAGTCCCAAGGGCGAATTTCGTCAGTGCGCAACCGGTACTTCTGGTACTTCACCGGGTGCGAGATCGCCGAGCCCGGCTGCCCGCGCCGCATTGGCGAGCATCTGCTCGATGACGTTCTTGCCCAGCGCGGTTTCGCTGGGCAGCTCGATCGGATACTTGCCGTCGAAGCAAGCGGTGCACAGCCGCGAAGCCGGCTGCTCGGAAGCCGCAATCATGCCCCGCAGCGAGACGTAGGCCAGCGTGTCGGCCCCGATGGCGTGCCGTACCGCCTCGAGCATTTCTTCCTCGTCCTCGACGGCGTTGGCGATCAACTCGGCTGGTGACGGAAAGTCGATGCCATAAAAGCACGGCCACTTCACCGGTGGCGAGGCGATGCGCACGTGCACCTCGACGGCACCGGCCTCGCGCAACATTCGCAACAATGCGCGCTGCGTGTTTCCCCGCACGATCGAGTCATCGACGACGATCAGACGCTTGCCGCGGATCACCTCTTTCAGCGGGTTGAGCTTCAGCCGGATGCCGAGCTGGCGGATGGTCTGCGACGGCTGGATGAAGGTGCGCCCGACATAGGCGTTCTTCATCAGGCCCTGTCCATAAGGGATGCCGGACTCCTGCGCGTATCCCACCGCCGCGGGGGTGCCCGATTCCGGCACGCCGATCACCAGGTCGGCGTCGACCGGGCATTCGCGGGCCAGCCGACGACCGATGTCCACCCGCGTGGCGTGGACGGATCGGCCGGCGATCGTGCTGTCCGGCCGCGCCAGGTAGACGTACTCAAAGACGCAGCCCTTGGGCGTGGGGTTGGCGAAACGCGTGGACCGCACTCCGTCGGCGTCGATGGCCAGCAATTCACCCGGTTCGATGTCACGCACGAACGAGGCGCCGACGATGTCGAGCGCAGCCGTTTCGGAGGCCACCACCCAGCCGCGATCCAGCCGTCCGAGCGAGAGCGGGCGCACCCCATAGGGGTCGCGGCACGCATACAGCGTGTTCTCGTCCATGAACGTCAGGCAGAACGCGCCACGCACGGTCGGCAACAGTTCCAGTGCCGCCTGTTCCAGCGTGGAGTCGGCCGCACCGTGGGCCAGCAGCGCGCCCAGAATGTCAGAGTCCGTGGTCGCCGGGGCTGGGCAGCGCTTGGCGATCAACCCCGCGTCGCGGGCCCGTGCGGCAAGTTCGGCGGTGTTGACCAGATTTCCGTTGTGGCCCAATGCAACTCCGGTGCCTGCCGCGGTATTGCGGAACACCGGCTGGGCGTTTTCCCACGTGGTGTCACCCGTGGTGGAGTAGCGGCAGTGCCCGATGGCGACGTGGCCGTGCATGGCCGCCAGCGTCTGTTCGTCGAACACCTGACTGACCAGGCCGAGGTCTTTGAAGACCAGCACCTGGGATCCATCGGCGACGGCGATACCTGCGGCCTCTTGACCGCGATGTTGCAGCGCGTACAAGCCGTAGTAAGTGAGTTTGGCGACTTCTTCGCCGGGGGCCCAGACCCCGAATACACCACACTCTTCACGGGGTGAGTTCAGGTCCTGCTGGGGTTCCTGGACGGTCACGGGTCGGCGGCTCCCTGGGGAACGGTTGGTGACGTAACGGAGTCTACGGCCACGGTAGCCTCAGCGCCGAATCCATCAGGCGTGTTGAGCGCCGAAAAATTCTCCAGTCCAACCTAAATCTGCAGTTCAGGGTTACATTCAGCTCACAGCTATCAGGGGTAGCCAGTGGTCGATTTCACCTGCCCGGGAGCCCGATAGCGTCAGCGCACCGGTGCTCTTCGCCTCTGCCAGCGACAACATTCCGGTGGCTAGCAGCAGCCACGTCCGCGGATCGGTCTCCACCACATTGGGTGGCGTGCCGCGGCTGTGCCTCGGTCCGGAAACACACTGCACTGCGGCAAACGGTGGGATCCGGACTTCGACGCTGGCGCCGGGTGTCGCTGCGGCCAGGGTGCGCGCGGTGAGCCGCACCGCCGTCGCCAGAGCATCGCGGTCGGGTGCTGGACGAGTTTCGTCGCGCAACCATTCGGAGACGGCCAACACGGCCAGCCGGGTCTTGGCCGGATCAGCCTTCTCACGGGCGGCCATACCTTAGGGTCTCAGAATCATGGAGCCTCGTCGCTTGGGGGCGCAGGCCACCGTTCAAGACCGTCGGCCTCGTGACGATCAACCCCTGAAGAGACGCAATGACAAACACCCGCTTCTGTGCAAAGCCGTCTGGCACCGATGCCGCGGCGGTCGCCCGCCGGCTCTTGCTGTTTGCGATGACCGCGGCGATGCTGACACTGACCGGCTGCGGCGACTCCGGTGAGGATTCAGAGAACGACGCGTCGCATGCCAGTTGTCGCACTGTGGCGGCTGATCCGGCAGCGCCGTCCGTAACCAGCAGAACCGGGTAGACTCAGGGCAGCTTCGCAACTGAACGCGATGTGACACGGATGCAACGGCAGGGTTGCCGTCAGATTTCTGAAAATCGCTAATCGGCTGCCTTGCAAGCGGTGTCGTCTTACCGGCACCATGGATTTATAAACCCATATTGGCCAGGGGCTCCGCTCCTGCGCCGATCCTCGATGAGTGACATCCTCTCGGCTTCGTAGCGAATTTGTAAGGTGGTGTTTCCGATGGCCAAGTTCGTGTCGCGCCAGCGCTTTCGGCCCGCCCAGCGCACTCTCGAGCCCATCATTGTCACCCGGCGGGGCAAGATTGCCCGACTGGAATCCAGCTTGACCCCGCATGAGGCACAGGTCGAAGATCTGGTCTTCATACGAAAAGTGTTGAACCGGGCCGGCATTCCTTTCCTGCTGATCCGAAACCCCAAAAACCGGCCGATCCTCGCGGTCAACATAGAACTGCGTCCCGCGGTCGAGCATGCGCTCGTAACGGCGTGCGCAGTAGAACCGATGTACGCGAAAACGCTTGATCAAAAAGGGATTTCTCCCGTCCTCGTCGCGAAGGGCGAATTATCCCCCTTGACCGATCCACGTATCATGCGGCTGTATCGGCGGCGGATCGCGCCGGGGGGACTGCGGTACGGTCCGGCTTTCGGCGTCGAAATTCAATTCTGGGTCTTCGAAGAGACCGTGATC
>Ga0210393_10001848_pt1 | contig 17572 bp, 18 predicted proteins | sample IncBWC27OmetaG_FD_160068 | JGI IMG/M metagenome (GOLD analysis project Ga0210393, IMG submission 160068) | Forest soil microbial communities from Barre Woods Harvard Forest LTER site, Petersham, Massachusetts, United States - Inc-BW-C-27-O ... | reverse complement strand
AGTGGTGCAGCCAAGCAATCGCTTCGTCACTCTGTTGTCAGGGACTGAGGGAGTTTTCCGATCCGTCATGGACAATACGCGCTTTAACGATTGTGATGGTCGTCAACCGCAGGGAGAGGCATTTCTGCCTCCCGCACAAGTGAACTCTGAGATCGCAGGTCTAGCAGGAACCCGCCCACCTCCGGCGCTGGTTTCATCCCGCGCAGGTCAGGATATCTCGGGAAGATAGCATGGAGCAGCGCTGTGCTTTCCCCAATATTCAAGGCGTCGCACGTCCTCATGTGTTCGCCAGGCACTCTCTAGGATCAAAGGACGATTTACATTGCGAAATGGACATCAACTGTTCCGACTGTACTTTTGGCGATTGATAGTTGTACGTCCTTGCGGTCCGATAAATCGTGCTTTTGCCGATACCCAGTAATCGCGCTGCGAGACGATAGTTACCGCCGCACTTGTCGAGCGCATCTACAATCGCCCGGCCTTTAACCTCGCTCAATGGAAGAATAATCCCGAACGGCGTTCGTATTGCACTAGAGAAGACACTCATCGTTCAATGCTCCTATACTATCTTCTAGATATTTTTCTCCGATCCGTGATCGATGAACGGCCACAAACAATCTGGCGGCCACTGGAACACGGCTCTGGGCTTATGAGCCAGTCTTTCGGTTTCGAATCGTCAGATAATCGGAATCGTAAGACGGTAGGTCGATTATCATGAGCGGACTCTCCACAAAAAGAGTTGGCGCAGTATCTCCCTAAACTGCGCCATCAGAGGAAAACAGCGGACAACGGGGGGAGGGCCGCGTGAGTTCCTTAGTACGTCTCCTTAATCGCATCAAGTTACATCGCGATGTATTTGGTGTCTATTCAAAAGTGGACATACTGCACTATTTCCAAAACGGGAAGATAGAAGGCCTGCACTTGAAGAAGGCGATATTACTCAACGAAACGTATCAACGGCAGTCTGCACTTCGTATGCAATCAGTGTTTCTACAAAATAACGGTCGGCAGCTTCGATCCGAAGAACGGCGACGGCAGAACACAAGCGGCGACGGCAGTAAATCAACCCGCCGCAGCCAATCATGCGGCCCATGGATTCACGAATTGTGGAAGAACGCGCATTTCAAGAACTAACGATACCTAATGAGCGAGTCGCGACCCAGAAGGTACACAATTGGACAGCCATTGAGAGTGCCATCGGATACGGTGACTAAAACTGAACACCTGTGAAGGCGCACGTCGGGGGAATAACGGCGGACATCGATTGGCCGTTTGACTCCTGGCCGCTGCGCTTCACTTTGTGAGAACTGAATCTCAGGATAACCTTAAAGAGTTGCAGGATGAAATGGCGGCCAGCCTATCTACATTCCTCCTCAGGTTGTCGCCATTCTATGTCTGCCTAAGGCCGTTTTGTGCTGTGCCGAAAATACCATTTGAGCTTTGAATTTCCCTCTGGAGTGCACTACGAGAGAATTACGGAGCAGTTCGAATCACACGTGCGGGTTAATCGCCGGCTTTCGAAAGATGATGCTTGTGCTGCGAGACCAATCACGGCTGATGCTCCGACATCAGTAGGCTTGAATCGCTTTGACTTCGACCATAATGCGACTCCCATGTGGGTGTTCGATATCAGCACTCTCGCTTTCTCTGCCGTCAACGATGCCGCAGTACGTCATTACGGCTACTCGCGAAAGGAGTTTCTCTCGATGACCATTCTGGACATTCGTCCTAGCCAAGACATTCCTTCTTTATTAAGAGAAGTATTGCAGAAACCAGTACTTAACGCAGTAAAGGAATTCCGGAAACACAAAAAGAAGCATGGCAGCTTGATCGACGTGCAGGTCACGCGCTGCGAAGTACTTTTCAACGGATGCATCGCCGACATCGTGACCGCCGTGGATGTGACTGGACACGTACCCGTTCCAAGTCCTCACCGTCAGCTTGATGCAGCCTGAATTCCTAAATGGGGACGTGGAAGTCACCGTCATCGATTCGTCGTCCGCGCCGAGCGCCACAGCCGCGATGCATTGTAGGGAACCATTTGCCAGTCCCATCTGTTCGATATTGCACATCTTGTGGAAACGGAAGGAGTAGTCTCGACGCATGTATACAATCAGCAAAGACCCGCATGGCATCGTTCTAGTCTGTCGCGACTGCTCCCACGTTGAGCGCATTGATGGGTTCGATAAGGGCGTTGGCAGTCAGCGTACTCAAGCCGCACGAGCGATGCAGATTCATTCCCGCGAGCACCACGGCCTACGATCGGTACTCAAGCCCCTGCCGAACAACTGCCGAGTCATGGAACGGCGGTAAAGCATCCATGCGTTTCCTCAACTTCTCATTTGTATGCCATCCAAAGTCGAGATCACTCTGGCTCAAACGCCGAGCGGCCTTGGTGCTCATAGGCAGGCTCAGTGTGCTCTCGCGTGCTCATTGCACCGGGACTTAATCCAATCGCCTTCCCGCAGGGTTCCCGGCCGCTTGCAACCTCCCTGGTATGGAAGGACTCCTGTTCGGCGGCTTCGATGCTCTGGCGGATCGCGTCATTCGCGGGTCCCAAGTCCTCGCAGAGACGTGACAGTATGTCGCACCATCCGTCGCCATGCTCGACCAACCGTTGCTCCAGTTCCATGTGCATCTTAGAAGAATAGCAACGTGACTCAGCGGAGTGCCGTGCGCTCGGCATTGTCAATCTTGTAATCTCGTTTTCTGATCTGATCGATGTGGAAGTTACGCCAACGGTTTTCTTTGGAATCGCTCGGCTTGCGCTTCGCCTTTCCGCTCGGATCGGTTCCGCAGCGCATCAGCCAAGGCGCTGATCGTGGCGGCGACTCTACCCCCTGCTGCTGCCATTGCCACCGCCGATGCTCACATCCGCCACCACCGGAACATGGTCGCTGAGGTGTCCCCACTCTCGGAACGACCCGACTTCGACTGAACTCAGCCGCCAACTTGTCGGCACAAATACGTAGTCGATGTGAAAGGGCTTGTCCCTATGACGGTAAAAGTAATAGGTCGGGCGCGTTTCGGTTCCTTGCTTCTCCCCATGATGTGCGTGATACGCGCTGATTAGACCGTGCCCTTCGAATAGACGCACTACCTCGCTGTGGTTCCGTCCGGGGCGGTTCGCGTCCCATTGCACATTGCTGTTGAAGTCTCCAGCCGCGACAGCGGGTGCGTTGCTGAACCAACCGCGATGTTTCACGAGGCAGCGGTGAACCTCCCCGATGTAATTGTCGGCACGCCTTGTCCCGACCGGGCAAGCCCAGATCGCAAGCAAGTTAAAATCCACTACTGCGCCATGAACCCGAACGGGAACCACCCATTTGCCGAAGAGCTTGTCCACTGCTCTGACCTCGAACTGCCCGCTGCAAAAGACTGCCAACCCCTTGTTTGGATTGGCGCCGAACCACAGGCCGGAGAGACCGTGGCCGTGGAGAGCGTCCACCGACTTCTTGGAGCACTCCTGAACGACTGCGATGTCCGGATTGAGCGCCAATAAATTCGGCGCTTTCCGAGCAAGAGCCATCCCGCAATTCCAAGTAAGGATGCGCACAGGTGCCATGTTCCTGAGTCTAGCGGATGGAACCCTAACTACTCCCAGTCTGATCCGAACTCGCAGTCACGAAAGGTGAAGGTTGATCTATCTCAACAAATTCTCTCACGATTCCGAGCCATTCCGCATCCCGTGGCTCTAGGCAAACAGGCTTCCCCGGCCGGCCATACCAGTACGCTGCGTTGCCTTGATCGCCTTCCCATGTTGGCTGATGTCGGCTCTTGGTACCGTGGGTTAGTTATACTTAGTTATGCAATTACGCTCTAAATCTTGAGGGGACTATGGCAAATCTAGAAAATGGCTTCAGCCGCTTCGTGCGGAGCAGCGAGTAGCGCAGTTGCACGTAGAGAAGTTAGGCCAAGCGATTTCAGTGATCGAGTCGCTACATGGTTCCGGATCATCTCACCAGACAAGCCAAGCGAAGCGAACTATATCCGCGGCTTCGAGGCGGAAAATGGCGCGGGCTCAGAAGGCGAGATGGGCGAATGCTCGGAAGGAATCGCAGCCAGCAGTAGTGGCAGGCTCAATCCATAAAAAGAATCATACGATGTCGGCTTTAGCCCGGAGAAAGATCGGGGCGGCACAGCGGGCACGCTGGGCGAAGATACGAGCGGGGAACAAGAAAGCTGCGTAGAGAGCACGGAGCCTGCTACAAGTACAGAGACGCGATTCCTCAAGCCAATGTTGCCCGGAGCAGACGCAATCGAGACTACAACGCATAAGGCGTTGGGATAGCGACATGACCGCTATGGGGTTACTCACTCTTTGTCTAGCACTTCTTATCAGCATTTTCTTCAATCTGCTTCAACTTAAGTGGCGCAACAAAGAGCGAGCGGCACGTGCAGCGGACAATGCTGAACAAAAACGCAAAGGCGACGCCAGGGAAGCCGAGCAGCGACTGAAGGAACAGGCAGCCCCGCTGTTTTTCAACTTCGATGGGACTCCCGGTCCGATACTGATCACCGGAAGTCAGCATTCGTCGCAGGGGCCATTCATGTACTTATGGGGTCTCGTGACCGTCGTGAATCGCGCTCAGGTGTCCATGAAAATCACCCCGCTCCGGCTCCTCATGGCAGGCGAGGAATGGCCTGTTCAAAGCATATCCTTCCACCTGAAATCCAACACCACGGACAGATCAGACCGAATTAGCCTGAGCGGGAACGACAAAGAAGACTACGAATTGCACTTTAGATTTCCAGACGACAAATGCGCGATTGGTAGTGGGGAGCTTTGGTTTGCAAGCGACAACCGACCCGGAGAGTTTTCGGTACCAATTAGGTTCCCTCATTGAACCTCCCTGCCCTGAAGGGCGGAGATTCCTAGACTACGCACAGCGCTGCTCCGCTCACATTAGCGTCTAACTTCCGTCGCGTTCGTCTTTTGTTCGCCTAATCTAGCAAATCCCTAACTGCCTGCCTTAGTGGTTCCTCTTTGTCAGCTCGAGTCCATCATTTTCGTTTTTTATTCGCCTACAACAAAGACCCGCCTATTTCGGAGATTGCATGACGGGTCGAGTGGTGTTGGGAAAGGTAGAAAGGTACGCAGGGCTGTTCCAAAAACCGCTGAGAGGATTTCGATGGGTGGGTGGCACTGGGGTGGCTGGGGGAGCCCACCACTCGCTACAGGCGTGGGGTGAACTGTACCACTCAACCAATAAAATCCAAGTAAAACCGCACAATTCAAGCAGCGTGTGTTGAAGGCAACCGTCCGATTTCTCAACAACATCGGAAAAATTGACAGCGACCACCCTCGATTATGAGTCCACTGCTCTAACCGCTGAGCGACGGGCCCAACTTTGTTACTAACCTGACACAACAGCATTCCATATATGGGTCACCCCGAATTCGCCTTATGTCCCAGCTCAGAGAGAGTTAGGGAACTTGGGAAATAGTTTGATGAAAGCGCGTTTCTTTTCTTCCGTTCTCGGCATCAATAGTTTTACCGCGATTGCACCGACGTTATCTTTCGTTGTAAATTCGATTGAGGGACTCCGGGTAACATGCAGTCAATCTCGAAACGCGTAGCATGGCTTTCTTTGATGCTGACCTTGTGGTCGGCATTCGCCTTTGCCGTGCATCGTCATTCGAGTCAGGATGAGTCTGCCACCTGTCAGGTTTGCGTTGCTGCGCACTCTGCATCTCCGACCAACGCTTCCCCGACCCCCAAGCCGATATTCCGTCGCGTAGTCCGGCACCGGCCGAAGCCCACTTCCGCCAAGCAATGTCGGGTAGCTTTTGCTTTATACGTCCGTCCGCCTCCTGCGGTCTAAAGATCAGACTTATTGCCGAGTACAGGCCCGGTTCGTTTCCCAGTGAACCGTTCTCTTGATCTTTTCGACCAATTCCATGGAGGAATCATGCAGGCTTCATGCAAGGAGCTGCTTCACGCGGCTTTGATAGTGTCTTTCTGTTTAGTACTGGGTCTCTCCGCTTCCGCGCAGTCGGTTGGAAATTCTGGTTCCATCAACGGCAGCGTGGTCGATCCTACAGGAGCGGTAGTCTCTAACGCCAACGTTGACATCCGTAATCCCGTGAGCGGTTTTGATCGCTCTACTACCACGGACGCAACCGGAAAATTTGCCTTCACCAATGTTCCTTTCAACCCCTACCATCTGACCGTGACTGCGACGGGCTTCTCATCCTTCGCACAGGACGTAGAGCCTCGCTCATCCGTTCCCGTCAGCGTTGCTATCAGTCTCAAGGTTTCGGGATCAACCACTCAGGTATCGGTCGAGGCGGAAGGCGGGGACTTGATCGAAAATGACTCCACCTTCCACACCGATGTAGACCGGAACTTATTCGACAAGCTGCCGTTGGAGAGCCAATCTTCATCGGTCAGTTCCCTGGTCACGCTCGCCACGCCGGGTATCTCGGCCGACTCGAACGGACTGTTCCATGGCTTGGGTGATCACGCGGAAAATTCGTTTTCGGTTGACGGGCAACCGATTACCGATCAGCAAAGCAAGGTGTTCTCAAACCAAATTCCACTGGAATCGATCCAGTCGATGGAAGTTATCTCCGGAGCACCACCCGCCGAATACGGCGACAAGACCAGCATCGTGATCAATGTCACGACCCGCTCCGGGCAGGGAGAGACGACACCGCATGGAAGTTTCACAACTTCCTACGGATCATTTGGGACTTCCAATGCTACGCTTGACCTTGGCTATGGCGGCAAGAATTGGGGGAATTTCATCTCGGCGAGCGGATTGAACAGCGGGCGTTTCTTAGACCCGCCAGAGTTTGCGGTAATGCACGATAAGGGCAACGAAGAGAATCTCTTCGACCGCGTGGATTATCAGATCACCTCCACAGACTCAATTCACTTGAACTTCGGTTATACGCGCTCTTGGTTCCAGACCCCGAATACATTCGACTCCCAGTTTGCGACTCCTTGGAATGGCGTCGTGGTGGCGAACGGCGGCCGTGATCCCAATGGCAACGTGGTCGGACCCACGGACCAGCGCTCGCAGATACGAACCTTTAACATCGCGCCCTCATGGACGCGGCTGTTGAGTTCAAACGCCGTGTTCACCCTGGGCGCCTTTGTTCGCCGCGACCAATTCAACTACTATCCCAGCGACAACCCTTTCGCCGATCTTGGGCCTACGAATCTGCAAAGGGAGACCGTGGGACAGGATCGAAAGCTCACCAACGCAGGCGTGCGGTCAGACCTTTCCTACGTCAAGGGGATTCATAACCTAAAGGTCGGGGCGGTCTATCAACAGACATTCCTTGATGAACAGGACACGCTCGGCATCGTCGATCCCACGCTGCTTCCAGTGACTTTCGGTTGCCCGAACGGAAATCCTGCTCCCGATCCGTGCGCCGTGCTGCCCGCTTTTGATCTCACGAGAGGCGGCCATTTGTTCACTTTCAATGGCCACACCGACGTAAAGGAGCTTGCTTTGTACGCGCGCGATAACATCGTTAAAGGAAATTGGTCTTTGAATCTGGGATTGCGCGGCGACTTCTATAACGGGCTGACCACGCACAAAGAAGCCGAACCCCGTGTCGGGGTCGCCTACAATCTCAAAAGGACCAACACAGTTCTTCGCGTGTCGTATGCCCGGGTGCTGGAGACTCCGTTCAATGAAAACCTTGTTCTGTCCAGCATCGGATGCGCCAACGAAGTTTTGAATCCGCTTCTGGGCTGTACCGTCTCCGGTTTAACCCCGTTTTCTCCCGGCTGGCGCAATGAGTTCCACGCTGGAATCCAGCAGGCTTTTGGCCGGTATGTGGTGTTTTCCGGCGAGTACATTTGGAAGTACACGCACAACGCCTACGACTTCAGTATTCTGGGAAACACTCCGATTACCTTTCCCATCGAGTGGGACAGGTCGAAAATTCCAGGATACGCTGGCCGCGTGAGCGTGCCGAACTACCGCGGATTTTCGGCGCTGGCGGTTTTCTCCAGCGTCGCAGCGCGATTTTTCACGCCTCAAATCGGCGGAGCTGGCGCTGTGCCAGCCGTGGCGGTGGGATCAACGACCTCAACTCCGTTCCGTATCGATCACGACGAGAAATTCAACCTAACGTCGCATTTGCAGTACCAGCCGTGGAAGGTCGGGCCCTGGATCGGGTTTAACTGGCGTTACGACAGCGGTCTGGTAGCCGGGCAAACGCCTTGCTACGGCGGTAACTGCGCCCAAACGACTGTAGATTCCACTGGCGCTCCGGCGGTTGCGATGACCGACTCGTTCGGGACTCCGCTGACCGCAGATGAGGAATTCGAAGCTGGGCTCTTCTGCGGATCACAACGTGCAACACCAACAGTGGCGCTTCCGAATCCATGTCCCCTGTCACAGTACGGGTCTACGCTGTTAAACGTGCCTAAACCGAACACGGAGAACGACGACAAGAATCCGCCGCGGATCGCAGCTCGAAATCTTTTCGACATTGCGATCGGACACGATAATTTGTTCCGGGGCGATAAGTACAAAGTGAGTCTGCAAGTGACCGCCATCAACATCACCAATAAGTACGCGCTTTATAACTTCCTCTCGACGTTCAGCGGAACGCACTACGTGACGCCGCGCACGCTGACGGCAGAACTTGGGTTCCATTTCTGAAGGGCTTGCGGCTGATGAGGGCAGTAGGTTCGAAATCGTACTGCTCTCGTCTACCTGGTTCGCCGGCAGTATGTTGTAAATTTGGGTGACTCGGGGAGCTTTGCGTCACTCCTGCGTTTGCTGAATGAAGGCAAGCAGATTCGCTTGAAGGATATTTTTCCGTTCCTCGGGCAGGTCGATGAAGCGAAAGGGCTGCAGCCATCCCTGTGTGGCCCACATAGGGAACATCATCTCAGCCTTCTCCCGGATTGTCGTTTCCCCGAGGTGGAAGATCAACTCCACCTGCAGTTTTTCGTCAAGAGGCTGTTCGACGTTCACCAGCCCACCGGTGGTGGAAAGCTGATGCAGTTTGCCTCGAATCTGACGCCGGTTAGGCAAACGAATCAATGCCAGTACGGAGCCTCGCAGTTTAACCCGAAAAGGGCGCTTCGCCTCGCTCGGCGCACTCGCCGAGGCGATTTCAATTGCACCGGGCTCTGGGGTCTGCGACATCGTGTCTGAATTATGGCACCACATCGGTTACTTCCGGAGGTTACGAAAGAACGGGAGGCGACCACCACCATTGTCTGTTGGCACCGCTAAAGCGAACGACACAATTACTTTCGCCGCGGATGAGCCTCGCCGTGACCGGAGAACCGATTGTAGGGCCAAGCATTATTGCCTTTTTTCGCCTTGTCTTCGGCGCCGTTGGGTGCAGCACCCGAATCGGGGAGGCAGTTCCAATCCTCCGGTGGATCAGCGATCCCCCATACATTGCCCTGGTTGTACAACGACACTCCGATCAAAAAGCTTTTCGCGTCCTTGCCCAGGGGCAGACAATTCGCTACCCGACCCGATGCGCTTCCTCCGCCTGGCAGTTCACTTAGGAGTACCGGAGTTTCAATTGGCAAGGCCTGCGACGCGCGGATTCCGCAGCCTTGCGGACTTACTATCACCGCAACGCACTGCGCCGAGAACGAATGCCTGCGATCCATGCTGGTGACTAGCAGGGAAATCTGCACACGTAATCGCGTGCTGCGCCGCACTGTCTTGGGTGTAAGTATCTCCATATTGCGGACTACGAACCGCCAACATACTAGTGTGACAGAACGGGGGCTTGATGCGCCCTAAAGAATAAGGGCATTCATGTGACGGAAGTAACCCGCGGCCGGTTCGCGTCAGGCGACAAGCACTGTCCCCTGCGGTCAACGTCGTCTGCGTTGCCTGCTAAGATTGCTTCAAGTCCGTGAACCAGTCCGCGCCCAGTGTCGAAGTTGTTCCCGAATGGAGTCTTTTACTGGCCGCAAGCTCTCCCGATCTGCGGGACCTTGATCTTAATCACATTCGACCACTCCTGCCTCAATCATCGGATTGGATTGCGACCCTTCGCCTCGCGGATCAACACGGCATAATCTCGCTGCTCCATCAAAACCTCGCGCCTCTCCACGACATCGTTCCGCCCACTGTGCTGGCATCGCTGCGCCAGAGCTATGAGAGAAACATTCACAAGTCCCTTTTTCTCGCCCGCGAACTGATCCGCATTCTCGATTGTCTCGGAGGTCTCGGCATCGATGTCGTCCCTTACAAAGGCGTCGTCCTGTCGGAGGTGTACTACGGCGACATGGCGCGGCGGCAATCCGGCGACATGGACCTATTCGTCCGCCAGCAAGATGTACCGCGCATCAAGAGCGCGGTTCGCGCATTGGGCTACACTCCACGCGTGCTCATTCCCGAGGATGCGGAGCGCGACTACATCGATTCGGGCTACGAATGCACTTTCGACAGTGCCGCGGGGATAAATCTGCTGGAGTTACAGTGGGCGCTTCAGCCGCGCTTCTACGCTGTCGACTTCGATATGAACGGACTGTTTGAGCGCGCGGTGACCGTCTCAGTTGCTGGCCGCTATGTGAAAACGCCATCTCCTGAAGACTTGCTGCTGATCCTTTCCGTGCATGCTGCGAAACATGTTTGGGGACGGCTGATCTGGCTGTGCGACATTGCGCAGATCATAAAGCGGCAGAATTTGAATTGGGATTGGATTCAGTCTCAATCCCAGGAACTTGGTATCACGCGCATTCTGCATGTCACGTTACTATTGATGCATCGCTTTCTTGCAACGCCTATGCCGGCGCCCATCAGAGATGCAGTGGTTGCAGATCGCGCCGCACTGGACTTCACTGAACGAATCGCGGCATCGGTTGCTGCCGGCGTTACCTACGAAGAAGAGAAGTTATCGTACTTTCGGCTAATGATGCGGCTACGCGAGCGCCCACTGGATCGCCTGCGATTTCTCGCACGCCTGACTCTTACTCCCGGGCCCGGCGAGTGGGAAGCGGTTCGTCTTCCGAAACTCCTGTTCGGTTTTTACCGTCTGGTACGTCTGGGACGGTTGGCAGCGAGGTGGGTCAAAAGCTAGCTTTATGGGAGGCTAGCTCTGGAACATCAGTGGCGCGCATTTGCCCGCGCTCGCCGGATACCGGCTGCGAGACCTCGCTCGATAGCCCTCCTATAGCCGGCCGCGTCCATGGCTGCCAGTGTCGCGGCGGAAGTCCCGCCAGGGGTTGCCGCTTCATGCAGGAGGTCGGAGACGTTCTGGCCGCTCTCCCTCCAATAGAGGATCGCATCCGCAAAGGCATGCGCGGCAGCCTTGAGCGCCGTCTTCGGGTCCAATCCCGTATCCTGCGCCGCTTTGGCCAGAGTTGCCAGCGCGTGGTAGCCGTGGGCGGGCGAATAGGCGGCGTTGAAGGCATCGAGGCGACTCTCCGCCATCTCGAGGACTAGCCCTACTTGCTCAAAGAATTCGCGCACTCGCATGCGGTCGGCGCGCGGCAGGTTGCGAGCAAATGCCACCGCCGTCAGGCCGCGTCCGATGCGGCAGATCGGACTTGGCAAGGCCCGTGCCCAGCCGACCCGAGCGCCAAGCCGTGGATGCAATTTCTTGAGGGGAATCCCGGCCGCCAAGGTGACAGCCAGCAGCCGCGAGGCACCAGCGTAGCGGGCAACTTCCTCGAGCATTTCCGCGACCGCGGTCGGCCGCACCGCGATGATGAGCATGTCCGCTCTCGAAACCGCGGGTCGGAGGTCAGGCTCGACCGCAACTCCAAAATCGCGACGCAATGCTCGTAGCTTTTCGGCGTTGCGGTCATGGACGACGATGACGCCTTTGTGTCCAGCTCGGTGCAGGCCCGCGACCAGTGCGCTGGTGATGCGCCCTCCACCCAGAAAGACAGTGGTGGTGCTCACCGGCTGGCCAGTCCTCCGGCGGTTTCGCCGCCGTCCATGGTATAGACCTGCCCGGTTGCGTAGGCCGCGTCGTCAGAGGCGAGATAGGCAAACAACGCCGCGATCTCTTCCGGCTTGGCATGGCGGCGGAGTGGAATTTTCTGGTTCACCTCTTCGAGCATGGTGTCAGTGTATTCGGCGCGTTGCATGGGCGTCAGCACGTATCCGGGTGCCACGGCGCACACGCGAACTTTGGGAGCGAGTTCGAGCGCCATGGAGCGCGTCAACTCGATTACTCCGGCTTTAGTGGCGTTGTAGTCGGCGTAGTAGGGATAGCCCATAATGCCATTGGTGGATGCGGTTTGCAGAATCACACCACAGCCGCGTTCGACCGTGTAATTTTCCATCATGTGGCGCGCGGCCGTTTGGGCTACATAGAAAACGCCGGTCAGATTTACGGCGATCACCTGGTCCCATTCTTCGGGAGTGATGTCGAGGAACCTGTGGCGGACGCTGATGCCGGCGTTGTTGATGAGGACATCGACTCCGTCCATCACTCGTACCGCGTCGGCAAGCGCGGCTTCCACCTGCATCAGGTCGGTAACGTCGGCGATGATGGCCTCGGCGATTCCCGGCAATTGCTGACGGATAGCTCCACACGCCGCGGCGTCGCGGTCGAGGATACAAACCCGCGAGCCTTCTTCCAGCAAGCGCGCCGCGGTGGCTGCGCCGATTCCGCTCGCTCCTCCGGTGATCAGGACTCGCTTGTCCTTCAGACCTCGCACGCACTTCTCCTCGACGATTGCTAGGATACCTGATGTTCCCGGTCAGAGGCAGAGGTAGCTACCAGTCAGTTTTGTTCCCCCCCAAGGAGACTCTGCCATCAGCATTGGCCCTCCTAACAGCGCGCGCTTCTGCCTGAGTGCCTCGACGACCGCGGCTTTGGAAAAGAGCGCGGCGAAAGGACGGTGATGCTGGCGATGCCTGCGGTCGCGGGCGATGGCGGCGCGCAGTCCGCGGTCGAGCCAGGAGTACTGGCCAGGCAGCAATGGATCGGCGGGACGGTCTCCTTTTTTAAAATCAACGATTCGATTTTTCCCATCGGTGGACGCCAACGCCGTGGACACCGCGGCAGCGAATCGGGTAATCCGATGGAGAACTAAGGAGTTGAGTTCGAGTTCGCTTGACCAGGGAGCCTGCTGGAAAGGTATTGCTCATCCACTTTCGTTGTTCATAATCCAGATATGCCTTGGGACATTGCCTAACAGCTTCCCGGTGAAGCGCGATGGCAACCGGATTCCCCTCACTGGCGTCTTCATCCGTCAGCAATAGAAGTTGAAGCGATTGCGCATCAGCCTTGCGTTGCCCAGACATTACGCCGCAGGCGAGAGCGGCTGACTTCTGAATATTGGTCTGGGCGTGAGCAAGTCCAGCGCCAGCCGCCACAACCGGCAGCAGTATCACCGCCCAGGAGTGCGACTCACGCAAGTGAGGTTCTTTCTTAGGCGAGATTTTGTCCGCCAGATTAGGGCTCTTTCGACGGTCGTGTCCACCCATTCATATCTATTGCTGATACTCGGGGAAGAAAACGTTTCGGACTGGCGGCACGCCTTCGAGGGTAAGCGTCTGAGCAATTCCAAGCGACCGCCAACCCCAGAGCCTTCATTGACTTGCCCGTCCCGCAGACGTAAGATTCGCGCCAGTGGTCGGCCAAACCATCTCGCACTACCGCATCGTGGAGAAGTTGGGTGGGGGCGGGATGGGTGTTGTGTACAAGGCGGAGGACCTCAAGCTGGGCCGCTACGTCGCTCTGAAGTTCCTTCCCGACGAACTCGCCAACGACGCGCAATCCCTCAGCCGGTTTCAGCGGGAAGCCAAGGCCGCGTCTTCCCTGAATCACCCAAACATTTGTACCATCTACGAAATCGACGAAGCCGATGGGCGAACGTTCATCGCCATGGAACTCCTGGAAGGACAGACCCTTCGGCACGTTATTGCGGGTAAGCCGGTGCAGATCGAGATGGTGCTCGATCTTGGCATCCAGATCGCCGATGCCCTTGACGCAGCACATTCGAAAGGAATCGTCCACCGCGACATCAAGCCTGCGAACCTCTTCATCACCAATCGAGGTCAGGCCAAGGTTCTCGATTTCGGACTGGCCAAGGTGTCGCAGCCGGAGAGGGTTGCCATGAGCGCTCCGACCATCGACTCCGAGCAACATCTCACCTCTCCCGGCAGCACGCTGGGCACCGTCGCCTATATGTCGCCGGAGCAGGTTCGGGGGAAGCAACTCGATGCTCGTACCGACCTGTTCTCTTTCGGGGCGGTGGTCTACGAGATGTGTACGGGCATGCTTCCGTTTAGGGGCGACACGTCAGGCGTGATCTTCAAAGCCATTCTGGATGCGACGCCAACTCCAGCCGTTCGCTTGAATCCTGACTTGCCAGCGGAATTGGAGCGAATCATCGACAAGGCTTTGGAAAAAGATCGTGACGTCCGGTTCCAGAACGCGGCCGAGTTGTGCGTCGATCTGAAGCGTCTCAGGCGGGACGCGACTTCCGGAAAGATCCAAACTGTTCTTGTTCCAGCGCTGGCCAGAAAACCTCGCTGGCTCTGGCCCGTGGCGGTTATTTCCGTGATCGTTGTCCTTACCGCGGCATTTGCCTGGCTCGGTTTCCCACCACGACCGCCTCGAGTACTCAACACTACCCAGCTCACCCACGATGCCATCCCCAAGACCGGTCTGCTAACTGACGGCTCCCGCCTCTACATAAACGAGCAAGGCACCACTTACCAGATCGTTCAAGCATCGACCGGTGGCGGAGAAGCCTCACAGGTTGTCACTCCGTTCGCCAATGTAGCTGGCCTTGACATCTCTGCCGATCACACGAAGCTCCTTGTGAGCAATCAGGTGGGGACAGAATCGGAAAGCCCGTTTTGGAGTTTGCCTATCCCCTCAGGGGCTCCTCGCCGTCTAGCTGATGTTGCCGGCAATCGTGTTGGTGGTGCCTGGTCGCCTGACGGACAGCATCTCGCCTTCGGCAAAGGCTCCGAGCTTTATCTGGCAAACGCCGACGGCACCGATCCCCGTAAGCTAGCCACTGTTTCGGACCTCGTTTGGTTCCCTCGCTTTTCCCCGGATGGGTCTCGCATTCGCTTCTCCATCTTTAAGTCCGAGAACTCTTTGTGGGAGATTCGGCCAGATGGGAGCGATCTTCACGCCGTATTTTCACCCGGACATGGCCCAGCCGACGGGTGCTGTGGGCAGTGGACACCGGATGGCCGCTACTTCTTTTTCCTGAGTTCGAACGGGTCGATACGAAACGTTTGGGCAGTGCGCGAATCGGCTGGGCTGTTTCACCGAGGTTCTGCCGTGCCCGTCCCGTTGACTACCGGCCCGTTGTCCTTCGACGCCTTGGCCGTGAGCCCGGACGGCAGGAAACTCTTTGTGGACGCGGCCCAGGGCCGTGCCGAGCTCGTACGTTATGATCGTCACGCGCAACAATTTGTCCCTTTTCTTTCCGGAATTTCGGCAGGCGAACTGGACTTCTCGCGAGACCGTAAGTGGATTACCTACGCGTCTTATCCAGACGCCAGTATCTGGCGCTGCAGTGCCGATGGTAGCGCCCGTGTTCAGCTAACCTACCCGCCGAGTGAGGCTGGCCTGCCTCGCTGGTCTCCCGACGGTACGCAGATCGCCTACACAAATGCCCTTCCAGGTCGGCCTTTTAAGATTTTCCTGATTCCTTCCCAGGGTGGCACGCCCCAGGAACTTCTCCCCCAGGATCAAGGCGAGACCGATCCGACATGGTCTCCGGATGGGAAGAAACTGGCCTTCGGGCGAGGCACCAACGTGCAGTGGGTTGGAATCTTCATCGTCGATCTTGCCACTCACCAGATCTCTCCCGTTCCCGGATCGGAGAAGTTTTTCAGTCCCCGCTGGTCCCCCGATGGTCAGTACCTGGCGGCGCTCAGCCAGGACTCCTCAAAACTGCTCCTCTTCGATTTCAAAACCCAGAAGTGGTCAGACTGGATCAGCGAACCAGGGATTGTTGGTTATCCCAACTGGTCGCAAGATGGAAGCTACGTTTACTACGACACGACAAACACCGACCATCCAACCTTTCGGCGAGTTAAGGTAGGTCAAACTCACTCAGAACTCCTCGTCGATCTGAAAGGATTGCTCCGATACTCGAACGAACCGGCCTTTGGGTGGAGCAACATTAGCCTGGATGGCTCTGGTCTTTTCGTCCGCAACCTTAGTACCGACGAGGTTTACGCTCTCTACCTGGACTTGCCCTAGCTTGACATTGGTTCTGGTCAGATCACACTCGCGCGCGAGCCCAGCCGCGCGTTGATCGACAGCAATTCCATAACGGAGTTTGGGGATACCCGACCGTATCACTTGAATGGACACTTGGGAAAACCAGGCCGTATCCTGAAATCTCGTGGAGCGCCGAGGGTGTTGTGGTGATCCGTGTGGCTATGGCGATTGCGGGCGGTCATGAACAAACAGAAAGTAATCCACCAGAACGAAAATGGTTCTATGGCGAACTGGATGGGACAGTTGATGGTAAACGTCAGCCTGACGCTTACAGTTGATGTAACTTCAAGGATCCGTCGACTTCGTAAATTGATTCAAGAGGCGAATCGGTTTGCTGCACTCCGACTCAGCCCTCGCTGGCGCTCAGGCTGCGCTCGGAATGACAACGTTGTGGGAGAAACTGGCGTTGCGGCGTGGCTTTAAGCCGCGCCCTTTTGAGGCAAAATTCTAAATAGGTTTGCCGCGAAAGAAGTAGACGAGTTCGATGATCAAGATGATGACGACCATAAGTTCAAGCACGAAGGCGCGGCTTTGATTGAACTCATCCACCATGAAGCGGTAGAGCTCTTCGGCGGTTTGCAGTTTTTGCTGGACGAGATCTTTGTAGTCGGGCACGCCGACTTTTGATGCGGCGAGCTTGTAGAGGCGGGCGGAAAACATATCGCTGAGGAACTTGATGGCGTTGTCGGCGCGCTCGGTCAATTCGCTCACGTCGAGCAGAACGGTGTGGAGTTTGGAGGCGGCGCGGGCGGTGCGCCAGCGCGACCAAAGTCCGCGGCCTCCGCGCTCCAGGAAGTCGTAGACATCTTCAAGCTGCTTGGTAAGAAGTTCGTCATAGTGGCGGAACTCGAGCAACTGCGAATTGGCATACTGCAGCAGCTGGATAGCCGTTTCGGCGCCGGAAGGACTGTCGTAGATAAAGGCAGCATTCCATCCAATCACGGCGAGGTCGCCGGGATAGTAGGAAATCCGCGACTGGAGAATTTCCTGGCGTTCACCGTCGGAAAGCGGCTGGTTCTCACCGCGTACCACTTGAGAAATGCAATCTGCCTGCGATGCCAGCAGGTCCGCGCCAGAGGGGGCCCCTGCAATCTCCCGCAGATGGAAGATGAAATAGTCTTCCTTCAACCACTCGGCGGTGTAAGGCTTGACCAGCGCGGGGGCCGCACGCTCAAGTTTTTGCTTGACGATGCGAGTGGCGAGGCTCTCAAAGTTGGTATCCCAAACCCAGCGACTGGAAAGCTGGACCAGCTTGTCCCAGTTGCCCGAGAATGGAAGCTCGAAGACCACGCTAACCACGCCGTAATCGAAGTATTTAATCTCTCCCTGAAGGCGCTCGCCACTTTCTAGGACGAGCGGTTCGAGGACCTCTTCCACCGGAGGACGCTGGAAGCGGACGTATCCGGGAGCCATGTGTTTA
>Ga0210393_10001846_pt1 | contig 17596 bp, 12 predicted proteins | sample IncBWC27OmetaG_FD_160068 | JGI IMG/M metagenome (GOLD analysis project Ga0210393, IMG submission 160068) | Forest soil microbial communities from Barre Woods Harvard Forest LTER site, Petersham, Massachusetts, United States - Inc-BW-C-27-O ... | reverse complement strand
CAGCGATCATTAGAATGAGGCGAGAAAATGTAATCATATTTGCTAAATCTAAACTTCGCACGAGCGCGGCGAGTCGGATCTCTTCTTTGTGCTAAATGATTGGCCTGACGGTTTAGAGTGGCACGGGCCACGTTCTGTTTCCTCGGCGTCGGTCGAAACGGGTCCCGCATGTGGGATGAGGTTGTGCAAAAGAAAGGGCTGCGATTCTGGCGTCAGCGCAGTAACATACGCTTGGTCCGAGCCACATGTCTCCTAACCGCCTAAGTCATCTCACGATTGTCATTGTGGAAGACCATGACGATGCACGCAGATATTTGAGTCTCTTTTTGGATCATTTGGGTGCCAAGGTAGTGACGGCGAGGAATGCATGGGAAGGCCTGGAGGCAATTAAGAATAAAACCCCGAGTTTGGTCCTATCCGACATTGCCATGCCGGGAAAGGACGGCTTTGAGCTGCTCCGTGAAATTCGTGCCCTTGGGCCGGATGGCGAAGGCAGCGTACCGGTCATCGCGATGACCGCCTTAGTGACGCACGCAGACCGCACGCGCATCTTGAATGCCGGCTTTCAGGCATGCTTGCCGAAGCCATTCACCCCAGACAAATTAGTGGAGACGATTCTGGCCGTGCTCGACGACTAAACAGTCCTTTTCCAAACCCGAGAAACGGTGATTTACTCTGAATTTCGGATGATCTGCCCTATTTTCTCGGTGGTTTCGGAGAGAATGTCCGATGCCTTCGAAACGGCTTCCGCTTGTGGCGACCCAGCCTCTTCTAGTTCGCTTTTGGCCGTTTCAATGAGGAAGAGAGCTGCGATGATTGAGGAGGAAACCTCCTCATGAAAGGCTTTAACGATTCGGCTACGTTCTGCCTCTCGACCTGTGTGACGACCCTGTTCGAATTGGGCAGAGGACGAGTCAAAAACATCGAGCATCACGTAACCAATTTTGCCGTGCGACCGGACGACGAATCCCGGCGCGGGATCGCCGCCAAAAGGCCGCTTGGCGGCGCAAGCGGCATATTCGGCCTGGCCTCCTCTGTCGTCTGAGATCGGAAACCAAGAGTCGCCCAACGTCAGCAGTTGCTCCGATTTCGAGTTTTTCATTTCGTCCTCTGAAAAACCTGTCTGCTCGAGAAATCTCGGGTTCCAAGCGACAAACGTATGATGGTCGAAATCCAGAATTGCTCTTGGCAAAGCGAATTCATTCAAGACCGCGCAGAAATCCTGCAAGTTTTGGGGTGAGGGATCGATACCCAACTAAATCTCTGCCGTTGGCGTTAAGTCAAGTTGTGCTTTGAATAGCCAGCATCCGGCGTGGCGGTTGCAAACGATCACATAGGATCAGTTAGAAAGGTGATCTATATTGCGCACAATTGCATGGATGTAGAGTGGAAATTGGCGAAGAGAAACAGCCTGAATTGCTGAGGCGTGTCTATGGATGGACCCTCTGAAAGTCGGTCAGGATGGGGCGGAGATTCGAATGCCGAATGGATGAATCTTGCCGTGGAGGCTGCTGACATCGGAACTTGGGAATTTGATCTTGAGCAAGGGACGGGTTTCATCTCCGAACGATGCGCTCAAATAATGGGATATCCGAAGGTTTCATCAAGCGGGATGATTCAGTTCAGCGACTGGCTCTCGATGATCCACTGGGAGTACCGGAGACGGATCAATCAAGCTTGCGATCCGGAGGGAGACGGCGAGCTCAAGATGCGCCTGCAATTGATTGACACGGGTGGTGTGATCAGGCATGTGCTGATGCGAGGGCGGGCCTTTTTTGCAGTCAGTCATAGGACGGGAAGTAGTCCTTTCCGGAAGGCGGTCCGCTTACTAGGCATCGTGCGTAATTTGAGCGATCGCCATATCTATCAGAGAGCGCTCGCCGAAAGTGATCAACGGTTGCGATGGGCCCTGCAACACGCTCCCATTCCAATCATGATTCACTTGGATGATGGGCAGATAATCGAATTGAATCGGGCCTGGCAGCGCATCACCGGCTATTCAATCGAAGAGATTCCGACGCTGGACGCTTGGGCAGCGGTTTCATGGGACCCGTTGAACACGCGAACGATGCTGGAGGAGATCTACCGTGGCGTTGATGGGTTACATGGAAGTCCAGTAGAACTCGCCGTGCGAACGAAGAACGGGGAGATCCGTCAGTGGTTGTTCTATTCGTCAGAGTTGGGAAAGATGAGTCAAGGACGACAGGCACGGATGATCTCTGCCGTGGACTTGACGGAAAGGAAAGCAGCAGAAGCTGAGAGAAATTTCGCTTTGGCCCAGGCGGAGGCGGCCAATCGTTCGAAGGACCAGTTTCTCGCCACTCTAAGCCATGAATTGCGAACTCCTCTCAACGCGATTCTAGGCTGGATATTTCTGATGAAACAGGACTCCGTGCAACCAGAGGTGCAAAAGGAAGGCCTCGCGGTGATCGAACGCAATGCCCGGGCTCAAAGCAATCTCATTGCTGATCTGCTCGATATCTCACGCATTGTCTCGGGTAAGCTGCGCTTGGAACCGCGACCGATTAATTTCCTCTCCTGCCTCGGGAGCGCCCTGGACAACATTCGTCCGTCGGCCGAGGAAAAGGGCGTCCTCGTGGTGAATAAAGTGGACTCTTCGGTCTTCGTCGGAATCGTGATGTACGGAGATCCGGTAAGGCTGGAGCAGGTCTTATTAAATGTGCTGGCTAACGCGATAAAATTTACTCCTTCGGAAGGGAGCGTTGAAGTGAGCCTCGAAGTTACGGATTCGCTGATGCGTCTGACAGTGGCGGACACCGGCATAGGAATTGGACGGGAGTTTCTGTCCTGGCTCTTTGATCGGTTCAGCCAGGCGGATGAAAGTTTGAGAAAAGACCGTGGACTGGGACTAGGCCTGACGATCAGCCGCCATATCGTCGAGTTGCATGGCGGTAGGATTTTCGCGAAAAGCGAGGGGCCGGGGAAAGGCGCTTCATTCACCATTGAATTGCCGATCATTTCCACCCAATTGGCAGATCCGCCAAATGAGGGCTTACTTCCGGACGAAGGAGAACGTGCCCTACGGAAATTGGCTGACGTCAAAATCGTCGCGGTAGATGACAACGCGGACGCTCGGGCATTTGTCGATCAAGTTTTAAGGCTACACGGCGCAAAGGTCGTTTCGGTCGACACCGGTGCGAAAGCAATTGAGGCGGTCTTGCAATATCATCCCGACGTTGTGGTATGCGATTTGATGATGCCCGAAATGGACGGTTATGCAGTTCTTCGTCACCTTCGGACATTGGGCGATGAGGGAGCTAAAAACGTTCCGGTGATCGCTCTGACGGCGTTTGCTGGAGCTGAGAACCGGTTAAAGACGCAGCGAGCGGGATTTCAACTCCATTTGGATAAACCGATCGATCCACTTCGATTAATTGAAACCATCCAATCGCTTATCAAGCCGGAGACGGTACGCTAGTCCTAGCGTCTGAATTAGAGGTCGCCGGCGTGACATCTTCAATGGAGACAATGATGAAGTACTCGTTTTCGACCAATTCCGTGGTTCGAGCCGCGTTCAGAAACAGCTTTCGCCTGCCGATATGGGGAACTTTCTGCCATATCTCGAAGTCTTGCACTCGCGAGTTTTTCGGCAAGACATCCTCCAGGAGCGAGCGCAGATCGGGCGTATCCCATTCTCCATCTCCAATCTCATAGAACAGACGACCTTCGGTTTTCTCCGGCAAGGTCCGAAACAACCGGTAGAAAGTCGGGGTAGCCCGCTTGATCCGGAGATTCCGGTCCAGTAGCAGTGAGGCGCTCCGAACCGTCTCCAGCAAGGCATTGGCAAAATCTGCAGCTTGCTGCTTTTCGAAGATCCTGCGTTTATTTTCCTCAATGTCGAAGAGAATTAAAATCGCTCCGGATATTTTGTTGTCCACGGTTTCGTAGGGGCGCATCAGCAACGAATACCAGCGCCCGGTTTTGTCCTGAACCTCGATCTCTTTAGTGAGCAGAGAATCGACCACCTGTCGGATCTGATTTTCGAGATCCGGGATCTGGATATCCGGCTGCAAATCGGTGATCAATCGTCCGACGTCTGAAGGTATTAACTTCAAAGTCTTGTGCGCGGCGGGGGTGAAACGACGGATCCGCAGATCGCGCCCCACCATGACAACCGGGATATTGACCGTTCGCAGGAGGTTAAGCAGGTCGTTATTAACTTCGCCGAGCTCAAGATTGGCGTGTCGAAGTTCTTCATTCAGTGTAGTCAGCTCTTCGTTAGTTGACTGGAGTTCTTCTTTGGCAGTCTCAAGTTCTTCATTGGTACTCTGAAGTTCTTCGTTACTTGATTGAATTTCCTCATTGGCCGAGCGCAACTCTTCGTTGGCTACTTCGCGCTCATCGATCACCGACTGAACATGTTCCCTGGCTGCGACCAGCTCCTTTTCCAAGTGCGCAATGTGCAATTTTGTTGCGTCGCCACTATTTTCGGATGTGGCCTCTGGTGGGGCGGTCGAAGTTGCCTCAAAGGCAATGATGAAAGATGAACTTTGGCTTCCGGTCCCTCCGACGGGAATGACTTCCAGACTGAGTGTATGCGTGGTTCCTCCGATTTCAATTTGCAGGCCTTCTCGGCGCACCTCGTCCCGGCTGGTCTTCGCTCGATCTATCAACGAGCGCAGCTCGAACTCCAAAACCGGGAGCGTCATGTTAAACAGATTGAGGCTCGCCTTGCCGGCGGCCGGCTCAAGATATGGAGTTACAGCGCCCCGAAACTGTAATATTTCGAGGTTTTGATCAACCACCACGGCAGGGGGACAGAAGCGATCCATCAGAGCCTTGTCCGCTTTCCTTGTTAAGTCACGAGTGCTTTCCTGGACTTCCGCGCTCGAGCCTTGGGGGGAGGGAACAGTAGGCACAACGCTAAAACCGCCGATCAGCGTAGGGTGCCTGTTACCAGGCCGCTTTCGAAATATTCTCGATTTGGGCGCGACAACGTCAAAGAGGTTGGAAAATTTCCCGATGCTCTCCGCGGTGCCGAGGAGAAGAAACCCATCCGACTTGAGAGCGTAGTGAAAGAGAGGAACTAGTCTGTGTTGAAGTTCCGGTTCAAAATAAATCATGACGTTTCGACAACTAATCAAATCCATTTTGGAGAAGGGAGGATCCTTGGTGACGTCCTGGCGAGCGAAAACGCACATGTCTCGGATCGGTTTGTTGATCTGATAACCGCGATCAACCTTGGTGAAGAAACTGCGCAGCCTATCAGGTGATACTTCCGACTCGATGGCTTCGCCAAAGATCCCGCTCCGGGCTTTTTCGACGACTCGCTGGCTTACATCCGTACCGAAAATCTGAATCGACGGCCGCACCGGCGCGTTCTCCAAGAACTCGAACAGACTGATCGCGACAGAATAAACTTCTTCTCCGGTCGAGCTGCCGGGGAGCCAAATTCGGATGGGATCGTCTCTTTCTCGATCCTTAACCAGTTCCGGAAAAACGTTTTGCTGCAGGGCTTCGAAGACTTCGGGCTCTCGAAAAAAACTTGTCACGTGAATTAAAATGTCCTGATAGAGTGACTCCACCTCGTCCGGTTTTTTTTGGATTAAGTCTACGTAAGCGTCGAAATCTGCAGTCCGATTCAGGACCATTCGACGCTGAATCCGCCGGAGAAGAGTTGTCTGACGGTATTGGGCGAAGTCGACCCCGGTCGAGGAGAGCAGAAGCGCTAAAATTCTGTGCTTTCCATCCTTGGACGGCTTTGGCTCCGCCTGCTCTTTGACGTACGGATGGCCCGATAGACGGGCAAGTTCTTCCGCAATGGCCCGAGGCGTCAAGACCAGATCCACATTTCCCGACGAAATGGCGCTGCTCGGCATGCTCGAATACCGGGCAGACCTTTCATCTTGAGCAATGGTGATCCCACCCTTCTCCTTAATTGCGTTCAAACCCCGCGTTCCGTCTGAAGCGGTACCGGATAAGACGACACCGATCGCACCGGAACCCTGCTCTTCTGCGACGGAAGCAAAGAAGCGATCGATCGGCATATGTTTGCCACGAATTTCCGAGCGCGCCCACAGACGAAGGGCGCCCTTTTCTAAGGTCATCTCGTGATTGGGAGGCATGATGTAGATCTGGTCGGGTCGCAAGAGCTCTCCGTCGGTCGCCTCTTTAATTGGCAAGGTCGTATCCCTGGTCAGAATCTGGACTAATTGACTCGCATGGCGGGGATCCAGATGCTGTACGAAAACAAACGCCATGCCGGTCTGGATCGGTAAATTTTTCAACAATTCGGAAAACGCTTCCAGTCCTCCAGCCGAGGCGCCGATGCTCACGACCGAAACAATTTTTGCCGGTGCCGACTTGGAGCGCTCTGCCCCTTTCTCAGATCCGAGCTTATCTGTCTTTTTCTTCATCTCGACCGCCGTTAGTATCTTTCTGATGTCGAACCGATTTAAAGGACCTATTGCAGAAACCTAATCTTCGCAATCATTGATCGGATTTCCAGGTATGGACTGGTTATTTGAATTGGGTGCGGTGGTATCTCTGATCGCTTGGACTCTGCGAAAGCCCGTCGACAAATTTCCGATACCACGCCGGGGTGCGAAATCGTAGCAAGAAGGCGATCACTTTGATGATCCCTTCTCCTGCGCGGGCCCCAAATACCGCCCAGGCGTTCAATCCTGCGAAGATGCCTAACAACACGGCCGCTGGAAGCCCTACCAGATAGCTTCCGATCAGGTGACCCGCTAAAACAAATTTCGTGTCCCCGCCGCTCGGGAGAATTCCATTACCAAGGATGGTTTGGAAGATGGTCTCCAACCCAACGGGAATTGCGAGGCCAAGAATTTTCCGATAAGTGCTTAGCTCGTTGGGATGCGAGCTCATCGCCGCCTCTGGCTATGGCCGTTCGCGGAGTCTGCTTCTACCTTGCCCGTCAGCGGCGCCAGCTTTTCAGAGCTAATAACCACCCCCGCTGAAGCTTGCGCATTGAACTATTCAATGTAACGAGAGAGGTTCTCGACCCGGGGTCGCCGATAGTTTTGCCCTTGGCCGGGTTTTCGCTGTCTGGCCTGAAGCAGAGAATCGCGCCTCGTCTCTGCACGCAGCCGACTCTCAATCTCCAGCAAAAGGCTGAAGAGACTCGGATGTGACGAGTCGCTACCTAAGTTTCCAAGGCAACCGGGAAGGGATCCGCCAAGGCCGTCGTCGATGGAAGGAGATTTCATCAGACTCTATTGCTTGAAACGCCCGATATCTTATTCGTAAATGTTGGCGAATGCACTCAGGAGGTGCCCTGAAAGATTAATCGGGGCGCGCCTGGATTTCTTCGGGTCGAAGCCGCGCGCACGGCGCTATACACATACAAAACGCCGGGCTGAGTCCTAAATCCCCTCCGGGGCAAAGACCATCCCAAACTGCCGTTGTCTTAGTGCCATTCGGGTCGGGGCTTAATCCTTATCGGCGCGCTTGCGCGCTTGGCGACTCGCAAAATGCGAGTCGTTTCTTGTTGGAAACTCGCGAGGTGCGAGTCGCATTGTTTGCACAGCCACGCTGTCGTATTTGTAAGTTTCTTATTTCAAGCTACTTCTGTGATTTCGAATCTTCTGGCATGGCTCCCGCTTTAGAGGGTGCCGGCAATTCAAAACGAGAATGGACAGCGTCACACGAAATATCGGCGGTCTTAGAGGTCAAGAGACCTGCCGGGGCGGACTTTCCGAGGCGCCGGGAAAGATCTGTTGGATTTGTTCGGATTGGACAGAATCGGCGTTATGAAGAGGCGAATCCTACTTTGGCTGTGTCCGATGCTGGTACTCTTTCTCGGAGTCGGCTTGTACGCGGTTTTGCTGTTCAATCGGCTCGGCGGTTCGATCGATGTGATTCTGCAGGAAAATTACGAAAGCGTACTCGCGGGCCAGCAGATGAAAGAAAGCGCTGAACGACTGGATTCGGGGCTTTCATTTGCCTTGGCCGGTGAAGAGAGAAGAGGGCGCGATCTTTTCAACGAGAATGTTCCAGTCTTTCAAGAAAGCCTGCAAAAGGAACTGAAAAACATCACGCTGCCAGGGGAGGGGGAGGTTGCCAATAAAATCAAGGAGGCCGAAAGCCGCTATCAGCTGCTGGCGCAAACCTTCTGGGAGAAGTCCGACCCGGATACGCGGCGCAAGATGTATTTCTCTGAGTTGTTACCGCTGTTTACAGGAATCAAAAACAACGCCCAGGAAGTCATTCGCATCAACCAGGAGAACATGGTGCGGGCCAATCATCGCGCCAAGACTCTAAGCGCCGGTTCCACCCGGGCGATGGTGTTGATCCTGGTGTTTGGCGTAGCCTTGGCAGTCTGGCTGGGTTACGGGCTGCAGCGGGCCATTCTTAGGCCGATCCAGAGCTTGACCACGTTTTCTAAAGAGCTGGGTGAAGGCAAGCTGGATCAGGTGGTGCCTGTGGAATCCAACGACGAACTGGGGCAGCTCGCGGACGCATTTAATAAACTGGCGGCGAGGTTGCGAGTCTATCGTCAGACCACCACCGACCAGTTATCGCAGGCGCGCCACATGACGGAGATCACTTTCTCTGCCTTCCCGGACTCAATCCTGGCCCTCTCGATGGATGGAAAAATCAATTTTGCCAATCCGGCGGCTGGGAAGCTTCTCCAGAAGCTCAACGGCGAGCACGGACTCCCGCTGGCGATCCAGGAAGAGGTCGGAAAGGTGCTGAAGGGCGCTCCGGACAATGTACCGACAAGCTTTGAGAAGGCCATTGCGGTACGGATTGATGATCATGAGGCATTCCTTCTGCCCAGGGTTATCGGAATGCGCGACGAGTCAGGCAAGATGTTCGGAGCGGCTCTCGTTTTGCAGGATGTAACCCGGTTCCGTCTCATGGACGAGGTGAAGACGAATCTGGTCTCCACCGTCAGCCATGAACTGAAAACTCCGCTGACGAGTGTTCGGATGGGACTTCACTTGTTGTTGGAGGAGAGAATCGGCCCGCTCAACCCCAAACAGCTCGAATTATTGGTGGCGGCGCGGGAAGACTCGGAACGTCTTCTGCGGATGATCAATGATCTGCTGGATTTGGCACGCCTGGAATCTGGCCAAACGCGGCAGCGGCTCGAGGTTGTCTCACCCGGAACACTGATCGACGATGCCTTGCCTGACCTGCGTTCACTTGCGGAAGCGCACGACTCGCGATTGGTGGCGGAAATAGCGCCGGATCTTCCGGAGATCGCGGTCGATGCACGCCAGATAAACCACGTATTTTCCAATTTTGTCTCGAATGCCGCAAGGTTCTCCAAGCCGGGCGAGAACGTCGTCCTGGCGGTGAAACCAGTCGGTAAAACTGTTCGATTTTCGGTGCTGGACCACGGACCCGGAATTCCGAAGGAGTTTCAAACACGCGTTTTTGAAAGGTTTTTCCGGATACCCGGGACCGAAGAACTAAACGGGGTGGGACTTGGGCTGGCCATCGCGAAGGAAATCGTCGCTTCGCACGGCGGAAGCATTGGGCTTCATAGCATGCCGGGCGAGGGGAGCGAATTCTATTTTGATCTTCCGGTGGCCAGAAAGAGCAGCAAAGGAGCAACTACGTGAGTGCAAAAATATTGATCGTCGACGATGAGACGAACGTGCGGCTGAACTATCGGGTCACCCTTGAAACGGAGGGATACAAGATCCTGGAAGCCGTCTCGGGGGCGAGCGCGCTGGAGGAACTGCTGGCGCAAGTGTTTGATCTCGCGATCCTTGATATGCGAATGCCGGGGATGGATGGTCTGGAATTGCTGGCGAAGATGCGAGCAGTCGGAATTACGGTGCCGGCTATGATCGTGACGGCGTACAGCGACGTGCCGCACGCGGTGCAAGCAATGAAGCTGGGGGCGATCGATTTCTTACAAAAGCCTCTCCGGCCTGAAGATCTCCGCCGGATTGTCTCCGAGATCCTCAAACGTCACGCCCCACAGAAGGAGCACCTTGCGGAGAGTTTCAACTCCCACATCGTTGCGGCCAAACGTTGTTTGAATTTGCGATCGTTCGCGATGGCCAGGATACACTTGGTCAAAGCGCTGGAGCTAAATACGAAGTCTGTCGAAGCCTTTAATCTCGCCGGCGTGCTCGCCGAGTTACTCGACGATGTCGACAAAGCCAAGAAATACTACGGCCAGGCGATCAAGCTCAATAAGAATTACGAACCGGCGCAACAGAACATGCGCCGGCTATTCGAATTACAAAACTTCGGCTCCACTTCGGAGCCTCTCAATTTGGGAGGGACCTAACGGTCGTCAGGGGGATCTCTACCTTAAATTGGGCAATTTCCGCCGGAGCATAGGCAGCCAATCTCTATCTTCTGAAAGTGAAGCAAATAATACAATAACATGACTGACATTATCTATATCATCGTTAGCATTCTCGCCGGGGGGATTCTGGTCCTCTTTACCTGGTCTTGCAGCAAAATCTAAAACAATCTGAGTTATGGAAAACATTATTGTCGGTTTCGTATCTATTGGCCTCATTGTCTATCTCCTGGCCACCATCCTCCGGCCGGAGAAATTCTAACTCTCATCTTGGCAACCATTAAATAAAAGCTATGAACATCTCAGGCTGGCTGCAGCTGGCACTCTATCTTGTGCTGCTCGTTCTCATCACCAAGCCCCTTGGTATTTATCTGTTCCAAGTGCTCGACGCCAACGGGAAGACATTCCTCGATCCGGTGATCAAGCCGTTGGAACGGATAACTTACCGGATTTTCGGGGTAAATCCTGAAAAAGAGCAGGGCTGGATTCTTTACACCATCGCCATGCTGATTTTCGAGATGGTCACGGTGCTGCTGACCTACTTAATCCTCCGTTTCCAAAATTTTCTGCCGCTAAATCCGCAGGGTCAAGCGGGGGTCACGGATCACCTGGCCTTTAACACCGCCTGGAGTTTCGCAACCAACACCAACTGGCAAAGCTATGGCGGCGAATCGACCATGAGTTATTTGTCGCAAATGCTGGCGCTGGCGTCGCATAACTTCTTCTCCGCGGCCATCGGGATTGCCATTGCCGCCGCCGTGGTCCGGGGGATTGCTCGGCACTCGACCAAGACGATTGGAAATTTCTGGGTGGATCTCGTCCGAATTAACTACTATCTACTCCTCCCGATCAGCATCGTTTACGCGGTTTTTCTGGTCGCTCAGGGTATTCCACAGAATTTCAAGCCGTACGACACGGCAAAAGTCGTGGAGGTGCAAACCGTCCAGGTCCCTAAGAAAGACGACGCGGGAAATCCGGTGAAAGATGCAAAAGGGAACCCGGTCATGGTCGACCAAAAGGTCGACTCGCAGAGCATTGTGGAGGGACCAATCGCCTCGCAAATGGCGATTAAGATGCTCGGAACGAACGGCGGCGGATATACGAACGCCAACGCGGCTCATCCATTTGAGAATCCTACACCGCTCTCAAACTTTATACAGATGCTCTCTATTTTTGCGATCCCGAGCGCCTTGACCTACTACCTTGGGAGGATGGTGAAGAATCAGAGACATGGGTGGACCGTTTGGACGGCGATGGCCATCGTTTTCGTGGCCGGGGCGCTTGTTTGCTGGAGCGCCGAGGCGGCGGGAAATCCGATCATGCATCAACTGGGAGTGGACCGCGCGGGTGGCAACATGGAAGGGAAAGAAGTGCGCTTCGGGATATTTAATTCCGCGTTGTTTGCCACGATCACCACCGACGCTTCCTGCGGTGCGGTCAACGCGATGCACGACTCCTTTACTCCGCTTGGCGGATTCATTCCACTCTTCAACATTCAACTGGGAGAAATCATCTTTGGCGGCGTCGGTTCGGGTCTCTACGGAATGATTCTATTTATTGTCCTGGCGGTGTTCATTGCCGGGCTAATGGTAGGCCGTACGCCGGAGTACTTTGGGAAAAAGATTGAGTCATACGATGTGAAAGTCGCTTCGATTGCGATCCTGCTGATGGCTTTTTCAATTTTGGGATTTTCGGGCTGGGCCGCCCTCGCACCGTGGGGCCAGGCGGGAACTAACAACAGCGGTCCCCACGGTCTCAGCGAGATCTTTTACGCCTATAGCTCGTGCACCGGCAACAATGGTAGTGCATTTGCCGGTCTGACGGCGAATCCGTCAAATAACGATCCTCACTATGATATTACGCTGGCTTTCGCGACGATCATCGGCCGGTTTGGAATGATCATTCCGGTGATGGCCTTGGCCGGCTCGCTGGGGCGAAAAAAACTAGTCGCTACCGGTGCCGGGACATTTCCCGTGACCGGCGCGTTGTTCGTGACTTTGCTCATCGGAACGATCCTGCTGGTCGGTGCCTTAACCTTTCTACCCGCGCTCACCCTGACGCCGATTCTGGAGCATTTCCTAATGCTCAATGGGAAATTGTTTTGAGGCAGAAAACCTAATCACGGACCCAACCACTACACTGACACTGCATACTTCCTATGGCTGCTAAAGCTCATTCCATATTTGATCCGGCGATTATTGTGCCGGCAATCGGGGATTCGTTCAAAAAGCTCAACCCGCTCACTCTCGCCAGGAACCCGGTGATGTTTGTGACCGAGATCGGAGCTCTGATCACGACCGTGCTTCTGGTCACAGGGCATGGGGCAAATTTCGGATTCCAGCTGCAAATCGCGCTCTGGCTTTGGTTTACGGTGCTGTTTGCCAACTTTGCCGAAGCAATGGCCGAAGGACGAGGCAAGGCCCAGGCGAAGGCTTTGCGGGCGACACGGACAGAGACGTTTGGCAATCGGCTGAAAGCGGACGGAACCGTCGAAAAGATTGCGGCCAACTTGCTGCGAAAAGGGGACGTGGTGGTCGTTTCTGCCGGTGAACTCATTCCTGGAGACGGCGAAGTGATTGATGGCGCCGCGACTGTCGACGAGTCAGCGATTACGGGTGAATCTGCGCCGGTGATCCGCGAGTCCGGGGGTGATCGGAGTGCGGTGACTGGTGGTACGAAGGTCCTGTCGGATATCATTAAGATTGAGATTACTTCAAACCCAGGAGAGACCTTTTTGGATCGGATGATCACCCTGGTAGAAGGGGCATCTCGCCAAAAAACGCCAAATGAGATCGCTCTGACTATCCTGCTTTCGGCGCTAACATTGATCTTTCTGATCGCGATGATGTCATTGAAAGCCTTTGGGATCGCCTCGACACCTTCGGTGGATTTTGCGATCCCGGTCCTGGTGGCTCTTTTAGTCTGTTTGATCCCCACGACTATCGGCGGACTGCTAAGCGCGATCGGTATCGCCGGGATTGACCGTCTGGTGCAGAAAAACGTTCTTGCCATGAGCGGGCGTTCGGTGGAAGCGGCTGGAGATGTCGATGTACTATTCCTCGACAAGACTGGCACGATCACGATTGGGAACCGTCAGGCAACCGACTTTTTACCCGCTCCCGGAGTGACCAAAGAACAACTGGCGGACGCTGCTCAACTTGCCTCCCTGGCCGACGAAACTCCTGAGGGGCGGTCCGTGGTCGTTCTGGCGAAAAGCTATGGGATTCGGGCTCGGGAATTTAGCGAAATGCCTAAGGTGATTTTCGTGCCTTTTACAGCCCAAACGCGAATGAGCGGGGTCGATATGGATGGCATCAGCTACCGGAAAGGATCCGCGGATGCCATACGCGGTTATGTCGGCGGTAAAATGCCCGAGCCTGTCGAGAAGGACGTTAAGGCGATATCGAATTCCGGAGGCACGCCTTTAGTGGTCTCCACGCGGGAAAAAGTGCTGGGAACGATCCATCTCAAGGATATCGTAAAAGGCGGCCTAGCGGATCGGTTTGAGAGGTTCCGCGCGATGGGAATCCGAACAGTGATGATTACCGGAGACAACCCGCTCACGGCCGCTGCGATCGCTAAGGAGGCAGGAGTCGATGACTTCCTGGCCGAAGCAAAGCCGGAAGACAAGCTCGCGTTGTGTCGAAAGGAACAGCAAACCGGCCACCTGGTTGCCATGACGGGCGATGGGACAAACGATGCTCCGGCACTGGCTCAAGCCGACGTTGGGGTGGCAATGAACACGGGCACTCAAGCGGCAAAGGAAGCCGGGAACATGGTCGACCTCGATTCAAATCCGACCAAGCTGATCGAAATCGTGGAAATTGGAAAGCAGTTGCTGATCACCCGCGGTGCACTCACCACGTTCAGCATCGCCAATGACGTGGCGAAATACTTTGCTATTTTGCCAGCGATGTTAGTGGGCGCATTCCCGCAGATCTCTCCGCTGAACATCATGTTCCTGAAATCGCCGGGCAGCGCGATTTTAAGCGCGGTGATCTTTAATGCAGTGATTATTATCGCCTTGATTCCGCTCGCGCTGAAGGGAGTAAAATTCCGCCCGCTCGGCGCGGCCAAAATCCTGGCGCGAAACCTTCTTATTTACGGCTTGGGAGGAATCATCCTGCCGTTTATTGGCATCAAGCTAATCGACATGGTCATCACGACTATTGGTCTTGCTTAATCAGAAAGAATCCTAATTATGAGAACGTTTCTTAAAGAACTCTGGACGTCGATCGTTGCCACGGTCGTCCTTTGTGTGGTGGTCAGCGGTGTCTACCCGGTATTAATTTGGGGAGTTGGCCAAGTATTGTTTCCGCATCAGGCAAATGGCAGCCTGGTCCAGAACAATGGCCAGATTGTCGGCTCGGAATTGTTAGCTCAGGGATTCAGCGGGGCGCGGTACTTCCACCCAAGACCTTCCGACGCGGGAACCGGATATGATCCGCTCAGCTCTGGTGGCTCAAACCTGGGACCGACTTCGCAGAAGCTGATGGACGGCATCAAAGCGAACGTCGCCCAGTATCGACAGGAAAATGGTTTGCCGGCGGACGCCGTCGTCCCAGTGGACGCGGTGACTGCGTCGGGCAGTGGACTGGATCCACATATCAGTCTGCAAAATGCTCGGCTGCAGATTCCGCGTGTCGCCAAGGAACGCGGTCTCAGCGAAGAGGCGGTGCGCGGTGAAGTCACCAAAGCGACGGACAATCCTCTGCTCGGTATTGGCGGTGATCCCGGAGTGAACGTGTTGAGGCTAAACCTGGCGCTCGACGCACTCACCCCAAAGGGCGCCCTAGCAGAAAAGAAGCCTTAGTTTTTACGCCTGCGATGCGGTCGGCCTGCGCGATCCGGCGGTTTCCGGACCCGCGGGCCGAACTGGTTGGCCTAATTTTCAACCCAGATCATATGCCAGTTGCCGAAAATCCCAATCTGAAGCCCACGGCGGATGACTTTTTAACGATCATCCGCCGGCAGCAGCTCGGTAAACTGAAGATCTACCTCGGACCGTGTCCTGGAGTTGGCAAGACCTACCAAATGTTAGTCGAAGGGAATCGGCTCCGAAGACAAGGCGTGGATGTCGTGATTGGCTATGTGGAGCCTCACGATCGACCCGAGACCACTTTGCAGATCGGCGAATTGGAGATTGTTCCACCTCTAATGGCGAAGTATCACGGGATTACCTTGAAAGAGATGGATCTCGACGCCGTTCTGGCCAGGAAGCCGACGATTGCGCTGGTCGACGAGTTGGCACATACGAATGCGCCGCAAAGCCGAAATCGAAAACGCTACGAAGATGTGCAGGATCTGCTCCGCGCCGGGATCAACATTATAGCCACCGTCAATATCCAGCACTTCGAGTCGCTTTATAACATTGTCGAAGACGTGACCGGCGTCAAAGTCAAGGAGCGCGTTCCCGATGAGATTATTACGCAGGCGGACCAGGTCGTTAACATTGACTTGCCGGCGGAAGATCTTCTCGAACGGCTGCAGGCTGGAAAGATTTACCCCAAAGAGAGAGTTGAAGCCGCACTGGCAAACTTTTTCACCCCGAAGAACCTGACCCGGCTGCGGGAGATGACTTTAAGCGAGACGGCGAATATTCTTGATCGGCGGAGTCGTGAGGGCGCCGAAACGGAGAGCAACGTCGGCGGTCTCGGTCAGGTGATGGTGGCAATCAGCAGCCGGGGACCTGATCCTGGGCGGTTACTGCGAAAGACCGCGCGTCTGGCTGCACAGTTGAATGCGCAATGGTATGCGGTCTATGTTCGCACGCCCAGTGAATCAGCGGTCAAGATCGATGCCACCGTCCAACGCCAGGTAGCCGATACCCTCGAAGCGGCACAAAAAATGGGTGGTTTGGTAATCTCTCTTAAACATGAAAACGTGGGCCAGGCGCTGATCTCTTTTGCCAAGGAATACGGCATCACCCATGTCGTGATTGGACGTCCGGGCAAGAGAAATCTCCGGTTATTTGGCCGGGCGCTGCACGATGAATTAATCCAGGAGTTACCCGGGATAGACCTGGTCATCATCTGATTGCAAGTTGCTTACCGCCGGAGCGCCTGCAAAACAAAGGAAACGGCGAAGCTGATCGCGACATTTGCGCTCAAGGCGACCAGTCCGATGTAAATGGTGTAGGTCTGCCCGCCAATTTGGAACGGAAAAACCGGTTTCAGCTGCATGGCCTCTGCCATCCATGTGCCGACAATCATTCCAGCGAGCCAACCTGCCAGCAGCCCACGGGCTTGAAACGAAGTACGGAATAGTCCAAACACGACCGCCGGGAAAACCTGCAGAATCCAGACGCCGCCCAGAAGTTGTAGATCGATGGCGTATTGAGTCGGAAGAAAAACAATGAATACTAACGCGCCGAGCTTTACACCAAGAGAAACTACCTTGGCGACGGCAGATTCACGTGCCGGATTCATGCCGGGATCAATGAAAGTCTTCCAGATATTCCGCGTAAAAAGATTGGCTGCGCCGATCGACATGATGGCTGCAGGGACCAGCGCGCCAATCGCAATCGCGGCAAAGCTAAACCCGATGAACCAGGCGGGGAAAATCTTGATGAACAGGGTTGGAACGACTGCAGTCGGCTTATCCAGCTTGATCCCGGCGGCCATGGCCATGTACCCAAGCAGGCCGATCAGTCCCAAGAGAATCGTGTAAATCGGCAACAGGATCGCATTCTTGCGGACAGTATCGGCACTGGAAGAACTCAGAACGACGGTGATAGTATGCGGATACATGAAGGCCGCCAAGGCAGACCCAAAAGCCAACGTTGCGAAGGGAAGCATTTGTGCCGGTTTGAGAGTTAGCCCGGCCGAGCCGCCTCTGCCCATAAGCGTCTCCTGCGCGGCATGAAAGACGGCGCCGTATCCGCCCAGTTGAAGGGGGACCACGGCGACTGCCGCAACGACAACGATGTAGATCATAACATCTTTCACAAAGGCAATCATGGCCGGCGCTCGCAATCCACTGGTATAGGTGTAAAAGGCGAGAATGAGGAACGCGATAATGAGAGGGAGATCTGTGGTGATGGCGCCGACCCACGGAAGTGAGGAAGTTAATTGGCTAATCCCGGCTGAACCGCTGCCGAAACCGAGTCCGGCGATGACGACCTGCATCCCGATGAGCTGGAGGGCGATATAGGGCATCGTGGCGACAATTCCTGTCATTGCCACCGCCAAGGCGAGCGATTTGCTGGCATAGCGACCTTGGACAAAATCGGCCGCGGTTACATAGTCGTTTTCCCGGCAGATTTTCCAAAGACGTGGCATCGTGGCAAAGACGAGCGGATAAACAATAATCGTGTATGGCAGTGCGAAGAAACCGTAAGCGCCC
>Ga0210393_10001841_pt1 | contig 17617 bp, 12 predicted proteins | sample IncBWC27OmetaG_FD_160068 | JGI IMG/M metagenome (GOLD analysis project Ga0210393, IMG submission 160068) | Forest soil microbial communities from Barre Woods Harvard Forest LTER site, Petersham, Massachusetts, United States - Inc-BW-C-27-O ... | reverse complement strand
CGCGAGAATTTCGTTATCAGTAGCGCAATATGCTCGTACCGCGGGGCTTGCCCAGTGCAAGCCAAACCCTGCCAGTCTCCAAAATCTTCGTTCCAACTCTTCATATCAAGAAGTTATTTCCAGAATTGATGAGGCTTCCCAAGCGGCTTGGAACGTCTGGACGCTTGCTTTTTACCGTTCCAGCCTGCTCGGTGATGACGGGGCCGAAGCTCAGACTGCCAACGTGAGCCTTGTCGACTCAGGAAGTGCAGTCACTTTGGTCTGTATACGGGTGGCCATCGGTACGCAAGGGAATTCCTCCCATTTTCGGAACTTATGTGTACCTTCGTGATGTAGACCACGTGCGGATGGGTGGTTACCCTACGACCTACGGGCATATTGTACAGAATTGGACCCTTCCCCCCTATGAAAACGATCATCAAAACTGTCTGCTTTATCCTGATTTTCAATCTTTCGGCCTTGGCTGCCAACTTCGCGGTGAAATCAAGTGGCGGCGGAGACTTCACCACAATTCAATCCTGCGCCAGCGCGATGTCCCCTGGCGACACCTGCACGGTTTATGCGGGAACCTACAATGAAAGCGTCTCAGTACCTGCAGGAACGGCTGGGAATTACAAGACCGTGACCGTGAACGGATCGGATGTGGTGACCGTGACGGGGAGCATCACGATGGGTTCCCATACCAAGGTAAACGGCTTCGCGAGCACAGGTTGTTTCGCTACTGGAGCATCGACCGACGCCTATATTACGCACAATCAGATCCTGAGTGGATGCAACGGCACCAAGATCGAAGTGGCCGCGGGCGCGACCTACATCTATATCCAAGGCAACACGCTTGCGGGGCCATGCGGTGCGTGCGATGGAATACGTGTCCAGGGAAGCCACGTCCTCATCGACGGCAACGACATTTCCCGCTACCGACTGGGGGTAAATTGCTACTGTTCCTATACGATCACGAGGAACAACACCTTCCACGATCAATATGAGACCGATAGCGGCCAGCATACCGATGCCTGGTTCTCGGAGCCGGACTCGAGCCACGTTCAGGCGGCACATTACAACGTCATTGAGGGCAACTACCATACGAACGCCGTCGGTCCCAACGCCAAGGGTTTCCTTTTCCAAGGAGATGCGTGCGGGGGAAATTGTTCAAACGCTATCGTTCGATTTAATTCGGCCTATCTTATTGACGGAACGTACACGACGAACGATCTGACCACGTTCAACTACGTTAAGGAGTACAACAACACGTGGGTGAACACGAGGGTTGATGGGTACAATGGCTATTTTACGGACTACTATGTGAACACCAACGCCTCGGACCTGAACTCGATTTTCTATTATCCCGCAGCGGTGAACGGGCTTAATCCTTATGCCTGCGATGGTAGCGTCTGCTCTAGCATGAATTACGGCCACGCTTTGGCATACTGCACGGGTGGTTGCGGAAATTTGGGTGGCCACCTGTATGGTTCCTATGGAAATTGGACATCCGACCCAGGGAACGTGATCGCTGACCCACTGTTTGTGAATTACTCCACGCAAAATTTCCATTTGCAATCTGGTTCCCCAGCCATCGGCGCTGGAACGTCTCTCACCACCGCGAACGGTTCAGGAAGCAATAGGACATCGCTTGTTGTGAATGATGCCTCCTACTTTCAAGATGGCTACGGCCTAGCCAATCCTACCGTCCAAGCCGACTGCATCTCGATCACCACGGTTACGAATCACGTCTGCATCACGGCGGTCAACTACTCCACCAACACCTTGACGCTGGCTTCTCCGATTTCGTGGTCGAACGGCGATTCCGTATGGCTCTACAGCAAATCAGATAGTGTGCAAGTATTGACTGGGAGCGCGCCGGATATGGGAGCTTACCCGTATGGTAGTGGCGGCGGCAGCGCCCCTGCGCCCCCATCGGGCCTCTCGGCTGTCGTTAACTGAACCCAGGCTGCATTAACGGAGCATCCCTTCCTGCTTCGGGTGCGAGGCTTTGAGCGCTTCCAAAGCCTCCACCACGGGAAGGAGCCGCGCGCCTGATTCTAAGGACCATTGCACGATCTGCTCGAAGAAGTCGGGAGTGCACCCGAACCGGCTGGGTCTTTCACAAACATCGTGAGTCGCGAAAATCAGCCATCCCCGCGCTTGGGCATTCTGATCGATTAGGCGCTTCACCGCCTCGGGATTTTCGCGGCTCTGTTCCAAGAAAAACGCACACAGCAGGTTGAGATCGGTAACCCCGGAGTTGAACGTTTTCCCTCCGGCACGTGGAAAATAGCGCCTTGTCCTGAGGCCGCCTCCGCGACAGCATAGGAAGTGCCTGCCGGCTACTCGCTTCACCGCAACGGCGGGCGCACTGTACGGGTAGGCGAACGTTTGGAATTTGATCCCCGGCAGTAGTTCGCTGAGCGCCTTTTGGTTTTCGACAATTGCGCGTCCGTAGGTGTCGGGAGGCGTATTCAAAGAATGGCAGTGCCCGAAAGTGTGGCACCCAAGCTCGTGACCGAGATCGAGGAGCTCTTTGAGATCCTCTGCCTCGAACATCGTCCCCATGGGAGATTGCTTTCCCATAAGGCCCAGTGATGCGTAATAGGTTCCCCGGGCGCCATGTCGGCTCAAAATCGAGCCGGCCTCGAGGAAAGCCGACCGGGGGAAGTCATCGAAGGTGAACGAAACTAGCGGAACAGGGGTCCTCACGACCAGATGCCTTTTGACCAGAGTCCTGGCTGCCTCGATCGCCAACCGCTGCCGCGCCCTTGCGAGATAGCTAACCGGCGCTTTCTCCGAGTGGGTTGTTTGCTGGCTCACTTGCCCTCTCCCACCGGCTCGGCGACCGTGTTCGTGGCTTTTCGCGTCGGAGCGAGGTCGCGCAAAAGACCTGCAACCTGGCGCAGGGGCGCACAGCCCCAATGCAACAGGATGACCGCGCCCAAGTAAAGGGCAATGAAGGCCGCTGAAACAATGATGACGTTCTGCAGCGCAGCCGCGGACCCCACATGAGAAGCCGAGACCAGCATACCTCGGAAAATGGCAGCAGTTGCAAATCCTGCCAGCAGCGCGGCGGCGGCGTACCTTCCCACAGCGGCTATCAAAGATGAGACGCCAAACCCGATTGGTCGCCCGGCATACCAGAATGCCGGAGCCAGAAGGATCCAATAGGACACGCTCCATGCCGCCGCAATCCCTTTGGGCCCCCAAGGCAGCGCGAGCAGAAACAAAGCCGCAGTCACGGAGAATTCCACGAAAGTCCAGCGAAGCCATCGTCCCGGTTTCCCTATGGACATATGGATCCATCCAACGGTGCTACAGAGCAGCATGGCTCCGATTCCCGGTCCCAATCGCTGAAAGATTCTGCCGGACTCCGACCACTGAGGTCCAAGCACCAGGCGCAGCATGTCCTTGCCCACCAAAGTGAGATCGGCACTCACCGCCATGCCGACAAAGCCGATGATTCCCAGCGACGTGACGAGGTATCGCCTGAAGCGCGCGGCGTCCTGATTCAGCCGGCTCAACGATGTCAACGCCACGTCGCACAGCGGACCCGTCAACTGGCTGGCTGTAAGCGCGAACAAGTCATAAGCCCTTTTGTAGAATCCAAGTGCTACCGCATTGAATCGCCAGCCGATCAGCAGGTTGTCAAGGTTCTGCGTGGAGTAGCGAAGACCAAATTGCGCGTAGACTTTCGCCCCAAATCTGATTGTGGCGGCTGTTTTACCCGTCCGGCGTGGGGGGTTCGGAATCCATCTGCAAAGCCACCAAGCCCCGATCATTAAACTGACCTGTTGCGCTACCATCCCAGCCACGAGCGCCCAGTATCCCCAGCCCCTCAAGGCCAGCAGGACGGCGACAGCGGTATTGGCCACGCGGCCGGCAACGTCGTTGGAAGCAGTTGCCGAGAATTGCATGGCTCGCTTCAAAAGAGCCAAGTGTATGACGGAGGTTCCGCCAATGAAAATCGATAGTGAAAGGCCAATTGCGACATTCTCCACCAGAGGATTTCGGTAAAATCGCGCAAGGACCGATCCCGCGGCGGCGAACGCGATTGAGAGAACGAGCCCAGCGCCGGAGTTGACCCAGAACAAATTGCTGGCGGTATACCGATCCATTTCTTCCGACTGGATCACCGCCTCCGTGAACCCGGTGACACCGACGCTGACTAGGATGAAGCTGAACGCGGTTACCATCGCCACAACACCGAAATCGGCGGGTGTCAACAGACGCGCTAGTATGACCGTGCTTACCACCTGGGCCAAGACCCCTATGACCGAGGCCGAGATTGTCGTTGCAGCGCCCCGAACGGCAAGGCGTCGCAAGTTCCCGGCTTCAGCTGCAGGGCAGAACGCGCCGGTGGAATCGAATGGAGTCATACGCAGTATGAGTTCTTATCCTTACAGAAGATCAACTCGCCCCTTCCTCAGAAAGAAGGCGAAGGGACTCGGCAAGACCGCTGTAATTGGTACGACGCGAAGGACGACATCGAACTCGCCTCCAACGATGCGCCGCAACTGTCGCCAGGCTCGCCATTCAAAAGCAATTTGGAATGGATAGAGAAAATTTTTCTTATCTAACTGGCAGGGTTGGATTTCAGAATCTCGCGAAACACCCAGCTCCAGATATGCTGCTGGTGAACTGCTCCGGTGGCGATTGGCCCCCCCGACGCTCGTCACAGCCGTTGTGCAATGACCTGGCAATCATTTCGACTGCGAGGCTCGGAGCACCTCCAAGGCCTTCACAACGGGCGCGATTGGGGCGCCCGATTCTAGAACCTTTTGCATCACGTGCTCGAAGAAACTGGCGGTGCGTCCGTAAGGGCTTGGGTCCGTGCAGACGTCGTGCGTCGCAAAAATCAGTCATCCCCCGGGCACGGGCTATTCTGATCGATCAAGATCTTCACCGCCTCGGGATAGCGCGTCTCTTTTCCAAGCGTCAGCGCAGTAAGTGCCTGCCTACCACTTGCTTCACCGCCTACCGCGCGTCGCATGGAACATGATGCATGGAGCTATGCGCGCCCCTTGAGAACCGAGCAGGCTGATGCCATAGTTTGCACAATACGCGGCGGCCTTGCTAAGGGTGCGAGTCATAGATTGGGATCCATACCCGGCATAGTATCCGCCCATCAGGCGCACGTCAAACCCACAGGCGCCGAATCTTTGGCGGACCTCATTGATGTCCAGCAGCCGTTCCTGCCAGCTCCCGGTGAGTGGGTCGCAGGTATTCGTTGGATCTTTGGGCGCTGCGGGCATCACCATAGTCTGTCGATACACCAGAACGGAATTCTCGATGTCCGTCTTCCGCATCCCGCGTGTCGCGGTCATCAGGGACTCCACCTCCGAAGCGGATAGTTCGGGAGCGGCCGCTCTAATAATGTCTCGGCGCACGGAACAAAACGCTTTCAGAGTGTCCATAGGGTAACTGCCTTTGTGCGGGCCGTCGGTAAATTCCCATTCGCTGTGCTGCCGGCGATGACGCCGGACGACCAAGGGGTTCAGCGGGTTTGCGCTCGTCGATAGCACCAACGTCATCGGGCCGGACGAAAGCGCGCAGGCGGTGCTTATGAAGTCATCGATATCGTAAATGTGCTCGATGACATTGACCGAGGCAAGCGTCGCCCAGTTGGACGGCTTAGATTTCATCGCGGCCGCAACGGCCTGGATATCACCACACACGTAGGAATCGGCCACAAGTCCAAGGCTCTCCGCAAGCTTGCGGGCGTCGTCTGCACAGCCTTCGAAAAGGTCGCTGTAGATGACGCAAGGGAAGCCAGCCTCCCTTGCTAGGCAGCCAAGGACGCCGTGACCGCCACCGTAGTCCACGAAAACATCCGGAACAACCGAGTACTCCGGGAACTCCAGCCACGCCAAAATGTGGACGTATTTCCTGATCGCCTCCTCGACGTGGCGTTGAAATTTGCCGACATCCTCCTTTCCGTAGACTGAAAGCGGCAGTCGCTCGATCTCCAGGTCAGAGATCTTCCTACCCAATCGGTCAGCAGCCTCCAGAAGATTCCGGAGGCGACCGGGTTGAAGCTTTGGCAAAGACAATGAATTGTACGTTAAGCGCATCGCAGAGACCTATGGCTCTGCCCGGAGCGAGCCTTTATCACTTCCCGGGTCCAGCATCTTCGGCGGCGGGAGATCGGGTTTGCCACCGCGCCGCACAGCCCAATTGAGGGTAACGTCATGGAGTTGAGCGAGGGCCGCAGCGTGAGAGAAGGTAACCAGAGCGATGCTCACACGTTCGGGAGTGCAGTCCGGCTCTAACACGAGAATACGTAACCGACTAATGAATTTTCCTCAATCAACTCTGGGCGGCGGCTTCTCGCCCGGTTCAGCAAAACGTCACGGCAAGGCCTGGCGATTCTGGCGCTTTATCCAGAGTTGAGAAACTGTCATTTCACCTAACCCGGGCTTTCGTTCCTTGACAAGGCAGATGGCGTCGCCGATGCTCGGTGCAGCGCTCTCGACCCAATCGGATCGGCTCGTGTCACCCCAGAAGTTGCCGCGGTCTGAAGCAGCAAAGGCCTTGTCCTCCATTCAGATTTCATCCTGAAGGCGGGTACCGGCCGTCTTGGCCCAGCCTGGGGGCAGCCATAATCGCCAACAGCAAGAACACCCACACGCCGTATTGCACCCTGAAGTCGGACTCCGAGTGGTTGAAGTTCAGTGCGGCAATTAAGTACGCCAGCATGAGCCCTGGTAACGAGAAGTCCGATCGGAGGCCGCGCACGAGTTTGGGATAGCTCGCTGCAAGGACGACCGCGAGGAGTGCCACTCCACACCAGCCAAGCTGCAGATATACCTCGAGATATCCGTTGTGAGCTTCGTTCAATCGAATGCCTATATTCTCGTCCCAGATTCTCTGGATCCGCCAACCAAGCCAAAAGCTCTCGAATCCGGTACCCAGCAGGGGATTGCCAGCAATCTGGAGGCACTGCCGCCAGAGATCGGTGCGCCCCGTGAGTGTGGGGTTCCGGCCGACATTCTCGACGAGCTGCCTGTCGAAATAGGCCGCATAGATCGGGACGCTCACCAGCGCGAGAACGATGAGATGCAGAGCCCACCGCCTTCGGCGTACCATCGCAACGCGGCACGCCAGGAGGGTCAGGGCCCCAGTCACAAAACATACTTTCGAGGTCGCGGAATCGGCAGTCCAGAGCAGCCAGACCGTAGTCACGAGCATTGTACCGTCGGCCAATAGGTACCGGCGACGGCGCGGTGCCTCCTTGTTTTGCCAATGATCCAGAAAACGCCATAGAAATCCGAGGCCAAGCATACAGCACACAGCGCCAAGCGTATTCTTGTGGTCACATACGCCTCGAAACATGTATTCCCAACTGTTGCTGTAAGCACGGCCAATTTCTGGATAATACTTGATGTACAGGACCGATAGGGGCAGCAACACGAACCCGAGCCGGGCATACAGTCGTTTCAAAGCGGTGGCGGGTTCAATCTCCGTGAGGATGATCAGGATTGTGATCGGATCGCCGAGGCATCTGACCCACTTCTTGGAAACTTCGAGGGTATAATCTGACCAGACGCAGCTAAGCAGACAGTAACCGTAAAACAACAGGATGGGCCAATTAGCTCGTAGACACTTTCCAACCTGGTTTGGCCTGGCGGCAAGAACAATCACGCCGCATACGATAATCGCCGAATACAGAATTAAGTTGAGCGGATTTGACTCGAGATTGTAGCTCCCATCGTATTCCTTTGGACCGCTTTGCATCCATGCCGCAGGCGACTTCGACAAGACAAAAAACAACCAGGCAAAGGCGACCCAAAGTCCGGCTCCGGTGCGTTCGCGGGGCCGCCGATCAAGATAAAAGAGCCCGACAATAACGGCGTAATATATCGCTGTAATTACGGTTTTGGACATTTCGCGCTCTCGCTGGCGCTCAAACCTATCTGACGTCGATGAAGAGGCGATGGATCAGCTCCACCGTGAGCAGCATGTGAATTTCACGGGTGTAGTTCTCGCCCTTTTCAAGGTGTCCTCGGACCACCGCCTCTACGCCGCTTCGATCCCAATACGGTCGAGAGAGGGTTCTTTCGTCGAGCAGCATTTCGCGTACGTATCTTGAAAGGGCATCCCGATACCAGACTCGAAAGTGGTAGTACTTGTGCCGGCCGAGGAAGAGGCGTTCGAGATGCAGCCAAGAAACCAGATGGTCGGCCCGCGCGGCAGCTTGCGGCATACCGTAGTCGTAGGCGTATTCCGCTTTGAAGGTAAGTTCTTGATAAGCGCGGACCAGCGCAGCGCTAATGCGCATCGAGCTGTCGCTGGCGCGGTCCGTCGGTATTTGCTGAAGGGCGGGACGGCCTTCCGTAATCAACCGAAGCCGCACCTCGTTATTCGTCAAAGCCGACTTAGGCGCCCTGTAATTCGTCCGCACGAAATCGTTATCCAGATAGGGCGTGCGCAGGGTGAGTTGGGTGTGCTCAAGTGCTGCGAGTCCGTAGTGAAACCAAGGCGCTTGACGGAAAGCTGCGAAGGTAAGCGGGTGTATTTCGGTTGCGGCATGATACGTCCGAGGGCCACCGTTGACGTGGGCGAAAAAATCGGGATGAAACAAACTTGGCGCTAGCTTCGAAGGCTTGAAAGCTCTCCACCGCAGAATTATCTGATCGCCATAATTTCCGGTCATTCTTGACGGTGCGATCTCACGTGCCCTTATGTTGGAATAAAGCACGGGCGCCGAGATGACGCCGGCACACCCGTCGGTCAGGTACACCGTCCGCTCGGCGTACTTGGGGAACTCCCCAAGCAACTCGCCTCCGGCGACTATGACTTGGTGCGGCTGGCCGCAGGCACGGGCGATCTTCCGCGCGATGATCACATCCCGATTGTCCCGATACGAACTGCCGAAAGTGTAGCAGGGCAGCGTTCCTGCAGGACGCTTCTGCCACGCCATGATCATGCGGGTGTCAAATCCGCCGGTCAATGACATCCCGATGCGCTCCCTGCCTTCGAAATAACGGGGCAGGTTGCGGGTGAATACAGACTTTAGCTCTTCATAGTATGCTTCGTATTCCAGCGGCGTCTGTTCTTCCCATTCGCGCGGCTGAAAATAGACGCCCTTTTGGACAGACGCATCCCGACGAAAGGTCCATGCCGATCCGGGCGGCAGAATCTGCACGCCCTCAAATAGGGAACGATTCTCGAGCACACAACCGCACGACACCAGCTCACCCAAGCCGCGGGCGTCAACTCGCCGGAGTTCCGGGCAGACGGCCAAAATGGCCTTGGCCTCCGCGGCGAAGTAGAATGCATCAGCGGATTCGTGATAGTACATGCGATGCATTCCATATCGATCGTTGAATAGCAGCGCGCAACCCCGTGCACGGTCAGCTAACAATCCCTGGAAGCGGCCGTTCAGACTTGCCGGAAACGCGCGATCGTCTTGGTACCGTTGGAGGAGATACCCGAGGCCATCCTGCTTATCCGATTGAACTGTATGGCCGCCCGAACAGGCACCCCTTGAGTACTCTTCGCCCGAGAAGACGAGCACGGCCTCGCCGTGCGGGTCGCACAGGGGCATCCTTGCGGAGAACGATCCATCGCGTCCCACCCATCCGCAATATACGCCTAAGTGCTCGTCAATCCAGGTTCCCGTTACATAAAACGACTCGTGGCGAAGGCTCTCTACCATCCGCTGTAACAAAGATTCTGCCTGCCCCCGGGGCATTCTCGTGACCAGTCCTACGATTCCAGGCATTTCGTATTCTCGCTATGAGGCAGTTCGAAATGACCGCAGCATCTTCCCGTACCACTTGCTGCGTAAGAACCGCAACTTCGAGGCAAAAGATTCCGGCAAACGGTCCCGTAGCCTGTGTTGCAAGCCGAGCTTCAAGGCAAGCGACCCGATAGAATTGAGGGGGACGTAGTAGCGAGGAAGCAAAACAGGCCGAAACCCATTGTTTGACTTGAAACTAGTAAACGAATCATTTTGCTTCTTCCCGTATGTGAAACTTCCATAAACGCAATAGGGTATCCCGCGTTCAGCGCAACTCCGGACGGCCTCCGCGACTAGCGCGTTCATCGGGGCCTTCTCCCGGTACTCCACCATGGCGAGGAGATTCATCATCTTGACCTGCCTCTGGTTGCGATCGATCACCAGTTTGGCAAAACCGACCATCTTGTCCTCAAAGAAGGCGCCGAGGAAAATGCTGTTGCTGAGAAGAGTCGCTTCTAGCTTGCGCACAGTCGCCTTGTCCAGCCCGTAATGGCGGTTGCGTTTGCCCTGCCGAACCGGGCACTCATTGTACACTTCCCAGATTCCCTCGACGAGAAGATCGTCGAAAGGCACCTCACGAACGACTACGCCTTTCTTCTCGGCCTTCCGAATCATGTTTCTCGTCTTGCTGTCGATTTGTTTGGTCCACCAGTGCTCGTAAGTAGATACTTCGATCACTGCCCAGTTATCCCACTCCACCGGGTAACCGAACTGCGTGCTGATGTCGGGCAGGAGCTGAGTGAAGGTGAACAGGTCGACCCGAGTGCCGCACTCCTTCAGCCTTTGGATAATGGCCTTCGGATCCTCGATGCCAACATAGGTGTCCCCAACAATGCGGCCGATTCGAAGCAGGCGCCCAGAATCCAACAAGAGATCATGTCCAGCAATTGTTAACATAGGCACTTTCGTTGCCAAGAGGCCTCCGTTTGTCAGTCGATCACGTAGTCGTTTCTTAGTGGTTTGTAACCCACCAGTGTCAAGAGCTTGCCGAGGTGATTGCAGAGCCGGATAAGCAGATCCATAAAATGATGTTGTCCGAAGACGGAAGCAAAAGGCAGGGCAAGGGCATAAACCGGCACAGCAACCACAGATTTTCCAATGCTGCTTAGCCGGAGCGGTCCACGCCTCGATGCGATGGATCCCCGCAGTAAGGCCCTCTTCAACATGAACGAACGGGTCCAACGTGCCGGCGGGACCACCTCGTAGACTACAGCCTCATCGCACCAGATGAAGACGCGGCCCTTGGCAGTCATTCTTCTGAAAAAATCCACATCTCCGCCCCGATGAAAGTTCGTGTCAAATGGAGGCTCGCCGGGCTCGAAGGCACTGCGTTTCAGCAGAACATTGCCGGTTCGACCTTCCCTCCAGTCAACCACGAACCCCGTGGCATGGCGCGGCCGTCGCTCGAAGTTGCCTTTGATCACCCACTGCGGCGGTGTTTCGTCGAAGTGCCTGAGAACGGGCCCCAGAACTCCATGCACGCCGTCGACATTACACGTCCGGAACAACTCAAGCAACCAGCGTCGGTTTGGAAACTCGTCGTCATCGATAAACGCGATGAAGTCGCCGGCGGCGTGCTCAATCGCTCGATTTCGAACGAGGCAAATACCCTGCCGCGGTTCCGCACCGTAAGTCACCGGAACTGTTGACCTGGTTGAGAACGTCGATACGACAGGCTCAGCGGACCGGGACGGGTCGTTATCCATGACCACGATCGAAAACTCGAACGCCCCGCCGGTTTCCTGAACGCTTAGATCGTCCAACAGGCGCTGGAGCATCTGCGGCCGCTTGTAGGTGCAAACGCAGACTGCGATGTGCTTAGGCTTCCGCTCTGAATCAGCTTTCATCATGATCTCCACACGCTCAGTGGCGCCCATGGTTTTGCTCTCCCGCAAGCCTCTCAACGCACTGATGAAACCCTTGGAACATGATTTCGGGCGATGCGTCGTTGCGAATGTCAAGCGCCGCGTTCTTGGACAACTCTGCCCTGAGCTCATCGTTGTCCAGCACTTCGAGCATTCGCTGCTCGAATGCGGCCAGCGCCCCGCTGGGGACGATAAATCCGTTTCGGCCAGGCTTCAGATAGGCGATTTCCGGTGGGTGGTGCCCCTCCTCAGTAATCACGGGCAGGCCCCAGTAAAACGCTTGGTTGAGCCCCAAGCCGACGTGGCCAGGAATGGCGCAAAGGTCAGCCATCTTGCATAAACGGTTGATCTGGCGGTCCTCCGGATCCTGAAGATTGCCGAAGTACCGTGTATTCCGCGGATTCAGGCGCCGCTGCAAATCCGGACTCATGCCCGGACCTGCCAGTACCAGCCCGACGTCCTCGCGCTGCAGGTTTCGAAAAATCTCGATCAGGTGATCGACTCTCTTCCGGCCGCTATCTGCGGCCATGTTGCCCATAAACAGGACGGTCTTGGCGAACGGGATGCCGAGCTCACGCTTGATTTCTTCCTTGCTCTCTGCCACACGGGGGAATGACTCGAAGTTCAATGTGTTGTTCGCGACAAATGCCTTTGCATGGAAGCGCGGATGGATGAAGTTTTTACAAGCCGTGGAGTAGAGGATCAAGCCATCGCTGAGTGCGTGTATGTAGTTGAAGAGGCAGTACTTCAACCGGCTGTCCGGATCGTCCCAGTTCCCGCCTTTCGTCCAGAAGGCGAAAGGGATTCTTCGAACCTTCAACCAATGGATCAGCGGCCAGATAATCCGGTCCTTCATGTGAAGAAACAGTATTACCGCCGCCGGCCTCAAATCACGAATCACTTTGCGATACTTCAGGAAATCGAATGGCAGCTGTTGCAGGCCAAACTCAATAGGTTTTTGATTGTCTCCGCTAAGCTCGTCTGCAAGGACTGAAAATTCATAACCGGACTCGCAAAATCTCCTGTGGAAGTAATTATAGACCGGCACTCGATAATGCATCACCCGGTTGGAGATGAGAAGGACCTTCCGGGTGTCGCCGTGGACGCTCCCACTACTGGAATCCAAGCTACTGCAATGCAAGGAAGGATCCGTCCGTGATGCCTCTAATGTTTGTATGGTCTCGGTCACGTTAAGCCTGTCTAGACAGCCGCCGACTCGACGCCCTCACGCGACTGTTTGGCAACCAGCGCGAAGTTGAGGAGGTACCAGGCGGATGCCCGCGCAGGGCTGTCCAGCAACTTCATCACTTCGTTGCTGTCCAGGAAAGAAGTGTCGGCGCAGAAGGCCTGCAGTTCGCTCCGCGCGGTCACCCCCAGTGCGCCGTTGAACCACTCGGGGAGCGGGACGTTGAAGCCCTGCTTTCTTCGATCGATAATATCGTCGGACACCAACCCGCGGACAGCCTTCTTGAGAAGATACTTCGTCCCTCCGGATCCGAGTTTCGCCTTAGCTGGTATGCTGAGCGCAAGTTCAACGAACTTATGATCCAGAAAAGGGACGCGGGCTTCGAGGCTGACGCCCATACTCATTTTATCGACGCGCATGAGTAGCAACTCAGGCAGGCGGAGGCTGAGGTCCAGATACGACATCCAGTGGAGATCGGACTTGTCCCATGCCTTTGCGAGGAACCGCTCCCGGATCGGCGAAATGGCGTCCCACGAAGTAAGACCGCGGAATCGTTTCCGCAAGTCGGGGTGGAGCAACCGGAGTTTCTGGACGTGCGTATAAGCTTCTTCACCACCCCAAAACACGGGGTTACCGTTGGCGCCACGTCGCAGCCATTCATAATGAACCGTTTCATCCTTGCCGGCGGCTGCTAGTGCGCTCAACCCCAGGCGCTTGATCACGGAGGGCACCGGAAGGCGGTCGGCGCTCTGCAGTTGGAGAAACCTGAGCCAGAGGGGATAGCCGCAAAACAGTTCATCGGAGCCTTCGCCCGCCTGGCATACGATGCATCCGTGCTCCCGAGCCAACTTTGATAAGTAGTAGATGGGGACGCAAACCGGATCCGCTAAAGGCTCGTCCTGCAGCCTGGCCATCATGTCTAGGAATCCGATCGCATCGTTGACGTTCAACAGCTTCTCGTGATGAGATGCACCGACTCTCGCAGCCGTGCGGCGAGCGTATTCCGTCTCGTTAGGGGCGGATGGGAAATTACCCTCGTACCCGACAGTGAAAGTGTGTACTTGGTTAGACTCGCCCTCGGAGAACAGAGTCGCATTCAAACTGGAGTCGATTCCACCGGAAAGGAAGACGCCGATTGGAACGTCCGCCATTTTCCGCAGCCGGATCGAGGTTCGGAGTTCGGCCATGAGGCGCTCGATAAGCTCATCCTCCGGAACGCCGATGAGCGGATTCGTGTGGTCCCACACATCCCAATATCGACGTTGCTGAACGCTTCCGTCCGGTCGGACCCGCATCCACGTCCCGGCCTCGAGTTTATGGATTCCCCGGAACAAGGTGCGCGGCGCTGGGGTCGTGAGGAACGAGAGATAGTGGAACAGCGACTCTTCGTCAATATCGCGACTCTGGAGGGGATCGGCGAAGAGCGCCTTGATCTCTGATGCGAACGCCAGGTGGCCGTTGTCCAGCGTGTAATAGAGCGGCTTTATGCCGATCCGGTCGCGGATGAGCCACATCTCGCGGGAACGACTATCCCAAATCGCGATTGCAAACATGCCGCGAAACCGGCTCAGGCAGTCGATGCCCCACTCTTCAAATGCGTGGACGATGACCTCAGTATCTGAGTGATCGGTTTTCCAATGCCGCGGCCGAATGCGGTCGAGTTCCTGACGGAGATCGGCGTGATTGTAGATCTCGCCGTTGAAAGAGACCCAGAGGCTTTCATCTTCATTACACATCGGCTGGTCGGCCTCTGGGGAGAGGTCGACGATCGCGAGCCGCCGGTGTCCCAGGCCGACGTTTAAGGCGGGGTCGATCCAAAGGCCGGCGCCATCCGGTCCCCGGTGAATCATTTGATCGCGCAGACGGGCGAGGAACTGCTTCGTAACGCGAAAGTCGCTATTCTGAAACCCCAAGACGCCGACTATTCCACACATGAATTTACCTTCCCTTCTGGAGTGACAGTATCGGATCGCCTAGGAATCGAAGACTTTCTTCTACAACTCGGTTTTGTTGTTGCGGAGTCAGTTGCGGGAACATCGGTAAAGAGACAATCTCAGCAGCCGCTTTCTCGGCGATCGGGAAATCACCTTTCCGGTAATTCAACGCCGTGTAGGCCTTCTGCAGATGAAGCGGAATCGGATAGTGAATCCCGGTTGCGATCCCCGCTGATTTGAGATGCTCCATCAGTCCTTCACGATCATCCACGCAAATCACATAGAGGTGGTAGACAGCACGGGACCACGACGGCTCATACGGGATCGCGATGGACTCTGCAGAAACCAGAAGGCGGCCATATTCCGCTGCCCGCTCGCGACGCTGCGCATTCCACTTCGACAGATGCTTCAGCTTCACGTGCAGAAGCCCGGCTTGAACCGCGTCCAGCCGGCCGTTGTAGCCTTCGATGTCGTGGTAGTACTTTGTGGCCTGGCCGTGATCGCGGAGCATCTTCATGGTTTTGGCGATGCCGGCATCGTTGGTGTTGGCTGCGCCTGCTTCGCCGCACGCTCCAAGATTCTTTCCGGGATAAAAGCTGAAGGCCGCGGCTCGTCCCATCGATCCAGCCTTCATCCAGCGGTTGTGCTTGCGCGAGAAATACTCCGCGCCGTGGGCCTGGCAAGCGTCTTCGATCACGACCAGACGATAGCGATCCGCGAGTTCGAGAATGGCGTCCATATCCGCCATTTGCCCATAGAGATGGACCGGAACCACAGCGGTAACCGGGCGGCCGCTGCGGCGGCTCAGCAATGTGCCAGCATCATCGACCGTGCACTGCGTTTTCAAATACTCTGCGAGCTTTGCGGGATCCATGTTGAACGTCTGCGCATCGATGTCGACAAACTCGGGCAGCGCTCCGGCCTGCGAAATCGCTTCGGTAGTGGCGATGAACGTGTGCGGTACGGTGACCACAACGTCGCCCGGCTTTACTCCGGCGGCCATCAGCGCAAACCGCAGAGCATCGGTTCCGCTGCTGACGGCGACCGAATAGCTGGTTTCGCAGAAAGCGGCGAAGGCCTTCTCGAAGTCTTCCACCATGGGGCCGCCGATGAATCCGGCGGTCCGCAGGGCTTTGTGGAACACCTCGGTTAATTCCTGCTCAAGTTCAACGTGAGGAGTGACCAGATCAAGGAAAGGAATGCTATTAGGCGCGTTTGAAACACTCACTTTGTGACCTCCCCGGTCGGTTCGATATAACGCAAAACCTTTGCTGGATTTCCCACCACGATGCTGTTGGGTGGTACGTCTTTGGTGACCACGCTGCCAGCTCCCACGATCGCGTTTTCACCGATGCTGAGGTTCGAGAGAATCGTGGCCCCTGAGCCAATCGAAGCTCCCTTCTTGACTACCGTGCGCTCGACCTTCCAGTCGGCTTCGGTTTGCAGGTTTCCGCCGGCGGCGGTGGCCCGCGGATAGCTGTCGTTGATGAACATCACGCCGTGGCCGATAAAAACGTTGTCTTCAATGATGACGCCTTCGCAGATGAACGTGTGACTCGAAATCTTGCAGCGCTTGCCGACCGTCGCGTTTTTCTGGATCTCGACGCAGGCGCCGATCTTGGTTTCGTCGCCGACCTCGCAGCCATAAAGATTGATGAACTTGGAAAGCTTCACATCCTTCCCAAGCTTCACATCCGGCGCGATGCAAACATGAGGGTTCATAAAGGGAATAGCTCCCGCTCTGACAGTTGGTTGTTAGTTTGGAAAGCAACTACGGGCGGGGAGAGTAAGGCGCGGGTCAATCGGCGCTGGCGGTCCGCTGCTCCGATTCGTACTGCCACGTTGCGGGGCTGACGCCAACACTCTTCACTGGCAGGGCGAGTGACTCAGGAGTGCCTAGCTGGAATTCTCGGTGTGTAGTCTCGAGTGCTGCTTTCACATCGTCTTTCGACACTACGAAAGAAATGTTGCACTCCGAAGAACCTTGCGCGATGGCGACAACGTTGACGTTCTCGCGCCCCAGCGCAGTGAACGTGCGGCCGACCGTTCCGGAACCGCGCATGTTCTTCCCTACTACCGTAACGATGGCGATGGTCTGGTCAAGAGTGATGTGTTCCACTTTTTCGTGCGCGAGATCCTGCGCAAACTCGCGGCGCAGAGCCTCGACCGTGCGCTCCGCCACAGCAGATGCGACCACCAGGCAAATGTCGTTTTGCGAAGACGACTGCGAGATCAGCAAGACATTCGCCCGAATCGCCGCCGTGGTCGCGAATGTGCGGCCCAGAACGTCGGGCACACCCACAATTCCCGGCCCACCTACCGTGACTAATGCTACTTCACTGATCGCCGTCAGCCCCTTCACCCCACCATCGGTCGAGGGGCCTACCGCAGTGATTCGCGTCCCCGCAAGTTCAGGGGAAAACGTGTTGCGAATCCACAGCGGGATGCCGCAGGGAGTGACGGCGCTGATCGTTTTCGGATGCAGCACCTTGGCGCCAAAGTGCGCCAGTTCGGCTGCCTCGCGGTACGAGATTTCGGGGATTGTAACGGCGCCCGGCACCAGGCGCGGGTCGGCTGTCATCAATCCGTCGACATCGGTCCAGATGATCACCTCGTCCGCACTGAGAGCCGCACCCAGAATCGTCGCTGAATAGTCGGACCCGCCGCGGCCCAGAGTCGTGAGCATGCCATCGGCAGTAGCGCCAATGAAGCCAGTGACCACGGGTATCATAGCTTCGCGCAGAAGCGGACGAAGCCGAGCTTCGCAACGCTTTCGCGTAAGGTCCATCAAGGGATCAGCGGCGCCGTGGCAGGAGTCCGTGACGATGAGTTCCGTAGCTTCGATCGCTTCACTCTTAACCCCGCACTCCGTCAGCGCGGCCGCAACCAGAGGAGCAGAAAG
>Ga0210393_10001838_pt1 | contig 17629 bp, 30 predicted proteins | sample IncBWC27OmetaG_FD_160068 | JGI IMG/M metagenome (GOLD analysis project Ga0210393, IMG submission 160068) | Forest soil microbial communities from Barre Woods Harvard Forest LTER site, Petersham, Massachusetts, United States - Inc-BW-C-27-O ... | reverse complement strand
TAATATGCGATTGAATAATAAAGTCCGACGCTGCGGGCGCAAGACGGGAATATACAAAGTGGCAGGATTGAAATCGAAACGTTGAGCCAAATCAACAGAAAGCATCATGCGCACCCACGATGCATGGTTGAGCATAAAGTAGGGTGCGTGGTAGAGAGTAATTTTCATTTGTACTTACGGACGAGCTCCTCGAGCTCGGTCACAACTTCAGTCATGGTGGGCCGGTCATGATGTTCCTGTGCCCACATGCGCTCTATGAGGTCTACAATTTCCGGACACCACTGCTTACGCAGTCCTGATACGGACGGCCTGAGGTGGGTAGTCATGAGTAAAGTAGGGGTGTTGAAAAGGGTACTTGGACAAACCGTAGACGTTTTGACCCAACGGCCTCGTAGATAGCGTGTTCATTCATACCCTGGACACACATCAGCGATTTATCTACACTACCAAGCCCAGGAACTCACCTCCCAGGGGTACTTCTTGTTCGGTAGATGCCACTGCAGCATCTCCCAGTACACCGCGCCGCACGCAAATACATCGACCTTGTGATTATATTTGGGGTGTGCGTGCCACAGCTCCGGCGCCTGCCAATTGACCGTACCGACAAGGCTGCGGACCATGGAGCGCGTGCTCTGTTTCACCTTGGCCAAACCGAAATCGGCAATCTTGGCTACCCCTTTCGAAGTTATGAGGATGTTCGAGGATTTGCAATCGCGATGAATGACTGAGGGCTTTCGCTGATGCAAGTACTCGAGGCCACGAGCAACGTCCAGCATGATACATAGCTATAATCACAATTAGGCATCGGGAATGTGCAAGCGTAATGAGACGTACGACACGGTAAAGGGATGGTGGGAGTACGTTCCGAACGTAGTCAAACAGGTCTCCGTTCGAGCAGAGCTCACTGACGATCATCACAGGGGTGACACGTGTATCTTCTGGGATACTGACGCCAAGCTGCCGAATGTGCACCTGTTAGCTACCCTGGCCTGTGCATGGCAATAATGAGCACGCACAAAACGGACGATGTTGGGGTGGTTGAAGCCCCCTAAAAGTTTCAGTTCCTTGATGTCCACTGCGGACATAAGCAGTCTGCACTCCGCGATGAAGAAGGTATATAAACTACTTACTAGAGGTAAGGTGCCCGCGGAACTCAGCAATTGCAACCTTACGCCCTTTGAATTTACCGATGAACACATCCTTGAAGCCACCACTCCCAATTTTTTCGAGCTTCGTAAGCCTGTCAGGGGGAATCTCGCGATCCTCCAAGCCCAGGCTTTCCAAATCAAGTTCGAGTTCTTCGTCCCTCTCCCTTTGCGCAGATGACAGAGGGGGTGTGCGGGGCTCATCTAGGTGCACATGCGTGCGGAGGAGGACAGGCGGAGTGGCACTCGTGCTTTTGCTGCTCCCTCGCCGGCGGTGACGCACAGTAGAAGGGGGACGGACAGTGCCTGAAGATGAGGGAGATGATGCTTCGGATCGGCGGTCACGCCACTGGAGGAGTGCTTCTGCGAGCTGCGGTTTTGTACCCTCAACGTCTAGATCACGACTCTCGCATAACCGCACGAGATCATCGCGGCGCAGGCGCACGAGACTCTTTGCCGTCGCGATGGTGAGGTCGACTTGATTCACGATCAGAGAGAGGTTCCTGAAAAGGAGTGCGTTACTCACCATCCTCCATCACTTCATCTACAAATTCGTCATGGGAACTCTCTTCAGAGTCGTCGTCCTCAATCTCGATATCGATGTCTTCCTCAGCGGGGGCGTCTTCTTGTGTCGATTCCTCGCTGCCCTCTTGCTCATCAATGACTTCTAAACCCTCCTCTTCACCAACAATCTTCCCGTTGCGAAGCTTACGTGGCTCTACGAGCGTCATGTCGTCCTCCTCCGCCGTGTCGTCGTTATCGTCTTCTTCGGCTACGTCCACAGACGCGGCATCTTCCATCGCACCCTCGGGCTCTTCCTCTTCCTCTTCCTCCTCTTCTTCGTCATCGCCGTCATCGCTCTCGTCAGGTGGGGTATGTGTCTGAGTTGGCCGTGGCCTCAACCGACGCTTGACTGGTGTGCGATCGGCGATCACTGGAGGGGGCGTTACATCTCGTGATGAGACAAGCTCATCGACTTCGTCATCGACCCCATCATCCTCACAAGAATTGCTGATCTGTTTCTTGACATCGCGCTGTGGCGGTGCCCGCGCCGTCCTCGCGCCTTGACTGCGTAATCGCCGGGGAGAGGGGTTTTTCGGAGGACTGTAAAGTTCGGGATCCGACAACTCAGTAAGATCGCTGAGGCACTCGACAGTAGCAACTTGGACTTGCTCGCTGAATTCGACCTGCTTTGTCTTCCCCCTGGACCTGATAGGGCGCGAGCTGGGCGCCACGGGTGCATCATCTCCAGACAGCTTACGGGATCGTAAACGGGTTGCAGGTGGAGATGGAAGAGATCCGGATGCTGTCGAAGTCGTTGGTGAAGAGCGAAGCGAGGCTGTTCTACGCCTGAATGACGGATTGTCACCCAGCTCACGTGATTGCGGCGGTTGAACTGACCTTTTCTGGATTTGGCAATTGACAGCGGTCGGCGAGGCGCGCGTGTGGCCGAGGGAGAAACTACGGCCGTGAAGAGGGGCAGGAGGATTCGGGGTGCGCCCAACGTCATGCACAGTCACATGCCGTCGTAAACCCAAGGGATGTGACCTCCGCTGGTTGCCAGCGTCTGTCTCTTCCCCTCCCGCGACGTTGCCGTCGTCTGAAGAACACTCGCTCGAGTTAGCGCCGTCCTGTCCGTACGGTGAGGGCGGAGGTAGCTCCGCAAGATCATCACGCGCGGAAATAATGGCGTCAACAATTTCGTGCTTTGTGAGCGTCTCGGGGTCATCAGACAGGCCCGCAGAGCAGTGCAACTCTTGAAGACGACACTTCCTTAAACGTAGGAGTTCGCGGCCGGGCGCTTGATTGACCAGATAGTCTACAGCTACACAAGGAGACGTTGAGAGAACATTCCGAAGGGAAAGAGACAACATACATGAGTCCCAATCACTGGCATCCCCGTCGCTGCAACCATCTGAATCAAGGCACCTCACATGGGTATCGACCTCCATCGCTGTTCCTCCCCCCTCATCACTCGATTCTTCGTGTTGAAGCGATGGTCTCCGACGTTTGAATGCATTCACACCGTTGCGGGATCCGCGCGAGACATTGTACGTATTCTCGTTCCCGCTGACAACTCGCTTTCGCTTTGCGCCGACCTTGACATGGTCCGAACCGCTAGCAACACGCATGACTACTTTTTCCGCAATAGCTAGACGTGACGGGAGACGACGGAGGTTAAATTGAAGGGGTGCGAGGACAGGACGTGATTCCGAGGACGACGGGGAGGTGGACGCGCTGGATGGGCGATTGATGTTCCGTATGGAGCGAAAGAGAGTGAGCACGCCTCTGTGTGAGGAGGAGTGGTGACGGGGCTGTGAACGATTATGCGGGTGGACCGAGGTTGGAGTGGTGTTAGCTGTCGCGTTTGATTGCAGTCTTGAGTGCGAACCGCGACGCTGAGCCATGCCAACAAGCCCAATGGCAACGGGAAGGGGTTGATTTTGCTAATGAATGGGGGAAGCCAGGACCAAGCTGCCAGGTAGGGTATTACGGCGTTGGCGTAGGGAATGAGCTGGCTTGTTCGTTTCTGTGCAGATGAGAGTTGAATGATCAATTCAAGGCTTTCCCTGGCTTGCCGTGCATTGTATTGCCAAGTTTTGCGCGCCACTACAAACCAATAATGAACGCCCTCAAAATACGTACAAACAATGTGACCACAATGTCACGTGAGCACCCCGTGACCGCGTGTGGCGTGAGTGGGACACTCGCCAGGCGAGACACCAGACACCAGACACAATCCCCTGGGATATTCCAGACCATGTCTTGCAGCCCCATAAATGGCCCTCCTCTCCACTTTGTCCCCCCCAGCTCGTAGCAATGCTTCTCAAATACACGTCCCTCGATTTGCTCAATTCCTCTATCACCGATGTCGACTCTGGTGTCTGCCTCTTCGTCGTCCACACAGACTCGTTTTACACCACAGAGCGCGTCTATCATCCCCTCGCAGGCACTCAAGATACCTGTGTAAAGCGGCGCCGGACAGTTATAGTAGACGTTCATCAGCGACAAGTCGCTGAAATCTTCTGGGCGGGACGCGTTCCGTTATCAATTCGCATATATAACGAAATGTTAGATAGCGTTACAACGCTTTTTAATGGCTGCGATACCGTCACTGTCATGTAAGCCGCTTTCCCCTTCATCCAGTGTCATCACCCTTTTCTCACTGTCCCAAGTTCAAGCAGATCATCAGAACTAAAGGTACCGACGCGGATTGGTGCCGTGTGGGTCGCTACACGATACTCGCTGGAGGTGCTAATGTCCCACACTTGATCCCCGATCCCCTCTGACTCGCTCTCAACAAGCTTCGCTGCAGCGCTTCTGACAAGCTCCTATCTGCCTTTCACCTTGACAGCGTTCAAGTCAGTCATCAATTCTATCCCTCTCGCATCCGCGGCACTGGGTCACACTTTCTCGAGGTTCGTGACCTGCACTCGGAGCAGATGGTTGAGATGATAGGTACGTGTCACTCTTCTCGCTGTATGAGCATTTCCACTTACGAACCCGATAGTCTCATGTTTGGTCATGGAAATTTTACGGAGAAATATGTTTGGTGTTTCGCCGCATGACTTTGACCAACACCTAGGGCCGTGCAGACAGTCAGATCCAACCTCTCGGTCATTAATAGCAAGACTCGCCGGTCCTGGCCGAGCGTGGAGTACGACCGCGTGATGTGGTTTTATTGCCATTAAGTAATATGTGGTAGAGATACACCAAAAGTGTTATTGAGACACATCAGCGATAACGAAGAATGAAGGGATTGAGGTCAGAGAGGAGCTGGTCAGAGTGTGCTTCGGGAGCTCCTCGCGGGAGCGGTTATGCGCGACCACGTGATGATTGTGGCAGATGAGATTGCGACGCGTCTTCTTAACGGTGGCGACTACACACAATGGCCGACGTCCACGTCGAAACCTTCCGACCGACTGGTCTTTTGCGAATCGAAGAGTCGGTGAATGCCGATACCGGACTCCCTGAAGTAGAAGACTTTGTTCCGAATGGCCTTTTAGGATGCCCTTTGGTCGATGAGCCTTCGTCATCTGGTCATGACACGCCGACACGCTTCACGTCGGTTGCTCCTTCATCACCATTCAGACAGAACGGGCTGTTAGGATCAAGGGTAGAGTCAGGTACACACAACTATAACTTGCCCGATTCACTGTGCCTGACTTGGAGGAGCAGGCGACGCGACCATGCTACCGAGCGACCTTCCATCGCACTCTCAAGGTGAGACTGGACGACTTTCGGTGCAGCCACCAGCTTACATCATTTTTAGATGATGACCTGCCCGATATTCTCGATCTGCTCAAACGCTATCCCCGGCCACTCACAGAAATGGCAGCTACGACGTCAATGGCCCCAATAACTTTGCCTCGTCCATCGCTGCGTTCAAGCACGTTTAACGGAAAGACCGTCTATTTGAAGAGAAAGTCGCGAACGATTGGAGTTTCGGTGCGTATCCCAGAACACAAGGCATACACCAAACCTCGACTGACGCTCTGTTGTACCAGAGACCAGTCGCGCCTGGCAACTTAGGAAATCTGTTAGACACCCCAATTCACCGCCTTATGGATGAACTTTCTGCCACTACCGCCCAGCGCCTTATGCATCGAGACATTGACTCTTCTATACCCGCAGGACCTTCCTCTTCAAGTACCGAGGAGACCCTTTGGGTCGATCGCTATCGCCCCAAACGCTTTACTGACCTCCTCGGAGATGAGCGCGTACATCGCGAGGTGCTTGCATGGGTGAAGCAATGGGATCTTTGTGTATTTGGTAGGGGAAAAGGGAAAAGGCGTGCAAGAGACGGGGAAACATCCATGAATTCAGAAGATGAATTATGTAGACCTCAGGAAAAGGTACGCTTCCTTCGAGGGATAGTCATCTGGATCTCCGAGTCATTGAGTTGCCGATGATAGATATTGCTATTGTCTGGACCTCCCGGACTGGGGAAGACTACTCTTGCGCACGTCGTTGCTGCGCAGGCGGGGTACAATGTGTTTGAAATCAATGCTAGGCATGTTTCTTCCTCTCTTGGGCTGAACTTAGTCCTGAGGGCGCTCTTCAGCGATGCACGATCAGGCCAGGTCGTAGACGAGCGCATACGTCCGGCGCTGGAATCGGGATATGGGGTCGGAAGCTCAAAGCCCGTCCTTGTTGTCATTGATGAGATCGACGGAGCCACTGGCGACAATGTGAGCCCCGAGAATCTCATGCCTGAGATGTGTATTGAGCTACCTCTAGACCCACGGATTCATTAACAAACTCGTCCAACTCACCTATGAAAAAACAAACAAGTCTCGGGGTAAGAAGAAGGGGGATAAAGGGAAGCAAGCCCTTCGACGCCCAATCATTTGCATATGCAACGATCTATATGCGTCGTCGTTGGCCAAACTGCGACCGTTAGCACGTATAATTCGCTTCACGCGTCCTGCCGACATACATGTTATCAAACGGCTGCAAGATATTTGTGACATAGAAGGTCTCAGAACTGACTCGAGAGCGTTGAGCACACTGGTTGGAATAGCCCTAGGCGATTTGCGCGGCTGCCTGAATACTCTCCAGGTAATTTTAGTTCAACCTATCGCTGTAGCTCGCATGACCTGACCGCTATCTCTCCAGTTCATCAAGACACGATGTCGAGATGTAACAGAGCAGATAGTTCGCAGTGCCACAACAGGCATGAAAGAAGCAGACACGAATTACCTTAACGTCCTGACCGACTTATTCTGTCCCATGAGCAAGAAGCGCGTCAAGGAACGTGGTCTGTGCGAAGCTGACGAGAATAAGTACGTAGAGCGTCTCAGTCATGCTCTCGACGCAACCGGCACGCTGGACCGCGTTGCCTTGGGTTGCTTCGAGCATTACGCGAATCTCCGCCAACACGATGCCACGTTCGCAAGGTACAAGAAAGCAAATGAGTGGCTGGTCGCGTATGACGTCCTCTCGGGAACCATGCGTACCGAGAGGGAGTATGGCGTGCTGCAGTACCTCTCGTATACCCTCGTGCCGTTCTTTCCGCTCTTCCAGGAGCGGGGCGGGCCACGCGTGGAACGACCGAAGGCGGACTGGGAGGTGGGCTTTACATACGACGATGCTTGCTTTGCTTGAGTAGCCATGGCTAACGCATAGCGTAGTGGCATGTCAAGACGCGCGCAAACGAGGAGTTATACAAATCTCTGGCACGAGCAGTGTGTACAGGTAACGCGCGCTTGACAGGAAACGTCCGCGACCTTGTGAGAGAGCCCGTACTGATCCTCGAATTCGCCCCACTTCTCAACCGCATCATCGCTCCGCCTATTCGTCCTGTGCGTAATTTGACCCACCTTGCGTAATGATGAGGAAGGGTAACATGTTGCACAATACAGGTCAATAGCCAGGTGATCCGACCGGAAGAGAAAGCCATGCTCACCCGCCTTGTGAACATCATGGTCACTCTCGAGCTGCGTTTTGTGCAAGAAAGATCTGAGGATGGACAACTCGTATATAGGCTTGATCCGTAGGTTTTTGGACTTTGCTCGGGTAGACATAGATACCGGTGCTGATGCTCGTCCACAGGCCGGTGGATTCATTCGTGACGTACGACGGCAAGCGCGCAACAGATATCGCCCCGCCACGCTATGCCGTGCGACACCTTGTTGCCATGGAGGTCAGTTCACGTTGACACACCCCCAGGGAGATCCCTCTCACTGATTGCTCCCATAGATCAATGGTCAGCTCGCCGTCCGTCACGCGGAGGCTATTGAGCGAACGAAAGCGACAAAACCGTCTATCTTTGGTGGCACAAGAGAGGCCAAAGGCGTAGACGAGAATGATCCTCCGCGAGAAGAGGGCGACGGGACGTTCGTATCTTCCTCTGTCGCGCACGAGCCACCGCGGAAGCGAACTAAGACGACAGCTGCCGATATGGACGCCATGGAAAAGGTCAGCCCCCTTATCCTTCTCCTGTGCGACCTAGCACCGACCTTGACCTAAAAATGTACATAGCCCCCGCTGGACTTCTTCGGACGGCCAATAGTGACAACCAAAGCTGAGAAAAACAAACCTCCGTCCTCGCGGAAGAAAGCAACAGCCACGTACCGCGTATCATTCAAATTCAAGGAGGGTAATTCCGCAGCAGTGCGCAAGCCAGTGAAGATGGCATCCTTCCTGTGACCCTTTATTCATGCATTTTCCCAGGATTTCTGATGTTGGGATTGTAGCACCATTCATTCATTTACCTGTTTGAGAATGTTGGCGTTGGAACAGTGTTGGAACAACCAAAGGCGCCGCGTCTTCGTGACTGCACTGAAATGAAATGAAAATAGAGATAAAAACCAGCGAAACCTTCGATGACACCTTCAGCCAACATTAACCGTGACCTTCTAGATGGTGCACTGGCAGTTGCTGAGATTCAAGAAAGCCCTCAACGGGTTCAGCATCGACCACTGGTGCTTGACCAAACTGCGAGGCGTTCTCGTACACGAACACCCTAGATTGATTAATGATTCGCGGGGCGGAGGACGGGCCGTTTCCTGGGCGTATGCGCGCGCGGCGTCGCTGTCGTTCATCCAACCTGTCTCCCAGGGCATAACAACGAAAATTCAGCACGAAACGTCTGATTTCTATATCTGAGTGATTTCGGTCTCCCAGCCATGTCTACTAGCGATTCAGGAAATTCCAATACGAAGGAATGGGTACTTGAACCGGAGGCCGAGTACAGATTTGAGCTCGATCCTGGAACCTCTCTAGCTATCAAGGTACGCCCACGGTCTGACGTCGATTACGCGAATATGCGACTACGATCAATAATGCTGCCTAGGTTTTGAAAGGGCACGCCGAAGTTTTCGGCGCAGAGTTCGCCGATGGTAAATACTATCTCTTCGGTCACGAATGCAAGGCGGCCGTCTTCACCTGGCAAGGCTGCACGATCGAGATGAGTCCCTCTCTCCTTGTCATTTACCACGAAACCGTATCGATCTTCGAGTACGTCACAGGAATACCGTCGACCGACTACGTCTCGGAAGAGACACCCATGAACGCGTACGCGAACGTCCACCTCGCCCTGGAAAGGATGCGCGTGCGCGCCTTGAGCTCCCAACGGGGCTCCCCCCTGCCTCCCGGCCCAGACCAGGAAGCGGATTCGGAGCCACCGCGGGTCCTCGTCCTCGGGCCAGAAAATTCCGGCAAGACGACCGTGTGCAAGATCCTCGCCAATTACGCCGTCCGCGCCGGCCAGGGTTGGGCCCCCATGTACGTGAACACCGACCCGAGCGAGGTGGGTGGTTTTATGTACCTTGGCTCTCGGGTGCTTACACTAGAGGTAAGTAGGGTGGGTGGACCGTCCCGGGAACGATCTCTGCCGTGTCCGTGACCGCGCCGCTTGGTACCGCTTCACCTGCAAACCCCTTGGGCGCGGCCGCAACATCGGCACCGACCATCCTATCCTCCAACGCGCTTCTCCCGTTGGTCTACTGGTATGGCCACCCTGAGATCAAGCGGAATCCGCTCCTGATGGACCGCCTCATCCGCAACCTGGGTGAAAACGTCATGGAACGGCTTGATGACGACTCGGAACGTTAGTTTTGCTCAGTTCCACAGCGGAAATTTACGTTTTTGAACCGTTGCTTAGGCCGTGTCTCGGGTATAATTGTCGATACTCCGTCGAGTTTTGCCTCGTCTCCTTCGAGCGCCTCAGCAGCAGCACCGGACCATCGACAGACGCTGATTAGAGCGTGTGTGGACGCTTTTCGTAGTAAGTCATCAATCCCTGGAAACACCTTTTTGAATGGCTGTTCATTGGAATCCTCAGTCAACGTGATCCTCGTCGTAGGACACGAGAAACTGAACGTCGAGATGCAACGCACGTACGGCAATCGAATGACGGTCGTGAAAATCCCCAAATCGGGTGGCGTATGTGCTCTCTCTCTCTTGGGACTTGCGGGTTTCCGTTCTCAGCCCCAACACGTCGTCCGTTTCAGGTCGTCGAGCTCGACTTGCAATATCGACAGCGCGTCCATGCCCAGCAACTGCACACCTACTTTTACGGCCAGACGATCGCGCCTCCGCGCGGGCTATCGGCCTCAGCGATCGGCGATGCGGATTTCGACGGAAAGCTCGCGCCGAGTAGCTCCGTCGTCCCGTTCGGCGAGCTCTCCTTCCTGCGCATCGGCGAAAGTGAATTACACGCGCCCTTTTCTCTCTCTCTCTTTGCCACTCAATCGGCTCACGACGTCCCCCGTCCTCTCTCTCCTCTCCAGAATCGATGGCCCCGTCGTCCGCGCTCCCGATCGGCGCGACGCGTACCGTGAACGAGATGCAGCCCATTTCGCTCGACCCTGCCTCGCCCGGCTCGGGTCTGCTCAACGCGATCGTCGCACTTCTTGCCCTCCCCACGCATCCCGAAGAGATGGAGCGCTACGACGAAGAGGTGCTCGATTTACCCGTCTCGGGTTTTCTCGCCGTGTTCGTGTCCCCTGTCCCCCGTTTTTCGTCGTTCTGATTGAGGGCTAAAGAACCAACCTCGATATGCACAATCGAAAGCTGACGATCCTGTCGCCGAGCCCTGGAACATTTGCAGGAAGGACGGCTGTCGTAGGATCATTCGAGTGGTCAGAACCTTAGATACTTGTTACTTTTCAAGCATTCCTTCGAAAACATGGCCAGTTGCTTAATGATTGGACTACTTGTTATGATCGCCACCATGCGACCCCGAAGATACTGGGACTTGAGGGGTGAAAATCGGACGACAGAAATAAACAAAAAGAGTGTCTAGATTAAGAGACGTCTTGTTGTACCGGCTTCTGTGAGAGGACACTATAGCAAGACACCAAGTCCACGAAGATGTTCGTAGAGCGGAATACACTGTTTACTAGAGTCTCGACAAGTCTCTGCCCCAAACACCTCTGGGAAGAAAATAACAATCAGTTCGAATCTCTGCTACGTATAATGATGATGCAACGCACCGCACGATCCAATCGATCATTAACAACGCCCTCGTCCTCATGGACACCTGCTCGCTCCAATAGATACTGCGCCACGCATACATGGCTATGAGCCCTCCTGTGAAACTTAGCCGGCCAAGGTCGAATACCGCAGCGTTGCCAATATATGCGAGTGAGCCAAGATGACGATAGATGAAAGGCCCCGTGACGGCCTCATCGACATCTGCTGAGAGGTCATTGGCAAGCAAGGTATCACGCTTGGTGGAAAGGAGATGCAGTTTGTGGCCGAGGTATTTCCCTTGTTGAGAAGCCACCTGTGCGGTCTGCCAGGAGTGAGAACAAGTCGAAGGTACCCCGGTAGCGGAGTGATGCGCTTACTGCGGGAAGAGCAGTGATTTTATTCCCAATCTCTTGCAGAAGCACGGCAAGGTCGTTCAGGTTCAGCTTGTCGTCGGCATCCGAATCGTACAGGTCAAATAGGGCGCGAACCTAGAACGCCCTTATTAGCGATGAAGCAGCATTAGCTTTTTAACACGAACTTTCTCTAGGTGATCCGCAGCCATGGGTATTTTTTTCTTGATCCGCTTAACTGGTGATGCCGGTGATGCTTGGTGAGTATTCGGTGGATTCGGGGATTCTGACTCACCCATGATCTGCCATCCGTCAAAGTCGATCTTACCGTCTTGATTCCGGTCAGCCTCCTCGACAAGTTCTAATAAATGGGACACGACGGAGGTCTCAATCTGTAGACAGCGTAAGCTTATTACGTTTCTGCATGATAGTATCGTTCTCACCGTAGCGCAATCTCCGATGGCATATACGGTCCCCAGGGGGGCACCCTTCACACGGAGGTGTGCATCGACCTCAATGGCCTTTTTGTGAACTTGGTTCGGTAAGAGGCTGGATACACGGGCAGTAAACGGGTTCATAGCAATTCCGGTTGACCATAACACGAAATTTGAAGGAATACTATGTTCAACAATTTCGCCAGTTTCTGGGTCCTTGGTGGTGTAAACGACATGGTCCGGCCGTACTTCCCTTACACTGAAAGACGCTTGTTGATAGAGGATCAAGACCGATCGACACAAGGAGCCTACCGTGCGGAAGTAATCAGCTCAACACCGTCACGTTGGAATTTTTCTTCGGCGTATTTTGATATTGCTTCAGAGTACTGAGCAAGTAAGATTAGTAGATACGACCAGATCTTAGTTTGTCGCGCACTGTGTTCAGAATATGCCCTCGGGATTGAATGACATGAATGGAAACTTCTTTCCGGCATATCTTTGGAAACTACGAAATTGTCACCATACTGTTACGTGTCAAGTGAGGAATTTAGAACTCACATAATTGATAATATCTTCTTGGCACAGATCGAAGATTTCCTAATATGAATATGAGCGAGCGACGTGAGTGTGCGAGGAAGCGGGAGCGCACAGCTGCTGTTTCAACCCCAGTTGGACCACCTCCACAAACCACGAAGCTGAGCAGCCGCTTACGTTCTTCTTCAGTGGTTGACGGGAGTGAGGAAATCTCGAAGTTATCTGCGATACGAACAGATGAACGAGTGGGTTTTGTGGAAGTCGAAAAAGGTATTACCTAGGATGCGACGACGTATGGCCCGCGCATCTGCGATCGTTTTGAGCTGGAAACAGTTTTCAAGACCGGGGACACCATGGGTGCTGGATACTGAGCCAACAGCTATAACGAGCTTATCATAGCTAGAGAAAGCAATTGAGTTTGATGAAACTCTTAGAATAAAATTAGCGACCGCACGGTACATAGATATTGCGGATTTCTCCGCTGACAGAGACGGTCTCGACTTCAAGTAGACGGTCAGACATGACGAGGTCAACTGCTCGCCCATTAATGAGTTGCCCATGTAGACGGGCTATGATCTTTCGAAGGGATTCAACGAGGGAGCGAACAGCGACTGTGCCAACAGCAGCAGCTGGAAAATACACGTGCCATCAGGAAAATATATCTCCTGCTAGGAGTACTCCACGAGTAGACTCACATGGAAGGAGGGGGGTAAAAGTCGTAAATGTGTCGGAGGAAACGATCGTCACGTGATAATCGTCAGGATGGATGCTGTCCAGCACGCTAACGGCCTGGCGAGATCTATGTTATAAGAGGGTGGATGTGAAGGAAATTGACGCACACCCCAGCCTCCGCCAACTATCACTAATCTCGGCTTACCCTTGACGGGCACGAGGGAATCGTCGTCGTCTTCATCTCCAATGAGCACACTTGCAACAGGAAGGTTCTTTGGCCCACCACGTGTGGGGTGCAGTGCTAGAGGTGATACGGGGACACGATCTACGTGCCTGTCTGAGTATGTGAAAACATCATGGATGAACACCCCTCCGATAACGACCGAAAGACCGAGAACTGCAGAAAAACAAGTGAAAGCTGTATACTTGACAGCTCTACGACTGTAACGTAGAAATTGACTGGGCCGAGACGGAGTTGGAGTTGGCGGTACGGATAAGAAACGGATGCCATGTGGGCACAGACGAGAACGGACGTCAATTCGGCGAAGGGGGAAGTGAGACCTCTGTATGCAACGAGGTATCATGGTCCGGTCCCTTCACTACACAGTGTGCACGAACTGAGCCGTAGCTTGTGTGCTGGTCTGGGAGACAGCTATTCAGGAGAGTTGGAAGTGGGGTGTACAGTAGGAACTTCGAAGAGCCTTCAAGCTAGCTTCAAGCTTCAACGTTCAACCGCTGTATCATCGTCCACCCACATGGCGCTATTTGGCATGATGTCATTGGCGCACTCCGAATGCTCGGCTTCATCACTTTTTTCCACATTGCGCGGAATATACGACCTCGTACAGCAGGGCCCAACTCCAGGATCTTAAATTATCAATTGTCGCACAGAAGATATGCGCAACCAACATTGAATCACTGTCGTCCCATGTCCAACTTTTTCGGGCCAAGCCGGGTACTGTCGGAGTTTATTCTGAGTCTGAATACCAAATACTTGCTCGCTCGCACTGGTTGGTCCGAGTTCTTTAGCGTATCCCACAGCTTTTCTCCGTCGTTAGTTGTCGTCGCTGCCTTATACGATGCTCACTTCTCGCGGCGTCACTCGTCTTTCCCGCAGAGCGGTGAACAGTGCAAAGCGAACCAACGCTCTCTTCTCTACCTCGGCATCTCCAATCGTTGCAAGGGCCGGCCTTTCTGCCTCTGCTGGCACTCAATCCAGTTTACGTCCCACGCGCTTTGCATCGTCTACTCCTGGTATGTCCGTTTCTTCGACTTGTTTGATGAAATATCCTAAACCGCCCCATTTTTTTGTATTTTTTACGCTTCTCAAAAACCTGGCTGACACGTAATTCTCCGCTCAGTACGGTCGTACGCGACAGAGTCGAAGGCTATTGTTGGCCATGTCAAGACAGTCATCGGCGCTGTCGTCGACGTTCAGTTCGATACTGATGACCTGCCTCCAATTCTTAATGCCCTCGAAGTCCAAGACTTCCGTGGTGGCCGCCTAGTTCTTGAGGTCGCTTCCCACTTGGGTGAAAACTCTGTCCGTACTATTGCTATGGATGGTACCGAGGGTCTCGTTCGGGGTCAGAAGGTTATTGACACCGGGTCTCCCATCCAAATCCCTGTGGGTCGTGATACTTTGGGCCGCATCATGAACGTCATTGGAGAACCTATCGATGAGCGTGGTCCCATCAAGGGCGTTGCCCGCAAGCCGATCCATGCCGAGCCCCCACCTTTCGTCGACCAGTCAACTACTGCCGAGGTTCTTGAGACCGGTATTAAAGTCGTAGACCTCCTTGCTCCTTATGCTCGTGGGGGCAAGATTGGCCTTTTCGGGGGTGCAGGTGTCGGCAAGACAGTATTGATTCAAGAACTTATCAACAACGTCGCAAAGGCGCACGGTGGTTTCTCGATTTTCTGCGGTATGTTTCAGGTGTTTCAGACCCGCCGCAATCTCCGCAACTCATCACGTGAGCGTGATTTTTGCAGGTGTGGGCGAGCGCACTCGTGAGGGTAATGACCTGTACCACGAAATGATTGAGACTGGTGTCATCAACCTCGAGGGCGATTCCAAGGTGGCCCTCGTCTTCGGCCAGATGAACGAGCCCCCCGGTGCCCGCGCTCGTGTGGCTCTTACCGGTCTTACTATTGCGGAGTACTTCCGTGACGAGGAGGGTCAAGATGTGTTGTTATTCATCGACAACATCTTCCGCTTCACACAGGCCGGCTCTGAGGTGTCTGCGCTTCTTGGCCGTATCCCGTCTGCCGTCGGTTACCAGCCCACGCTTTCGACGGATATGGGTGGCATGTGAGTTACTTGTTTTTCATGTGTGCTTCATTCTCACTTCTCCTTCAGGCAAGAGCGTATTACTACGACCAAGAAGGGTTCCATCACCTCAGTGCAAGCTGTATACGTCCCGGCTGATGATTTGACGGATCCTGCACCGGCTACCACCTTCGCCCACTTGGATGCTACGACTGTGCTGTCGCGTTCGATTGCTGAGCTTGGTATTTATCCTGCCGTCGATCCTCTTGACTCGAAGTCCCGTATGCTGGACCCCCGCATTGTAAGGGTCTTGACGTCGACAAGATTTTATATCGCTCACAACTCGGGTATACAGGTTGGCAAGGAACATTACGAGGTTGCGACCGCTGTCCAGAAGATCCTCCAGGACTACAAGTCCCTCCAGGATATCATCGCTATTTTGGGTATGGATGAATTATCTGAGGAGGACAAACTGACGGTGAGTACATGCCGGAGGTCCTCTTGCCGTGTGTTTATCCCACGATTTTCAGGTTGAGCGTGCCCGCAAGATCCAGCGTTTCATGTCACAACCTTTCCAAGTTGCTCAAGTCTTCACTGGCTATGAGGGCAAGCTTGTACCGCTGAAGGACACAGTCCGTTCCTTCAAGGAGATTCTCTCTGGCCAACATGACTCGCTCCCCGAGTCTGCCTTCTATATGGCTGGCACTATCGAAGACGTAAAGCTCAAGGCGGAGAAGCTTGCCAAGGAGCTCGCCAATTCATAGTTCTATCCCCAAAAGATATCCTACTTCCTGCATAAGTACTCCGAAGGAATCCCGTCTAGACGGCGCGATTGTACGGTGCTAGTGCGCCTGCATGTGGCATTTTCGCCTTTGGGATTAGACATTGCTGCAGTAATCAAAATTATTTCTATCCTTTAAAACGGCTCGTGAAGTGTGAAATATATGGGCGTAAATGTCCCAGTCATTGTAGATTCTGCATATATTTCGTTGTGTTGCCAGACAAACAAGACGGCGAAGCATGACGGGGACAAGAGGACGAGGTTGAAAAAAAGAACACATGAGCAGAAGCATGATGCTCTCCGCTCTCACTAAGCATGACAAAACTAAATTCCGACGCCAGCAGGATTCGAACCTGCGCTCCCAAAGGGAAACAGATGACCGACTGTGATTGGTTCTAATCTGTCGCCGTAACCACTTGGCTATAGCGCCTTCCTTACGTTGGTTACCATATCTAACAACTCCAACTGAGCCGATCGATAGCCCCAGGCGGCAGTCGTTCCTGCCGTTCGTTCGTTATATATCCCACCCCTCCGCGTCTGAAGATCTGAAGATCTGATCGGAATGGCCAAAGAAGTTGTATCCGACGTGGAGGTGGAGGTGGAGGTCGGTATTGATAATCCATCGCGGCTTTCTGACGAGGAAAAACAACGGGGAAACCGAGACTATTGGCGCATTGCTGCCGCGGTCTTGGTCTTCGTGTCTCTTTTGTGGTGGTCGTGTCCGCGGACATGGTTCACGCCGTGCAAAGGGCCGTCGTTGAAGTTGGAAACGGTCGCCGTTGTTCCAGGCGACGATGCTCCCGATATTGGGTTTCCTGAGAGCGTGTTGCAGAACTGGGGACAGTACGCGCCTTACATTCCTGTTGCGAAGTATATTCCCCCACCTCCTGGTTGCGTCGTGAATCAAGTGAGTTTGCGTCAGTTCAGTGTACCTCCCGACCTTCAATTGACAAAACCTTGCCTTAGGTAAACTTGGTATGTGATGTCCTTTCCTTCGTACGAGGACGTGCTACTGACAAAGGACAGTTGCAACGACACGGCGCACGGTGGCCCACTACCAACTCTGGCGAAGAGATTAAAGCTACTGTGAAAAAACTAAAACGGGTCAAACACTACAAAGAACACTACCTCAAGTTCCTCAAGCATTTCACCTGGGACCTCGGAGCTGACGATCTGCTCCCGTTCGGTGCCACACAGTACGCATTGACGGACAGTGTCGGTTCTCCGGAATGATTCTGACGTGCTGCTTTTAGGTCGTTCGAGTCTGGGGTTGTTTCCTATGAGAGGTACCCGCATATCGTAACGCAGGACAACCCACCATTTGTCAGGGCGGCTGGGTCTCCCCGCGTGGTGGACTCTGCTGGGAACTGGACTGCAGGTTTGTCGCGTCGACCGCTGTCCCGCTCGGCATCCTCATAAGAGAATCCCTTAGGCTTCCGCACAGCTAATCACGATGCAATCAAGGCTAAAGTGGACCTTGTCATCCCAGAGACGGTCAGCATACTTCGCTTCTTGTTTTCTGT
>Ga0210393_10001836_pt1 | contig 17637 bp, 15 predicted proteins | sample IncBWC27OmetaG_FD_160068 | JGI IMG/M metagenome (GOLD analysis project Ga0210393, IMG submission 160068) | Forest soil microbial communities from Barre Woods Harvard Forest LTER site, Petersham, Massachusetts, United States - Inc-BW-C-27-O ... | reverse complement strand
GGCGGAACGATTGGCGAAAGCGCTGCCCTTTCCCGGCCTTACCGATACACCCGAGTTTCGGCGCAGCTATCTTTCGTATGGCTCGGTCTACTTCCAACGAGCATATTTAGATCAGGCGGAAGCTTCATTCAAATTGGCGCTGAAGGACGATCCGTCGAGTGCCGAAGCGCTTTACGGCTTGGGGAGCGTCTACCTGAAACAGGAAAAGAGCAGAGAAGCGCGGGAGAGCTTTGAACGAGCGATCAAACTTCGTGTCAGCTATCCCGATACCTTACCGAATGCGTGGAACAACCTTGGCCTGCTGGCCACGCGGGAAGGGCGCACTGCCGATGCGATCCCGTATTTCGAGGAGGCTCTGCGGCTGAGTCCTGATCATTTAATCGCTCTCGAAAATCTGGGAAACGCTTATCGCCAGCAGAAGCGGTGGGATGAAGCTCGAAAGGTACTGGAGCGCGCGGTTGCAGTTGGGCCTCAGGACCCGGAGGCGAACTACAGTCTTGGGATGGTCTTTGCGCAATTGGACGATAGCGATCGTGCTTACGAGTATTTGCAGAAGGCGTTGAAGCTTCGCCCCGCATATCCCGAAGCTTTGAACAATCTTGGCATACTTTACTTGCGCACGCGGCGGCGTGATGAAGCGGTCGCCAGTTTCGAAGAATGCATCCGGGTCGCGCCTGCGTTCGATCAGTCCTATCTGAATCTCGCAAGGATATATGCCATCGAGGGCACACCGGACAAGGCCCGTGCCGTTCTCGTTGAGCTTCTCAAGCAGCATCCTGATGACATCTCGGCGCAGAAGATGCTGGAGCAACTGCGGCAATAGTTCGTGAGCAGCAGAGCGGATTCACTCGGGACAAGCCCTTGCTGCGCACGAGTTACAATGCGATGCGGAGGACTCATGTCGAAATCGCGCAGGCAATTCCTGGCGGCTACTTCTCTGACTCTACTGGGCGCGGCCGCCGCGTCTCTGAGCAAGGCTCAAGTGTCCCAAGACCTGCCGCCGGGTTCACCGTCGGCGTTCGGTACTGGACCTGTGGTCGGACCCGAGGTCACCGTTTCTACCTTTGCTGAAGCCGAGAAGCTCGTGCAGGTGTCGCTGAGCGATGCCGAGCGAGCAATGGCTGCGGCTAGCTGGCGGAAGACCATGGCAGGCCTGTATGAGCGCCGGACAGGTCCTCGCAAGCTTGCGCTCGAGGCCACACTCGCTCCAGCTTCGCGATGGGAACCGGTGCTGCCCGGACAAAAAGCACTTCCTGAGCACAACCGCTTTGTCCGCAGCAAGGCCGATCCCGGCCCTCTGCCCGCGAACGACGAAGACATTGCCTTTGCCCCTGTCACTTACCTTTCGCGCTGGATTGAAAACCGAAAACTAAGCTCACAGCGACTGACGAATCTTTATCTCGAACGACTACAACGTTTCAATCCGAGGCTGCGATGTGTGATCACACTCACGCCTGAAGTCGCGCTTGCCCAAGCCAAGCAAGCCGATCAAGAAATTGCTGCGGGCAAGTATCGTGGCCCTCTGCATGGCATTCCTTGGGGAACGAAGGATCTCCTCGACACTGCTGGAATTCCCACTACTTACGGCGCCGAGTCTTTCCGAAACCGCGTGCCCACGCAGGATGGCGCTGTGGTGAAGCGTTTGCGCAATGCCGGCGCCGTGCTGGTCGCGAAGCTGAGCCTGGGTGCGCTCGCACTCAACGACATCTGGTTCGGCGGACAAACCATGAATCCGTGGTTGCCGGAAGAAGGAGCATCGGGTTCGAGCGCCGGGCCGGGCGCGGCCACGGCTGCCGGATTGGTCGGCTTTGCTATCGGGAGTGAAACCGGCGGCAGCATTGTGAGCCCGTCCATGCGCTGCGGAATTACCGGATTGCGGCCAACCTACGGGCGAGTGCCGCGTACCGGCGCGATGACGTTATGCTGGTCGCTCGACAAGCTCGGCCCCATGACCCGCAGTGTTGAGGACACGATGCTGGTATTACAGGCCATCACCGGTCCGGACGCTGGTGATGTGGACAGCGTGCCCAGCAAGCTTGACTTCGACGCAGGCGCGAGCGTTAAAGGGTTGCGCGTAGGATATTTCCCAGCGTGGATGAACGAGCGGCCTGCAACCGAGGTCGACCGCGCCGCTCTCGATACAGTTAAGAAAGTGGGAATGGTTCCAGTCGAAGTTGCTATTCCAGATTGGCCGTATGGCTCGCTCAATCTGATCCTCTTTGCCGAAGGAGCAGCGGCCTTTGAGGAACTTGGACTCAACGGCGGGATGAATCAACTTCGAATGCAGACGCCGGACGCATGGCCTAACATTTTTCGCGAGGCCAGGTTTCTCTCCGCCGTTGACTTCGTGCAGGCCGACCGGCTTCGCCGCAAAGTGGCGGAGGAGATGGCGCGTGTCTTCTCGCTAGTCGATTTGCTTCTGGTGCCATCGCTGCGCGACGAAATGCTCACCATCACAAACTTCACCGGGCATCCGTCGCTCACACTTCGTGCGGGTTTTGTTGAGGTGTCGCGAGCGCGCAGTGATTGGGCGCCGGACCCGAGCATACCGCTTCCATCATTCTCTCCGCCGCGCCGGGTGCCACATGGCGTCACTCTGATTGGGCGGCTCTTTGACGAGGGCACGCTGGCAAGTGCCGGACTGGCGCTGGAACGGAGCTTTGGCGTGGTGGGCGAACGCCCGCCAGGATTCTAAACCGGCGATGTAGCATCGACCGACCGTCTCACCATCTACTACTTCTGTGGCGTCGGAGCACTCAGCAGGTCTACGAACATCTTGTAGAACCTCTCGGTGTCCAAGTCATCCTGCACTTCGACGGGCTGGAGCTCGACCTTGGGCTTATTCCAATCGCTCCAAGTCACCGTATCGCCGTAGCTGTAGCCTTTGTCGAGATTGACATCGATGAAGCGCGCTTCTTTCTTTGTGATCAGGCTCGGATCCAGCCATGCAGCGGCGGCCAGTTCGTCCCATAGAAAGTTGTATTCGCCGTGCAGGTGGGTATATTGCCCGATATAGCGCGCAGCCGGAGAGTTGCCGGCCTTAACCCGGTCGATTAGTTCGGAAGTCAGTCTGGTCTTTACAGAAATATCGACCGGCGTGCAGACGATCTTCTTCCATGGGGCATGCAAAACAACGTGAGCCGCTTCTGGATCAAACCAGAGATTGAATTCGCGTCGCGGAGTGTCGACAAACTCAGGATCGGTGGTTTGCGGATTCATGCTGGCGCCCATGAACACTAATTCTTTGGCCATCCCCGCAAATTCAGGATCGATTGACATGGCTAACGCGAGGTTCGTCATTGGGCCGCCTTCATAGATCGTTATTTCGTTGGGGAATCTGTGGACCATGCGAATCAAAAAATGGGCTGCATCTTCGTCTGCGGGCTTGGCGGTTGGCTTGCCTTCTGGCATGTCTCCCAGGTCGTCTGGCGGATGATAGAACCGCGGCGTCCAAGCTCCCAGCCACGCTACCGAACCGTAGCGTTGCTCCCAAAGTTCCGTTTCCTCTTTTCGCCGCACCAGCGGGTACTCCGCTCCCGGCACGACTGGGATGTCGGTTCGTCCGATAATTTCGAGCATGCGCAAGGTGTGCGCGATTTCGGCCTTGAGCCACTGATCGCCGGTCACAACCGTGATGCCCAACACTTCGGTCTGGGGTGACTGGATCAGCAACAATATCGACTGCTGGTCGGTCCCGGCGGGGCCGGCCGCATCCTGGTCAATGATGATCTTTCGCTTTTGTCCCCAAGAGGTGGCGCATGTCAGCAGAACCGCAGTCGTTAGTAAGTAGCGTTGGTGGAATTTCATCTTCACCTCAGGCAAGCCGATGGATATTATAAGTCGATTGCGGATCGTGCTTCCGGCATCTAGAATGCGAACGCAAGATCGATGTTATTTTGCCCTCCCGATGCGTGATTATTCCATGGGCCGATTCCGCATAAGCGTATGCCAGCCCGAACGCGCTGGAACTCGTCATGCAAGTTGCACGCTGGCGGTCATTGCATGTCTCGCAGTATTTCTGATGCAGGAACAACCAGTTCAGGCGCAATCACAGGATCAAGCGGGCTCCGCTATCTTACAGGGTTCTGTACTGGACTCGAGCGGACACCCGATCGCGGCTGCTACCGTTTACCTGCAAAAGGACGCGGCGCAAACTCTGACCACCCGCACGGATGCAGAGGGTCGCTACAGATTTTCCGCGCTTGGCGCTGGCGTTTATAAGCTACGCGCAGATATGGCGGGGTATATTGTCACGAGCTTCGGCCCTTGCGCACTTGGGCCGAAAGAGATGAAGAGGGTTGATCTGACCCTTCAGCCATCGACAGTTTCCACGCCGCAGAATAGTTCACCAGGCACATCCTCGGGAACCTCTGAAGCGGAAAAGCCTCAGTATTTCGATGAGCCCAAATTTACCGTGGCGGGTGTCACCGAAGCCATGAATCCCGGCGGGCACGGCTCCAATGCCGCTCTACAGACCACGGAAGCACTGGCCAAGGAGACTGCTTCGCTGGGGATTCCGGTGGCGAAAACAGAATCCAGTTCCCGAATTTCCGCCTCTTCGTTAAGCACCCCAGGGGAAGAGTCTCTGCGTATGCAGGCTGAACGCGAACCTGGAAACTTCGAGCTGAATTACCGGCTCGGAAAAATGCTGGTCGACGAGGGAAAATCCTGGGAAGCGCTTCTGTATCTCGAACGAGCTTCTCAACTCAATCCCGCCAACTACGAAAACGCTTACGAGCTCGCGCTGGCCCATGCTGACGCAGGTCAACACGAACGAGCTCAGGCGGAGGCTCGAACCTTGCTGACCAAGCCAAACGAAGGAGTGCGGCAACAAGCCGAACTTCATCATTTGCTGGGCAACATCGAAGAGAGATCGGGCGATCCTCTCAAAGCGGTTCGCGAGTATCAACGAGCGGCTGAACTGGATCCGAGCGAACCCAACCTCTTTGACTGGGGAGCCGATCTGCTGACTCATCGCGCGTTCGAGCCAGCCATCGAAGTTTTTGTCCAAGGGAATCGTCTGTTCCCGCGTTCCTCTCGCATGCTGGCTGGACTCGGTGTCGCCTGGTACGCTCGCGGTGCTTACGACCAGGCCTCCCGGAGTCTCTGCGAAGCGTCCGACTTAAATCCCGATGACCCTAACCCTTACCTCTTTCTGGGCAAAATGCAGAGTGTCGACTCCATGCAGTCAGACTGCGTCGTAGAGAGGCTGGGACGATTTCTGAGGCTCCAACCTGCAAATGCGATGGCCAACTATTATTACGGGCTTAGTCTTTCGAGGCAGGACGGGGACGTCAACAAACTAGCACAAGCGAAGTCTTTGCTGGAGAAAGCCGTGCACCTCGATCCCAAGTTCGCAGCCGCCTACCTCCAACTCGGTATTCTCTATTCCCAGCGGGGCGTGACTTCCGAAGCGATCTCTGCTTATAGAAAGGCGATCGAGGCCAATCCCCAGTTGGCAGAGCCACATTATCGTCTTGGGCAGCTCTACAGCCGTGCTGGAGAAAAGTCGAAAGCACAAGCCGAGCTACAAATCTACGAGCAGCTGTCAAAGAAAACGGCCGAGGAAACCGAGCGCGAGCGAAGGGAAATCCAGCAGTTTGTGTACACTCTCAGTCAGCAGAACTCTGCTGCGCAGCCATGACAGAAGGACCAGCCCTTGCCATCGCGTCTTGGAACCTGTGAGCTGAAGATGTACCCTTTCGCACGGGCGGCCACCGAATCGCTCAAGGGCAGTTCGTTGGGGCAGGACGGCCCGCAAAGCGCGCTTCAATCCATGTAATCTGGTCCCTTGCCGAGTCGCCAATTACGCGCCCAGGGTCGAGATCGGCATATCTTTCCCACTGAACACGGTCACCTTGTTTGCACAAGCGAGCAATCACCGGTGCAGTCACGGTTACGGGAACTGCTCGATCGGCGTCGGCGTTGATTACCAGGATCGAGCCACTTGCGCGAGTCTGGCCAAGGCTGTTTCTCGTGAAGTATTGACTAACAAATTCATTGTTTTCCCATCCCGGTTTCAGGATTTCAGCCGGTGGAAGCTGTCCTATCGTTGGTGCCTCTCCGCAGTTCTGGTCGATCTCTTGATAGAGTCCGCGCCCTTTTTCGGTCAACATGTCGGTCACTTGAAACCTCGGATACACCGTCTTAATGCCATAAGCCAGCAACGCGAACATGCTGCTGGGAGGCTCCTGCGAGGACTTCACGTATAGATCCTTTGCGTCTGCCAGGCCAGAAATAGCGATACTGCCGAGAAATCCTACATCGCGAATCTCGCTCTGCTTCTCGGCTACGGCGACGGCCGCTAAACTTCCGTCGTCCTCTCCCATGACAATCCACTTTATCCCCAGCTGTGGCACGGCGGCGCGAGCAGCAGAGATTGAGCCGATCACGTCGGTCGCATTGGATTGAGCGTCCAGAAATGCGTTCCGGAAATTGCTTCCGAGCCCGGTGTAATCCGTGGCGACGACAGCGTAACCGAGATTTATATACATGGAGAGAAACGGTCCATGACCCAAATTTCTCATCAGCGAGGGAGCGCACGCTCGACCCACGCCGTCGGCCCCGTGTGCCCACGCAATGACCGGCCAACCGCCGGCAGGAGGCTTTTGCTCGCCGGGAGTGAGAACCACTCCCGATGTAGCCACATCCTCCCCGTCGGCGGAACGCGAGTGATAGAGAATCCGAACAGCAGACACCTCTGGGGGCAGTTCGTATTCCTCGAATGGTTCCGAGCGGATCAGTTCCCCCGGTTTACCCAGCGGAAATGGATGGGGAGTGTCGTAGAACTTCGTCAGGGGCAGTGCGCGCAGGATTTCCGATCGCTTAGCTGGCGCTTGGGCGCTAACGGGAATAGCCGCGAACAGGATCGCGACCGTTATGGCTAAAGCTATTCGGAGAGGACCGGGAGACGGAAAACCCGCGAGAGATGATTTCCAAGACACAAGTGAAAAACCACAGCGCTGCCCGAAACCTTACGGCTTCCAGAACACCATAATCCCGAGAACCACCGGAAGATACAGAACCGACGCATGAAGGACGCGACTTGCCAGAACTTTTGAGCCTGACGCCGTTAGTTTGCCCACGTGGTAAAAGAGGAACGCTCCGGCCAGGGACATGCCTGCCCAATACCATACGCCGGCGCGATCCACTAAGGGCAGCATGGTTGCGAGCACCAGGATCACGGTGAATCCCGCAATCTCAGCCCGAGTGAAACGAGAGTCGAGATCAAAGTCGGGCAGCATCTTATACCCGGCGTGCGCGTAATCGTCACGGTACATCAACGCAATCGCCAGAAAATGTGGGAACTGCCAGAGGAAGAGAATCGCAAAAAGGTACCAGGCTTGCCGGTCGATAGTGGCGGACGCCCCAGCCCATCCGATCAGCGTAGGCATGGCCCCTGGGAAGGCTCCTAGTAGCGTGCACAACGGCGTCTTCCTCTTCAACGGCGTATAGATCAGGAGGTAGGACAACAGCGTGGATACTGCGAGAAACGCCGATAACAGGTTGACTGTCATCGCCAGGTACAGGCCTCCAGCGACGCTCAACAGCATGCCAAACAAAAACGCCTCGCGAGAGCTAATTCGTCCCGATGGCAGAGGCCGGTTTGCGGTGCGACGCATTTGACCGTCAAAGACCCGTTCCATCCATTGATTGATGGTCGCGGTTCCGCTGGCAACGAGGAGGGTACCAATCAGCGTGTTCACCAAACCCGAAATTCTGAACGGTCCACGGGAAGCAAGGTAATATCCGGCCGAAGTGGTCATCAGAATGAGAAGGTTCACTTCGGGCTTGGTCAGCGTGTAGTAATCCCGGAGTTTGGATGTCAGCGCCTGCGGAGAGATGGAATTTGCCATTAGATTAGTGGTCGCCATTTTACCAGTCTTCTACCGCAGACTCGTCGCGCTTATACCGATTGTTCCTTTTACGCACAATGAAAATCATCCCAATGGATCCCAACGTGGGAGGAATCACCATAACCAAAATGCCACTGCGTAAAGCCTCGATCATCCTGGCCCCAGCGGAAGACGCCTGAGTATAGCAAAGCGCACAGTTTTGGGAAAAGGCCGGCAAAGGCATCAGCAGCACGATGAATGCCGCGAGCGCAATGCCCATGAGTCGGATTGAACTCGGAAACTTCATAGTATTCGATTCGAACACGGCGCGCCGGCGGCTAATACTTTGTATAGTTCGACCAGGGAGCACCCAGCAACACGCGGAAGCTGTCTGTCCACCCATATTGCATCGCCAGTAGCACAAAAACCGTAAAAATCACGACAAACCACAGAAGGCTGTGATTGTCAGACAGGTGCATGAAAAACAAAAGCGCCAGAGTGGCCTCGACGACCGCCAGAAACAGCATCCGTCCGAACATCTGCGGAGCCGTGATATTGGAATATGCGATCACGAACTGCAGAGCCGCGATGACAAGAATGAAAATATACACCACCACATACCTGCCGGTGCCACTCTTATGTGTTTCGGCCATAGCCATGGTTTTGCTCCTGTTCCGTGTTAGTGCGAAAGGTTCAACAGGTAGACCAGCGGCACGACGAACATCCAAACCAGGTCGACGAAGTGCCAGTAAAGCCCGGTGACTTCCAGATCATCAGCGTTGTAACGGCCGCCCCGGTAGCGGATAGCAACTGCTACGAGCGCAATCACTCCGCCGGTGACGTGCAAAAGATGCAAGCCGGTAATGCTGAAAAACGCGGCGCCAAACAAGCCAGTACCCCACGGATTTTTGAGCAGGGTCATGCCCTCATCAATCAGTCCCATCCACTCCCGAATGTGCAATAACGCGAAAAGAGCACCGAGGGCAGCTGTGATCAGCATCCAGCGGAACGCTTTGGCTTTATCTCCCGCTTTACCCGCGTCCATCGCAAACAGCATGGTGAGGCTGCTGGTCACGAGAATGAAAGTCATAATCGCAACATTGGTGATGCTGTGGAACGGTCTCGGCCAATCAGGAGTGGCGTTGCGGAGGAATCCATAGGCGACCAGACAACCGGCAAAGGTTGCGGTGTCAGCGATAATAAACAGCCACATCGCCATCTTTTTCGCGGGAATCGAAAACGCAGGCTTCTCCATCAGCTGTGCGTGTCCTCCCATCGTATCGGCGTGGCTCACGGTGCCTCCTCTTGCTGTCAAGTTTGCTAAAGCTTAATCCACAGCAACACCAACAGATACACCCACAGTGCGTCCATGAAATGCCAGTAGTGCGAAGTGGCGTCCAGTGTGCTCTTCCGCAGGATCGATCGATTGAATCTGCGAATGACGCGCGTCAGTCCACCCAACCCGCCAAGCACGTGAAGCGCATGTGCTGCGGTCAGCACGTAGAAGAATGAACTGCTGGGATTGGTCGCCAAGAACAGGCCTGCCGCTCTTAGTTGCAGCCAGGCCACGTATTGGCCGGCTACAAACAACAGACCCAAGAACAAAGTGATATACAACCAGCGCGCCGGGTGCGCGATCCCGGCCTTTCGCCCACTCATGTAGCTGCCAACTTGGCGGCGGCCCACTTCCAGCGTGAAGCTGCTGGCCAGCAGTAGCAAAGTATTGAAGTAAAGAATTCGGGGGAGGCTGAGATGGCGCCAATCGAGCGACGACCCTTGGCGCACGATCAGGGCGCTGGTGAAAGCCGCGAAGCTCATCGTGATGGACGCCAGCACCACCCAGATTCCGGTCGAAGACGGCGGCGGAGCGTAGTCTCTCACCGCACGGAAATCACCGCCAGCCGGAGCTAGATTGCGCCGACCACCATTACCAGAATTGTTCAGGCGCGACGGATCGCGCTGTTCCTCGATCTTCGGCGGATCATGGACCGTGGTCGCCATACAGTACAAAACTCCTTCTTGTCTCGCAGCTATCTCTGGCTACGCCTCGTCGTTTGCCGGATTCACCTTTTCGGGAGAAGTTTGCATCACGTAGTCGCGAGTAGCACCCTCCACACTGTACTGGTAGGGATCGTGGAAAACCTCCGGCAGTTTGTCGCCAAAGTTGTTGTGCGGCGGCGGTGTCGTGGGTGTGCTCCACTCCAGCGACGTTGCCTCCCATGGGTTGTCGGTTGCAGGTTTTCCCCAAAAGCGGCTATAGAACAGGTTGTAGAGAAATATCAGTTGGGCTACTCCCGTCAGCAGAGCGGCAATCGTGATGAAGCGATGTACCGGGATCAGCGGCTGCAGGTAGTCGTCCACAAAAGCCTGGTAGCGGCGCACGTTGCCCGCAATTCCGAGGTAGTGGAATGGCATGAAAATGCAGTAGGCGCCGACGAAGGTAAGCCAGAAGTGTATCTTCCCCAGGGTCTCGTCCATCATGCGGCCGAACATCTTCGGGAACCAAAAATACGTTCCGGCAAAAATTCCGAAGATGGCGGCAACGGCCATTACCAGGTGAAAGTGTCCCACTACGAAGTAGGTGGCGTGGAGCATGATATCGATCGAGGGCTGCGCAAGGAAGAAGCCGCTGACTCCGCCGCTGATAAACATCGAAACGAAGCCCAAAGAAAACAACGAGGCGGTGTTAATGCGCAATTTCGAGCCGTAAATACTACCCATCCAAATGAGGACGATAACCGTGGACGGGATCGTAATGATCAGGGTCGGAAAAGAGAATGCCAACGACGAAACCGGATTCATACCGCTGACAAACATATGGTGTCCGTAGACCATGTAGCTGAGGACGGCCAGAGCTCCCATGGAATAAACCAGGACCCTATGACTGAGCATGGGTCGTCGCATATTGGTGATGAGAACATGCGAGACGATGCCCATGCCGGGGACAATCGCGATATAGACCTCAGGATGCCCGAAGAACCAGAAAAGGTGCTGCCAGAGTAGCGTCGATCCGCCGGAGTGTGGCTGTAACTGATCGTTGAGCACGAGGCCCGAGGGGACGAAGAAGCTAGTCCCGGCGACATGATCCAAAATCAGCAGGATGCACGCGGGCATCAGCACCGCGAAGGCAGTCAGGCCCATCACCGAGGTGATGAACCAGGCCCAGGCGCTAAGCGGCAAGCGCCACATGCTCATGCCCTTTGTCCGCATATCGAGGGTAGTCGTAATGAAGTTCAGCGAACCGAGTAACTGGCCGACACAGAAGAGTGCGATGGATATCGCCCAAAGAACCACACCCATACCTTGACCGGGGCCGGAGGCCGGTCCGATAGCACTGAGCGGAGCATACTGCGTCCAGCCGCCTAAGGTTGGTCCGTCACTCACAAAGAACGATGACACCAGAACCAGGAAACCCGAAAACGTGACCCAAAACGACATCATGTTGAAGTGCGGAAACGGCATATCCTCCGCGCCTACCTGGATGGGCAGAAAATAATTGCCGAAGGCTGCGAACGGCGCCGTAGTCAACACAAAGAAGACCATGATGGTTGCGTGCATGGTCATGAGCTGGAGGTAATATTCGGGCGTCATTACGTTGCCGGGCGCGCCGTTGGCGGAGAGCAAATGCAGGCCGGGTATTGGATAATTCGTCCAGGCTAAATGGATGCGCATCAGCCAGGAGAGGACCATGCCGATCAGCACGGCCGCAAGAGCCATGCCGTAATACTGCTTGCCGATCACTTTGTGGTCGAGACTGAAAACGTGCTTACTGATGAAACTGGTCGGCGCGTGATGCTCTGCCGCGTGTGCAGACATATCGTGCATGTGCTCACCTCGAAAGAGATGTCTCGTCCACCTGAATACTCGTAGACGGAATCACTGCAATGCCGCTTCTTTCTTCAGCCAATTGTCGAAATCATCCTGGGACATCACTTCGAGATACGCCTTCATGTTGTAGTGCCCCAAACCGCACAGTTGGGTGCAGACAATCTCGTACTTCCCGATCTGGGTCGCGGTGAAATGGAGCGAAAGATCCAACCCGGGGACGAAGTCTTGCTGCACGCGCAACGCGGGAACGTAGAACGAGTGCCCAACATCCTTCGCGTGCATGAGTAGATGAATCTCCCTGTCCACGGGAATCGCCATTTCCGCGGTTACGATGTCATCTTTGGAATCTGCATCGTGGGTCGTGTCCAAGCCAAAAAAGTTCTCATTGGCCTCGCTGATCATGTCGGGATGAAGTGGACCGAAAGTTCCATCCGGGCCGGGATAGCGAAAGTAGAACGCGAACTGCCCGGCTTGCACTTGAACCGGGATCGCGTTTGCCGACGGAGGCGTGAGATAAACGGTAGCCCATGCTTTGACCCCGAAAACACCGAGGGCCAAAACCTCGGTTCCTACCAGGAGAAACGCCGCCCAGACCAAAGCCTTGGCGCCGCCAGGGAAGGTCTTTATCTTGTCACCGGGACGCCAACTGGAAAATTTCCAGATGAACAAAGCCAACAAAATCTGCGAAGCCAGGAACGAAATTCCAGCCTCGGCCATCGTCTCTGACATCTGCTCGTCAATCATCCCGCCGTGCGTCGAGATGTCGGCTGGTGGGTCCCAAGTGTGACGGATGATGGGAATCGCGGAGACAATTGCAATAACAATGATCGTCACTGCAAGAATTTTTGCCATATCGCCTCGCCTCTGCCGGCTGTCCAGCCGGCCGCTACGGCTTGTTGAAGAACAGCCACCGGCATTCGGTGGCTGTCTTAGTGGGTACGGCCCGCGTCATCGTAACTGAACGACCTGAACCGGACGTGAACTGTTCATGAACAATTGTTCATTTATTTCACGACTGAAGCCTCGTCCTCGTCAGCCGGACTTGGCCGGAATCATTTTGCCGCGAAAGTGAAATCCGCAGTCGCTGGTTTGCCGCCGGCCACGGTAACTTTCGAAGTCTGAGTTCCCAAATCTTCTTGCCAAGCGGTCACCGTATAACTGCCTGCAGGGACGCCATGAATTGTGTAAGAGCCATTTTTGTCGGAGGTCGCATAGGGCCCCTTCACTACCGCAAAATAGCCGTGCATCCATGGGTGAATGTTGCATTTCACCGAAATCATTTCCGTCGCCTTCCAACTCCTGATGATGGGCGGCGCTCCAGGCGGCTGCGAGTTGTTCCACGGAATATTTCCCGTCATCGGGTTGGGCAATGGGTGGATGTTGTGGGTGGTTTGATCGCTGGTGGTGACTTGGAATTTCTGGTCAGCGTCCATGGCCAGGACGTGCGGGATATACTGGCAACCCTTCTGATCAAAGGTCGGCTGGTCTGAAGGTACCGCACTGGCCTCATTGCCGGTCAGGCCTTCGGAGATATAGAGTACGACGTTTTGCAAACCACCGCCCGACCCGACCACGACGTTTTCGAGAAGAACTGGGGTGTCGTGCTGCTTCACGCAGTACGGGTCTTTCGACATATCAATGCCCCTCATGTGTGGGGCCGTACCGCTGAGCTTCACGGTGCCGGTAATTGCGCCTTCTGCAGCTGCGCTGACCCCCTGGTTCAGGCCCAGCGTTCCAAGGCCTACAAGTACTAGCGCCGATAGTATTGCTGCGAACTTTGAAGCGTATTGTTTTTTCATCGACTTTCTCCTGAGATCGGATTGTCCTTGGGTCTGAGATGCTACTGCGCAGCCACCGGCTTCAATCCCAATTGCTTGGCGATTTGTTTTTCCTTTGCGTTAAACGCGTTGTGGGGTTGCAGCGTACGCAGATAAAAAACTAAATCCCACGCCTCGTCGGGCTTGATGTTGTCAACAAATGACGGCATGGGCGTGCCGTCCAACCCGGTCATGAAGATTTTGTAGATGTCGCGATCGGTGTTGCCGCACTTGGGCCGAGATCCGTCTGTGAAATTGTAGGGCCAGATAGGCGCCCCAAGATCGTCGGTGAGAGTAGAGGCTGACGGACCGTTTGCCATGCCTTGCACACCGTGGCACTTCCAGCACTGCACCCTACCAAAGACTTCCTGTCCTGCTTTAACCCTCTCCGGGGTTACTTCGGGCTCGGCAGGAATCTGGATCGGTGTTCCTGCCTTCTCGTTCTGCCAGCGGGGAGAGAAGTGCTTGATCCATGCCACGAGATTCGCGCGTTCGTCTTTGGTGAACGTGTTCCAGATAGGCATGCTCGAGCGGTCTAACCCGCGGGCAATCGTGTCATAGAGATCTTCATCGGTGGGCAACGTACCGGTCGGAGTTGAGCGGCACTTGAATATCCCCAACTGAAAATCACGCGGCTTGGGATACATCGGAGGTTGAAGCCACTGCGCAACCTCGCCGTTGCCGTCACCGAGTTCTCCGTGGCACCCGACGCAGTATCTGCGATAAACCGGGGCTGCAGCCTTTGCATCTCCTGTGATATTGCCAATGTGGCTGGTCGATGTCGGTAAACTCAGCCACTGCTGCAACTGAACCGTCGAGACTTGAGCCTTGGCGGACAGCGAAAACGCCAGAACAGCAACCGCGCTCATGAACAACGAACACCGCAAGAACGATTTCGTACGCATTGCTGGTCCTCTCCTAGAAGTCGAAGTCAAACCCGATCAACAATTCGCTTATGTTCAAATTTTGTCCGGGTTGCGGGCCGGCCCCGTCCTGATGCATCCAGTTATATTCGTTGTGCCAGGCGAAGCCCGCCCGGCTTGTCATAAACGGGTTGTAGCGATAGCCGATGGTATAGGAGGTAATGTTCCCAAGATTGGATGGAGTCCCTACGGTGCCCTGTTGCGACATTCGCTCCAGCTCGAACCGGCCTATGAAGATTAACTGCGGACTATACACGTAGTGAGCTTCGAACGTCGCGCCATTCCAACTTGGCGCCCTCGCCGTCGCGGGAAGAACCGTTCCCGGGGTCGCGTTCGGAAGGTCATTCGCCGGGGTCCCATTGTTCGGGTCGGATGCATTGCCATAGCCCTGCCCGAACCATGCGTTATCCGTGCCATGTTGAGTCACCACTTGGAGATCGAAGTGAGGACCGAGGTAGAACTGCCCGACGAAGCCAACGCGATTAAATCCCTTATTGTTGATTCCCGAGCCAGGGATGGGCACCCCGGCAGAGGTCCGGTACGTGACCGCGGCCAAGCCCATCATGTCGTAAAATCCGATACGCTCAACTCCCAGCTTGCCCGCATCAAAAGCCTGGCTCGCGGTGAAGAATCCGCTATAGGAGTTAGCTCCGGTGATTAAGCCGACGTTTCCGTCGCTTGAGCTGAGAAGGGCCGCAGAGACGCGCGTGCGATCGTCTGCGGAGTGTCCCATATACTCCAAGCCGAGCTGGTTATCGCCAATCTGGCCGAAGATGTTGTTGTCGCCCTGCGGAATGAAGTGATAAGTCTGATAAATCCCGCCGTTACCGGTCAGCGTCAAGATGCGCTTTTCGGACAGTAAGTTGTCGAGTTCGAACTTGCCCAACTTAACGTTGAGCCAGGAACTGCCGAATAAATTGTCGAAGCGCCCCATGACTGTCTCAAAGTGAAAAGTGCCGGTGCTGTCGGAAGAAGGAAGCACGTAGAAGGAGATATTCTTTTCGAGCGTGCCGCCGGTATGGAAGTCGAGCCCGCTGAGATCGAAACCCGAGCTTTCGACTCTCGCTTCACCATTGTTCATCCCCCCTCCCTGGTCGACCGCCACCTTGCCAGTGCTGAACCGGTGCCAGATCGGGGTGATGCGGAAAGTAACCGGCCAGTACGATGGGTTCTGCCAGATCGGAGCGTCCCGATCATTCATGAGCTGATAGCCGTTGTCTTTAAACTTCTGCCCGAAGTAGTTCAGCATCGGCCAGGATTCGTGGCAGGCTGAACAGCGAAGACCGTATTTTCGGGCGAAGGCGGGTAACGCATGAGCAGTTGGCAAGCAGCCAAGGACAAGAAACAGCATCAATAGGCAACCCGCGAGACTTCTCCGGGACGAGATCATCCAGCCCTCCTAAATGCGAATTCACAACGGCAAAACTAACAGCAAACTCAGAGACGGCATACTCTCACGTGATTGAGCATGCCCTCGCAATTCGAGACGCCATCTCTCAAAGTTTCGCTGAAAACAGTGGTTTTGGAGCAAGCCTCGCGACAGGAAGCGCACAGACTCCGCGGCACCCCGAGAAAGACACGTACAGCAGGAGCGGTCATCTGGTCCTCTGACACGAAGTCTAAATTCAAACGCGACAACAATCCCTTAAGTGCGCGTGGACGCACTAATTATCACGTTCGTTAGATCAGTGTCAAGAAAAAATAAGAAAACCGAATTCCCAAGATCGGAAAAACCGATCAGATGGCCGAGGAAACTGCAGGGTTGCTCACGAGAATCTTGGCTACAGCGACCGCCATTTTCTTCGCACCCGGACGATCGTGCCCGAGCAGTACAGGCCGCACAAAGCCAAACACAAGGCCGAGCATTCCGATCGCCTGAGTAAAAGCCTCGATAGCGTCTTGCGGCAATGTAACGCAAGATTCGTAGTGTTTCAGGCGCTCCGCGATCGCCTTGGCACGCACTGAGATGAGCGCCTTGTTCATCACACTGCCCACCGACGGATCAACAATCGCGCGAGGAATGAATACACGGAGAAAATCACGGCTCTCCCACATCCGCTCGACTTCGCGTTCGACTAAGTGTAGAAATTCATCCGCGAAGTTGGAGGCAGGTCGCAGTTGATGGCCAAAATCCAGAACTTCTTTGGAGATACGATGTTCAATCATGGCGGTGAGCAGGCCCGCTTTGCCCTTGAAGTAGCGGTGGATGAGGCCTTCCGCGCAGCCGGCCGCCGCGGCGATTTCGCGAGTGGTCGTAACCTCGTAGCCCTTGGACGCAAACAATCCCAGGGCGGCCTGAATGAGCGCCTGCTTCTTAGCGCTCCGGTCGCGCGCCCGCCTTGGGTTCGTCCCGTTCCCGTTCTGGTGTTCGGATAAGCTGAGCTTAGCCCGACCCGCGGCCTGCGCCTTGCGCGTGGTTAGTCTGTGCATACCCTTGAGCTTCAAGCCAATCGCAACCGACAGTACCATTGCTGTCTCACTCGATTGTGATAACTTCGTCTATATTTTGTAAAAAGATTGTCAGCAATTTGTCACGAAACCGGGTTAGGAGTGGAGAATGAAATCCCGAAAGTTGACAGCCGACCTCGGTCAAGAGTAAGAGCTAGAAACTGGGATCGCGGCAGCATCAGTCGATTTTCGAAAGATCCAAGACCCGGGCAAGCAGTTGGAGTGCATGCGGAATATCGATAAAGGGACAGGAACTCTCAATTCCATTCGCGCCAAGGGATACGTACTCGTTGAAATCTGCTCTATCGCCCGTAGTTGCAGGGTCGCGCGCGCTCTGCTCCTGGTTGTTGGGCTAGCCTCGGCAGTACCTACGCTCTCCGCACACGGACGTAAAAAGCACGAGGATTTCGGTCTGGGTTTCTCCACGGAAATCTCGGCTCCAGAGAGTGAAGTCCTGCAGGCGGTCGAGACCGTGGTCGACAACGGAATCATCCAAGGCAGCTTCGAGTACAACAAGGACAAGTACATCGAGAAGGCCAACGCGGTCGGGTCCTCGTCGTTGTTCCCCGAGTGGAAAGATCCGGGCACGGTCTTCTACAAGGTTCGCACCGAGGTTTTGGCGCCAGCGAATTTTGAGGAGACCAGGGACGAGGGCACGCTGGCGGTGCGCTACGTGGTACAGAGCCGGGATCCACACCGAACGATTCTGCGCATCGACGCAGTCTTTGTCGAAGATTTCCGGCGTACCTCGCACGCTTCGGATGGTAGCGTCGAAAGCGCCGAGTT
>Ga0210393_10001835_pt1 | contig 17650 bp, 15 predicted proteins | sample IncBWC27OmetaG_FD_160068 | JGI IMG/M metagenome (GOLD analysis project Ga0210393, IMG submission 160068) | Forest soil microbial communities from Barre Woods Harvard Forest LTER site, Petersham, Massachusetts, United States - Inc-BW-C-27-O ... | reverse complement strand
AACCTCACCTATGACGACTACGTGGCCATAAAGAACGAATCTACGCTCGCCGTGAACATTGCGCCGCTGATCGCCCGTGACGACATCCGCGCCGTCAGCGATTACACCAGCACCAACGGCCAGGTCTCGGGGGTCCCTGCCGTCTTCAGCCAGGTGCGCACCATCCCCCTACAGGTCGGACGCTGGATCAATGACGAGGATAACGACCAGCGTCGCCGCGTCTGCGTCCTCGGACGAGAAATGACCCGAAACCTCTTCCCTGGCCGTCCCGCCGTCGGCAACACCATCCTCCTCAACGGCGTTCACTTCGAAGTGATCGGCATGCTCTCCATGATCGGCAACGAAGAACAGAACTCCACCAACATCCGCATCTTCGTCCCCTTCAATACCATGCGCGAACTCTTTCCCCTTAAGGGCGATAACTCAAAAGAAGGCAACGCGATTTCATTCATCAACTATCAGCCCCGCACCTTCGATGAAAACGAAGCCGCCAAAGACGAACTTCACCGCATTGTCGCCCGAAACCACGGCGGCTTCAATCCCTCGGGAAAAGATATCTGGGAGGAGTGGGACACGGTGAAGAATCAAAAAACCATGAGCAAAATCTTCACGGCCATGGACTGGTTTCTCGGCGGCGTCGGCCTGGTCACGCTCGCCCTGGGCGCGATCGGCATCATCAACATCATGCTGGTCGCGGTCACCGAGCGAACTCGCGAAATCGGTCTGCGTAAAGCCCTGGGCGCGACCACTCGCAACATCCTGTTCCAGTTTTTTCTGGAAGGCGCATTCCTAACGCTCTTGAGCGGCGCACTCGGAGTTGGCGCAGCCATGCTCGTCGTCCACTTGCTTTCGGGAGTCAATCTACCGCAGGGTTTCGACACACCGCGTATCGTTCCTCTGTCCGCGATCGCTGCGGTGCTTTCTCTCGCTTTGGCCGGAATCACGGCTGGCCTTTACCCGGCCCGCAAAGCCGCCATGCTCGAACCCGTGGAGGCGCTCCGGCAGGAGTAACCGGATAGGAGCTTTTATGACGAGCGACCTGCTGAAAGAAGCCATTGGGGCAATGCAGTACAACCGCCGCCGCACCGCCCTCACCATGCTTGGCATGGCCTGGGGCATTGCCACCGTGGTGATCCTTCTCGCCTTCGGCTCGGGCTTCCAGCAAGCTATCGGGATCATTTTTAGCTCATGGGGAATCGATGTGATCGGCGCTTTTCCTGGCCGCACTTCCCTGCAAGTCGGTGGAGCCAAGGCGGGCACTGAAATACGTCTGCAGATCGCCGATGTCGATTACATCCGCAACGAAGTGCCCATGGTCAAGAGCGTCACTCCCATCTTCGACAAATATAATGGCGTGACCATCCAGCATGACACCCGTACGTTCACCAATCTTTTTCTGACCGGCGTCTATCCCGTCTACGAGCGCATCCGCGGCTTCTCCGTCGCCGCCGGACGCGGCCTCAGCGAAGAAGACCAACTTCAGCGCGCCCGCGTCGCCGTAATCGGCGACGAAGCCCGGCGCAGACTATTCTCGGGCGAGGTCCCGCTCGGACAATCCATCCGTATCAATGGCCTAAGCTTTGAAGTAGTCGGCGTTTACCAGCGCAAGGTCCAGGACGGAGACAATAACGACAACAGCTTCGTCGTCATCCCCTTTAGCTCCATGGGCGATCTCTACAACACCAAATACATTACGGGCATTTTTATGGATTACGAAGGCGAGAACCACCAGCAACTCACTCGCGTAGTCCGCTCCGTGCTCGCCGGACACCACAACTTCCGCCCTGATGATCGCCGCGCCGTATTCATGGCCGACTTCAAGCAGGACTTCGACGAGTTCAGCGTTGTAACTACTGCCCTCAAAATTTTGCTGGCATTCATCGGCGCGCTCACATTAGGCATCGGCGGCATCGGCCTGATGAACATCATGTTGGTCTCGGTCCAGCAACGCACCCGCGAAATCGGCATCGAGAAAGCTCTCGGCGCCCACAAAAGCCACATCCTGTTTCAGTTCCTCGCCGAGGCCATGGCTATTACCTTCGCCGGTGGTCTTGCCGGCATCGCCATTGCTTACATCATTTCCTGGACCGTCGGCGCGCTCCCCCTCATGAGCGCCTTCGGCGACAATCTCCAAGCCGGAGACATCCACCTCAACATCAACCTGAGCAGCCTCCTCGTAGCCACGATCATTCTGAGCGTGGTCGGCATCATCAGCGGCATGGTCCCCGCCATCCACGCCGCCCGCCTCGACCCCATCGAGAGCCTGCGCTACGAATGATCCGCCACCTCTTCCCGGGGGCTCCTGCAGAGACGTAGCTTGCTAGTCTCGGCCACCACTTGCGCACCCTCAGTTCCCGAATAGACGGCTATTCGTCCCGATGCACCGTATCCACGGAGAACGCTGGCAAGCACACGGCAATATATTCCGCCCCACCTTCGTGCGGAGTCGAGTAACGAATCCATTCGCCCGCATGCGCAATCACCGCCTGTCCCTCAGTGACTTCAATCATCCCGCTTTTATGTTCCACGCGCAGCGTCCCTTTCAGAACGACGGTGAACTCGTCAAATGCCGGAGTCTGCCCCGGCTCAAGCCATCCCGCTGGACTGCGCATGTGGGCCACGCTCGCAGCCGAGGTTTTAGAGTTGACCCGCCCAATATATTCATCGATGAGCTTCGGCTTGTTTCCGGCGGATTGAATTCGAGTGGCTTGCGCTATCAGGGTAGGCATGAGCTTGGATTTACGGCACTAGCCTCTGAGTGTAACGCGACGGAGAGCACGAGCAAAACTCTCCGCCGCGAGAAAACACTTTTGCTCAAATTACGGGCACGGATGCACCACTGGCGGCGTTGCCGGGATCCCGGGTATATGCGTCGACGGCGTCCCCGGTGAGTTGCCGATCGCGGGCGTTCCGGGAATATCGATGTCCGGCGTCCCCGGAGTTCCCGGCGTGTAGCAAATTCCTGAATTATTCCCCGGCGGCATCCAAACCTGCGGCCGCGACGCGACCGGCTGCTGCGGCGCCGGATGCTTCCCGGCGTCACGAACTGCTTCCGCCACCTGATCCTGCTCAAGCGAAAACGAATTCTGCAACACCACATCGACCGGCGAACCTACATCCAGGAAAAAGTTATGCGTATTAAACAGCAGTGTAATCGACGCAATAGCCCCGGCGGCCCCACCCACCATTGCTCCAATCGCCGTATCTTTGCCTGTGTCCGGAGGCCCCGTCACACTTGACGACAGGCACCCCGGCGGCGGCCCCGTGCACCCCGGCGGCAGCGTGCTGGTTATCGTTGTGCCCTGCGAACTGGCCATCGAGTGTCCAATCAGAGCCCCCAGCCCAAGGCCCGCAGCGGGCAGCGCGAATGCTCCCACCATGCGCCCCTTGCCCGGATCTCTGATCGCATACCCGTCCCCGCTCTCTAGAGTCATCGGTCCCGCGATCGGCGCCACGTAGCCATCCGGGAATGTCACCGACATCGATTGCAGATGGAGTTCCGCGCGGGCTCCATTCCTCAACAGTTTGTCCACTTTGCCTTGCACAAACGTGCCCGGCGGAATCATCACTTCATCTCCCGCGACCACCGGGGAAGTGGTCTGCGCGTAGATGTCGTCCCCACGATGCACGTACCGGCTCTGAATGGGATGCATCAGTACCAAAGCAATCCGGGCTCCGGCGGGCACTGTGATGCTAATGGCACCCGACGCCGGATTCGCCGACGCAACTGCGTCCTTCGATTGCGAATCTGGCTCCGCTCCCGATGGTGGTTGTGCCACGCATTGCACTGCGACGAAGATAATTGACGCGAGCATCACACCGGCCAGCCCAACGCTCTGTTGAATTTTTGTTTTATTTACAACCAGGAAAGGGCGAAGACGAAGTTTCGGAGACATCAGTGACACCTCCTGAAGGCGAGAGCCTTTCCGTCTATCGCGATATGCAAAGCCCGGAATCGGCTCGCATCCGTAGTGAACCGCAAGCCGGCCAATAAGTTGTATAGAAATTAATGCAGAATTGAAAATATTCACCAAGTTTTGTAAAGGTGCCGCACAGAGGTGATCCGGCTCCCGCTCGAAGCTTCCTCGCTAATCTCTCCGCCCCGCCATCGTTTACAATCCTCGCTTATGTTCTATCGCTCCGACAATCGCACGACTGAACAATTGCGGCCGGTTTCCATCATCCCTGAGTTCATCACGACCGCCGAAGGTTCCGTGTTGATTGAAGTCGGAAACACCCGCGTCATTTGCACTGCGTCAATCGAAGAGACCGTCCCACAATTTATGCGCAATACCGGCAAAGGATGGATCTCCAGCGAATACGCCATGATTCCGCGCGCCACCTTGACCCGCACTTCGCGCGAAGTTTCCAAGGGACGGCAGAGCGGCCGCACCCATGAGATCCAGCGCCTGATAGGCCGCTCTCTCCGCGCCGTCACCGATCTCACCCGCCTTGGTGAGCGCACCATCTGGATCGATTGCGATGTTATCCAGGCCGACGGCGGCACCCGCACCGCTTCCATCACCGGCGCCTTCGTCGCCCTAGGTCTGGCTCTCGAGAAATTGGTGCAGGCCGGAACCCTGACGTCAGTTCCCCTGAAAGATTTTGTCGCCGCCGTGAGTGTAGGAATTGTCGATGGAGAGATTCTCCTCGACCTGTGTTACGAAGAAGACTCGCGCGCCGACGTCGACATGAATTTTGTCATGACCGCCGGACACAAAATGGTAGAAGTACAAGCGACAGCCGAACGCCAGGCATTCGACGAAGCCCAGTTCGCCAAGATGATTGCCTACGCCCGCCAGGGCGTGCACTCCCTCATCGCTAAACAACAAGCGGTCCTGAGCGCCCTAACCCTGCGCCAGTAGTCCGAACCAACCACGAACCTCTGTCATGCTGAGCGAAGCGCAATCGTCTGAAAGCCGAGCCCGCAAAGTCGAAGCATCCACCGCGGATGCCACTCTTCGCCCTCATCGAGGCTCTGCCTTTGATGCTTCGCGTGCCATTTTTTTTCGCCGTGACCTCGGGCTCTCGTCCCCGGACTCCGCCGCCACCTGCGCCGGAGTCTTTCCCAGAGACGCGCCGATTGCCTGTTCCACAGCCCGCAACTGATTCTTCTTGCCTAATCTTCTTGATCGTTTGCTCATGCTTCCATCATGGCACAACCTTGCCTGTGTGGAACGAACGGCAAGAAGCCAGGAGCGTTGTTCCTCACTCCCACTCAATCGTCCCCGGAGGTTTCGACGTAATGTCGTACACCACGCGATTCACGCCCTTTACTTCATTCACAATCCGCGTGGAGATATTTTTCAGCACTTCGTGTGGCAGGGAAACCCAGTCGGCCGTCATCCCATCTTCCGAACTCACCGCCCGGACCGCGCAGGTGTAGGCATAGGTCCGCATATCGCCCATCACGCCCACCGACATCACCGGCAGCAGCACCGCAAACGACTGCCATATTTTTGTATACAATCCGGCACTCTTGATCTCGCCAACCACAATATCGTCGCACTCCCGCAGCAGCGCCAACCGCTCCGGCGTAACTTCTCCGAGTACACGCACCGCAAGCCCTGGCCCGGGAAATGGCTGCCGCTGCAAAATCTCTTCCGGCATCCCCAAGTCGCGGCCAATCTTGCGGACTTCATCCTTGAACAAATCCTTCAGCGGCTCAATCAATTTCAACTTCATTTTTTCCGGTAGGCCGCCCACATTGTGATGCGACTTGATCACCTGCGATGGCCCCCGCACCGAACGAGATTCAATCACATCTGGATACAGAGTTCCCTGCACCAGATAGTCAACCTCTCCCTCTTCCTTCGCGATGCGATGCGCTTCGTCCTCAAATACCGCAATAAATTCATTGCCGATAATCTTGCGCTTCTTTTCCGGATCGCTGACGCCCTTAAGCTTGTCGAGAAAACGATCGGTTGCGTCGACTGCATCCAGTCTCAGCCCAAGCTTGTCGCGCAAAGTTTGCTGAACTTTGTCGAACTCGTTCTTCCGCAGCACGCCGTTGTTCACGAAGATGCTGGTCAACCGCGACTTGCCGCTGGAATCGCGCAGCGCTCGGTCCACCAGCACGGCCGCAACCGAAGAATCTACTCCGCCCGAAAGCGCGCAAATCGCGTTTCCACTTCCCACTTGTTGCCGCACTTGTTCCACTGTGGAGTCAATAAAGTGCCGCGGCGTCCACAACGGTTTCGCTCCGCAAATCTGAAATACAAAGTTGCGCAAGATCTCCGTGCCGTTGCGCGTGTGATGCACCTCGGGATGGAACTGCACCGCAAACCACCGCTTCGCGACGTTCTGAATTCCTGCGACGGCATGCGCGGTCTTGGCCGTCAGCTCGAAGCCTGGAGGCAACTCCAGCGCTTCGTCGCCATGCGACATCCAAACCGCCTGCCGTTTCTCCATGCCCTGGAACAATACCGACTCGGCGACAATGTCGACCTCCGCGTGGCCGTATTCCCGCTTGTCCGCGGGCCGCACCTTGCCGCCCAGCGTATGCACCATGAACTGCAACCCATAACAAATCCCCAGCACAGGCAGGCCCAGCTCAAAGATGCGCGCATCCGCCGGGGGAGCATCTTTGTCGTAGACCGACCACGGCGCCCCCGAGAGCACAATACCGATCGGCGCATAGCTTTTGACCTCATCAAGCGAAGCCGTGCAGGGTAGCACCACGGAAAACACATTCTGTTCACGGATGCGGCGCGCGATCAGTTGCGTATACTGCGCGCCGAAATCGAGGATGGCGATAGATTGATTAAGAAGGGATTGGGTTTCCACTAATGAGTTTCTCAAATCGTATGCTCTGTGTAAAGCGCCCCGCGTTCGGTTGGAGGGTTTGCACCGTCTCCGTCAGGAGAGTATCGAGAACATCGAAAAACTCTCGAACACAGAGCAATCTACGTTTCTACGGCAAGATTTGGAATGTCACTTAGGATTGGTTCGTCGCGATCGACCGCACTGTCAAGTCGGAGCATGTTTCCTTGCGGCGCTGAGGAGGGATCGGGCGAAGTCGTCACCACGGCATCGGGCATTTCGGCTATACACACATAGCCAGCGAGCCGCGCCATATAGAGCCAGTCTGCGACGGCGAAATAGCCGAGCGTAATGAGAACAATACCCACAATCACGAGGCGCGACGGCGCGACACGAACCAAAGCGAGTGGCATCGAAACCGCCGTCGTTGCCACGCTGAAAGCCACCAGATGCGCCAGTCCAGTCCAAGTGCTCACTGCGAAAACCGAAGCCGTGCGCTCCCGGAAGAGAGTCACCGCTGAAGAAACCGCTCGTAGCGCGTCTTCGCCATCGCGGACTGCGAATATTCCCGCCAGAGACAACCACCAGTTTAGAGTCCAACCCGCCAGGCAGACCAGCAGGGCAAGCGGGACAAAAAGAATGAAGCTCAGCCCCGGCCGCGGATGTGCCTTGGTTGAAACCATGCTGACGAGAATTGCGGCACCGGCAAAGCCGAGAATCATCGCCAGAATTAAGGCGGCGCGCAAGAAATTCAGATCGATCAAAGCGCGCACGGGCCGCGGCTTTTCCGTTGCGGAGACCCTGTAGTCAGGATCGCGGCGGAAGTATTCGAGCAGAGCTCGTACTGTAGCGAGACGTCCTATGGAAGCCGCCACCACCCATAGCAGAGAAAGCGCCAGCGCCGCGAGCACGGCAGCTAGCACCGCACGATTCAAACTGCCACGAAGGATATGCGCAATTGCTTTTCCTACAAGTGCAGGTTGTCGGGTCGAGAGCAGAGCCGAGTCGGCATTAGTCACAGGCAGCGTATCGAGATATTCGATGCAATAGAAAAGGAATAAGGCGGCGGTCGTTGCACCGATGATCCATCGCCATGCGATTTCTGCGAACGTAAGCGATGGACGGCGGAAAGCGGCGCGAAAACCCTCGACGGTGGGTGAGACCTGCGACATCCGTGCACTAATATATCCCAAATCGACCGATTTGCAGCCCTACGAAAGCAACGATCAAATTGACCCTTCGCGCCAAAGAAAACCGCGCAGGATGAAAGGCTGCTTGTAGCTTTTACTATCTCACCGCAGCACGATATTCACGAGTTTCCCTGGGACAAAGATCTTTTTCACGATCTGCTTGCCCGCGATGAAGGATTGCACTTTGTCGTCGGCAAGCACGCCATCAAGCACAACCGACTCGGGAGCATCGGCGTTTACAGTGATTCGGCTGCGCAATTTGCCGTTGATCTGCACCGGGATTTCGAGTTCGTCTTCCCTGGCCAGAGCCGCGTCGTATTTTGGCCAAGCGGCTTTGAGCAAACTTCCCTTTTCCCCCAGCATCTCCCAGAGTTCGTGGGCGAGATAGGGCGCGAAAGGAGCGAGCAGGAGGACAAGATCCCGCTGCACTTCAGCGAGGAGAGCAGATGAGGCGCCGCTGCCCGCTTGAGAGTCAGAGGCTGCAATCTCTTCGTAGGCGTGGAGCGCATTCACCAGCTCCATGATTGCCGATATGCAGGTGTTGAAGTGCCAGCGTCCCTGGAAGTCGTCGCTCACTCGCTTGATGGTTTGGTGGAGTTTGCGTTGAATCTGACGCTGGGCGGGAGAGAGAGACGTCGCAAGCAACGCTTGCGCGGAGGTATCCGAAGCGTTCGCGGCGTTCCTTCTAACAAAACGAAAGACCTTCGCCAAAAATCTTTGGATGCCCGCGATGCCGGAGTCCTGCCAGTCGAGATCGCGGTCGGGCGGTGCGGCGAAGAGGCTATAAAGGCGCGCAGCATCGGCACCATAGCGCGCGACCATCTCGTCCGGACTGACAATGTTGCCCTTACTCTTGGACATTTTTGCGCCATCTTTGATGACCATACCTTGAGTGAAGAGGCGCTCAATAGGTTCGTCGTTGGAGATGAGGCCGAGGTCGCGCATGAATTTAGTCCAGAAGCGCGAGTAGATCAAATGCAAGATGGCATGCTCGACCCCGCCGATGTATTGATCGATGGGAAACCAGTACTGCGCGGCTTCGGAGTCAAACGGAGCTTGGTCATTATGCGCGTCGGCGTAACGGTAAAAATACCAGGACGAATCAACGAAAGTGTCCATCGTATCGGTTTCGCGACGCGCGGGCCCGCCGCATTTGGGGCAAATCACATTGACGAACTCGGGCAAACCGCCTAGCGGTGATCCAAGAGCATTCGCGATATCCATGGCCTCGGGCAAAATCACGGGCAAATTTTTTTCCGGCACGGGGACGATACCGTCTTTCTCGCAATAGAGCATGGGAATTGGCGTTCCCCAATAACGCTGGCGAGAGATCCCCCAATCTTTCAGACGATAAGTAACGGTGGCCTTGCCGAAGCCTTTTTCCTCCGCATATTTCGACATCTTCATGATGGCTTCGGCGCACTCCAGGCCGCTGTAAGGGCCTGAGTTGATCAACATGCCGTCGTGTCCAACGTAAGGAAGCGGAGGTTCGGTCATGGTTTCTTCGGGATCGTTGGAAATGGGAAGAACAACCAGACGGATTTCCAGTTTGTATTTTTCTGCGAACTCGTGGTCGCGTTCGTCATGGGCGGGAACGCTCATAATGGCGCCGGTGCCGTAATCCATAAGGATGTAGTTGGCCACCCAGACAGGAATTTTTTCGCCGTTGAAGGGATTGATGGCGTAGCGGCCTGTGGCCACGCCGTGTTTTTCAATTTCGCCGATGTCCCCCGCTTCTTTCGCTTTGCGCTGCTCGGCGATGAGTTGATCGACCTTAGCGCGAAGCTCGGGATTGGACGCGGCGAGATCGGCGACGATGGGATGCTGGGGCGCGAGCTGCACCGAAGTGGCGCCGAAGATGGTGTCGACGCGCGTGGTAAAGACGCTGATGGTGGCGCCAGCGGGGCCGAAGCCGCTGTGTTGCGGCTGGGAGTAGTCAAGTTTGAAATCGATCAGCGTACCTTCGCTGCGGCCAATCCAATTGCGCTGCATGGTACGAACTTTTTCTGGCCAGCCAGTGAGCTTTTCGAGGTCGCGCAATAATTCGTCCGCGTACTTGGATATCCGCAAGAACCATTGTTCCAGCTCGCGCTGCTCGACGAGAGTATCCTCGTGGCGCCAGCAGCGGCCATCAACGACTTGTTCGTTGGCAAGTACCGTTGCGCACTTCGGGCACCAGTTCACTCGGCTGTTCTTGCGATACGCCAAGCCCTTTTCGTAAAACTTGAGGAAGAACCACTGATTCCAGCGGTAATAATCGGGCAGGCAGGTAGTGACTTCTCGGGACCAGTCATAGGCAAAGCCGAGGCGATTCATCTGCGCCTTCATTTTGGCGATGTTGCCCAGAGTCCACTGGCGCGGCGGAGTGTTGTTCTGGATGGCTGCGTTTTCCGCGGGCAAGCCGAAAGAATCCCATCCCATGGGATGAAGAACGTTGTAGCCGTTCATCCACATATAGCGCGCTAGCGCGTCGCCGATCGAGTAGTTCCGAACGTGCCCCATATGCAGCACACCGGAAGGATAGGGCAACATCTCGAGGACGTAGTACTTCTTCTTGGAGGAATCGACCGGCTCGGCCGCGTAGAGCTTCGGATCATTTCGCCAGCGCTCGAACCATTTGGTTTCGACAAGCTGGGGGTTGTAGCGATCGTCGATGCGGTCGTCGGTGCCAGACCTTAATTGTTCTTCCTGTGGCATAGAGAATAGAGAAATGCTTCGCCAAGTGAATAGGTTGTGATTCTACAATAGCGGGGTCACGTTGATTTTGTCATGTCCTTCCCTAAAGCATATCGTGAGAATGCACCGGGCCCATTTTATGTTGAGCACGACCTCTGCATTCTCTGTGGCCTACCTGAAGCGGTCGCGCCTAATCTCGTGGGCATGAACTCGAAGCATTGCTATTTCAAGAAACAGCCCGAATCCGCGGAAGAGGTCAAGCAAGCAATTCAGGCAGTGGAATCTTGTTGCTGTGGGGCCTGCCGATATTGCGGCACTGATTCAACGATGATTCAGCTACTGGGAGAAGAGGTTTGTGATCATTCAAGAGAACACTGACTTGTTCAACCCTAGCGATACACGTCTTTCCAGTGGCCCAACTCTAGCACCAAGATGGTAATCTTCTCATCCTGAATATCGCAGATCAGCCGATAGTCGCCGACGCGATAGCGCCACAGGCCGCGCCTCTCGCCTTGCAAAGCTCTTCCCCATTGCCGCGGGTTGTCGGCGGGCGCCAAACGCTCGCGCATAAAGTTCAGTATGGATTTCTGCGCTTGGTGGTCGAGCTTTGTAATCTGCTTCGTCGCGGTGCGGGCGATCTCAATCCGCCAGGCCAAGACGGCGCTCCAACTCTTCGAGCGTGATGGTGGGCTCGCGGCGCTCCAAGGCGGCAATGCCCTTCAGGTAATCCTCGCGGTCTTCAAGAAATTGCCGAATGGCTTCGCGGGCATAGTAACTCTTGCTGCGGCCCGTCTCTTTGGCAAGAGACTCCAGCTTTTCTTCGAGTTCGGGTTCCAGCCGGATACCGAGCATTGTTTAACAAGTTTAACATAGATTGGTTTCGCTTTCCCCGTTTGGCCGGGGTTTCCGGACCCCGCCCGGCAGTTTTGCTGTTTTCGGCAGCGCCCGGCTAGAGCTGCGCTCCGAGGAAAGCCGAAGGTGGCTGTTCTCCATTTATTTGTCAGAGAAGCGTTTCCCGTGCTGGCCTTCTGAGCGATTTTTGAGTTTATTGTAGTCGCGAGTATGGACGCGCAGGCCGTATTCTTGTGTGCTCTTGGTGTATCCCGCGACGAGTTGTTCCTGATAGTGGTCGAGAAAGAAATCAAACGGGTCGCGCGGATCCATGTCGATCATCACGAGGTCCGCGTCGTGCATGGTGAGTTTGCCGAAGTGCAAATCGCCGTGGCGGAAGGCCATGTAATTACCCGGTAGTTGAGCAACGAAGTTCGTAGTTTGGGCTGCACCGAAGACTTGCACGATGTCATTGCCCTGTATGCGAACCGCAGTCACTTTTCCCCGAATATGCGGAGGAGGAAGAATCTGTTCGGGGTCGAGGATCAAATCGTCCTTCTCGAGGGTAATCCCGTGAACCGTGTTGGTATTGACGAGGCGGGCGAGCTCGACGCCCAGCAGATCCAACAGACCCTTGACCGGCAGATGCGCGGCTTTGATGTGATCGGCATGGAGGCGTATCCGGCCGTCGGAGTCGGCGGAGATGGTTCCCGTGGTTTCAAAGGTGACGTTGGCTTTTGGGGGGAGCTTGCCTTTGATGATCAACTGGTTGTCTTTGCTCTCGATGCGCAAGTCCTTGATGGGAGCATTGACGGAGGAAAAAACGTTTTCATTCAAGACCTGCGCCAATGAATCGCAACTGATCGCGATTTCAGCGGATGTAATAACGAGGTGGAAGGAATTCTTGTCGTCAAAGACTACGATGTCGCCGGATTTGATTGGCGTAAGTTCGCCTTGAAGCCGAATGATATGGACCCCGATGGGCTCGGTGTAGTGATACATGACATTCTTCATCGCAACCTGTACGGCAGAAGCATGTGACGGCTCGCTGGACTGAGCTGACGCCTGGTTCGCCAAGACGCCGCTCGCCAAGACGCCGCTCGCCAAGACACCGCTTGGCAAGACACCGTTCGGCAAGATAGTGAAAATCGCTGCGAAGAGGGCGGAGAGCGCACACCGGCGCGGGAACGTGGTCGTCATCATGAGTCTAGGATGCCACGATGTCGAAAATGGTCGAGCTAGGCTACGAGCTTCTTGAGCGCGTCAATATTCTTGCGGTCGTCGCCAGGACGGTCGATGGGAGTCTCGGCGATGAAGGCGGCATGGGCGAGGCGAAGATCGTTGAGCAGGATCCGGAAGGGTTCCGTACCGATTGTTCCCTTTCCGATTTGTTGATGGCGGTCAAGCTTCGATCCGCGGGGTGCCTTGGCGTCGTTACAGTGGATGACTTTTACGTTGTTCAGTCCGACGGCTGCGTCCAGCTGTTGGAGGGTCTGGTAGATGCCCTCTTTCGAGACAATGTCGTATCCGGCAACGTGGGTGTGACAGGTATCGATGCAGGCGGCGATGGGCACGACGCCGCGAAGGCAGTTGATGACTTCGGCGACTTGCTCGAAGCTGCCTCCGAGGGAGTATTCGGCACCCGCAGTATTTTCGATAAGGATGGTGAGTCCGGCGGTTGCGAGGTCGAGATCCCGGGTGGAGGCGGCGATGGCGGCTGCCGTTTGTAGCAATCCGGCTTCGCGATTAGAGCCGCGGAATGAGCCCGGATGCAAGACGAGATAGTCGGCGCACATGGCGAGGGCGCGTTCAACTTCGCCGCGAAAGGCTTCGATCGATTTCTTGAGGAATAACGGGTTGGTGCTGGCAAGATTCACTAAATAGTTTGTGTGAATTACGAGAGGCTTCAGATTGTACTTGGCGCGGAGGCGAAGCATTTCGTCGCACAACGGATGGCTAAGCTCGTAGGGCGCCCACTGGCGCGGGCTGGTGGAGAAGATTTGCAGAGTGTTGCAGCCAAGACGGTATGCGCGTTCGGCAGCATTATGGATTCCTCCGGCGGTGGAGGTGTGGATGCCAATGCGGCGCGAAGTGAGGCGGGGCAGGCGTTTGGGCGCAGGCTGGGCGAGGATGTCCTGTTCGCGGGCGATGGAGCGGGGCATGGGAAAAGTATAAGGGAATGCATGCCGCTCATATGGTCTAGTGTTTGCCGAGCACTAGCGGCGAAGGTAGACTTGAGAGTGGCGTCTAAGGAGCGAGGAAGCGAGTCGAGCGTGGCTCGACCTGAACGGGCAAGAGTGCCCCTTCCCACGGAATATCGCCTAGGCAGTCCAGTGAGGAGAATACATGTTAGTCGTAATGAAGGCGCACGCCACCGAAGAGCAGGTGCGGAGCGTCTGCGAAAAAATCGCGAAGCTGGGATATCGCGCGCATGCCATGCCGGGAGCGCAGCGCACCGCGATTGGCATCACCGGGAACAAGGGCGAGGTGGAGCAGGGCACGCTGGAAGAAATGGCGGGCGTGCAGGAAGTAATTAAGGTCTCCAAACCCTACAAACTGGTGAGCCGCGACCTTAAGGAAGACAATACGATCATTCGTTTTCCGGGGACGGCTGCCACTATTGGCGGGCCCGGGCTGGCGATTGTGGCTGGTCCGTGCGCCATCGAAAGCCGCGAGCAGGCATTTGCCGTCGCCGAGCGGGTTCACCGTGCTGGAGCGCAGTTTTTTCGGGGCGGAGCATACAAGCCGCGGACTTCTCCTTATTCGTTTCAGGGCTTGGGCGAGGAAGGTCTGCGGATCATGGGAGAGATTCGCCGGCAGTATGGGATGAAGATTATTACCGAAGCAATTGATAACGAATCGCTTGATCTGGTGGAAGAGTATGCGGACATGATCCAGATCGGGGCGCGGAACATGCAGAATTTCTCGTTACTGAAGCGCGCCGGACGGGCAAAGAAGCCGGTGCTGCTGAAACGGGGCATGTCAGCTACGCTGGAAGAATTTCTCATGGCGGCGGAATATATTTTGAGCGAAGGAAACTACAACGTGGCGCTATGCGAGCGCGGGGTACGAACATTTGCAGACCACACGCGCAACACGCTCGATCTGAGCGTGGTTCCCGCGGTGCAGAGGCTGAGTCATTTGCCGATTTTTGTCGACCCCAGCCACGGCACGGGCAAGCGAAATAAAGTTACACCGTTGTCGCGTGCGGCGGTTGCGGTGGGCGCAGATGGCTTGATGGTGGAAGTACATAACAAGCCCGACGAGGCGATGTCGGATGGTCCGCAATCGCTGTTCCCCGATCAGTTCGATGAGCTGATGACACAGGTGCGGCAGATTGCAGCAGTCGTGGGGAGAACGGTGCCGGAGATTGGGGTTCGGGAGACGGTGGGGGTTGCGAAGTAGTCTTCCAGACCGTCAAGTGCCTTTCGTCGCGGAGCGTCACATGAAGAACCTACGGCGGGCTCTCAGAAATGGCTTTTGCTGGTTGGCCGCGATGGCAACTCCCCTTGGTTGTTTGCTCGCGCAGGAGTCGCCTCATGCAATCGATGGCGCTGCTCCGAACGTCCCTCCCTGCTCGATAGAACACTCTGTGCGGTATCCCGAGCACATGGTAGCTCCGAAATATCCCAAACAAGCTCTTGCGTCTGGCGTCGGAGGTTCTGTAGAACTGGCCGCTCAGATTGGCGCGGACGCGAGAAAGAAAGAGGTACGTGTGATTAGCGGCGACCCTCCTCTGGTAAGCTCGGCCTTGGGCGCGGTGCGGGAGTGGCGATTCCGACCGATGCTGGTGAAGGGTGTACCTGTCGATACGACGTACAGGATCAAGGTCAGGTTCAACCTCCTGCTGCAGGAGGCAATTAGCGAGGTGGAGGTGGAGTCACCGCAGGAAACTGTCCCTGTCCTAAACACTGTACAGCACGAAGATGACCCGCCCGAGGTTGAGGTCTATAAGCTTGGCCAGATGGGAGTTGTCGGGCCGAGGCCGATTTACTCGCCGGACCCCGAGTTTTCCGAAAAAGCGCGCCAGGCCGGAGAACAGGGTACCGTGACCGTTTCGCTGATCGTAGGTAGCGACGGCCAACCGCAGCACGTCAGAGTGGCCTGCAGTTCCGTCCCGAACCTAAACGAGAATGCAATCGAAACGGTCAAGACTTGGAGATTCGACCCCGGAACAAAAGACGGAAAGCCGGTGGCCGTGCAGATTGCCGTGGAGGTTGATTTCCATTCGTACAGATAGCTGCAATCTGCGTTACGTCCTCCAATGTATTCGTGCAACGAAGGCGCTTTGACTGTGCGACAACTCCTTCGTCTTCCTTTTCCTGAGATCCAAGTCGGCGAGCTGTTCGAGGCACGCCCCTATTAGCACCTTGGCCTCTTCTGCTTAATCTGATAATCTGATTTTATGAGAAAGACGCCCATTTCGGTCACGGAGGCTGCTCGCAACTTCGCCGATTGCGTTAACCGCGTCCATTATCAGAATATGACCTTCGTTCTGCTCAAGAACGGCACGCCCGTAGCGCAGCTCGCGCCGGACCACGAAAAACTATGCCTGGGCCGCGACTTGGCCAAGATTCTCCGTAAGGTGGAATTGCCCGTGGACGAGGCAAAGACGTGGAATCGCGACCTGCGGGCCGCCCGCAAAATTCTCAAACCGCCAGCAGACCGCTGGCGATAACGGCGAGACGAGATCCATGGCTATCATTCTGGATACCGATGTGATCATCCGGGGCGAGAAAGGAACTTTCGATCTCGCAACTTGGTTGGAGAATCGGCCCAACGAGCCCTGCGAGATCGCCGCCATCACGGTAGCGGAGCTGTGGCATGGCGTAGAACGATCCTCGGGGGCGCACAAGGTCAGACGCGAACGGTATTTGCGAAGCATTTCCGAGGCTTTGCCGATTCTCCCCTACACGGAGGCGACTGCCCTCGAGCATGCCCGAATTTGGGCTAGCTTGGAGTCCGAGGGCACGATGATCGGTGCCCATGACCTCATCGTGGCGGCAACCGCTCTGGAACGCGGAAGCATGGTGGCGACCTTCAATCAACGTCACTTTGCCCAAGTCCCAGGGTTGAAGGTAATCGAGCCAAGATGAGTGGGCTGCGGTCGTAAGGCCAAGAATCGACACGCTTGCCGGCCCTGTAGGGCGCATCTTGGGGCAATCCTCCGGGCTATGCAAAGAACTGTAAAGTTTGTGGCGTTTTTTGCGCACCTGAGCCAAGCTAGAATCGCCGAAGGGCAATACCTTCTACAGGTTTGCTCCGCAGGTTTGCTCCGCGCAAGCTTTCGACAAGATGAATGGGATTAGGGGATACAGTAGCTTAGTGAGAGACTGGCTTATGTTCCGTCGGGTGAGCAGAGGTTCAAGAGTGAAGAGAATCGTTTTAGGGGTGGCTCTGTTGGCGTATCCGTGCGCGATGTTTGCCCAGCACGGCGGCGGTGGTGGGCGCATTGGGGGTACGGCCGCGGGCGGTGGCGGATTGAGCGGGGGCAATCGAGCGACTGGAATCGACACGAAGGACGATTTGCGAGACTTTCATCAGATCATGGCGGTGCAAGCCAGCCGTGAACAGAGAACCGCATTTGCCACGATGGTGAAGGCTACTGAGGCCGCCAGCGCGGAATTGCAACGGTTCGTGGCGCAGCTGGGGAAAGGAAACAACCCCGCGGAAGTGGCGAACCGCGACAAGGGTCTCGAGGATACTGTCGAAATTGCGCGGACGTTGAACAAGAGATTTCTGGAGGGATTCTCCGAAGCACAGAAATCCGGGCTGAAGGAAGTTATCAAGCGATTGGGGAAGGCGGATTCCGAGGTCGCGCAAGTTGCCAAAGCGCTGGATCAGGAAGTGGAAGCAAACGCGGCGGGTACGCAGATGGCGAGTTCGGCGCAGAGTCTTCAACACGCCCTCGAAAACTTCCAGCGGGAACAAGCTCTTCTGGGCGAGGAAATGAGCATTGTTGCTAATAACGGGCAGGACTCCGCCTTCAACCTCCCGGCAACTAAGAACGCGGTTAATTTCGCAGGTCAAACGGTCGTGGTGACCACATTCGGGGTGGTTTCGAAGGGAGTGGCAGAGGGCGGCGAGAACACATTCCCGGTGAAGCTCACTGCGGACCTTTCGGACCTGCAACAAACAATTGCGGATGTGCTGCGGACGCAACTCGACAAAGCTGATCGATGCGGGGAGCA
>Ga0210393_10001833_pt1 | contig 17657 bp, 13 predicted proteins | sample IncBWC27OmetaG_FD_160068 | JGI IMG/M metagenome (GOLD analysis project Ga0210393, IMG submission 160068) | Forest soil microbial communities from Barre Woods Harvard Forest LTER site, Petersham, Massachusetts, United States - Inc-BW-C-27-O ... | reverse complement strand
CGGGGTCTGCTGTCGATGAAGTGTACCGTTGGTAATAGTCGCTGTGAGCCGCATTGGCGCTGCTATTCACCAATGCGCCCAACAACTTGGATTTGTCGATGGCCTCAAGGCCGCGCTGCAGTTGCTGTTTTTCGGTTGTCCCTTTTCGCGTGACCATCAGAATTCCATCGGCTAAGCGAGACCAGAGGCTGGTATCCGCCAGCGGTAGCACGGGCGGAGAATCGATGACAATCCAGTCGAACCAGGCTTCTAGTTGTTCCATCAATGGCGAAAGCTTCCCAGATTGCATCAATTCCAGAGGATTTTGAGGCGTAGAACCCGCCGGCAGAATCCAGACTCCAAGGCTCCCCAGCCGATAGATATTGATAGATTGGCTTTCTCCGCTAAGCCACTCGCAGAGACCTGGCAGTTTGGCTAAACCGAATTGCGATGCAATATTCGGCCGCCGAAGATCACCCTCCAGGAGCAAAGTCTTTTGCGGCTTTCGTTGGGCCAGGGTGCATGCTAGGTTGGCTGCGACCGTGCTCTTCCCTTCCTGCGGAATGGAACTGGTAATGAGAATCTTTTTTAGTGGACGGCTCTGGCGAAGATGACGCAAACGGACCGCCAGGAAACGAAACTTTTCCGCACCCAGGCTTCCCTCTTTGCCGAGCGATACCAAGCGACTATCTTCCCCCAGTGAAACGGCGAGGACGGGACAGCGTTCCAAATCCTCCAGCGGAGCCGCGGGATCGGAGTCGAAGGCATCTCGATGGGCTGGTTGCTCAACGATGGGAGCGGAATAGCGCAGCTTCTGCTCGGCCGCCTGCAGCAGTTCGGAGGCGAGAGTAAGGGTGGGACCTTCGCTCCCGGAATTCTCCAGCTCGGCTCGCTGCAGGGCGTCAAATATATTGCTCATGGTTATTGGTTATTCTTTGACCCGAAATCGCACTCGCGTACTTACATCCTCATCCCGCCGTTGCTCCGCCTGCAGGTGGGCATACAGTTCGAGCAATGTCTGAGCTGCTTTCCGCGCGTCAAGTTCGCCTGAATTCGTGCTATCCAAAGAAGGCGTTTGAATCCCCAGGCGGAAGTCGGTGGCGATGTCGTCGATAATGTCAGGACTTACACTTCGCATTTGCCTGGCATAGGCTGCGATCAGTGCATTTTCGCAGACAGTATTGATCAGTCTGGGAAGCCCTTGCGAGTGCTGAAAGACCGCGGCAATGGTTTCCGGCGGAAACAATGCCGAAGGATACGGACATCCAGCCAGCTGAAGCCGGCGCTCGACGTATCCCTTAGTCTCATCCGAATTCAGCGGTTCGAGGTGGGAGCGAAGAGCAATTCGTTGTTTCAATTGCCGCAGGCTGACAGAATCCAGTTTCTCATCCAGTTCAGGCTGGCCGACCAGTAAGATTTGAAGCAACTTTTCATTCGGAGTTTCGAGATTGCTCAAGAGCCGGATTTCTTCCAGAATTTCCGCCGAAAGGTGGTGGGCTTCGTCGACCACGAGAGCCGTCGTCAGCTTCTTCTGGTTGCGCGCAATCACATAGTGGGCAATCTGAAGCAGCAGCTCACCCTTGTTTTTGCTGGTGGCGGGAAGTCCCAGATCGCTGGCAAAGTATTGCAGGAATTCCAGAGGCGACAGACGGCCGTTGAATATATACGCGTAGGCGACATCATTCGTCTGCTTCAGCAACTGCAGGAGGTAATGCAACAGAAGTGTCTTGCCAGTCCCCACCTCCCCGGTTAGAACGACGAAACCCTTGTGCCGTCTGACACCGTAGTAGAGAGCTGCCAAAGCTTCGTTGTGTCTCCTGGTGGGAAACAGGAACGAAGGATCCGGAGTGATATCAAACGGATTCCGCTTCAGATTGTAAAAGGCTTTGTACATTGGCTAACCGCGCAAGTAACTCAAAGCTGACCCAAGCAAAATCGTAACAGATACAAACCCAGCCGTTGCCCAGCCCAGCCATAGCTTCCCGCGCTCGCGTTGGTCGTCCGACGCCACGGTGAGGGCCGGAATTTCAGAGATCACCGCTACCGGCAACAGTTTCTGCAATTCTTTTTCGTCGTGGATGCGATCGTCCATCATTTCGAATGAGCCAGCCACTACAACTCCTAGCGCCAATCCCATCCCGAGACCGATGCCACAGAACTTCAGCCGGTTGGGGAAATCAGGCTTTACTGGAAGGCTCGGTGGATCAATGATGCGGAACCGCTCACCCTGCTGAAGCAATTCCATGCTGGTGGCCATGGCCGACTCATTCTTTTTCTTCAGCAAATCGTCGTAATTCGCTTTGGACTGCTCATAGCCACGCGTCAGATCCGAAAGCTGCTGCTCCCGCACTGGCTCCTGATTCAGCCTCGCCTGATAATCGATAACCTTTGTCTTCAGATCTACGAGCGAACGCTCGCGGTTAGCGACTTCTACGCGGTTCGATTGCAGCTGTCCCTGCAGCTGCACCAAAGGGGACGACGCATCCCTCATGTCGGGTGTATTGCTTTCCGCATTTGGGTCCGGCGGTGTCGAGGCCTTGGCTTTCAGATCCGCGATGATGCGATCCCTCGTCCTCTCGGTGTCAGCGATTTGCTCCTTGACCTTGCGAACGTCGGGATGCCGGTCCGTATAGTGCGAACTGAGGTCTGTCAATTGGGCTCTGAGCTTGTCCAATTCTTCATCGATCGCAGGCAGGCCTATCGTCGTCGCGCCACCCGCAACCTTCGGCGTACCTTGCAGCGAGCGGTACTGATTCACCAGTGTTTCGAGGTACACGCGCTGTTGCTTAGCGGTGTTCAGCGCATCTTCTTCGTTCTGCAACTGCGACTGCAGGCCGGCCAGAATCTGAAGATTGCTACCTACCTGCGCGGGAAGCTCGCCAACATGCTGGCCCTTGAACTGGCGAATCTTCTCTTCCTGGTCGGAGAGGGTTTTGCGGGCGGTCTCCAATTGGCTTTCGAGAAACTTTGTTGTGTCTTCTGACTGCTGTTGGCGTACTTCCAGGTTTTCGCTGATGAAGAGGTTGGTGAGTTCGCTGGTCACCTGCTGGGCGACGCGAGGATCGTGCGCCGAGTAGTAAACGTTAAACGAACTAATGCGGTCGCCGGCATCGCGCACCAGCTCTATCTCGATCTTCTTGCGCATCCGGTCGACTTTTTCATCGGGAGTAAGGTTCTGATGCGAATCAGCGTACAAGTTTAACTGATCAATGATGTGCAGCAAACGTGTGCGGCTGAGAATCTGCTGTGTGATGCTCCGCAACCGGTCTTGCAGATCGTCGGTCACATTGGGGGTAACGTAATCCTTCGGCATTGTGGGTTGCTCCACCAGGATCAACGTACCCGAACGATAGGTGGGAGGCAGCACCCAGCTTGCTCCCCACACCACTAGCCATCCCAGGAAGAGTGGTATCAAAAACTGCAAGTGGCGGCGGTGAACCACGCCCAGGTAGCGCTGCAGGTCGAAGCCTTGCGAACTTTGCTCGTCGAGATCGTCAACCATAGAAGTCATCTTCCGAGTGGTCTGGAGAACCGGTAGGAAATCGAAACAAACTCGCGATTGGTGTTGGGTGTCGTAGCCAGAACGGCAACATCGCTGTAATCCTGATGGAGTCGGGTATAGCCCAGTTGCAGATTGATATGCTCACCAAACTGTTGCTGGAGCGAAGCAGTGCCCGATAGAGTGTGCCCGTTGGTACTAGCTCCCGGTGTGGAGTCCAAAACATTGTTCTGCGTGTATCCCCCCGCTAAAGAGCCACTAAAGTTGCGCGTCATCTGCTGGTGTATCGAGGCGCTCGCACTGTTCATCTGTACAGCACCCATCAGTCCTCCACCACCGGAGATCACGCGAGAATAGCTTACTGCAACATTGGTCAGGCGAGCTTGCCAACTCAGGCTGGCACCGGCCGCCGGTGACCATGCCTTCGCATCGGGTAGCTGAACTTGCAAGGGCGGTAGCGGAGGTTGCGAAGTATCTGAATGTTGCGGCCCCCCGAAGAAGGAGAGGGAGACCCGCGGTGTCGCATACAGCGTGTAGAAAAAAAGCAGCGCGTGGGTCTGAGTTTCGCTTTGGCCGCCGGTGATATACGCTAGCAGTCGCTGGTACTGATAGGTGGCGCCCACGTAGTGCATCTTCGAAATCCGAAGCGAGTAGAAGACCGACCCAGCCTGGGAGCTCGAATCGAACAGACCTGGGACTTGAGACTGGTTTGGATAATGCAGATTGGTAAAGGTCCCGCTGGCTCCGACCATGCCGTTCGCGGCAAATTGGGTCGTGATGCCCACATTTCCAGTGTTGCTAAGACGGTCGGCGATGGGAGCGATGACTGAAAAATTTCCCTCCTGCGTCCCTCCAGAAACAGGCAAAGCCGAGGCCAGATCCGGTTGATTAAAGACGCTGGAACTTTTCTGGAAGCCGTCTCGTGCGCTAACCGTCACGTGCGGGCTAAGGCGGTACTGCAAATCGATTGACGCGTTCTGGTCGGTTTCGTTCAAGGCACTCTCACGCTGATAGAAAGTGAAGCCGGGCGCGTATGTCGAAACAATATGCAGACGAGAAGTGGTCTCGTCCAACGCCAGCATCGGCCATATTGAATAGCTCACGTCGCTCACCGGATGCCCGTTGACCGACCCCAACGCGTTATCCGTGTATGCGCTGGTAAATGCGACTCCACCGCGGAGATAGTTAGAGCGCTCCGCGGAAATGGGTGCGGTGGGATACGATTGACCACTCACCGGTGGCGGAGTCAGCATTTGATCGGAGGTGCTTTGACCGACAACGGCAGGCACTGGTGCTGCCGGAGTATTGTCCACTTGCGACCATAGAGTGGCCGCGGGCAACGCCAGCAATCCCACGCAGATTCGCTCAAACAGTTTCATGATTATGGAACAATGCTTACGGAACAACGATGGTGTCGCGGGGCAGAATCTTAATGTTCTGGGCGGGATTCTGGCCCTTGACGACTTCCTTGTAGTTGAAGCGCAGCCTGGTCTGACTGCCATCTGCACTCTGACGCAGAATGTAAATAGATTTCTGTTTGGCGAAGTCACGGAATCCGCCGGCGACCGCGATAGCGTCCAGCACCGTCGCTGCATTGGCAATTGCGTAGGAGCCCGGCCGTGTCACTTGTCCCAGGATGTTGAATTTTTGACTGTTGATTTGCTGAACGATGACGGTGACTTCCGGTTCGGCTATGTAACTCTTCAGCCTGGCAGCAATCTCTTGTTCCAACTTGAGCGGAGTCTGCCCGGTGGCTTGCACTTCCCCAACGAGTGGCAGCGAGATCTTTCCATCCGACCGCACCGGGATCGAACGTGAAATGTCCGGCTCCTTCCAAACGTTGATGGCCAAAACATCATCGTTGCCGATCATGAAACTGGCGTCGTGCGGCTTTGTACTCGAGGCAACGTCGCTGCTCGTCGCGGGAACGGCTTGCGGCGCTTCGGAAGCCGGGGCGGGAGCATTGCTCGGTGGCGCCGCTTGCCCCCATACTGCCATCGACAGAGCGAAACACGTCGTGGCAGAGAGCAGTCCATTTCTCCGTGAACGACGGCTGATCCTGATCATCGCCAGTCCGCTCATCTTGATTTTGGTAATCTTCTCGCCCATGCTGATGGCTTCCTGATTCAACTGGCTTTTCCGTTCCCCTTGTTCTGAGTTGAAAACGTTAACCTCGCTCCCGGAAAAGAAGAAAGGTAGGACTCCGGAGCGCTCATCGCGTACTGCTCGATCTTGTACAGAATCGTACGATAGCTTACACCCAACAGGCGCGCAGCTGCTTTCCGGTTCCATCCCGTCTTTTCTAGTGCCGCCGAGATTGCATTTCTCTCGGTTTCCCAGCGAACACTCTGAATCATGGACTTCAAAGATTGCGGTATGGCTCCACCTTCGGCCGCTTCGACTTCTTCGCGGGAGGTCCCGGGCAGCAGTCCTTGCGGCCGCTCGACGTCGATTGCAGAATTTGTTTCCAGTTCGCTCAGGGTGAGTTCTTCATCGCCCGCGATCAGATAACGTTTGACGAATGTCTCCAGTTCCTTCAAATTTCCCGGCCAGGAGTGGTTCTGGCAGGCATCCAGCGCCGACTGGGTAAAGTCTCGCGGAGCAAGACCATAGTATTTTGCGAGCTTATGCATCGAATACCGAAGAAGAATTTTTATTTCTTCCTTGCGCTGCCGCAAGGGAGGGACATTCACGGTGAAGGCACTGAGACGGTAGTAAAGGTCGGCGTTCAGCCGTTTTTCCGCGAGCGCCTGGTCCAATTTATCGCTGCTGGCGGCGAGGATACGAACATCCACTTCGACCAGCCTAGCGTCGCCCGACCGGGCGAAATGCTTCTCTTGCAGAACCTTTAGCATTCGCGCTTGCAATGCCGGGGGCATCTCTGTGATTTCATCGAGCAGGATCGTGCCCTTCTGACCAATCTCGAGCTTGCCTAAGCCTTTGTGTGAACCGTTGGAAGATCCATTTTGTCTGCCGAATAGTTCGATCTCCAGCAGATCAGCCGGCATCTCCGCACAGTTGACTCTGAGGAATTTAAATCCAGACTGGACTGACCTCTCGTGAATGAGGCGCGCGACCGTGCCTTTGCCACTTCCAGGCTCCCCTAGAATGAGCACCGGTACATCGGCCTGGGCAAGCAACTCGGCCTGCGCGCGAAGCTGCTGCATGATGGGACTGAGGCTGAGAAAAAACTCATCCTCGCCCAGGGACTCGATGTCTTCGCTCGCCATCTCAGCTTCCGCATCATCGTTCGACGTACCAAGGTGCCGGCGGATTACGGATTCGAGTTGGCCACCACTAAGCGGCCGGACCAGTACCTCTTTAGCGCCGAGGCGGGTCGCTTCTTTCTGTCGGTTGGCATCATCGGGATCGCAAAGCACCACGATCGGAAGCTCTGGTCGGAGTCGGCGCAGCCAAGGTAAGAGCTGAAGACCGTCGGCCTCACCGCCGGGCGCGTCCAGTAATAACAGGTGGGGCGCGGCGCCGAATTGTACTCGCTCCATCGCATCCCAGCCGCTGGCCGAAGTTTCCAGCTGCCAGGAATTGGATTGCGCAGTGCTGCCAAGCAGACGAAGCATCGAGGCTTCACTGCTTACTACCAGCAGGCGAAGTGTGTCAGTTGTATTTGCCGCCATGATGATGGGCCCTTTTCCGGAAGGTAAGGAGATGCTCTCCGGATATTTCAGGCAGGTTCGACTTCATATCCTTCTACGCGTACCGCCAGCGAGCGCTGGATTGCCTCTACCGAAATAACCAACGTGCGGTCTCCATTACGCGAGACTAGTATGCCCTCCATGCCGTCGAGTGCTCCGCTCCGGATTCGCACCCGCTGGCCAATCTTCAGGTATGGATGGGAAGACCAGGGCAGCTGGGTTTCGACCAGGCTTCGAACCGCGTCGATCTCGGCATCTGGAATCGGTGCGCCCTCGCCGCAAGCCCCGACCAGTGCAAAAACTCCGTCAACGCGGAGAACGCGCAGGCGGTCCACCCGGTTCGGTATGAATTTGGCGAAGACATAACAGCTGAACAGCGGCAACTGCACTGATTTCTTGCGATCGCTCCAGCGATGCACCTCGGTGACGAGAGGAAGGAATGTGGTCACACCTCTCTCCGCCAGACGATGAGCCACAATCTTTTCATGCCGTGGACGGGTATGTAGTCCGTACCATTGCTCGCTCTCGTTTTCCATGAGTGCAACGGGTTGCTGCGGATTCCACGGTACGTCAGAGACTGACATAGCTTCGCCCTCTAAGTCACTCTTCTCAGAATGACCCCAAAAACAGAAACAGCTAGAGTGTCGCTTTCGAAATCTCAATTACGAGATTTCAGGGGGAAGACCGGTGGTCAGGAAGCCGGGGGAGATCTGGCCTGCCTGTTAAATCAAATTCAGGGTTGCCTTACAAATTCGTTAGTTACAGATTAAGGTCGCCGATTACCGCTCGCCACTCACCTGGGGGGTTGGTGGTAATCCCTACTATTATTATCGCAATTATAGCATTCTTCTCGTGCTTATCAAGAGAGTGCTTAGCCCACTCAGCAACCGCGTATCAAGAGATTCTATGCTAGTGATCAGGAGCCTGGGGGAGAAGCGGCTTCCCGCGAATCAAAGCTTTGCAGAGGGGAGGTCTAATGCAGCAATTCCTGCCCTACTGAAGACACAGTATACAGCATTGCAGCGGGTTGCAATGGATATAAATACCCGGATTCCACATTCTCAATCTGATATGGTCCGTTATTCTTAATATGGAGATTAACGACTCTACGACTTTACCTCACGCTGAAGAGAACAAACTCGTCAGGGCGCGCCGGAATTGTACCACCTTACGCAGACCTAGGAAAGCCAAGTCATTAAATAGAGGCAACTTACGCCCTGACAAGTGGCGCCACTCAATGACTCCCAAACTTGTGAAGCCGCCATTTTTCGGTCAACCTGTGACGAATTTCGCGGTGTGAAAGCTATTGCAACTTCTCGGAAGGTCCGGCAGGCGACTGTTGCATTGCTTTTCTCAAGACGATAACATGGGCGTTCTGAATTATCCCCCGAATTACGACTCTAAGACATTCGAAGAGATGTCGTGAGGTGGCGATATTGAGCGATTCGAAGACTCGGAAGAAAATAGTCCGAGTGCTCGTTGCCGACGGTTCTCGCATACATACTCACTTGCTTACGGACGCCTTGAAGCGCGATCCTCTGCTTGAAGTAATTCCCTTCGACTCTAGCTCGAGCAGTTTAGTTTCAGCGGTCGCAAGCCTGAATAACGATGTACTCGTGATCAGCGCCAATCTGGATGAGCAGCCCGCTCGCGGCCTTGAAGTCCTGCGCGAGTTGCGCGCGGCCGGTCGAACGATTCGGGCCGTAGTGCTCATGGATTCTTTGAAGGATGAAGTTGTCTTAAACGCTTTTCGCGCCGGCGCGAGAGGGATATTCAGCAAGAGTCAGCCCGTCGAACTTCTTTGCAAATGTATTCAGTGCGTACACGAGGGACAAGTATGGGCCAGCAGTCGAGAAATGATTGTGGCCCTGGACGCATTGGCTAGCGCTCCCACGGTCCGAGCCGTGAATGCACACGGTCTGAGTTTGCTCTCTAAACGTGAATTGCAGGTTGTGCGCTGCCTGGCCGAAGGGCTCAGCAATCGCGAGATTGCGCAACGCCTCGACCTGAGCCAACACACTGTAAAGAATCACTTGTTTCGAGTGTTTGACAAATTGGGTGTTTCCAGCCGGATCGAGCTTCTGTTCATGACTCTGAACCAGTCTGCGCCGGGCCAGTCGGCTACGGAAGGTTCAGGGAACGGCTCCGGGCGGGCCGAATTCCGCGATGAGTTTGCCCTGCTACAAAAAGCGGCGGAAGCGGGCTTGCCGGCCGCACAGCTGGCTCTCGCGCAACTATATCTGGTGAGGCGAACTGACCCTCAGGATGCGGTTCGCGCTTACACGTGGTATCTCGTCGCTCTCGAGCGGGCGTCACAAGCCAAGGGACTCATCACCAAGATGCTGACTGCCAGTCAGATTGAGGAAGCGCATAAAGAGGCAGTTACGAAGCTCTCTCAGCCGGGTACGGAACCGAGTCTCGATTTTGACTGGTTATCTGCCACGCATTTGCAGGAGGGTGGGCTGACAAAGAGGTAGAGCTTATCCACTTCAGAGAGGGACGACCGAGAAAAAAGGCGCGCCTGGTTTGGCACGCCTTTTCTCTTGAGTCGGGGGGAAGGCCGATTTCTTAAGCGGACTCCACCGGGCAAGGTTGACGCCGGGACCTCACGAATATGGCTCCAGCGCAGCACAGGCTAGCCAGGAACAGATACGATAAGGCCGCTCCGCCTTCGGGAACCGCGACCAGGCTCCACATTTCCTGCGGCCTGGGCGATCCCGAGGTTGGGTTATAGATATCAAGATTGCCGTACTGGCCGAGGGTAGCTCCATTGCCCCAAGCCGTAAGGGCCGCCGTGAGATAGCCTAGCTCTGTCGTACTGGGGATTCCAGCATTACTGCTGCCGCCGGACGAGATAAACCAAATCGCTTCCGAAATCGCAGCCTGCTGTGCTTGGGTGGGATTCGCGAAGAACATTTGACTGACCAGGTACGCGATTTCGGTGTAGTCCTTGATCGCAGCCGAACCCATCGTGTTCCCAAACATAGTCAGGCTTCCGACGTTGCTCGCATTCAGGCTAGCAGCACTAATACCGTTGGCTGTCCAATGTTCGCCAGCAGTAATGTTGTCAAAGTAATCGTCGCATATCATGCCAGGTACGGCATGGCCGGAGCCGACTTTGACTCCATTTATTGTGCCACCATAGAGTCCGGCTCCAACGCATCCTTCGGGTCCCGCACAGGAAACCGCGCTATAAGAGCCGTCAAAGGACATCGGAACTGAAGTTTGGCCCGTAGCCAGAGGCGTCACACTAACCAGCGCTACGGTTATTACTAATAGAATCCCGGAGAAACTACGCATTGTTAATTCCCTCTCTTATTTGGGGGAGGGATATTCGAGTAGCTACTTCTGGCACATACAAAGTGCCTGTAACCGGTGCTATTCTGTCGCCGAATGCTGTCAGTGTCAAGACTGATAATATCTGCGACCCGTTGCAAGCGATTGCAACTGGTTACCTTTTTAGACTTTCTTGCTACGGATACTACCCCTTAGTGCCCTTCTTCAGCGGGACGCACCGTTGTAGGTTAAAGAAACACTTCTCTTCGGCACATTTGCCATCAGGATTTGGATGAGATTCCGTTGCTCTCTTCAGTTTGTCAGCTGCGCGGTTTTGCTGCCTCTTATTTTCTCGGCGTGCTCGGGGAATCCGCAGGTGCGCCGCCAAAAGTATTTCCTTAGCGGCCAGCGTTACTTCGAGAATGCTAAATACGCCGAGGCGGCCATCGAGTTCGTCAATGCGGTCAAGGTCGATCCAAACTATACGCAAGCACACCACCAACTGGCTGAGACTTATCTAAGGTTGCAGAAACCGGAAGGCGCCTTGCAAGAACTGGGGCGAACCATACAGCTCCAACCCGACGATTATGAGGCTCGCGTCGAACTCGCGAATTTATTGATCCTCGGCCACAATCTTGCGGAGGCTCGCGAGCAAGTCGATTTCTTGCTGAAGCAGCGGCCGAACGATCCGTCAATTCATTCAGTAGATTCAAACCTTCTCGCAGCGCAGGGTGAAGTGGGCGCAGCCATCGAAGAGATGCGAGCGAGCATCGCTCTTGACTCGGGCCACTGGCAATTTTATCTGAGCTTAGCCCTTTTACAGGTAAGAGACTCTCAACCAGATGCGGCGGAAGCCAGCTTTCAGAAAGTAATCGCGCTCAATCCGGCGGCGGCGCAAGCCCGGTTGTTACTCGGGAGCTTTTACCAGTCTCGTAGCCGAAACCAAGACGCAGAGCGCGAATTCCAGGAAGCCATCGCTGTCGATCAGAAAAGCCCTGAGCCGCGAGTAGCCTTGGCGCGCTTGTACTTGGCGGAAGGCAAGAGAGCCGAAGCCGAAGGTGTTGCAAATCTCGCAAAACACGATTTTCCTGACAATTCTGCCGCTTATCGCATGCTGGCAAATGTCTACTTGATGAGCGGCAACTTCGACAAGGCGCTTGCCGAATATAGTGCCCTGAATCAGACGCATCCGGCGGACCTGCAAGTAAAGAAAGACTTCATCCAGCTTCTGCTGCAGAAGGGTCAGTTCGTCGAAGCGAACCGGCTTGACGCTGAAGTTCTCAAGGCTAACCCGAACGACAACGATGCTTTGGTGTATCGCAGCCAATCGCAAATCAGCAATGGCCATGCGAACGATGCCATAGCGGCATTGGAAACTGTGATCAAGAACGACCCGGGCTATGGCGAGGCTCATTATGTTCTGGGGATTGGATACGAGAAACTGGGCAACATAGAAAGAGCCGAAAGCGAGTGGAGGGACGCGGTACGGCTTCGTCCGGACTTGCTCGACGCTGTCCGGACTTTGGCCGGTCTAGCCATGGGCAGAGGGGACATGGAGGCTCTGGACCAGGAAGCAACGGAGATCATCAAACTGCAACCTGAATCTCCCGAAGGCTACGCTCTGCGCGCTCTTGCGAATGTCAATCGTAAGCGGTTTTCGGTAGCCGAGGTGGATGTGCGAAAGGCGATCGAAATCGCTCCGCAGAGTTCGTTCGGCTACGTACAGATGGGGAACTTGAAGTTCGCCGAAAAACAATTCGAGGAAGCCGGCAGGGCTTACCAGGCGGCGCTCGATAGCAATCCGAATTCAAAGGACGCGCTGCGGGGCTTGATGGGGACTTATGTAGCCCGGAACCGATTCGACCAAGCAATTGCAACCGCGAATGTTCAGATCACAAAGCAACCAAACAACAGCGGATTTTATGAATTGCTCGGTACGACTCTATTCATCAACAAAAAAGATTTGAACGGAGCCGAGGCCGCGTTCGAGAAGTCCGCCGAGCTCGACAAAAGGAATTCCAGCGCGCAGCTCGAGCTTGCTCAAGTGCAAGCCGCCAAAGGTGCAACCGATCAGGCCATTGCCACCTGCGGCCACGCCATCGTGAACAGTCCAAACGAGCCCAGTTTCTATATTCTGCTCGGCGACCTGTATCAATCCCGTCGGGATTGGAATCATGCGACCGAGGCATATCAGAAGGCACTCGCCATCAAGCCTCAGAACCCTCTGGCATCCAATGATCTGGCTTCCGTCATGCTGCAGTCTGGCGCGAACCTGGACGTAGCCTTGTCCTTGGCGCAAACGGCTAGGCGCGGTCTGCCGGAGTCTCCGGGCGTTGCCGACACGTTAGGCTGGATCTACTTTCAGAAGGGCGCTTATCACTCGGCAGTTGACTCGCTCCGGGAAGCGCTCAGGCTAGCCCGAGACAGCGAATTCCCAGACAATTCGCATCTTCACTATCACCTCGGAATGGCGTACGCCAAGAGCGGTGAAACCACGCTCGCCCGCCAGCAGTTAGAGACTGCGTTGAAGATGAATCCCAATTCAAGCGATGCGGCCGACGCCAGGAAGCAGCTTGCGCAACTGAAATCCTGAGAAGTACGGTCCGGCCGTTTCGACAATCCCAACCGGTCAGCGGCGCGAGTGGCACTGGCTGAACGGAATTTTCGCCTACAAAACCTCCAACCATCGCAGCTCGAGCGTCCTCACTATAGCTTGGCGTGCTAGGCTTTCAGGTGCTTGTAGATGGGGACGTGAGGTGGGTGTCTTTCCAGAGGGTGAGGAAATCTTTGTGGGCGGCGAGCGCCCGGACGCCGGCTGCATCGGCATCCGCGCCCTGCGTAGGGGTGAAACCTTGGTAGCTTCCTAATTTGGGAAATTAGGACGCTACCGAAACCTTTGTGTTCTTGACAGCCCTTCGCAAGCATGGAACACTCACCCTGGAACACTCCCAACAGTCGGTACGAAGGTACGAAGCTGGCATTGTCTACGTTCGGAAGCCCAAGAGTACGAACTCCATACTGTAACGACAAGGTGCAACATCATGAGAGCTGACTCGATGACCGCTAAGGCCAGACGGGTGTTAGTGCTGGCGTTATTGCTGGGGGCCGTCGCGGCACCGTTAGCCCGCGCCCAAACCTTCACCGTTATCCACAACTTCACGGGCGGAAGCGACGGGGCTAACCCCCTGGCTGGCTTCCTGATCGAAGGAACGACTCTTTACGGGACTGCGAGCTCGGGCGGAAGTTCACGACATGGAGTGGTGTTCGCTTTGAACGAAAGCGGCGAGGAGACGGTGCTGCACGAATTCACCGGTGGGAGCGACGGAGCAAGTCCCGAAGGACTCTTGGTTATGGACAAGGCCGGCAACCTTTACGGCACCACCCGCCTAGGTGGGGTTTCCGATGCCGGAGCCGTGTTCAAAGTAACGCGTAAAGGCGCTGAGACGGTATTGTATAGCTTTAAGGGCAAAGCGGACGGTGCCAATCCCGTGGCGGGTTTAGCAATCGATAAGGTCGGAAATCTCTACGGCACCACAACGAAGGGCGGCCCGAGCAACGATGGAACAGTCTTCGAACTGGCAGTCCCCAAGGTGACAGGCGGCGCGTGGAGGGAGGAAGTGTTGCACACCTTTGGCGAGGACAAAGACGGGGCAAGTCCCGTCGCTGGCGTCACCCTTGACGCGTCCGGCAACCTTTATGGCACCACTGCTGCCGGAGGCACTTACGGATACGGCACAGTTTTCCAAATGACACCGTCATCATCCGGCTGGAAGGAAAGCGTTCTCCATGAATTCGAGCTGCAAAGCGACGGAGGCGTTCCGTATGCTGGCCTGGTCCTGGACAGTAAGGGCGACCTTTACGGTGCTGCCACCGATGGCGGCGCCGGTGGTGCGAACGGAGGCGGCACGGTCTTCGAGCTGACGCACGCAAATGGTACCTGGAAGTTCACCGTGCTCTATCGTTTGTCCGGCTGGGGCATTTCGGGGAGTTGGCGCAATCTTCTACTCGTATCCGGCAAGATTTATGCCTCGACCCATTGCGACGGCACGCATAACGCCGGGACGGTCTACGAACTGACGGACTCAGGCACTACGTGGACCTACAAACCGCTCTACATCCTTAACGGCAGCAGCGACGGCATGTTCTCGATCAGTAATCTGGTTGCCGACAGCCAAGGTAATCTCTACGGTACGACCCTAGAGGGCGGCGCGCACGGCTCAGGAATCGTCTTCAAGGTCACGCCATAACTGAACCCTGCGGAGATCGAGTTGCGTCGTTGAAAGCGGAAAGGGCGATTTATCCGCCTAGCGTCGTAAAGCTCCGCCCTTCAGAGCGGAGATGTAAGCCGTATATAGTTGTCCTCTGGGTACGTCTTGGTACGTACTGGCTAGACAACTTCTCGGCAGATTTGCTATTCGTAATTTAACTGGACCTGAAGCCTAAGCACATAAAGGGCTGCGCTCAATCATAGCAGTCGTAGCCTATCAGACCGCACTCGGGTACGAAGTGCCGGCGGAAAGCGGAACGACCCTTTTATACTGACATTTACCGGAGGCCGTCCCCGCTGAACTGGCGAGAAATGATAGGATCGGCGTAGCCGCTCTGGCCGATGTGCCATTCTCTCTCTCTTCTGGCGAGGTCAATGTGCAGTTTTCTGTTGCAGTCGTGCTTCTCGCCGTTCTCACGGCACCACTATCCGGCGTGGGGGATCCTCGACCTCCTTCGGAAAGCTCGGCAGGATCGGTCGCCATTTACGACCCTAACTCCAACCACATTTGGAACCGGCTTCACGCTATATTCTTCGTCCGTGAGGATCTGCCAGGAACCGAGCTGGTTCCAGACGCTCTGGACCCGCCGTTCTGGTACCACACGACGTACCTGCTGGCGCAGCCTTCGCACAATAAGGCGCTGCGCGTTCTAGATGAATTCCTACAGACACACGCGGAGAACCTGATTCACGACCCTGTGAAGCGAGCTCTCCTGCAGCGGGACTTGTGGGCGGTGTTCGATTGGTCCGTTGAAACGGCGCCGGGCTATGAAAAGGAAAAACGAGAACTGCAAGCCCGATTGACGGAGATCTTGCGGCGATTGGCGCCGATGCCTGAGCAACTCGGGTCGCTTCCGGACAACTACGCGCAAGCGGTCGCTTCCGGGGAGTTCGCCAAAGAGTACGATCCGGAGCACAGAGAACGCGCATTTCTTCCACCTGACTTGTTTGAGCCGCACGGGCCATGGGTCGAGCTCGAAGGCCGAGGGAACCCGCTGCCAGTGGCCGAGCAACATGATTCTTTTTTCTCCGGGCGTTCCAGCTTCTTAGTGTTCCTGCGGCTTCCGGGGGGACGCAAAGCGACGTTTGATTACTTGAAGACTCTGTGGAATTCCCCCGTACCGATGGTTCCGAGTCCCCACTTCTCCCCCCTTCAGGACGAGGCTCCAAACCCCGACTTGCCGCAGTTGCCGGCCGGGACTCAGGTCGCACTGGTCCGTCAGATGACTGTGTTCGACAATCAAGGTAGGCTCACAGCCTCTCCCATCACGGAAAGTGTGCAGATACGGGTATATCGGTCGGTTACCGTGAGCACTGCACCGGCCGTGGGTATAGACCAGATGATCACAAAAAGCGGGCAGGATTTCTACGCGATCCGGCTCAGTCGTTCGTTGCTTTTTGCCAACCAATCGGGGGGGCTGAAAGCGGCTCGAATGGATGAACGGGACTTTGCCCTCTTTGGTGGTGGCGGTCCCGACGAAGGTCCGCCGGCTCATTATGTGTCGCTGGCTACATACCATCCGGTCGTCAAGGCGTGCGTCATGTGCCACCAGGAAGTGGGCCTCCAATCGTTGAGCACCCGCGGCCGACTGCTGAAGCCAAATCCTTTGCAGCAGGACCTCTCGACCGAAGCCTTTGGACCTCGCTGGTGGCAGGATGCCCGAGTGCTCTCCTGGAAACAGGGCCGAGATGATTGGCACCTGCTCAGCAGTTCTCTCAATTCTGCTCAGTGACCTTCGGCTTACTTGAGCACGCGCCCGGTTCCATTGCAACCTTGGCACTTAGAACACAATGAACGCAACTCCCTGCTCGCAGTTCACGACTTGAACGATCAACCCTGTGCCTCCGCAACTCTGGCAGGCGTCGGCGCCTGCTTCGTGGCCGCGACGGTGCTTCAGGGTGTGAAAAGGCCAAACGCCGCCTGACAACGAGTGACGGGAAGTGCAGTGAAGCTTTCCTCAGTTAGTCAGGGCGGTTTCCTCTTGCTGTCGACGATGGCGGTTTTGTTAGGCGCTCTTAAGAGTCTCACTCCAATCCACGCCGCGCCTCAATACGCTATCGGGTTTCCTTTCGCTCATTTGAAACTCCGTATGAACATCGCCGTGACGGGGACTGGTTAACTTGTAACCTACTGAAAATACGCGACGTGGGCGGCTGACAACTGGGTTCTCGATTCGGGAAGCAGGGAGAACATTTGCCTCGACAATTGCAGTTGTAACATGCATACTGGTTGGTATGTTAGCAGGTAGAAACAGACTGAGACGCAGCGGGGCTGCCCCCCGCGATCCAGAGCGCACGCGAGGGCGCTTGTTGCGAGCCGCCTTCCAGGAGATACACCGCTCAGGATTTCGAAGCGCTGACCTAGATGCCATTCTGGCCAGAGCAGGCGTGACCAAGGGCGCGTTGTACTACCACTTCGACAACAAGGAAGCCCTGGGGTATGCGGTGGTGGACGAAATCATCGCGAGTAACCTTCACCAGAAGTGGGTTCAGCCTTTACGGAACGCGAAGGACCCGATCGACGTTCTGGTCCGCATTATTCAGTCTGAATCGCTGAAAAGAGAGGACGTTCAGCGTAGCTGCCCCTTGCTTAACTTGTCTCAAGAGATGTCAGGTCTTGATGAGGGATTCCGCAGAAGGACGGCAAAAGTTTACAAGGACTGGCACGACGCCATGGCGGAGGCACTGCGCGAAGGACAAAAACGAAGGGTAGTGCGGAGTGATATAGACGCGAATGAAACAGCTACGTTCCTGATGGCGGCGTGGGAGGGGTACGTCGTTTTAGGAAAGAATTCGCAGGATCCTCGAATGATGGAATCGGGCCAAAGAAGGATGAGCGGCCAGCTCGAGTCGTTACGCCCGGCACGCGGCCGGGCGCGAGCGGCAAGCCGAGACTAGTCCGCCGCTTTCGTGAGGGTTGTAACATGCTTCGTAAATACCTTAGTGCAAGCACACCGGCTTTGCGCGATCAACCGATGGTGGA
>Ga0210393_10001832_pt1 | contig 17658 bp, 14 predicted proteins | sample IncBWC27OmetaG_FD_160068 | JGI IMG/M metagenome (GOLD analysis project Ga0210393, IMG submission 160068) | Forest soil microbial communities from Barre Woods Harvard Forest LTER site, Petersham, Massachusetts, United States - Inc-BW-C-27-O ... | reverse complement strand
GGCGCTCGCGGCATCGCGCAGATCGGACGCGATGAAATCGGCTTTCCCGCCCGCGGCTCGTATTTGCGCAATCGTGTCTTCGCCGCGCTTTACGTTGCGGCCGACCACAATGACCTGAGCGCCCGTCTGCGCCAACTTGTTGGCCACCGCGCGGCCGATGCCGCTCGTGGATCCGGTAATGAGAGCTGTCGTCGTCATTTGCGCCTCCTTGTCTCTGTCTCTTGGCTGCCGGGCTTTCCGTCGGCCTCCGCAAAGATGACATCGGACCGCGCGAGCGGTAGACGAGCAGTTCGTATGTGACTTATACATTCCACGTATGAGTGATCGGCTCCGGGAATTGACCGCCTTCGTCCGCGCCGGCGAGACCGGCAGCTTCTCTCGCGTCGCGCGCGAGCTTGGGGTGTCGCAGCCCTCGATATCACGGATGGTGGCAGACCTTGAGGCGCGGCTGGGTGTGAAGCTTCTCTTGCGCACCACGCGGCACGTCACGCCGACAGAGGCCGGGCGGGTGTTTCTCGAACGGGCGCAGCAAATCTTGAGCGATCTCGACGACGCCGAAAACGCCGCGCGCGGCGTCGACAGCCTGCGTGGCACATTACGGGTCGCGTTGTCGGGCGCATTCGGAGCTCGCGAAGTGATCCCTCGTCTGCCTGGCTTTGCCGCGCAGCATCCGAAGCTGCGAATCGAGCTGCTGATGTCGGACCGGACCGAGGATCTGATCGCCGAAGGGGCCGATATGGCGCTACGGTTGGGCACGTTACCGGATTCCGGATTTGGCGCGCGATTGCTGGGCAAGGCCCCGCGCCTGGTTATTACGTCGCCCAGTTACATTGCGCGCAAGGGATTACCACGAGCGCTCGCAGATCTCGCCGGGCACGACTGCATCCTCGGCCCGGGTCTTTCCGGCCGGAGCGGCTGGAATTTCACACGATCGGGGAAAGCAGAATCCGTAACCGTGCAGGGGTCGATAACGGTTACGTCGGCCGATGGCGTCATCGCCTGCGCCAAAGCAGGGCTTGGAATAGCCATCGCCTCGCGATGGATGTGCCGGACCGAGCTCGAGGCCGGCGAAATCGTTCCGATCCTTTCGGACTATCAACTCGATTGGGTCGAATTGCACGCCGTTTATCCGGGCGGCCGCCGCCCCTCTCTCAAGGTAAGAACCATTTCCGACTATCTCGCGGCGCAGCTCTCGCACGCAGCTCTTGCACAATGAAGATGATGCCTTCGAGGCGCTTGGACTCAGAGCGGAGCCGCGAACGGCGAAACCAGGATCGGGAATCAGAGTGGTCTATCGACGAACGGCCTTGACGTCGTCGGCCGTCACTTCGTCCTGGTAACGATTGCCGAAATGGGTCCGCAGATAATTCACGACCGCAGCAATTTGATCGTTGCTCATCATCGATCCGAATGCCGGCATGCCGCGCTGTCCGTTGACGACGACGCCGATCGGATATCCGCTGGATTCGAGATTTTGGTCGCCCGCAAGTGACGGATATGTTCCGGCACCGGCCGCACCTTTGGCGTCGGACATGTGGCAGCCCCGGCAAACACCCGAAAACAATTGCTCACCGCTCTTCTCGGTGAATGCGAAGCCTGCGCTCAATGCCGGTTCGGATGGCGAGTGCCCGGCGCTTTGGGTTTGGGCCATGCCCGACACCAGCAAAGACGCCGCTGACATCGCCACAATGACGCTCGTTTTTCGAAGTCTCAAATTTCCCTGCATGATCTGGATGAGTTGGCTTTACGTTTTGACGACGCGATCGTGCAACCGCGTGATCGCGTTAAGGGACGATAGAATAGCTCCCTCTTGCCATGCCGGAATGTAAGAGGCGTGCTCGCCGGCCAACACGATTCGGCCGTCGATCTGGCAAAGATTATCGTAGTGGTCCGCCCTCGCCTTTTCGGTCCAGTTGCCGGCACATCCCAACGTAAAGGGCACGCGATGCCACGCCACGGCAACGCCGTTCTCGAATTCGGCCCGGTATTGCGGATGAATGTTGGCGCCCAATTCGACCGCGCGGGCAATTCGTTCGGCCGGTGGCATCGCCGTGAATTCGTAGGCATTCGCCCCGCCAAACAGATAGGCGCCCAACAGCACACCTTTGCCGGTGCCATTGAACCCCGTGTTTGGATAGGCGATCTGCTGTATCGGCAGATCGGTGAAGCTGATGCCGCCGTAGATCGCCTCGTCCTCTTCCCAGAAGCGGCGCTTGAATTGCAGGCCGATCTTGACCGAGGCTGCATAAGGCACGGCGTCAATGGCTGCCTTCATGGGAGGGCTGACGTCGGCCGGGATTTGACTCAAAATGGAAAGCGGGATCGTGCAAACGCACCAATCCGCTTTGGCCTGTTGCGGCGTCGCCGGAGCCTTGATGTTTGTGTAGGTGACCGTGACGCCACGGTCGTCCTGTTGGATCCGCGTCACCTTCGCGTCGTACTGAATGATGTCGCCGACTTCCCTGGCAAACGCCTTGCCGATCGCGTCCATGCCGCCTACCGGCTGAAACATCGTGCTCTGGAACGTATGGCGCGCAAAACTCTGCAGATAGCGCCAGACCCGCGATTCAAGGATATCGGACAGGCTGATCACTTCACCCGCGATGGGCGCAGCGCCGAGGCCACCGCCCGGATTCGAGGCGTAACCACGATATTCGGCCGAAATCAGATTCGCCTTGTAAGCGTAGTTGTCATCCAGCGCGCCCCACGACTTCAGCGCCTGTAACAGGATCTCGCGATCCTCTTTCGAGACGGCTTCGTCAAGCTTGTTCTGTTGCGTTACCTTGGCGAGTAATTCGGAAATTTGTCCTTGAAAGTCGCTTCTGATGTCGCGAATGCGCTGCGGAGTGCCTCCGAATGCCTTGGTCGCGTGCAGATACGCATTGTGATTAAGCTGGATGAACGGCTCGAGCGTGACACCCAGGCGTTTACAGTAATCGAGAACCGCGCGATGGTGATAAGGAATTCGCCATGGACCCGGATTGATATAGAGGCCCTGTTCGAATTCGCAGGTTTGCTTGAACCCGCCGAGTTCGGTAAACGAATCTCCTCCCCGCAGGGTCCAATTGCGTCCCCCGGCCCGGCTGTTGAATTCCAGGAGTTGGACCTTGTAGCCGGCCTTGCGTAACTCAAGAGCGGCCGTCATACCGGCAAGACCCGCCCCGAGTATCAGGACGGAAGCGCCCTTGGGATCACCATCGAGTTTGATCGGGCCTTTGTATCCGGAATCGGAGGCAAACCCCAGACTCGTCATCGCATGATACATGGCTGCGCTGCCGGAAACTGCACCGATCAGGGACAGCAGATCGCGCCGACTAAGGGGTGAAACCTCGTTTGGCATCTTGCTCGCGGTCCAATCGTTTTCGTCGTCGCATTCAGGTCTACAGCAGACCGGCGACCGTGATTATATTGCAGTTTGTGCTGTTTGGCGAAGGAGCAGTTTGATGGGCGAGGTATTCCGCTTTTTAGCCGCTGTGGCTGCGCTCGCGGTTAGCACTGGGGTGACGATAGCCGCCGACGCGCCGCCTTCGGGTTCGTTGGTCGCCGCCGCATCGGGCCTCGGGCAGAAAGCGCTCAACGATCCAGCCGCCTTCCATTTCGTGGAATCGCTGACCACCGAGATCGGACAGCGTTTGGCCGGCACCGAAGCCCATCAGCGCGCGGTCGCATGGGCCGAGACCAGACTGAAAGCAGCAGGCTTCGAGAACGTTCACTCCGAGCCATTTACCTTCCCGGCCTGGATCCGCGGCGCCGAAAGCGCGGAGATCGTTGGCACAGTTCCGCAGCATCTTGCTGTGACCGCATTGGGCGGCTCGGTCTCGACGGATGCCAACGGCATTGAGGCCGAGATATCGCTTTTCCGGACTTACGACGATTTGCTGGCGGCCGCTCCGGGATCGCTCAACGGCAAGATCGCCGTCGTGACCCAGCGCATGGTGCGGGCACAGGACGGCAGCGGCTATGGCGCCGCCAACCCAATTCGGCGTCGCGGTCCCTCCGAAGCCGCAAAGCGAGGCGCCGTCGCCTATCTGCTGCGCTCGCTCGGCACCGATAACCATCGTTTGCCGCATACCGGGGCGCTTAATTACGAAGACGGCACGCCACGAATTCCAGCCGCGGCGCTGGCCATCCCGGACGCCGATCAGCTCGAGCGGTTGGCCGTGCAGGGTCCGGTGAGGATCCGGCTTCTGCTGACACCGACGGTTCGAGAGAGTGCGCCGTCCTGGAACGTCGTCGGCGAGATCAAAGGTAGCGAACGGCCAGATGAGATCGTTCTCATCGGCGGACATCTTGATTCCTGGGATCTCGGCACCGGCGCGACCGATGATGGCGCCGGTGTTGCCATTGTCTTCGGCGCCGCTAGGCTGATCGCCGGACTGCCGCAGCACCCCAGCCGCACGATTCGTGTCGTCCTGTTCGGCGCCGAGGAGATGAACTTCAGCGGCGCCGCCTACGCCAAAGCCCACGAAGGCGAAACCGGAAAGATCGTGGTCGCCGGTGAGGCAGATTTCGGGGCACGCAATGTTTATTCCGTGCAGCTTCCAGCCGGCGCCGCGGCAAGTGATTTCGGCCAAACACTGGATCGGATCATTGCGCCGCTCGGCGCCAACCTCGATCGCCGGCCAGCCCTTGGCGGCGGAGACGACATTCGCGAGCTTCAGAAAGCCGGCGTGCCCGTGGTGTCACTCCGCCAGGACGGAATGGATTATTTCGACACCCATCACACCGCAGACGACACGCTCGACAAGATCGATCCGAAACAGCTCGGCCAGGCGGTCGCCGTGTGGTCGGCCTTCACCTATCTTGCCGCATCATCGGGCGTGGATTTCAGAAACCTCGCACCGGCTACAAAATAGTCGCCGAGACGAAAAGCTTTCCTCAGGCTTTCAGCGCGTCATCCAAGAAGCCACCTCATCCAAGAAGCCATCGGCCGCTGTGAATATCGAACTTCACAACGCCCTCGTCCCGCATTTTCAGCAGGAGGGATTGGCACGCTTCCTCGTTCACGACATTGGCTCGTGTCATGATCTCGCGAACCTTGAGCGCCTTTACGCGCAGAGCGCTCAGGATATTGTCCCGATCATTCAACATGCTTTTCCTTAAGCCATCACCGACAACGGCGCCTTATTGACAATACGAAAGCTCATCTTCCGTTACGACGCGCTCGACCTTGTCAGACCTGATGCGGTATCTGAGACGTCCGTCTGCCTCGACCGGCATACATTGAACGATGGTGTAGACTTTTGGCACCTCGACCTGAACCCGCCCCTGCGGCCCCTGACCGCGGTGAACGACTTCATCGTTCGGCCGATATACATGTGACATTCTGCGTCCCTTGGCGTGTTAGGTAGACTTTTGATCATTATAACAGAGCTGTCCCGTTTGGGCACGCTTTATGATCTTACAAAATCGTCTTCGCTGGGCGCTTCGGCGGAATCGTCTGACCACTGTGGCTTCTTTGCCTGGAACAGGCGCTACCGCGGCAGCCGTGGCGGACCGCCCCTGTGACCCCGCCATAGTAAAAATGGTAGCCGAACTGCTGATCGGCCGTACCGCGCGCAAGACCGAGTAACACTTCGCAGGCCAGACAAGCTTCCCGCGCCGATGGACAACGGGTCAAAATTCCTCAAATCTGATCGCCCGCCTGTCTCATTCCGCTTCGAAGGTCTCTTCGCGCGCCACTCCACACCCATCGTCTGAAAGCTTCATCATGAGTGATCTTACTCTTATCCAGAATGCCGATTGGATCATCGCCTGGGACGAAAGCGCAAAATCGCACGGCTATTTCCGAAATGCCGATGTTGCGTTCAAAGGCAATAAGATTGTTCACGTCGGCAAGAGCTACGGCGAGAAGCCCGACCGGGTGATCGATGGGCGGGGCTTGATGGTCATGCCGGGTCTTGTCGACATTCACTCGCATCCAAGTCTCGAGCCGTCCTGGCGCGGCATCCGCGAAGAACACGGCGTCCCCGAAATGTACATGACCGGCCTCTACGAGCGCTCGGTCGCTTACGGCCGGGATGAAGAAGGCGAACGCGCGAGCATGGAGGTTGCCTACTCCGAGCTCTTGTTATCCGGCGTCACCTCAATTGCGGATCTTTCCAAGCCATATCCCGGCTGGGTCGATCTGGTCGCCAAAAGCGGCATTCGCGGTTTTCTGGCGCCCGGATATGCCTCGGCGCGCTGGACGATCCGCGGAACGCATCTTCTCGATTATATCTGGGATGAGAAAGCCGGCGTTGAGGGCTTTGACCGGGCGCTGCAATTGATCGACAAGCTGCCCTCTCATCCCTCTGGTCGGCTATCGGGCATCGTCTATCCGGCCCAGATCGATACCTGCACCGAAAGCCTGCTTCGCGACAGCGCCGCAGTAGCCCGCGAACGCGGCCTTCCATTCACCACGCATTGTTCGCAAAGCGTCCTCGAATTCCAGGAAATGGTGCGTCGTCATGGCATAACGCCGGTTCAGTGGGCCGAAAAAATCGGCATCCTCGGTGAGAACACCACGCTCGGCCATGCCATTTTCATCGATGAGCACTCCTGGCTGCACTGGTGGAGCAAGCGCGATCTCGACATTCTGGCAGGGTCGCGCACCAACGTCGCACATTGCCCCTCTCCCTTTGCACGATACGGGCACATGCTTGAGGACTTCGGCCGCTATCGCCGCGCCGGCGTCAATATGGGACTCGGCACTGACGTTGCCCCACACAACCTCCTTGAGGAAATGCGGCTTGCAGCCATCCTGGCCCGGATCAGCGCGGGCGACATCAACACCGTGCAAACCGCCGATCTGTTTCATGCGGCAACCGTCGGGGGCGCAACCGCGTTGATGCGCGACGATATCGGGCGTCTGGCGTCCGGGATGAAAGCGGACATCGTCCTCGTCGATCTCAAGAACGTGTTCATGCAACCCGCGCGAGATCCGTTGCGTTCTCTGGTCTACACCGCTGCCGATCGGGCCGTGCGCGACGTCTTTGTCGACGGGATACAGGTAGTTAAATCCGGCCGCGTGCTGACGCTCGACCATGCCGATGCACTGGCCAGACTGACGGAAGCGCAGGCGCGGATGGAGAAGGATGTCCCGAACCGCGACGGCCTCGGCCGAAGCTCGCTGGAATTATCGCCGCTCTCCCTGCCGATGCTGGCCCAGCAGTGACAACGGGCATCTCGGCATTTCCATCGCATTCCCCGGAGATCCCGAGAACGGATTGCCGCAGGTTTCAATTGTTCCTAGTATCGAAATCCGTAGTTCTCGATTAGCGGAGAAGAGCTTTGGGTCGAACAGTCATCAAGAACGCTGACTGGGTGGTTGCCTGGGACCCGAAGGAATCGAGGCATCGTTATCTCGAAAACGCCGATCTGGCGTTCGAGGCGGACCGTATCGTTTACGTCGGCCGCGACGACCGGCCTGACAGCGGTGCGGACGACGAAACCATCGATGGCCGCGGGACGATGATCATGCCCGGGCTCGTGGACATCCATAGCCACCTGGCGCATGAGCCCATCAACAAGGGATATACCGACGAAACGGGTTCGAGAGGACTCTATAATTCGAACCTGTACGAATACATGCCGACGATGGTGGGCGACGAAGAAGCCGCACCCTGGCAAACGCGCCTTGCCACGGCCGAGCTACTGATGTCCGGCGTCACGACCGTCGTGGACCTGACAATTCCCTATCCAAACTGGATCGATACGCTTGCCGAAAGCGGAATCCGCGCATGTATCGCACCGATGTTCCGCTCTGCACGCTGGCTCACGCGGAATGGACATGTTGTCGAATACGATTGGCTGGAGGACCGCGGTTTTGGCGCGATGGAGAAGGCCCTCCGGCTCCTGGAGATTGCCGAAGACCATTCCTCTGGACGTATCTCCGGAATGGTTTGTCCTGCCCAGATCGATACTTGTTCTCCCGAACTTCTTCAGACGAGCCACCGCGAAGCAACCAGGAGAGGACTCCGCTGGCAGACCCACGCCGCACAGTCGCTCCCCGAGTTTCACGAGATTACCCGGCGGCATGGACTGACCCCGATACAGTGGCTCGAAAAGTTAGGGGTGCTTGGGCCAACGTCCATCGTCGGTCACGCGATATTCGTCGACGACCACCCCAACACGCATTGGAGTACGGCTAAGGACGTCCGTTTGCTCGCAGAGAGCCGGACGACCGTCGCACATTGCCCCACCGTCTTCATGCGAAGAGGCATGGCACTGTGTCATGTCGGACGATATCTCGAGGCAGGCGTCAGCATCGGGATCGGAACCGACACCTATCCACATAACATGATCGAGGAGATGCGGCACGTCGGCTATGTGTCCCGATTGATGGCCGGGCATCCCCGAGCGACCACGACCGCCGACGTCTTCAATGCCGCCACGATCGGGGGAGCGAAAGCGCTGGGCCGCGAAGATATTGGACGATTGGCGGCCGGCGCCAAGGCCGATTTTGCGCTCGTCAATATGAAGCATCACCTGATGCAGCCAAGCCGCGACCCGATCAGGAGCCTGGTTTACGCGGCAGCCGATCGCGCCGTGAGCGCCGTGTATGTCGACGGCGAGAAAGTTGTCGCGGACGGACGGCCGTTGCGGGTCGACTACGAACGCGCCGCCGGCGAGGTAAACGCCGCGCAGCGGCGTGCGGAAGGTCGAGTCCCCGAGCGGGATCTGGTCGGCCACCGAAGCAGCGAGGAAATTTCGCCGCTGACATTCGAAAAACACTGAACATGCCGGCTCGATCAACAGGGGATTCTCGATGCGACATCTGAAGCGACTGTCATGGGCTGTCCCGATTGCGATCGGCTCGGCTTTCTCGATTGGGGCCGCGCCGTCGAATGCGACAACGCTCAATATCGTGATGGAGAGTCGCGTCAGCGTGCTCGATCCGGTCCTCAGTACCGCCCATCAGTCTCGAAACCACGGCTACATGATCTACGACACGCTGCTGGCACTCGACGAACAGGGCGTGATACGTCCCGAAATGGTCGACACGTGGAAGGTGTCGGACGACAAGAAAACCTACACCTTCACCCTTCGAGACGGCTTGACCTGGCACGATGGCGCCAAGGTCACGGCGGAAGACTGCGTTGCATCGATCAAGCGATGGGCCCAGCAGGATCGCATGGGCCGGGCTTTGATGAAGTACATCACTGACCTGCATGCCGATGGCGATAAATCCTTCTCGGTGACGCTCTCCATTCAAGCCGATCTGATTTTAACCGCGTTCGCCAAGCCCAGCGGCATCCCGCTGTTCATGATGCCGAAGCGCGTTGCCGAAACCCCCGTGACCGATCCGATCACCGACTACACCGGCTCCGGACCCTTCAAATTTGTCGCCGCTGAATACAAGCCGGGCGTGCGGGTGGTCTATGTCAAGAACGAAGCCTATGTTCCGCGTCCGGAACCGGCGAGTGGTCTCGCTGGCGGCAAAGTCGCCAAGGTCGATCGGGTCGAGCGCATCGAGATGGCGGACCAACTGTCCGCGGTGAATGCCCTCATCAAGCACGAGATCGACTATCTTGAGACGGTGCCGTTCGACTTGCTGCCGATGGTGGAAGGGCTCCCCGGGGTCGTCGTGGAAAGGCTCGACACTTTGGGGTATCAGCCGGTTTACCGGTTCAATCACCTGCACCCGCCGTTCAACAACAAACTGGTGCGGCAGGCGGCGATGTACGCCATCGGACAAGAAGCAGCGCTCCAGACCCAAATCGGAAACCCGAAATACTATCGCACTTGCGCCGCCGTGTTTGGCTGCGGATTGCCGTATGAGAGTTCGGCCAAGTCGGAAATGGTCATTCCGTCTGACATCGAGAAGGCCAAATCCCTCCTGAAGCAGTCCGGCTACAACGGCGAACGCGTTGTGGTCCTTCAGGCGACCGACATCCCCCTGATCGCATCGATGCCCATCGTTATCGCCCAGCATCTGCGCGAAGCCGGATTCAACGTTGACCTGCAAGCCATGGACTTCATGACCGTGCTGTCGCGCCGGTCAAATCGGGCTTCGGTCGCCGACGGCGGCTGGAGCCTGTTTGTCACGACCTGGCACAACACCGAGGTTGAGGATCCGGTTCGCAGCTTTACCGTGTCGGCCAACGGCAACGACGCCTGGGCGGGATGGCCCACGGTGCCCGCCATCGTCGAAGCGACGAATCAATTCCTGCTTGCCCCCGACGAAGAACATCGGAAAGAGATCGCAGCGCGGCTCCAGGAGCTCGTTATCGACGAGGGAGTCGTAGGCCCCCTCGGCTCGGTCACCAAGCCGGTCGGCTACTCGACGGCAATCAGCGGCGTTCTTCACGCTCCTGTCCAGGTTTTCTGGAACATTTCCAAGTAAGGGAATACGGAGCAAATGGCGGGATATATTTTCAACCGGATCCTCGCGACGATCCCGGTCATGATCGTCGTCGCGCTCATCGTTTTTTTTCTTCTGCGACTGTCCCCAGGCGACCCGGCGGCCATCATGGCCGGTGACGCCGCTTCGCCCACCCAGATCGAGCAAATGCGCCACCAGATGGGGTTGGACCGTCCCATCGCGATGCAGTTTTTCATCTGGGTCCATCAATTGCTATCCGGCGATTTTGGCCTTTCGCTGCACTCGAAGATTCCGGTGTCGGATATGATCGCGGGCCGGATCGGGCCATCGCTTGCGCTCAGTCTCTCGACGATCGCCTTCTCCATCGTGGTGGCAATCCCGCTCGGTGTTATCGCGGCGTGGGCGCACGGCACCCTGCTCGACCGCGCTGTAATGAGCTTCTCCGTGATCGGATTCTCCGCTCCGATATTCGTGACCGGATATATTCTGGTCTTTTTCTTTGCGCTGAAATTCGATTGGTTTCCGGTGCAGGGATATCATCCGCTGTCCGACGGCTTTTCGCTATTTCTGCAAGGACTCGTCCTGCCCACTCTTGCCTTGAGTACGATCTACATCGCGCTCATTTCCAGGATAACCCGCAGCAGCCTGCTCGAGATCATGGGCGAAGATTTCATCCGAACCGCACGGGCCAAAGGCGCAACCGAATTTTCCGTCTTTCTCAGACACGCGCTCCGAAACGCATCGATCCCGATCGTGACGATCATCGGCGTCGGAGCCGCCTTTCTCATCAGCGGCGTCGTTGTGACGGAATCGGTCTTCAATATCCCCGGCCTTGGCCGCATGGTCGTTGAAGCGGTGCTCGCGCGGGACTACCCGCTGATCCAGGGCCTCGTGCTGGTGTTTTCATTCGTATACGTCGTCATCAATCTCATCGTCGATCTCTTGTACACGATCCTGGATCCGCGAATAACCTACTGACGACAGCCGCCAACAAGAACGCGAATGGTCCATGACGCAAAGCCTTGAGTCGATCGTCCCCGAACCAGCAGCCGAAGGCCCATGGAACGGGCTATTTCGCGCCGTGACGAACGGGCCGATTGCAATCGCTTCGCTGATGTTGCTGGCGATCGTCTTCATTGCGGTGGCGGCTCCCCTGCTGGCCACGACCGACCCGCTCCTGATCCACCCATTGGAACGGCTTCGGCCGGGATCGCTGCAACACTGGTTTGGCACGGACGCACTGGGACGCGATGTCTACGCCCGCGTCGTTTATGGCGCGCGCACATCCTTGATCGTCGGGACGTTTGCGGCTGCAGCCTCGATCACATTTGGCCTGGCGATCGGTGTCGTTGCCGGTTACTTCCGCATGGCCGACCTGATCATCATGAGGGTGATGGATGGCGTCATGGCGATCCCAAGCATCGTGCTCGCCGTTGCGCTTGTCGCGATTTCAGGCGCAAGCCTGACAACCGTGCTGGTCGCCATCGCCGTTCCCGAGATCCCGCGCGTCGTCAGATTGGTACGAGGGGTCATATTGAACCTGCGCGGCGAGCCTTATGTCGAGGCGGCGATTTCACTGGGGACCCCCGCGCCTCTCCTTCTCGTTCGGCACATGATACCAAACACAATGGCGCCGCTGATCGTGCAGAGCTCGTTTGTTCTGGCGTCCGCGATTCTCACCGAGGCCGCACTCAGCTTCCTGGGTGTCGGCCTGCCGCCCGAGATTCCCTCGTGGGGCAACATCATGTCCGAAGGCCGGAAGTATTTTCAATTGTACCCGGGGTTGATCTTTATTCCCGGGGCGTTCCTCGCCGTCACGGTGCTGAGCGTTAATCTGATTGGCGACGCCTTACGTGACGTGCTGGATCCGAAGACGGCCAAAAGGCTGTAGCCCGACAGGTCATGACTCAAAAACCGGTTCTCGAAGTAAAAAACCTTTCGGTCCGCCTTTCGGACGGCACCCGCTCCCGAAATGTCATTGAAAACGTCAACCTTGACGTCAGCGCCGGTGAGACGGTCTGCATCGTGGGCGAATCCGGTTCGGGAAAATCGGTCACCTCCCTCGCCATCATGGGCCTGCTTCCGAAAAATATCCTCAGCCCTTCCGGCACGATCCTGCTGGATGGCGAAGATGTACTGAAAGTCGGAAGCACGAGGTTACGCCAACTGCGCGGGACGCGGATGGCGATGGTCTTCCAGGAGCCGATGACCGCACTCAACCCGGTCGAACCGGTTGGAAAGCAAATCGAAGAAGTCCTGCAGCTACATAGCCAATGCTCAAGGGCCGAAAAGCGGCAAATGGTGATCGACATGATGAAGTCGGTTCATCTGTCGACGCCGAATGAAATCTACGATGCTTATCCTCATCAGCTGTCCGGCGGGCAACGACAGCGAATACTGATTTGCATGGCGCTGATCCTCAAGCCCGCGCTGCTGATTGCGGATGAGCCGACGACGGCGCTCGACGTCACCACCCAGAAGCAAATTCTCTCCCTGATCAAGGAGCTCCAGCAGACCCTCAATACTGCGGTGATATTCATCACCCATGATTTCGGGGTGGTCGCGGAAATCGCCGACCGGATCGTCGTCATGAACAACGGAGCCATCGTCGAGACCGGCTCGCGCGAGGAGATTCTCTCACGGCCGAAGCAGGCCTATACACGAATGCTTGTCTCTTCGGTCCCGAGCCTGACGCCTAAAGATGACAAACGGCTGCTCGGCGAGCCGATTCTGGCGGTGACCGGCCTGAGCAGAGTCTATCGCGAGTTCAAGCTGTTCCGGACTGGCCGCTCCGTCAATGCGGTAAAGGACGCCGAGTTTACGCTTCGAAAGGCGGAGATCGTCGGCATCGTCGGAGAGTCCGGTTCGGGTAAGTCAACTCTCGCCAGATGCATTTCACGGCTGATCGAGCCGACGACCGGAAAGATCGATCTCGGCGGGCATGATATTGCCAGCCTTTCGCCTCGACAGTTGCGTCCGTTTCGCCGGCGAATACAGATCGTTTTTCAGGATCCATATCGCTCGCTCAATGCCCGGCTTCGAGTCGGGGAATCGATCGTCGAGGGATTGCTCAACTTTGGAATCAAACGCACCGACGCCCGGAAAAAAGCAGCCGAGTTGATCCGTCTGGTTGGGATGGAGCCCGATGTATTGAGACGGTATCCCCACCAATTCTCCGGCGGACAGCGGCAACGAATTTGCATCGCCCGCGCGCTTTCGCTCGAGCCCGACGTTCTGGTTGCCGACGAGGCCGTGTCGGCACTCGATGTGTCGGTGCAAAGTCAAATTCTTGCGCTGCTGCGATCGATACGCGACCTGAGGAATATCGGCATCGTATTCATTACGCACGATCTCCGGGTGGCGGCGCAGATATGCGATACGATCATTGTGATGCAGAATGGCGCGATCGTTGAAACAGCTCCTGCCAGAGATGTTCTGCTGCATCCGAACAATGAATACACACGCGCATTGCTGAGCGCGGCTCCCGGCAGGGGCTGGGATTTTCAGAATTTTCGGCCGATCTGATCCAATCTAACGACTGCCTTGGCTCGGCATTTGTCCCGGCGTGATCGGATCGTGTCCGATCCCGGCCGTTACTCCAGGGGCATGTGGTCGTACCGCATCGGTCGTTGGCGGTTCGCCCGGACTATGGTGCTCGTCATGGACATCACGCGCAATTTGCAGACAGACCAGCAATTCGACATAGCTCGAGAAACCGCCGATCGTCGTGGAGGCAATGCAGTTCCTCTTGTCGGAAGCGGCAAATTGCGGCCACGTCTTTTGAAGGTCCCGAAGGGCAGCACCCTCGTCCTCTGAGCAGCGGTCATAGTCGGCATTCAATCCACCCTCAAGATGGCACTCTCTCGTGATGTCGAACTTCGGCACGGTGTCCGAGACGGAGACGGGCGTCAGTGCAGCCATGAATACGATTGGCAGGTGAACGAACATGTTGGGCCTCCTTGCGATGAGAAAAAGCCCCCCGAACGAGCCTAACCAGCCTATGTGCGTGGCGCCTCCGGCTGTACCTGAGCCTTGCTGCCATCGACGAGAGTGACCGGTGGATTGAGGATCACCTTATCTCCCGCCTTGGCGCCGCTGACGATTTCGACACTCGTGCCAAGATCACGTTTCACTTCCACCTTGTGCACTTCGGCCTTGCCATTGTTGACAACCGCCACCTGGATTCCGTTGCGGTTGAAGAAGAGCGCATCGGCCGGCACCAAAAGGCTCGGCGTCTTGCGCGGGATACGAAGCTCGACGGCGCAGTAAACGCCGGCCGAGAGCGCGCCGTCGGGATTGGCAATATCGATTTCGGTCAAGAGCGTGCGGGTGCCGCTCTGCAGCGCCTCGGCTATCCGGGTTACCTTGCCGCGAAACTCGCGATCGCCAAGTTCGGGAACGCGCACGACGGCTTCAACGCCCGGCGTCACGCCAAATGCCGCATCCTGGGGCACGTAAACCGATACGCGGATGACGTCCTGCTGCATGATCTCGAACATGAAGGTGCCGCTTGCGGCATTGCCTTGCACCAGGCTGCCGACATCGACGTTGCGCTGGGTGATAACACCATCGAAGGGCGCGACGACCGATGCGTAGTCGCGGTTCTGCCGCAGCACTTCGAGCAAGTTCTGTTGAGACGAGACGTTCGCCTCGGCGACCGCGACCGCCGCCACACGCGCTTGCAAACCCAGGCGGTCGGTGTCGCCTTGCTGCGGAGTGACCCAGCCCTTCTGGACCAGAGGCGCGTCGCGATCCCACGTCACCTGCGCCAGATCACGGTTCGCCCGTGCCTGCTGCAGCGCAGATTTGAACTGATCGAGTGTCGCTTCGTTCTGTGAAATCTGATGATCGAGTTCAGGCACTGCAAGGTTCGCAAGCAGGCCTCCTGCCTTCACATGGTCGCCGATGTCAACGTTGCGCTTGGCGATGTAGCCGGTTGCGCGGGCATAGATGCTCGCGGCAGCAAATGCGGCCGTCGTGCCCGGAAGGGTGACCGAAACCGTGGCGCTGTTCGCCGCAACCGTTGCGACACGATAGCTGGGCACGAAATCGCGATCCTGCCTGGCCGTCGCCAGGACCTCCTGCTTCAGGGCATGGTTTCCCCACCCGCCGAGCACGAGGCCGCTGGCAAGCAACAGCGTTCCGCCGAACGCAAATAGACGCCCGCCCCGCCGGCGGCGCGCATACGTGCGACGTCCCGGTTCTTTCTCGACCTCACGGCGCAAGGTGGGGCCGTCGAGCCGATGCCGCTCGATTGCGTCATTGCCGTTGGGTCGAAACAGATCATTCATTGGGGAGTTCCTCGAACAAGCCATAGGCCGCGACGCCGTCATTGCGCTTGCGGAGCATGGCAAAGAGATAGGGCACGATCAGAAGAGTGGTCGGAGTGGCAAACAGAATCCCGCCGATCACGGCGCGCGCCAGCGCTGCGTTCTGCTCCTCGCCGGGGCCGCCGATCGCCATCGGGATCATGCCGACGACCATCGCAGCTGCCGTCATCAGCACGGGGCGGATTCGGGTGCGGCCCGCGTCAAGGGCAGCACGGAACGCGCTCCTCCCCTTGAGCTGCTGCTCGCGCGCGAATGTGACCAGAAGAATGGAATTCGCCGACGCGACGCCGACGGCCATGATTGCCCCCATCAGCGAGGGGACGTTGAGCGTCGTGCCTGTCATGAACAGCATCGTGACGATGCCGCAGAACGTCGCCGGCAACGCCAGGATCACCACCAGCGGGTCGCCGAAATTCTGGTAGTTGACGACCATCAGCAGGTAGACGAAGACGGCCGCGAACGCCAGTCCGATACCGAGATCCCGGAAGGACTCGTGCATGCTCTGGATCTGTCCGAGAACCTTGATGGTGTTGCCGGGCTTCAGCTCCTTCTGCAATTGAGCGACGATCTTGCCGATGTCGCTCGCCACGCTGCCGAGATCGCGGCCCTGCGTGCTGGCATAGATGTCGTAGACGGGCTGAATATTGCTCTGGTTCAGATTGGTCGGAACGCTCTCGCGCTTGATTGTCGCCACGTTGCTCAACAACCCCGGAATTGGCGGGCCATTGGCGGCGAGCGCGGTCGACACCGGCGTGTTGCCGATCTCGTTGAGCGAGCTTACCAGGCGCTCCGGCGTCTGGACGGCGATATAATAGGGAATGCCGGCAGCCGGATCGGTCCAGAAATTGGGCGTGACCTGTTCCGAGGAACTGAGGCTGGTGTTGACGTCAGTGGCGATGGCCTGTGCGTTGAGCCCAAGCTGCAGTGCCCGCGAACGGTCGATGTCCACCAGGAAGGCCGGAGCGTTGAGCTCTTGCTGAAGGTGGGTATCGGCCAAGCCCGGAACGGCTGCGAGGCGGCGGCGCAACTCCTCGGCGAGGCGCCTGTTATTCGCGAGGTCGCGGCCAACGACCCGAACGTCGATCTGGGCCGGCAGTCCGAAATTGAGGACTTGCGTGATCATGTCGGCCGCCTGGAAGTAGAAGGTCTCGGACGGGAACGCAGCCGGCAGCACCTCGCGGAGCTTGCGCACGTAACCGGCTGTCGGTGCGTGTCCCTCCTTCAACGACACCAGGATCACGCCGTCATTGACGTTGATGGTCGATCCGTCGGTGAAAGCGAGGTTGTACACCCGTTGCGGCAGGCCAATGTCATCGACGATCAGGTCGCGATCTCCCGCAGGAATGACCTCGCGGATCTTGTCTTCGACCTCCTGGAAAATATGCTCGGTCGCTTCGATCCGGGTTGCTGCCGGGGCGCGGACATGAAGCTTGATCTGTCCGCCATCGATGTCCGGGAAGAAGTCGCGGCCGACCTGCGTCGCCATGACACCGCCCAGCGTGAGCATCAGCACGGCGATAACCGGAACGATGAGGCGTCGTTTGAGCAGCATGGTCAGCCCACGCACATAGCCCCGGCGAAACAGCTCGAATCCATGCTCGAAGCGCCGGTGCAACCGCGCGAACAGGTTGCCCGATTCGTCCGTTTCGCCGTGGTGCTCACCCTTGAGCAGCAGGCCGATCATCACCGGGGTCAAGGTTCGCGACAGCGCGTACGACGCGAGCATCGCGAACACCACCGCAAGCCCGAGCGGCGTGAACAGGAACTTCGCCGGACCTTCAAGGAACACCACCGAGGTGAACACGCAGCTGATCGCCAATGTCGAAACCATGGTGGGCACTGCGATGCCGGCAGACCCGTGCAGGGTCGCCGCGGCGAGATTCATGCCTTCGCTGCGCAGCCGATGGGTGTTCTCGATCGTGACAGTCGAATCGTCGACCAGGATGCCGACGGCGAGCGCCATGCCGCCGAGCGTCATCGTGTTCAGCGTGTGGCCCATGAAGTAGAGGATGACGATCGAGG
>Ga0210393_10001830_pt1 | contig 17659 bp, 17 predicted proteins | sample IncBWC27OmetaG_FD_160068 | JGI IMG/M metagenome (GOLD analysis project Ga0210393, IMG submission 160068) | Forest soil microbial communities from Barre Woods Harvard Forest LTER site, Petersham, Massachusetts, United States - Inc-BW-C-27-O ... | reverse complement strand
GTTCTTGTCGAAGCGGAATTTTTCTTTGCGCTCGATTTGCACGACGCGCGAGTCCTGGATGACGACTTCGACCGAGCCGAAGCGCACCCCGCTGATCGCTTTGGCGATGCGCCGCAGGACTTCGTCGCCCGCTTGGGCTTCGGATTGAACATCGGGGCGGGTTGTCAGGATTGAATCTACTTTCATAATCTATCCTATTAGATGACTAGACTAATCTTCCAAAAAAAGATTCTTCAGATCGCGAAACTGAACGATTCGTTGCCGGTGACCACCGCCTCGACCCGCTTGAGCATGTCTGCCAGAGAGGTCGAGTCCATGATCTTCGCCGTCGCGTCGCGAACCTCTTTCATGACGATCCGGATGCCGCAACTGCGCTCGTCGCGGCACTCGCGGCATCGCATGTATGCCGTCTTGCTGACGCATGGCAACGGTGCGATCGGCCCGTCCAGCACGCGTACAATGTGCCCCACGCTGATCTGGTGAGGGTCGCGGCCGAGGAAATATCCGCCGCCCTTGCCCTTCTTGCTCTGGAGCAGTCCTTGGTTCTTGAGCTCGAGCAGAATCAATTCCAGGAACTTGCGTGGGATACCCTCGCGCTGCGCCAAATCGGAGATCAGCACCGGCCCCTGGCCATATTCCTTGGCCAAAACCAGCATCGCCTTGAGCGCGTATTTCGATTTCTTTGACAGCATCTTATCGACCTACTAGTCGATAGGGTGGCTAGACTAAATATCGAGGCCAAGGCTGTCAAGAGCCGCGCGAGCGAAAATCACGAAAAACCAGCCGGCTGATTTCAGCGCGCTTTGGCCTTCAGCTCGGCATATTTGTCGAGCAGGGGGAGCACGGTTTCGCGCCGCGCTGGCGGTAGCGCGAAGATCAATCGGTCGAGGCCGAGGTCGAGGAATTTCTTGATGTGATCTTCGTTCGGACCGACGCCGAACATCGAGACGGGAAGTTTCCCGCGGCCGGCTTTTTTCCCCGCTTCGGCGAGCGCCTTCAAGTTGCCGGCGAGATCGTAGCGCGGGAAATTTATCGGCATCCATCCGTCGCAATATTCGGCGACGCGCTCGAAGGTCTTGGGCGATTGCGAGCCGAGAAGAATCGGCGGTCCGCCGACCTGCACCGGTTTGGGGAACGACCAGATCGGATCGAAGTTCACGAACTCGCCATGAAACTCGGCGGCCTCCTTGGTCCAGATTTGCCGCATCGCAAGAATTTTTTCCTTGACGATTTTCCAGCGCCGCTTGAACGTCGCGCCGTGATTCTCCATCTCCTCGACGTTCCAGCCTGCGCCGATTCCGAAAACCACGCGGCCACCCGAAATCAGATCGAGCGACGCGACTTCCTTCGCGAGCGTGATCGGGTCGCGCTCGATCACCAGGCATACTCCCGTGCCAAGCTTGAGCTTCTTGGTGACGGCGGCCGCCGCGCCGAGCGCGACGAACGGGTCGTGCGTATGCCAGTACTCTTTCGGCAATTCGGTGCCACCCGGGAACGGCGTCTTGCGCGACGCGGGGATATGCGTGTGCTCGGGAAAGAACAGCGACTCGAAGCCGCGTTGCTCGGCGGCGAGCGCGAGTTCGATCGGCTGGATAGCGTAGTCGGTCGGGAACATCGAGACTCCGAATTCGGCCATGGCGATTCCTCCTGAATTAAGCGCGTCGTAAAATTTTCATAGCACAACTGATTAGCGAAGCGCCCGCGCGAGCCTCGGCACCAACGCAGTTTACTGGTGGTTCTGCACGGCGCGAACGGTTGCGGTCGAGCCGGGAATTCGATCGCCGTTCATCGGTTCGTAGCGGGCACCAAGATTGTCAGCCAGGAACTTTTCCATCCGCGCGGTGAAATCGAGCCGGTTTTCGGGCCGCACGAAACCGTGACCCTCGTCGGTATACAAAACGTAAACGGCGTTGCCGCGATGCTTCGCGATCGCGTCGACGATCTGCTCGGCCTCGGCCTGCTTGACCCGCGGATCGTTGGCGCCCTGGCCTACCAGCATCGGGATTTTTATTTTGTCAGCGGAAAACAGCGGCGACGCCGCCGTCAGCAGTTCCTTGTCTTTGGGATCGTCGGGATTCCCCACCCTCGTGAAGAATATCGAGCGCATGACTTCCCAATACGGCGGCAACGACGCCAGCAGCGTGAACAGATTCGACGGACCGCATTCGTCGACGGCGCATCGATATAAGTCGGGCGTGAAGGCCGCGCCGGCGAGGGCAGCATAGCCGCCGTACGAACCGCCAAATATCGCGACTCGCTTCGGATCGGCCACGCCCTGACTCACGGCCCACTTCACGCCGTCGGTCAGGTCGTTCTGCATCGTCAGACCCCATTCGCGATCGCCGGCATGCAGAAATTTCTTCCCAAATCCGGTCGAGCTGCGGAAATTTATTTGTAGAACTGCGTAGCCTCGATTCGCGAGAAGCTGGGCGTAGGGATTGAAGCCCCAACTGTCGCGGCCCCAGGGTCCTCCGTGCACGAACAGCACCAGCGGGAGATTTTTATCCGGCACTCCGACCGGAAGAGTCAGATACCCGTTGATTTTCATTCCGTCGCGAGCGGTGAATTCGATCGGCGTCATCGGAGCGAGCGGAGCGTCGTCGAGTTTGGGCTGCGTGCTGAATAGAAACGTCGCCTGCTTCGCCGCGCGATCCCACGAATAGAAGCGCGCCGGCGTCCGGTCGCTGTCGAATGACACGAGCCAGGTCTGGTCGGCGAGATCGCGGTCAACGACATTGAAATCTCCGTCGGTGACTTTGGCGAGAGCGTCGAAGTCGCCTTGAATCGAAGGATCGATCACGGTCCAGTGCTTGCGGCCTGGATCGAATGCGGCAGCCTGCACGACGTGACGCGTCGGATGAATCATCGCATCGCTAAGATCCGCTTCGTCGCTGCGCGCGATATCGGTTTCCTGGCCGGACGCGAGCTCATGGCGCACCAGGCGCGCCGTGTCCGTGCCGACTGAAGTGCTGAGAAAGATCGATTGCCCGTCTTTAGTGAAATCGAGCGCGGCCAGGTTGTCTTCCATCGAGGCCTTCATCAAAGTGCGCCACGGGCTCGCGGCGCCGTCGCGAATCCGAATCTCGGTGCCGCCGTCCGCCGTCGTGACCGTGGCCGCGCGCACGATCATATTGTCGTCGGCGATCCATCCCGCGATGTCGCCGGGATTTTCGGTGTCGAGTTGGACGGCGCCGGTGTGGAAATCGATTCGATAGACGTCCATCAATTTGCGATCGCGCAGATTGAGCGCAACCAGTATCCGCTCGGGAAATTTCGGATTGGCCGCAACGAACTCGGCGCGGACGCCCTGCCACGGCGTCAGGTCGCGGACGTTGTGAGAATCGAGATCGACGGCGAACAGATGAAAGTTTTCGTCGCCGGCAGCGTCCTGCGCATAAAGGATCGTTTTCGAATCGTAGCCCCAACCGTATGACTGGATTCCGCGGCTCTTGTCGGCGGTGACGGCGCGGGCGTCGTGCTGCCCAATCGTCTGCACCCACACCTGCATGATTTCGTGCTCATCGGGCGCCAGCCACGCTATCCGTTTGCCGTCCGGGGCGATGTGCGGATTGGCGCGCTCAGGATTTCCGAGCAGAGTGTCGCGCGGAATCAGCGGTGGGAGTTGGGCGAGGACGGGTGGCGATGAAATTGTCGAAGTCATAGCGAGCACCGCAATAATCAGTGAAACCTTGCGCACGATCGCGAACATCGATCGCAAGGATGACAGAAAAAATCGCGGAGTGTCAGGATTGTTGGTCGCTGGAACCAGTTGCGATCCTGCCGTGCGAAGGTGGCGCTTCCGCGGACTGAATGCGCGCCCGAGCCTACTGCGCGCCGGACCTCAGCACTTGTCCCGGCAGGTATCCCGAATGTCGCCCGTGTTCGTAGAGCACGTCGCCGTTGACAATCGTGTACTCGACGCCTTCCGCCGGCATCACCAGTCTGCGGCCGCCGCCGGGCAGATCGTTCTGCATGCGCGCGCGCTTGGCCGATCCGATTTTGCGCTCGTCGAAGATTGCGACGTCGGCCGGCAGTCCGACCTTGAGGCGCCCGCGGTCCTTGATTCCGAAGAAGTCCGCCGGCTCTGACGTGATTCGCTTGATCGCACTCTCGAGCGTCAGCGCCTGCCGCTCGCGCACCCACGTGCCGAGCAGGTAGGTGCAATAGCCCGCGTCGCACAGCATGTTGACGTGAGCGCCGCCGTCGGAAAGCCCGATCATCGTGCGCGGGTCCGTGATCAACCGCTGAATTCCTTCCTCGTGATACTGCTGCATCGTGTACTGGATATTCAGATCGTCCTCGAGCGCGAGGTCGAAGAACGTGTCGAGCGGATCCTGGTGGCGCTGCTCGGCGATTTCGCCGACCGTCATGCGCTCGTACTGTCTCAGCGCGGGACTCGCAGTCTCGAGCACTTCGACGCGATTCCATTTGCCCTGGAACAGATGCGGCTTCTTCAACTCCTCTCGAAAGGCGCCGCGAAATTCGCGATTGCGGTAGAACTCCTTCTGCTTCTCGAGCGGCTGATTGAACACCGGCCCCCACAGCTCCATGTCGGCGAACGAAAACGGATTGCGCAAATCCATCTGGATGACGAACGGCTTGCACAGCACCTGGGGTACTCCGCCGCGCTTGATGAGCGGCTCGAGCCGCCGCAGTGTGTCGGCGCTGGCCTCGGGCTTGTCGGGACGGCTCGCCATCGCGAGCCAGGTGACAGGCCGCTGGCTTTCGTCAAGCAGGAATTCCAGCAACCCTTGCTCGTCCTCCGACATACGCCCCGCGCGCCGTGTGAGTGCGATTTCGATCGAGCCGCGCCCTGCATCCCGCAGCACGTTGGCGTAGGCCTTCAGCTCATCGGTCGATGCCAGCCTGCACGCCAGCGGCCGCCCCTGGTAACCGATATGTTGCGGCAAGGTCGTCGTGGAAAATCCGAACGCGCCCGCGTCGACCGCCTCCCGCAGCAGCGCCGCGACCTGCGCCGTCTCCTCGGGTGTAGCCTCGCGCTCCATCGACTCTTCGCCCAGCACGTAGTGCCGAAACGGAGTGAGCGGCGCGAGGAACGCCAGGTTGATTCCCGCGCCGCGACGCTCCGCCGCCGTCAGGAAATCCGGGAAGCTCTCCCACTCCCACGTAAGCCCCTTCGATAGCGCCTCGAACGGAATCGCCTCGACGTTGACCAGGTCCCACGCCGCGACCTCGCGCGCCGCGGGCTTGCACGGCGCAATCCCCACTCCGCAATTTCCCATCACGACGGTGGTGACGCCGTGCCACGAGGTGCAACTGACTAGTGGGTCCCAGCAGATCTGAGCATCGTAGTGAGTATGCGGATCGACGAAGCCGGGCGACACGATCAGATCCGACGCGTCGATCGTCTGGGCGGCGCCGTCGGTGACTTTCCCGATCTCGGCGACCTTGCCATCCTTGACTGCGACGTCGGCCCGGCGACGAAACGCGCCGGTGCCGTCGATAACTGTTCCGTTCTTGATGATCAGATCATAGGACATTCCAGATAACTCCCCCATGCGATTCGAGCGAATCGGCATACCACTCGATATCGCAGGAAAGACCGTCGTGGCGCAAGGATTGTAATCAAGACGTGTGTGCTTTGAAGCACCATGACAGCAGCTATTTCGTGAATTTGTTATCTATGAGTTACACTCACTCGACAAATTGATGCTATCGACTCACTACTCGCGACGATTGCCCGACGCTAACTTTTCGCTCCGATCGCGATCCTAGTCGCAAGAACTATCCTCTTATATGATCCTTCCGCTGGCTGTAGGTCCGTGGCAAGGAGAATAGTCATATGAAGGTCGCTGTCGATCTGAAGTTGTGCGAAGGAAATATGAAATGCCAGGAGGCGGCGCCCGAAGTGTTCGAGGTGCGCGACGACGACAAGAGCCATCTGCTGATCGAAAGGCCGCCTGAGGGCATGCGCGACAAGCTCAAGCTCGCGGCGCGGCTTTGCCCCCGCCAGGCAATTACCATCAGCGAGGAATAGATGACTCACGGCGTGCGACCGTTCACAATGCTAGATCGAGAAGAACATCACTGCATCGCGGAGACAATTGCCAATGGAATCTGAACAGGGGCTCTCGCTCGAAACGCTGAACATTATCGGTCCCGACCATTACATGAAAAACGGCTACCCGCATCGCGAGTGGACCTACCTGCGCAAGCACAAGCCGGTTTTCTGGTGCGAATATCCGAAGACCGATCCGTTCTGGGCGATCACCAAGCATGCCGACATCATTCAGATCTCCAAGCAGCCGCGCCTGTTCCTCAACGGTCCGCGCCTGCTGGTGTTCGTCAACGAGGACGGGTTCGAAGACAGTCCGACGCCACCGTTCCGCCACCTGCTCGACATGGACCCGCCCGATCACGGCGAGTATCGCGTCGTCGTCAGCCGCAATTTCACGCCGCGCGGCGTGAGTCCACTCGGCCCCGAAATCGAGAACATCACGCGTGAGGTGCTCGACGACGTGACCGGGCGCGACACCTGCGACTTCGTCACAGACGTATCGTCGAAGATTCCGCTCGCGGTCATCGCCGAGCTGCTCGGCGTTCCGCACAAGGACTGGGAGCAGCTCTTCCGATGGACCAACGAGACGATCGGCGGGGGCGACCCCGAGTTCCAGGCCGGCACGAGCGCGCAGGAGACGATGGATCGTTCGCGGCTGGGGCTGTTCCAGTATTTCACCGAGATGGTGGCGGAGCGGATGAAGCATCCGACCAACGACATCACCAGCATCGTCGCCAACGGCAAGGTGAACGGCGAGCCGATCCCGCAATTCGAGATGCTCTCCTACTATTTCCTGCTGGTGGTGGCCGGCAACGAAACCACGCGCAACGCGACCACCGGCGGCCTGCAGGCTTTCATCGACAATCCGGGAGAATGGCAAAAGCTCAAGCGCAATCCCGAGCTGATCGACTCGGCAGTCGAGGAGATCGTGCGATGGACGACGCCGGTCATCCAGTTCGCGCGCACCGCCACTGAAGATACCGAGATCCGCGGACAGAAGATCAAAGCCGGCGAATCGGTATGCCTGTTCTACCCGTCGGCGAATCGCGACGAAGACGTGTTCAAGGATCCTTTCAAGTTCGACATCAGCCGCAATCCGAATCCGCAGATCGCTTTCGGCATCGGCGAGCATTTCTGTCTCGGCGCGAACCTGGCGCGGCTCGAGCTGAAGATTATTTTCAGCGAGCTGGCCAAGCGGCTCGACCACGTTGAACCGGCGGGGCCGGTCGAGCGTCTGCGCTCAAGCTTTGTCGGCGGCATCAAGCACATGCCGATTCGGCTCAAGATGAAACCGGCCGCCAAGGCCGCTTGAGGTAAGACCTCCGATGATTACGCCACGCAAATCCGCCGATCGCGGACGCACCAAGATCGAATGGCTCGACAGCCGCCATTCGTTTTCATTCGGCGATTACTACGATGAGAAGCAGATGGGATTTCGCGCGTTGCGGGTCATCAATGAGGATCGCGTGCGCGCGGCCGCAGGGTTTCCCACGCACGGGCATCGCGACATGGAGATCATCACTTACATCCTCGAAGGCGCGCTCGAGCACAAGGACAGCCTCGGCACGGGCTCGGTCATTCGTCCGGGCGAGGCGCAACGGATGAGCGCGGGCAGTGGAATCACTCACAGCGAATTCAATCACTCGAAGACCGAGCCGGTCCATTTCCTGCAAATCTGGATCACGCCATCCACGCGCGGGATCGCGGCGGGCTACGAGCAGAAAACTATCGACGAGTCGAAGTCCCACGGCGGCTTCGCACCGGTAGGCGCTCCGGAGGGCAGCGATCGATCGGTGACGATCCACCAGGACGCGACCCTGTCGGTAGCAAAGCTCGAGGGCGGGCAGACCGTCGCGGCCAATTTGAAGAAGGGCCGCCACGGATGGGTGCAAGTCGCCCGCGGCGCAGTAACCGTAAACGGCACCGCACTGGCCGAAGGCGACGGCGCCGCAATCAGCGACGAAGAAAAACTAACGATCGTCGCGAACGTCCCCGCCGAGGTTTTGTTCTTCGACCTGGCGTGATTCGTCGCGCGTGGGTGCTAGGTCGTAGCAAAAGACTCCGGGATTCTTCGCCGCAGCGGCTCTGAATGACACAAAGAAAGCGTTCAGTAACCCCTGATCTCATCAGTTCCGTCCAGCCGCTTAGACAGATCAATCGGATCGCCCAATCTGACCTCGTTGGGATCGACCTGGTAGGCCCACACCTCGAACCGGGTCATCATCGCCGGCCCATACGCACTCGCAAAGGCGCATTCGACGGCGTCCAGCCCGTGCGCGATCTTTATCCGGCCTATCCTGGGTTCGTTGTAGCGGGCGTCGAAGACGTGCCACTTACCACCTAGATACACCTCGCTGTAGGCGTGAAAATCCATCGGCGATCCCGGATCGACGTGTCCTATATCCGGCAGATGACCGGTGACGTAGCGCGCGGGAAGGTTGAGCGCCCGGCACAGCGCGATCGTACAATGCGCGAAATCGCGACACACACCGTAGCCGCGTTCGATAACTTGCGCGGCCGAAATATCCGGTCTGCCCGAGCCGAAGCGGTATTCGATATTGTTATGCACCCAGTCCGAGATGGCCTGCACGCGCGCGCCCGCATCATAGATGTGTCCAAACTTCTCGCCGGCGAACGCGAACAGCCGGTCTGAATCGCAGTAACGGCTCGGGAGCAGGTACCGCAGGAACTCCGGCTCGAGGGTAGCGACCGACGGCGCGTTGCCGAATTGATCGGACTTGTCCGATGCGGTGGTCACCTCCACCAGCGCGTCGTGCTGAATCTCGTTCAGGCCGGGCGCCAGGATAACCCGGTAAGCAACGTTGCCGTCGGCGTCGACGAACGATTCGGATTTGGTGGCGCGACCGAAGACGAGTTTCTCCTGCCGTATGGGACGATCCGGATCGAGTTTCGGACTAACCAGCAGGATGATCGTTGCCGACGACGATTCGCATTCAAAGTGAATATTACAACCGACCCGAACCGTAAGCATCGAGCACCTTCAAAGCACAGAGCACATAGCTATCCGCTGTCGCGGACTCGGTCGAAGAATTCGGCGAACAATGGACCGTAAAGCGGGTCTCGCTCGGGATGATACTGCACCCCGATTGCGTAAGGGTGCGATCGAAGTCGCGCCTGCTCGACGATTCCGTCGCTGGCGGACCAGGCCTCGACCTCGATTCCGTCGGCCAGCCGCTCGAGCGCCTGGTGATGCGAGCTGTTGACGGCCGCGAATCGATGAATCGCCGTCGAGCTGTGCCGAAGCGGCTGGATATTTTGTCTTTCGAAATTGTCATGCCCGGGAATATCAATGTGTAGTGTCCCGCCCGCCGCGACATTCAACACCTGCAAACCGCGGCAGATGGCCAGGATGGCCTTGCCTGAGTCGAGGAAGTCGCGGACTGCGTTGAACTCCCAATCATCGCGCCCGTAGTCGGTATCGACAATCAACGATGGCTGCTCGATCGGCTGGCGCAGGAAGCAGGACGAAATGTCGCCGCCCCCAGTCAGCATCAAAGCGTCCATTTGCGCGAGATCGATCGGATGCGTTCGCGCGTTATGCACCTTCAGATGGGGATAACTTTCGAAGACAAGCGTGAACCAATGTTCGTCGCATTGGCGCATCCACGTGGCGATATTCGGCATCTCTAAACTTTTCCGGAAAACCTCGACCGCAGCATCGATCAGACGGAAACCGGGCTCTTGAGGTTACGGCTCCGGGCTGATTGTCGCAAATTCCCGGCGGCCCGCTCTTGCGACGAATCGCGGCGCAACCTATGTACAGTGTCACCGCGAGGACCCCGCATCCATGAAAATTCATAAATCCGCACTGGCGGCATTGATCGCAACGCTATGCTGCGGCGTCGCAACCGGCGCAGCATCCGCCGCCACGCCAGCCAGCGCTCCGACCAGCAATGCGGCACCGGCAGCCGGCGCCGTCGCTCAAGGGCCCGGCGACCTCAACGCTCTGATCGCATCAGGCATGCTGCCCGACTTGCGCTGGCCGAATTTCACCGACTATCGCGCCGACGTGAAAAAATTCTACGACCAGGGCGGCAACTCGCTGGCGTGGATCCAGAACAGCAAGGCCAGCCCTCAAGCGGTCGCGTTGATCTTGCTGTTTCAGCAAGCGGCGACCAAGGGCCTGAATCCCGAAGACTACGACGCCTCGCGATGGGACGCGCGGCTCGCCAAGCTCCAGCCGACCGCGCCGAAACCTTCGGATAGCGATCTGGCGCATATCGATCTGGCGATGACGGTTTCCGCGATGCGCTACATTTCCGATCTGCATATCGGACGAGTGAATCCTCAGCACTTCAAGTTCGGCTTGACGGTCGGTCCCAACAAACTAGACCTGGCCGAGGAACTGCGAACGCAGGTGCTACCTGCGACGGACGTCTCCGCCGTCCTCGCGAAAGTTGAACCGCAATACGATGGTTACCGGCGAGCCGAGGATGCCCTCCTCACCTACACCAAGATGGCGAGCGCGCCCGATGCTCCGCTCATACCGGTACCGCAGAAAAGTGTGCACCCCGGAAATTCGTTTGCGGGGACGCCTCAGTTAGTCGCGCGATTGCGCCAGCTCGGCGATCTGCCGTCGACTGCAGACGTGCCCGCCGACTCGACCACTTATAAAGGCGCCATCGTCGATGCTGTGAAACATTTCCAGAAGCGCCACGGCCTCGATACTGACGGCGTACTCGGCAAGGGCACGGTGACCGCCATGAACGTGCCGCTCAAGGCGCGAGTGCAGCAGCTCGATCTCACATTGGAGCGCTATCGCTGGATACCGCCGGACTTCCCCGAGCCGCCAATCGTCGTCAACATTCCGGAGTTTCGACTGCGTACGTTGCGCCGCCAGCACGCTCCTTTTCTCACGATGAGAGTGATCGTCGGCCAGGCGATGCGTAAGCAGACGCCCGTGTTCGCCAACCAGATGAAGTACGTCATCTTCCGGCCGTATTGGCTGGTGCCGACCTCGATCCTGCGCGGCGAGCTGATCCCGAAAGCGCGGCGCGATCCGAATTACTTTGCCGACAAAGGATTCGAAGTTGTGGACGACAGCGGCAGCGTCGTGCCGTCGGCGCCGGCGACTGACGACCTGCTAGACAATCTTAGCTCCGGCTCATACAGAATTCGGCAGAAACCCGGCCCCAAGAATGCGCTCGGCTTGGTCAAATTCATCTTCCCCAATCAGTACAACGTGTATCTGCACAGCACGCCCGAGCAGGAACTGTTTGCCAAGTCGCGCCGCGACTTCAGCCACGGATGCATCCGGGTTGAACGGCCGGCCGATCTCGCGGCGTGGGTGCTGCGCAACAAGCCCGAATGGACGCCGGCAAAAATCCAGGACGCGATGCAGAACGGGCCGGATAACCAGCAGGTGAATCTCGACCAGCCTATTCCGGTGCTGATTCTTTATAGCAGCGCAGTAGTGGAGCCGGACGGCGAAGTCCGCTTCTTCTCCGACATCTACGGCTACGACAAATCTCTGGAGAAGGTGCTCGCCAATGGACCGCCGTATCCGAACGCTCCTGCCCCTGCAGCGTCCGGTGACGCCTACTAGTCTCAGGCGACGCCGTGGTCCTTGAACCACGCGAGCATCCGCTTCCATCCATCCTTAGCGGCTTGCGGATTGTAACTGGGACGATAGTCGGCGTTGAAGCCGTGCCCCGCGTCGGGATACATCACGATTTCAGACGGCTTGCCGGCGGCCTTCAGCGCGACCCGCATCTGCTCGACCTGCGCAGCCGTGATCTTCATATCCTTGCCGCCGTAAAGACCTAGCATCGGTACGTTGATCTGATTGGCCAAATCGATCGGATTCTTCGGCCTGATCTCCGACGGCGGCGACTCCAGCGGCCCATACCACGCCACGCCCGCTTTGAGCGACGGGTTGTGCGCGCCCGCCCCAGCAGAACCCGGTGATGCCGAGTTTCGTGGTGTCAGCCTTACCCGTGCTCTTCGCCCATGCGACGGTAGCGTCGAGATCGGAGGCAACCTGCTTGTCCGGCACCTTGCCGACGACCTCCACAATCTTCTGCATGTCACTAATGCTCGAGACGTCACCTTCGCGCGAAAAGAGCAGCGGCGCGACGGCGAAGTAGCCCTGTTTCGCGAGGCGCCGGCAAATGTCCTTGATGTGTTCGTGGACGCCGAAGATCTCGTGCACCACGAGCACCGTCGGGAAAGGCCCGCCGCTCGCCGGCATCGCCCGATACGCCGGAATTTCGCCGCCCTCGACCGGAATCTTGACCTCGCCCGCGACGAGTCCATTGCTGTCCGTCGTGATCGTGTCGGCCGACACCGGCATCACGGCGAGCGCGAACCCAGCCGCGAGACTTCCCACCACGAAAGCGCGGCGAGAGATTTCAGTTTTCATTTTTTCATTTGTGCAAGACGATCAGCTGGAACGCAAGGGAGTTTCGCGCATGAAACGGATCGTGTCGTCCAGATCGCGGATACCGGCGTCCGACCCCAGGCCCTGCGCCACCAACGCTGCCGCCGCATTGCCGAGCTTCATGCATTCCTCTGGCGGCCATCCTAGCTTCAGCGCACAAATGAAACCCGCGCAATAGGCGTCGCCGCATCCCGATGTATCGACCACCGCAACGTCATGCGCGGCCCGATGCACCCGGCCGCGCGCGCTGGTCAGCAAGCTGCCGTCACCACCCATAGTCAGCACGACTCCACCGACGCCGAACAGGAGCAACTGGATAGCCGCCTGCTCCGGCGTGCTGGTCTCCGTCAGCTTGCAAGCTTGATCGGCGTTGGGCATGAACCAGTCGACGAACGGCAGGCACGGCTTCAGGATAGCGAGCAGCTTGGGCGAGCCCTCGCTCAGGATGTCCATGCTGGTGGTCAGGCCGGCGTCGCGCGCGCGGCGGAGGATTTGCGCGGCGCCGTCACGTCCGAGTCCGCGCATCGAATCGTTGCCGCCAAGGTGTAGATGCGACGAGCTCTCGATCACAGACCACGGCACGTCGTCGATCGAATAGACGGCGTTGGCTCCTATCGCATGCAGCGCGGGCCGGTCGCCGTTGGCCCGAATCGGCAGAATGCTGGCCGAGGTCTGCACGCCAGTCTTGCGAACAAGGCAGCTGGTATCGACGCCGTAGCCGTTGAGAGCGCGAACGAGTACGTCGCCCAGGGCGTCATCGCCGACGGCGCCCGCCGTCGCAACCGACAGTCCCAATTTCGCGAGGCCGACCGCAGTGCCTGCCGCGGATCCGGCCGGCGCGAGCCGAATCTCATCGAGCAGGATACTGCCCTGCCCCTCGGGAATGTGCGTGACGTAGCGGCCAAGGATGTCGAGGACATGCGCGCCGAGCGTCACCGCCTCGACTTTTCTTTGAATCATTCTGCGCGAGCTTGTGTGGTCTGCGCCGGGATCCCGGTGCGTCGCGTGGCCAGTTCGGCGTTGAGGTCGAGGCGCATCGCTTCGGCGTATTCGGCCGCCGCCTGAATCGGTTCGGCGCCGTCTTTCTTCTTGTAGGCGTACATCAGGCTTCGGCTCGCGTTGACGATAAACCCCGTCCCGTCCGCGCGCGCCGACGCGACCGCGTCCGTCGTCGTCCCGCCCTGCGTGTCGTATCCCGGCACGAGAATCGTCGCGGCAGGCATCAGTTCGCGTGCGCGCCGCGCTTGCACCGGATAGGTCGCGCCGACCACCGCGCCGATGGAGCTAAGCCCGGATTCGCCGACAAAGTCGCCGCCCCATCCGTTCACGCGCGCCGCCACCGATTCCCATATCGGGCGATCGGGCGCGTTGCGATCCTGGAATTCCCCCGATGACGGGTTCGACGTTTTGACCAGCACGAAGATGCCGCGACCGCTTTTCACTTTCGTGATAAACGGCATCAGCGCGTCGCTGCCCTGGTACGGGTTGACGGTCACGGCATCGCAATTGAAGTCGCCGTCGCCGAGAAACGCCTCGGCGTATGCGGCCGACGTCGTGCCGATATCGCCGCGCTTCGCATCGGCGATTGTAATCAGACCAAGCCGCCGCGCAGTCTTGACGACCTCGTAAAACGCGCGCATCCCCTCGATCCCGCGCGCTTCGTAGAACGCAAGCTGCGGCTTGACGGCGATCGCGGAACGCGCGCACGCCTCGACGACTTCGCAGCAGAAGCGCGTGAGTGTGTAGCCGTGCGGAATTCCCGGAGCACCGGGCGCGTCGAGTTGAGGATCGATACCGAGCACTACGACGCTGTCCTTGAGACGCGAAGCTTGTACAAGGCGATCGGCAAAATTCATGGCTACGGAGTATTGCATACCGCACCCCGTGGGTCACATCGGGCGTTGCGTTTTCGCAGCCGCCGCGAGCATCCTTTGGTCGACAATAAGAAAAAAAGGAACGCGAACAGGAAGGGAAATTTTCGCAGGTGATCAGCACCATATGGATTCACTGAAAAAAGAAAAAACATGAACAACCTGACTATCGTCACCAAGCTTCGATTCATGGCCGCGCTCGCGCCGGCAATTCTTTTGCTGGCGGCCGCCTTGATTGTGGGCGCGTTTCATTTTTTCGGCGCACTGCCGGGCGAGCTCCATGAAAACGAGTACGCGGCGGCGCGTGCGGCCCAGGGAATGGAAACCGCGCTTTACAAAATGGATTGGGGACGAACGCAGCCCGACGCTTCGCAAATCGTGATGGATCAGCAGCGCGGCTTCATCTCCGAGATTGAGATCGCGCGCAACCATATCGGAAGCCGTGACCAGGCTGAGCTCATCGAAAAAATCGCCAACGACGCGCGGCCTCTCTTCGACGCCTTGCGAACCGCATCGCCGAGCGACGACAGCCTCGAACCCAAGCTGCGCGACCTGCAAGGCAACGTCGCTGATCTGATGAGCCTCGACGACGCGGCGCTGTTAGCAGTGGCGTCCACGGCAGAATCGCAATCGCGCACGATGATCGCGATCACGATCGTGGCGCTGGTGGCAGTCCCATGGATCTGCTTCGCGGTGATCGTCAGCCTGTCGAGCAATCTCTACAGAGAACTGAAAGAAATCCGCCGTCATGCAGAAGCGCTCTCAGAGCGCGAGTCGTCCGACCACATCAAGGCCCTCGACGAATCACTCACCAAACTGGGCTTTCCAAAACCAAACCCGATGTTGGCGGAGTAACTCAGAAGATTCGGACTGAAGACTTCTAACGCTTTTTGCGTTTCGCAATGTGCTTTGCCGCCGGCTTTGCGCGACCGTCAGGCAGCACGATGTCGAGGCTGCGCCACAGGTACCACGCGGCCGCCGTTCGGTACGGACGCCATCGCTCGGCATGCTTCATCAGTCGCTTGCGATTTGGCCGTTGACGCATCCGGTAGTGCCGCCGGACCGCGTTCTGGACGCCGAGGTCCTCCGCAGGCATCACGTCGGGCCGGCCGAGGTTGAACATCAGGAACATTTCAGCGGTCCACTTGCCGATGCCTTTCACTTGCGTGAGATGCTCGACAATCTCATCGTCGGTCATTCGATGAAATTTATGGAAGTCGAGCTTTTTGTCTCGAATGTGCTCGGCGAGATCTTTTATGTAGAGCGCTTTTTTTTCAGAGAGGCCGACGGCACGCAATTCGGCGTCGGTTTTCGCGAGCACCTGCTCGGGCGACGGAAATTCAACGTCGGGAAACAGCTTCACGAAGCGCCCGTAGATCGCATTCGCGGCCGCACCCGCGAGTTGCTGGAAAATTATCGCCCGCGCCAGCGCCTGGAAGCGTTCGCGCCTCGGCTGGATTCCGAGCGCGCCGACCTCGGCGATGATCCGTGCGAGGACGGGGTCCGCCTTGCTAAGATGAATCCGCGCCTTGCGCGCGTATGAAACTCTGTCGGTCGCCATCGGGAAAAAACTCGGTTCGCCGAATCTTGCACGCCTGCTAATGTCGTTCAATCGGTAAAAACGAAGCGCGAAACAATGAGCGAAGACAGCAGACTCCCGATGTGCCCCGAGAATCTCCACGAGGGGATGCGCCTCGGCCCGATTCGTTACGTCATCACGCCGGAGCGGGCGCGCGCATTTGCGGATGCGGTCAAGGCCACGAATCCCGACTTCATTCCCGGCGCGGACAATCCCGCCGCCGTGGTGTCGCCGACGATGCGCCTTGCGGACTATGCCCTCCTCATCGCCACTCATCTGAAAGGCGGCAAGGGCGGGGTTCACGCCAAGCACTGGTGCGAGTTTCACCAGCCGATGCGCGTCGGGCAGGCGGTGAAGTGCGAGGGCACGATCACCGCGACCTATCGCAAGCGCGGCAAATTCTATTTCACGCTCGAATATGAATCGCGCGACGCGGTCACGAACCAGCTTTTGGTACGCGAGGCAATCACGTCGGTGCTGCTGAACGACAAGGGAGAGATGCAATGAGTGCGGCGCCCGGAGAGATTCGAATCGGCGCGGAGCTGGCTTCGGCGCCGTACCTGCTCGATGCGGCCGCGGCGAAGGCCTATCACGACGGCATCGAGCTCCCGGTCCGCCGCCGCCCGCTCGGCAACATCCACGACGACAAGGACGCCGCGCGCAAAGCGGGATTCACTGCGCCGATTGCGGGCGGCGAACAGACTATCGCGATAGCCGCGCAATTCCTCGCTGACAACTTCGGCCTGCGTTTCGTGCGCGGCGGCCGCATCGAAGTATCGCTCACCAGGCCGGTGCTCTACGGCGATACTCTGACCTGTCACGCGAGAGTCGTTTCGATCGACGAGGATCACGCTCAGCTGGAAATTGACGTCGAGAATCAACGTGGCGAAAAAGTGCTGACGGGCACCGCCGCGGTCAGGACCAGCGACGCATGAGCGCCGGCTCGATTCCCAGCTCCAGCGATGCGCCGCGCGACGAGCTGCCCGCGGCTCGCGCAACACCGCTCTGGCGCAAGGCGATTCCGTATCTCGGCACGCTGGCAATCTTCGCGCTGATCTTCTGGCGCATACCGATTCGCAAAGTCGAACAGGCGTTGTCGCAAGTGCCGATACTCGATTTCATTGGCGTGTTCTTGCCGTATTCGCTGTTCTACTGCGCGATCGATTCGGCGTGCCTCACCTGGGTCGTTCGCCGCTTCAACGCGCCGATGCGCTATCGCGACATCCTGCCGATTCGCGCGAGCATGTACGTGCTGGCGCTCATCAACACCAGCCTCGCGCAGGGGGGAGTCGCCTATTATCTGCATCGCAAGTCCGGCGTCAGCTTCCTGAGCGCGCTCAGCTCGGTGCTTTTTATCGCGATGCTCGAAATTTACCAGCTCTTCCTGTTCTCGACGCTCGGGGTGATCTTCTACACACCAGCCGGCGCCGCGCAGATAAGGATCGTCGCGATTCTGCGCATCGTGTACATCGCGGCGTGGACCCTGCTCGCCGCAATCATGATTTTTTTCGCGATTGCGCGGCGCAGCGCGCGGATTCGCAACTGGGTCGAGACCGGCAGAGCCGGCGCGCTGCTCGCGACCTTCATGCAGGCGCGCCCGTTCGACTACCTGGTGGTGCTGTCGATCAAGGCGCCGACGTTTCTCGCATCGGTCGTGGCGCAGTACTACGCGCTGGCGCTCTACGGAATCGCGATCCCATTCGTTAAGCTGATGTTGTTTCTTCCGCTGGTGTTCCTGGCCGCCGCGCTGCCGATCTCAGTGGCTCATCTCGGCACCAGCCAGGCTGCGT
>Ga0210393_10001827_pt1 | contig 17674 bp, 14 predicted proteins | sample IncBWC27OmetaG_FD_160068 | JGI IMG/M metagenome (GOLD analysis project Ga0210393, IMG submission 160068) | Forest soil microbial communities from Barre Woods Harvard Forest LTER site, Petersham, Massachusetts, United States - Inc-BW-C-27-O ... | reverse complement strand
GTTCTCCTTCATACCCGAGGCCGACACCGGGTCCGCCACGCTGACCGTCGAGCTGCCGCCCGGCGTGCGCCTCGAGGACACCTCGCGCATCACCGCGGCCGCCTATCGCATCCTCGCGCGCCAGCCGGAAGTGAAGGACGTGGTGGAGCTGGTCGGCTCGAGCGACGAGGGTGTGCGCCAGGCGGAACTGGACATCGCGCTGGTGCCCAAGAGCGAGCGCCGCGTCACCCAGCGCGAGTGGGAGGACCGCGTCTACCAGCAGCTCAAGGCCATCCCCGATGCGCAGATGCACTTCCAGCGCAACGGCAACGGCCGCGACGTCAACATCTACATCACCGGCGATGACCCGCAGCTCACCTACGACACCGCGCGCAAGGTGGTCGAGGAGATGAGCACGCTGCCGTTCGTGCGCGATGCGCGTATCAACAACGACCTGCCGCGCCCGGAGATCCTGGTGCACCCGCACCTCGACCTCGCCTCGCAGCTCGGCGTGACGGTCGAGAGCATCAGTGAGACGATCCGCATCGCCACGCTCGGCGATCTCGACCAGAACAGCGCCAAGTTCTCACTCGCCGACCGCCAGGTGCCGATCCGCGTGAGCCTGCTCGAGGACAGCCGCAAGAGCCTCACGACGCTGGAGAATCTGCCGGTGCGCACCGCCAACGGCGGGACGGTGCCGCTCAAGGCGGTCGCCGACATCAGCTTCGGCGAAGGACCGACCCGCGTGCGCCGCTATAACCAGAGCCGGCGTCTGTTCATCGATGCGGACCTGAAGGGCGCCGAGCTCGGACCCGCGATGAAGGCCATCTACAACCTGCCAACCCTGAAGAAGCTGCCCCAGGGGGTGCACCGGGTGGACGTCGGCGACGCCAAGTACATGAACGAGCTGATCGGCAACATGGCGATCGCCATGGGCACCGGCATCCTCATGGTGTTCGCAGTACTGGTACTGCTGTTCGCGCGCGTGCTGCAGCCGATCACCATCATGATCTCGCTGGCGCTGTCGATCGGTGGCGTGGTGCTGGCGCTGCTGATCACCGGCTTCTCCGCCTCGCTCGGGGTGTTCATCGGCCTGCTGATGCTGATGGGCATCGTCGCCAAGAACTCGATCCTGCTGGTGGATTTCGCCATCGAGGAGATGCGCGCCGGCAAGGACCGCCTCACTGCCATCCTCGAGGCCGGTCACAAGCGTGCCCGACCGATCGTCATGACCACGGTCGCCATGGTGGCCGGCATGCTGCCGGTCGCTCTCGGCCTCGGCGGTGACACGGCGTTCCGCCAACCGATGGCGATCGCCGTCATCGGCGGCCTGATCACCTCGACCGCGCTGACGCTGGTGATCGTGCCGGCCGCCTTCACGCTGGTCGACGACGTCGAGCGCTGGCTGGCGCCGAAGTTCGGCCGGGTGCTGACCGCACAGCCGCCGCCCGCGGGAACGCCGCCGCAGCCGCATCCGGTAAACTGACGGGGAATGCCCCGCGACCCGCCGCCGCAGAAGACTGACCCCTCCACCCCGGCATCCGCCGCGCCCGGTGCCGCACCCGCTGCGGATATCCCGGCAGCCTTTGGCTGGTGGGTGCGGCTGCTGACGCGCGTCCCGCTGAGCGCGCTGTACGCGGTGGCCGGCTTGCTCGGCTGGCTGACGTTCCACGTCTATCCCTACCGCGTACAGCTGGTGCGCGAGAACCTCGGCAAGGCCTTTCCGCAGCTCGACGAGGCGCAGCTGCGCACGGTCATCCGCCGCTATTACGCCGGCTTTGCGCAGATGCTGGTGGAGATCATCAAGTCCGTGTCGATTACGCCGGATGAGCTGCGCCGGCGCGTGCGCATGGTGAACCTCGACGCCGCGCGCACCCAGCTCGACCGCGGCCAGTCGGTGCTGCTGGTCGCGGCGCATCAGTGCAACTGGGAATGGCTGCTGCTCGCTCTGTCGCTCGAGCTCGGCTACCCGCTCGATGCCGCCTACAAGCCGCTGGTCGACAACTGGGCAGAGCGCGCGATGAAGAAGCTGCGCACCCGCTTCGGCAGCCGCCTGGTGCCGGCCACCGACCTGCTGGCGGACATCATCCGCCGCCGCGACGTGGTGCGCGCCGTAGCCATGGTGGCCGACCAGGAGCCGACCATGAGCGAGCACAAGTACTGGACGAGCTTCCTCAACCGCGACACCGCCTTCTACATGGGAACCGAGGAGATCGCGCGCGTCACGCATTTCCCGGTGTTCTTCCTGTCGCTGCGGCGCATCGCACGCGGCTACTACGAGGTCGAGTTCCACCTGCTGGCCGCCGGCGGCGAGACGCTGCCCTCCGGCGCGCTCACCGAGCGCTACGCGCGGCAGGTGGAGGCACAGATCCGCGCGGCGCCGGCCGACTGGCCGTGGTCGCACAAGCGCTGGAAGCTGAAGCGCTCGCTTTACCAGAATCGCACGCCGCTGAAGAACGCCTCATGAACGGCACCCGCTGAAAAAAAGCAGCCCTGAAAAAAATCGGCCCGCACCTCCGTGTGCGGGCCGACCGGGGGAACGGCTTACCGTCGCTGCGGATCAGTTGTTCGGTGCCCCGGCGCTGATCCAGGCCGCGAGCTGATTGATCTGTGCCTGGCTCAGGTACGGGCCGCCGAAGGGCATGCGCGCGCCGCTGATCGTCGCTGCGCCTTCGAGCTTCTGCACCACGTAGCTGTCGGTCGGATCACCGGGCTTGACGCGCAGCAGCGCCGGCTGCTCGACGCTGTGCACGTTGACGATCGAGGCGTAGATGTGCCCGGCCGTCAGATTCATCGACGCGGGCAGTGAGGCACCGCCGCCGGTATGGCAGGCGCCGCACACCGCGAACACCGTGGTGGTGAGCTGCGTCAGCGTCGGCACGGGCGGCGGCGGCGGCGTGGCGCTGGCGTCGATCTGCGCGCGGATCTGCCCGGCAGGATCGGTGCTGGTCAGCACGTTGACGTACCACATGTTGGCTTTGAAGTTGCCGAGGTCGGTCGCACCGATCTTGGCAAGCTCCACCGACCAGTGGGTCGGGTCGGCGGCATCCTGCGTGAGCGCGACCAGCTGCGGCCCGGTGGCGCCGGAGGCGGCCGTGTCAAGCGCCGCCGCGGTCGCATCCGTAATGCCGCTGTCGTGCAGCTGCACGGTCACGGTAGCGGCGCTGGAGTCGACCGTGACCGCCGCCACACCCGCAGCCGCGGTGGTGACCGGCGGCACTTCCTGCGAGCCGGCAAGGGTTGCAAACACGACGGTGACGTTCGCCGGGGTGATCTGGCCGCGGATCTCCCCGCCGGGATTGGCCGCGGACTTGACCAGCACGTACAACTCACCCTGCAGCAGCGCGGTGATCTGCGCCGCGCTGAGCGTCGCACCTGCGGGCACGTTCCACTGCCCGGCAGTCGTCCCGCTCGCGGTGAGCGTGATGAGACTCGAGCCGCTGTCGCCGGCGAACGCCTGGTTGATGGTGACGGCGGTCGCGGTGACACCGGTCACCGTGACGCTGCCGCTCGCTGCGCCGTTGGCCAGCTTCACCGTGAGACTGGCGCTGCCGCTGGCGCTGGAAGTCGGGGCGGGAACGATCTGCGACGGCGACAGCGTCACGCTGAACGCCGGATTGTTGGCCACCGTGACCGTGAACGGCGGCGAGGTCGTCGACTTACCGGAGCTGTCGGTCACCGTCACGGTGATCTGGTGCTGGCCATCGCTCACCGTGGTGGTCTCCCAGTTGACTGTGTAGGGTGCGGCGCTCGCCGTTCCCACGCTCGTGCCATCGACGAAGAATTCGACCCGCATGACGGTGAGGCCACTCGCCGCCGAGGCGGTGGCCGCGAGCGCGATGGTGCGGTTCACCGTGGTGCCGGGAGCGACGAGTGCGACGCTCGGCGCCGGACAGCTGCCGCCGTACTGTGCGCTGCAGCCCATGGCGCTGGCGCTGCCGCCACTGCCACCGCCGTAGCCGCCGCCGCAGGCGGCCAGGATCGTGGCCAGCGTTCCCGCCGCCAACAGCAGCGCCGTTGGCATGACCTGTTCGATTCGCAGCGAGGTTTTCATGTGTGTGTTCCCTTGAAAAGCGAGGTTCTGCGTACGTAGGTGTCGCGCCGCTGCGCGGCGGTTCGAGCGACCACGCGGCGAATGATTCGCGGGAACGGAAACCAACATGCACCCGGCGCTGCACTTACGGCAGCAGGTCAACAGCGTCGGAGCAGGTCTCATGTGTCGACGATCGTGCCGCGACTGCGGCGCCGCGTGGCCCGCGGTGCTGCTCGCCGCGTTTGTCAGCGGCTGCGCCGGTGACGGCGTCGGACTGGACGCCAGCGGTGCGCCGCTGGGTGCGGGGAACGCGGCACCGCCGCCGCTCACTGCGGATTTTCAGTCGATCCAGGACAACGTGTTCACGCCAATCTGCGTGCGCTGCCACAGCGGACCGGCGGCGCCCGAAGGGCTGCAGCTCGATGCCGCGCACAGCTACGCGCTGCTGGTCGGCGTTCCCAGTGCCGAGGTGCGCACGCTGCTGCGCGTGGATCCCGGTGCGCCCGACAGCAGTTATCTGGTGCTCAAGCTCGAAGGCGCCGCCGGCATCGTCGGCGCACAGATGCCGTTCGGCGGGCCGCCGCTGCCGCAGGCGAGCATCGATGTCATCCGGCAATGGATCAGCGACGGCGCGCAGCCGGCGGCGGCCGCGGCGGACGCGCGCGAGCTATTCCTGGTTACCGCGGTGTCGCCGCCGGATCAGTCGGTGGTCAGCGCGCGCGCGCTGCGCATCGCGGTGTCGTTCAATCGCGAGGTCGACGCCTCGCTCATTAACTACACCACGCTGCGGCTCGACCGCCTGACGGCCGCTGGCATCGAGCCGGCTGGCGATTCGCTCGGACTGCAGCTCGCCAAGGGCAATGCGCGCACGGTGCTGATCACCCCCGGCGCCACGCTCACCGCCGGCCACTACCGCCTGACGATGCGCGGCAGCGGCGGCGGCGCACTCGCCGATCAGCAGGTGCACACGCTCGGCCGCGACTACAGCTTCGAATTCACGGTGGAGGACGAGCGATGAGAACCTGCCTCGGACTGGTGCTGCTCGCCGTGCTGGCGGCGCGCGCAGCGCCGGCGCTCGCCGAGCCGTACCTCGCGATTGCCACCGGCTACAAGTGCACGCAGTGCCACGTCAATCCCACCGGCGGCGGCCTGCGCAACGCCTACGGCGACATCTTCGCGCAGACGCTCCTGCCGGCGAAGCACCTCGACAGCGCGGCCGACACCTGGGTAGGAGCGCTCAACCGCTTCGTCTCGCTCGGCGGGGATCTGCGCTTCGACGCCTCGAGCACCCAGGCTCCCAACACCCAGACGCTGAACCAGTTCCAGATGCAGCAGACGCGCGTCTACCTCGACGCCAACGTGATCCCCGAGCGGCTGCTGGTGTACGTCGACGAGCAGCTCGCTCCGGGTGGCGCACTGAACCGCGAGGCCTGGGGGATGTACTGGTCCGCCGATCACAGCTGGTACGTGAAGGCGGGGCAGATGTACCTGCCGTTCGGCTTGCGCCTGCAGGACCAGACGGCTTTCATCCTGCAGGCGAGCGGCATCAACATGACGACGCCCGACCAGGGCGTGGAGCTCGGCTGGCTCAAGGGTCAGTGGGACGCACAGCTCGCGGTGAGCAACGGCACGGCCGGCGGCGCGGCGAGCGGCAACGGCAAGCAGACCAGTGCCCAGCTGATCTGGGTCGAGACGGCCTGGCGACTCGGCGCGGCAGCCAACTACAATGACGCCGGCTCCGACGGCAGCAGGAGCGCCTACGCGCTGTTCGCGGGCCTGCGCACCGGACCCATCGCCTGGCTCGCGCAGGCGGAGCTCATCGACGCGCATGCCGCCGCCACCACGACGGCCGCCACGACGGCCGCCACGAGCGCCCTCGGCGCGACGATACCCGGCAGCACCGTCCTCGGCGCGACCGACGCCGCCGCCGCCGCCGCGGCGCCGGCCGGCAGCAGCGTACAGATGGTCGCCACGCTCATCGAAGCCGACTGGCAGTTCGCGCGCGGCAACAACCTCAAGATCACCGATGAGTTTCTCAATCCGAACCGTGAAGTCGGCCACGGCGAGCAGACGCGCTGGAGCTTCGTCTACGAGCTCACTCCCGTGCAGTTCGTGCAGCTGCGCGGCGGTGTGCGGCTCTCCGACGGTATTCCGCAGGCGCCGGGCGAGCACACGCGGCTGTACTTCCTCGAGCTACACGGGTTCTTCTGACTTGCGCCGCAGCTCGCGCGGCAGCGGGAAGAACACGCTCTCCTCGCGGCCGATGATCTCGCGCGGCGCCTCCCCGCCCCAGTGCGCGAGCTGCTCGATCACCTGGCGCACCAGCAGCTCGGGAGCCGAGGCTCCGGCGGTGAGGCCGACGGCACGCTTGCCGGCGAACCACTCGACGCGCAGGTCCGCCGGCCCGTCGATCAGGTAGCCGGGCACGCCGGCACGGTCGGCCAGCTCGCGCAGGCGGTTGGAGTTGGAGCTGGTGCGCGAGCCCACCACCAGCAGCACGTCGCACTGCTCCAGCAGCTTCTTGACCGCATCCTGGCGGTTCTGCGTGGCATAGCAGATGTCCTCGCGCCGCGGCGTCGCCAGCTGCGGGAAGCGCCCGCGCAGCGCCGCGACGATTTCCGCGGTGTCATCGACCGAGAGCGTCGTCTGGGTGACGAACGCCAGGCGCTGCGGGTCGCGCACCTGCAGCCGCGCCACATCCGCGGTGCTCTGCACCAGGTGGATGCGCCCGCCCGCCGCAGGATCGAAGCGTCCCACGGTGCCTTCGACCTCCGGGTGCCCGGCGTGGCCGATGAGGATGACGTCGCGGCCTTCGCGCGCGTAGCGCTGCACTTCCATGTGCACCTTGGTCACCAGCGGGCAGGTGGCGTTGAATACCGTCAGCCCGCGCAGCCGCGCCTCCTCCTCGACGGCATTCGACACGCCGTGCGCGGAGAAGATCACCGTTGCGCCTGCGGGAACTTCGCTGAGCTCTTCGACGAAAATCGCGCCGAGGCCGCGCAGCCGCTCCACCACGTGGTGGTTGTGGACTACCTCGTGGCGCACGTGGATGGGCGGCCCGAACAGCTCGAGCGCACGCTCGACGATGTCGATGGCGCGGTCGACACCGGCGCAGAAACTGCGGGGATTGGCGAGCAGCACCTGCATCAGACTTGTGACCTCCGCGTTGCGCGCGCTTCGCGCCAGGCGTCCAGCAACAACACCCCGGCACCGATGGTGATGGCGGAATCGGCCAGGTTGAACGCCGGAAAGTAGGCCGCGCCCCAGTGCACGTGGATGAAATCTACCACGCGTGCGAGCGTGAGGCGATCGAGCATGTTGCCGAGCGCTCCGCCGACGATGAGCGCCAGCCCGCAGGCGAGCAGCGCGTGCGTGCGCGCCGACAGGCGGCGCAGCCACGCGATGAGCACCACGCTCACGCCGAGCGCCAGCAGCACGAACGCCCAGCGCTGCCACCCCGAGGCGCCCGCGAGGAAGCTGAAGGCGGCGCCGCTGTTGTAGGTGAGGATGATGTCCAGCACCGGCAGCACGCGCACCCGCTCGAACAGCGTGAGGTGGTGGATGATCCAGGCCTTGACGAGCTGGTCGGCGACGATGACTGCCGCCGTGAGCGGCAGCCAGCGCCAGCCGCTCGCGCTCCAGCGGACGCGAACCGGCGGCGCAGGCGCGGCCTCTGCCGGCGCGGCCCCTGCCGGCGCGGCCCCTGCCGGCGCTGCAGGCTGCGCGTGCACTTGCGGCGTTTCGCTCATACGTACTGCCGCTGCTCGCCAGGGCCTTCGAGGTTGCCGACGCAGCGCAGGCACAGCTGCGGGTGACGTGCATCGGCGCCCACGTCCGGACGGCGATGCCAGCAACGCACGCACTTCGCCTCTTCGCTCGGCTGCACCACGAGCCACACGCCCTCGGCGGACGTGGCGGCCACGGCGCCGGCCGGGGCGGCGGCGGCCGCGTGCACCTGCGCCTCGGAGGTGATCAGCAGGAAGCGCAGCTCCGCGCCGAGCGCGGCGCAGCGCGCCAGCTGCCCGGGAGCGCAGTAGAGGTCGACGCGCGCATCGAGCGGCGCGCCGATGCGGCCGGCGTCGCGCAGCTTCTCCAGCTCGCGCATCACGTCGCCCCGCAGCGCCAGCAGCAACTGCCAGTCGATGGCGTCCGGCGGCGTCTCGGGCAACCCATGCCAGGTGGCGTGGAACACCGAGTCGGCGCGCGCGCCGGGCAGGTAACTCCACACCTCCTCCGCGGTGAACGACAGGATCGGCGCCAGCCAGCGCACCATGCTCTCGGCGATATGGAACATCGCGCTCTGCGCGGAGCGCCGTGCGCTGCCGGCGGCGGGCGTGGTGTACATGCGGTCCTTGATGACGTCGAGATAGAAGCTGCCGAGATCCACGCTGCAGAAGTTGTGGACCTTCTGGTAGATGAGATGAAAGGCGTAGTTGCGGTAAGCCTCGAGCACCTCCGCCTGCAGGGCGCGCGTGCGGTTCAGCGCCCAGCGGTCGAGCGCCACCAGCTCGGTCACGGGCAGCGCATGCGCGGCCGGATCGAAGCCGTGCAGGTTGCCGAGCAGGAAGCGCAGCGTGTTGCGCATGCGGCGGTAGGAGTCGGCCATGCGCCTGAGGATCTCGTCGGACACCGCGATCTCGTTGGCATAGTCCGTGGCCGAGACCCACAGCCGCAGCACGTCCGCGCCGAGCGTGCTCATCACCTTCTGCGGAGCGATTACGTTGCCGAGCGACTTGGACATCTTGCGGCCCTTCTCATCCACCGTGAAGCCGTGGGTGAGCACGCCGCGGTAGGGCGCGCGGCCGTAGAGCGCTTCCGACATGAGCAGCGAGCTGTGAAACCAGCCGCGATGCTGATCGGAGCCTTCCAGGTACAGCTCCACCGGCGCGGCCACTTCCGGCCGCTCGGCGCCGACGCACTCGAACGACAGTCCCGAGTCGGCCCACACGTCCATGACGTCGGTCACCTTCTCGTAGTGCGCAGCATCCGCGCCGAGCAGCTCGCGCGGCTCGAGCGCGAACCAGGCGTCGATCCCGCCCTGCTCGACGCGCGCCGCGGCGGCGGCGATCAGCTCCGCCGTGCGCGGGTGACGCTCGCCGCTCTCCTTGTGCACGAACAGCGGGATCGGCACTCCCCAGGTGCGCTGGCGCGAGATGCACCAGTCCGGGCGGCTCGCAATCATGCCGGTGATGCGCTGCTCACCCCAGGCGGGCGTCCACTGCACTTCGCGGATATCGCGCAGCGCGTGCTCGCGCAGTGCGCCGCGCTCCATGCTGATGAACCATTGCGGGGTCGCGCGGAAGATCACCGGCGTCTTGTGACGCCAGCAGTGCGGGTAGCTGTGGCGCAGCGTCTCCTGGTGCAGCAGCCGGCCCGCGCTCTGCAGTGCCTCGATGATGACCGGGTTGGCTTCCTCGACCGTGAGTCCCGCCACCAGCGGCGTACCGGGCAGGAAGCGCCCGTCGTTGCCGACCGGGTTGCTCACCGTGAGCCCGTAACGCTGCCCGACCGCGAAGTCTTCCTGGCCGTGGGCGGGGGCGGTATGGACCGCGCCGGTGCCGGCATCGAGCGTGACGTGCTCGCCGAGCACGACCGGCACCTGCCGCTCCTGCAGCGGGTGCGCGAGCGCCAGCCCTTCGAGCGCGGCGCCGGCAAACTGCGCCAGCACGCGCTGCGCCGTCATCCCGTAGCGCCTGAGGCACGGCTCGAGCAGCTCGGCGGCAAGGATCAGCCGCCGCGCAGCGCCGTCAGCGGCCGCCGCCTCGACCAGCGCGTAGCGAATCTGCGGGTGCAGCGCCACCGCCTGGTTCGCCGGCAACGTCCACGGCGTGGTCGTCCAGATGACGAGCTCGACCGGCGCGGCGCCGAGCTGCGTGACGGAAAGACCCACGCGCCGCGCGAGATCCGCATCGTCGACGACGCGAAAGCCGACATCGATCGCGGGCGACACTTTCTCCTCGTATTCGACTTCCGCCTCGGCGAGCGCCGAGCGGCAATCCAGGCACCAGTACACCGGCTTCACGCCCTTGTAGACGTGCCCGTTCTCGACGATGCGGCCGAAGGCGCGCAGCTGCTGCGCCTCGTAGCGCGGCGCCATGGTGAGATAGGGATGGTCCCAGTCGCCGAGAATCCCGAGGCGCTTGAAATCGACGCGCTGCAGATCGATCTGCTCGAGCGCATAGGCGCGGCAGGCGGCGCGAAACGCCTGCGCGTCGAGCTTGCGGCCCGGGCGGCCGTGCTTCTTCTCCACCTGCAGCTCGATCGGCAACCCGTGGCAATCCCAGCCGGGTATGTACGGGGAGTCGCAGCCGTCGAGCGAGCGCGACTTCACGACTATGTCCTTGAGAATCTTGTTGACGGCGTGGCCGATATGGATCGCACCGTTGGCATACGGCGGCCCGTCGTGCAGCACGAAGCGCGGGCGTCCGCGCGCGATCTCGCGCAGCCGCGCGTAAGTGCCGCGCTCCTCCCAGGCGCGCACCATGGCGGGCTCGCGCTGCGCCAGGTCCGCCTTCATCGGGAAATCCGTCTGCGGCAGGTTGATGGTGTGCTTGTAGTCGGTCATCGCAACTTCATGTCAGCCTCGAGCAGGATCTGCCGCGCCGCGGCGCCGTCGCAGCGCATCTGCGCGCTGAGCGCCGCGAGCGTCGCGAAGCGCTGCTCCTCGCGCAGTTTCGCCACGAACTCCACCTCGATCTCGCGGCCGTACAGCTCGCCGCTGAAGTCAAAGACATGCGCTTCCAGGAGCGGCACGGTGCCCGCCACCGTCGGCCGGGTGCCGAGGCTCGCGACCCCGCCACGCGCGGCGCCGTCGATGCCGTGCACGCGCACCGCGAAGATCCCGGTCACCGGTGCACGGCGCCGCTCGAGCGGCAGATTGGCCGTGGGGAACCCCAGCTCCCGCCCGAGACGCTCGCCGCGGTGCACGCGAGCGCGCATCGACCACGGCCGGCCGAGCGCGCGGCCCGCGCGGGTGAAGTCCCCGGAGGCGAGCGCCGTGCGCACGCCGCTGCTGCTGATGCGCTCCCCGTCGAGCGTCACGGCCGGCAGCACGTCCACCGCAAACCCCAGCCGCTCGCCGGCGGCGGCCAGCACCGCTGCCGTGGCCGCACCGTTCTTGCCGAAGCGAAAGTCGTGGCCGACGACCACGACGGCGGGTGCGAGCTCGCGCACCAGCAGTTGCGCAAAGTCCTCGGCCGTGAGGTTACGCAAAGCCTCGCCGAAGCGCAGCACCCACAGGTAATCAAGGCCGACGGCGTCGAGAATCCGCCAGCGCTCACGCAGGCTGGTCAGGCGCGCCGGCGGATCCGCCGCGGCCAGGTACTCGCGCGGGGTGGGCTCGAACGTCAGCATCACGGCCGCAACGGACCGCTCGCACGCATGCGCCTTTAACCGCGCGAGCAGCGCCTGGTGCCCGAGATGCAGCCCGTCGTAGGTGCCGATAGTGACGGCACATCCGCTGGCGACGCGCGCCCCCCCGCTAAGTCCGCGAATCAACCGCATGTGACGTAATACATTGAAACTTATACATAAAACAAGCCTTCTGGTCGCAAGAACGTGCCGCGCCGCGCGACGCGTTGACAAGCTCCGCCCCCATGCGGACAATGCGGCCCCCGCGATTCGGGACACGGTAAGCACAGGGAAAATTCGTGGCCAATACCAAGTCCGCCGAAAAAGCCGCCCGTCAGGCCGAGAAGCATCGCGCACGTAACGTGGCGCTGCGCTCGCGCATGCGCACTGCCGTGCGCAACGTGACGGCGGCCATCAGCGGGGGCAACAAGGAGACGGCCAAGACCAGCTACGTCCAGGCAGTCCCGGTGATCGATGCGCTGGTCAGCAAGCAGATCATCCACCGTAACAAGGCTGCGCGGCACAAGAGCCGCCTCGCGGCCCGTATCCGCGCCATGCAGTGAGGCTTGTAATGAGTGTGAACGACAAGGTGCGCATTCCAGTCCCGGTCGTCCCGACCCCCCTCAAGTTGCGTCCGGCCGCGAGGCGTCAGCATCTGCTCGAGATGATGCGCGCGCGCGTGCCGCACGATCGTGCTGCTCCAAAAGCCCCATAACCGCCTCGCATAGAGGCCGGGTTCCCTCGCCCGTCGCTCCTGAGATCAGGAAGTACGGGCCGCGATAGCGCAGGCGGCGCACGATGCTGCGCGCGCGCTGCTCCGCCTGCGCCTTCGGCAGCAGGTCACGCTTGTTGAGCACCAGCCAGCGCGGCCGGCCCGCAAGCTGGCGACTGAATTTCTTCAGCTCCCTGACGATCGCCCGGGCATCGCGCACCGGGTCTGCATCCGGATCGAGCGGCGCAATGTCCACCAGGTGCAGCAGCAGCCGCGTGCGCTGCAGGTGCTTCAGGAAGCGAATCCCCAGACCGGCTCCTTCGGCCGCCCCCTCGATGAGTCCGGGAATATCGGCCATCACGAAGCTGCGGTGCTCGCCCACCGCGACCACGCCCAGATTCGGGTACAGCGTCGTGAAGGGATAATCGGCCACCTTCGGCCGCGCGGCGGACACCGCGCGGATGAGGGTCGACTTGCCGGCATTGGGCAGTCCCAGCAGGCCGACGTCGGCGATCACCTTCAGTTCGAGCTCGAGCGTGCGCTTCTCCCCGGGAAGTCCCGGGCCGAACTGGCGCGGCGAGCGGTTGGTGCTCGACTTGAAGCGCTGGTTGCCCCATCCGGCCTTGCCGCCGCGGGCCACCAGCAGCTCCTCCCCGTGGCGCGTCAGGTCGCCGAGCTCCTCGTGCGTGGCCGCATCGCGCACCAGCGTGCCGATCGGCACCGGCACATGCAGGTCGGCGCCGCTCCTGCCGGTGCAGTCGTTGGCGCCGCCCGGCTCGCCATGCGCGGCCCGGTAGGTGCGCGCGATGCGAAAGTCGGCCAGCGTATTGATGCCGGAGGCGGCCTTGAGATACACGCTGCCGCCGTGGCCGCCGTCGCCGCCGTCCGGACCGCCGAACGGCACGAACTTCTCACGCCGGAAGCTGGTGCTGCCGCGCCCACCATTGCCGGCCTGCACCCGCACGGTCGCCTCGTCGACGAATTTCATGCTGCCGACTGTAGCGCAAATAAAAACCCCGGCGCGCGGCCGGGGTTGAGCGGTGCGACAGGGGCTCGGGGTGCGATCAGGCCTTCTCGGGCAGTACGCTCACGTACAGCCGCCGGTCGCTGCCCTTCTTGCCGAACTTCACCGTCCCGGTCACGCGGGCGAACAGCGTGTGATCGGTGCCGACCCCGACGTTGGCACCCGCGCGCACCGGCGTGCCGCGCTGGCGCACGATGATGTTGCCGGCGAGCACGTGCTCGCCGCCGAAGCGCTTCACTCCCAGCCGCTTGGAGTGGGAGTCGCGGCCGTTCTTGGTGCTGCCGCCTGCCTTCTTGTGTGCCATGTTTGCTCAGCCTTTACCGGGATTGCCGGCTCAGCCGGCCGAGATGTCGGTCACCTTGACCTCGGTGAACATCTGCCGGTGATTCTTCTGCCGCAGATAATGCGCGCGGCGTTTGAACTTCACGATCGACACCTTGGCGCTACGCCCGTGGCGCACGACGGTCGCGAGCACCTTGCCGCCCTTGAGCATCGGCTTGCCGACCTTGACGTCGGCGCCTTCGCCGACCAGCAGCACCTCACCGAATTCGACCGTCGCACCCGGCTCAGCGTCGAGCTTCTCGACGCGCAGCACGCCGTCCTTGGTCACACGATACTGTTTACCGCCGGTGGCGATGACCGCGTACATGGCATTAAAAGGGGAATGGGCCTGCCGGGAAAGGCCGCGCATTCTACTGGCGCGAGCGGCTTCAGGTCAAACCAGGGTTTTCCGAGCAGCCACGGGAACTTAGACCACAATTGCGCCCCCGCTGGCGCCAGGATGCGCGCATTCTCCTGGACCGGCCGCTCGGCTAGGATGCGGGCCGCGACCGACGCAAAACCCCGTCTCAACCCCTAAAGCGGCGTGCCCGATCCGATGACGCTGGAAGACATTCGCGCTCTGGTGCACAGCGATCTGCGCTCGGTGGATTGCGTCATCCGTGCGCGGCTGAAGAGCTCGGTGCCGCTCGTCGACCAGATCGCCGAGCACATCGTCGCCGGCGGCGGCAAGCGGCTGCGGCCGCTGCTGGTGCTGCTGGCGGCACGCGCCTGCGCAGTGCAGGGCGCGGCGCATATCGAGGCGGCAGCCTTCATCGAGTTCATCCACACCGCGACGCTGCTGCACGATGACGTGGTCGACGGCTCGGCGCTGCGCCGCGGACGGCACACGGCCAACCAGGTCTTCGGCAACCAGGCAAGCGTGCTGGTCGGGGATTTCGTCTACTCGCGTGCGTTCCAGATGATGGCGGGGCTCGCCAGCCAGCCGGTGATGGAGATCATGGCGCAGGCCACCAACGTGATCGCCGAGGGCGAGGTGCTGCAGCTGATGAATGCGCGTGATCCGGACACCACCGAGCAGCGCTACCTCGACGTCATCTATCGCAAGACCGCGAAGCTGTTCGAGGCCGGCGCCGAGGTCGGCGCGGTGCTCGCGGGCAGTCCAGCCCCGGTGCGCCAGGCGCTCGCGGCCTACGGCCGCCACCTCGGCACCGCCTACCAGCTGGTCGACGACGTGCTCGACTACCACTCCAATCCCAGCGAGCGCGGCAAGAACCTGGGCGACGACCTGGCGGAAGGCAAGCCCACGCTGCCGCTGATCCACGCGCTGAAGAACGGCAGCGAGCCACAGCGCGCCGCGATTCGCAACGCCATCACCGCAGGCGGCGTGGCCCAGCTCGAGCCGGTGGTGGCCGCCATCGAAGCCACCGGCGGACTCGAATATGCCGCGCGGCTGGCGCGCGAGGAGGCGCAGCAGGCGCTCGACTGCTTGAGCGCGCTGCCCGACTCCTCTTATAAAGGTGGTCTCGCCGCACTGGCGCGGTTCGCGGTCGACCATACCACCTGATCCGCCGCACGACGCACGTGCGGCGGCACAAGAATGACGGGGAGACTTAAGCGATGACAACCTCCAGGCCTGCGGTGATTGCCACCCTGTACCTCGCCGCGGGACTGCTCGCTGCGGGACTGCTCGCCGCCACGGCGCCGCCGCTCAGCGCCGATGAGCTGGGCGAGCCGCCCGCACCCGGGACCAGCGCGCCCGCAGCGTCCGGGGAACCCCTGGTGCTGAAGGCTGCGCACCTGTTCGATGCCACCGGCACGAAGCTGCAGGACGGCGCCACCCTCGTGGTCCAGGGTGACCACATCGTCTCGGTCGGCGCCGCAGCGGCTCCCGCGGGCGCACGCGTGCTCGATCTCGGCGACGCGACGCTGCTGCCGGGCTTCATCGACGCGCACACGCATCTCACCATGCAGTTCGACGAGAACTACTATCGCGGCGTCTACAACAACGTGATGCGCTTCCCGGCCGAGCAGGCGATGTACGCCGTGCTGTATGCGCAGCGCACGCTGGAGGCGGGCTTCACCACGGTGCGCAACGTCGGTGCACATGACTTCGTCGACGTCGGGCTGCGCAACGGCATCAATGCCGGCGTGGTCGCAGGGCCGCACATCCTGACCGCCGTGCACGGCATCGGCTCGCCGGGCGGCCATTTCGACAACTACTCGTTCCCGCCCGATCGCGTCAAACCCTGGGGGCCGATCGAGGGGATCTGCAGCGGACCGGAGGAGTGCCGCGAGGCGGTGCGCTACCAGATGAAGTGGGGTGCGGATGTCATCAAGATCGCCGCGAGCGGCGGGGTGCTCTCGGAGGCCGACCCGGTCGACGTGCCGCAGCTGACGCTGGAGGAGATGACCGCGATCGTCAGCGAGGCGCACAAGTGGAAGCGCAAGGTCGCGGCGCACTGCCACGGAGACGCCGCGGCGCGTATCGCCATCGAGGCCGGAGTCGATTCGATCGAGCACGGCAGCTTCCTGACCGAAGAGACGCTGAAGATCATGAAGGCCAAGGGGGTGTACCTCGTGCCGACGCGCATGGCGGTGTACTGGGTGAACAAGATGGCCGACACGTTCCCGCCGCAGATCGCCGCCAAGGCGCGCGCCGCCGCCGCGGCCCACGGCAACATGTTCAAGGCGGCGCTGCGCATCGGCGTGCCGATCGCCTTCGGCACCGATGCGGGCGTCTACCCCCACGGCATGAACGCCATGGAGTTCGCACTCATGACCGACCTCGGCATGACCCCGGCCGCCGCGCTGCTCGCCGGCACCCGCGACGCGGCGAAGCTGCTCGGTGTGGAGGGAATCGTCGGAACGCTGGAAGCCGGCAAGCTGGCCGATATCGTGGCCGTGCGCGGCAACGTGCTCAGCGACATCCATGCGACCGAGCACCCGATCTTCGTCATGCACCTGGGACGGGTAGTGGTGCAAAAGCCTTAAGCCCGGCTGATGCGCCGTTGAAGGTGGGCGGCCGGTTCAGTACACTCCGCCGCCCACTTCGCTTGGCCCGTGCAGCGCCTTGCCGCTCGATTTCGGGGTGTAGCTCAGCCTGGTAGAGCACTACGTTCGGGACGTAGGAGTCGCAGGTTCAAATCCTGTCACCCCGACCAATCCGCTCACTAATCGCGGGCGGCCTTTTGTTCCTGAGTCCGGTAGAACGACCGCTCGCGTGCCTCCTTGCGCAGGGGATCGACGAGCGGGTTGCTCGGTCACTGCTCCGGCAGGTTCATCTTGCGCAGGAATGCGTTGTAGCGTGGGTCCGCCTCGATGCTCTTGAGAAGCCACTCGACCTTGATGTAATAGAGGAAAGCGTCGCGCTGACGGTGCGCGCGCTCGATCCAGCGGAAAGCCTCATCAGCCTCGCCACGGAAGGCAAAGACGCCGGCGATCTGAAAGGCTTGATCGTTCTGATATTGGCGGATGAGTACTGCGAGCTGGGAGTCCGAATCAACCTTGCGGCCAAGGGCATGGTAGATGAGCGCCAGCGAAACGTATCGATCAGAGATATCCTGCTGGCGGCTCATTATCAGTGCCAGAGCGTCTTTGGGCCGCCCTTCGGCAAGAAGGACTTTTGCAAGGTTGTAGGGTGCTGACACGTACGTTGGGTTGATCTCGAGCACACGACGCTCAGCGGCCTCGGCGTCAGCGAGGCGGTCGGTTCTCAGGTATGTTTCGGACAGACTGTTGTACATCACCGCGAATAGCGGGTCGCGGGCAATTGCCGACTTCAGCAAGCGAATGGCTTCGTCCCACTGACCGAGAGCCATGGCGAGCCGGGAGGCACAAAGCTGAACTTCTGGATCACGTGGTTCTAGGCGTAAGCCTTGCTGCATCTGGGCGTTTGCTGTCGCCCAGTCCCAGTCGTAGGCCATGTAGATCCAGCCAAGCCAAGCGTGCGCCACGCCGGAAGTGGGGTCGAGCCGGATAGCGCCCTCCAGGGTGCGCCGGGCACGGTCGTAAGTCGGGTTGGCTGGCGCGTAGCCAAATTCGGCTTCGAGCACGATCATCCTCCCGAGCTCGGTTGCGGCCTGACCAAAGTTTGGGTCAAGATCCAGCGCCTGTTGGAAATAGTTCGCACCCGCCTCAAAACCTTCTCCGTTGAACGCCTCGAGGGAATGCAGCCCTCGAAGGTAGAAATCGTAGGCCTCGCTGTTGCGCGACCCGCGCGCTTGGGGCGCGTCGTTTCTCACCGAGACCTCAAGCGCGCGAGCGACTCCGGCAGCAAGTTCATCCTGAAGCTCAA